>Ga0209517_10005036_pt1 | contig 16994 bp, 9 predicted proteins | sample PeaSoiMetSII2010_FD_187695 | JGI IMG/M metagenome (GOLD analysis project Ga0209517, IMG submission 187695) | Peat soil microbial communities from Weissenstadt, Germany - SII-2010 (SPAdes) (version 2) | ecosystem: Environmental > Terrestrial > Soil > Wetlands > Peat | place: Germany: Weissenstadt...
TTCCCGGGTCAGCTCAGGCCGCCCCACATAACCGCGCGCCAGCCCGATGCCGCCAATACAAAGTTGGCCGGGAGTTCCCGGCGGGACGGGCCGCATCTGCTCATCAAGAATGGTTACAAAATAGTTCGGCAGTGGCCGGCCAATGGTGACTGGCCGGGCCGGATCGCACTCGGTGTAGGTGGCTACGACGGTGGCCTCGGTGGGTCCATAAGTGTTGAAGAGCCGCCGCGTGGGCTTCCACCAGCGCTGGACGAGATCCGGCGGACAAACCTCGCCCCCGAGAATGAGCAGGCGCACGCTGGGAATGTCTTCCTCGAGCATCGCCAGCAGCGTCGGCACACAGGACAGCACCGTCACGCCCGCCTCGGCGAGCAAACGCGACAGTCCTGCCCCCGTCCGCTGCATCTCCGGCGTGCCAGCCACCAGCGTGGCCCCCGCGAAGAACGCCAGCCAGACCTCCTCGACCGACGCGTCGAAAGCGATCGAGAAACCCTGGTAAACCCGGTCCTCGGGGCGCACTTGGAAAATCCGGCCCTCGGCCCGCACCAGGTGGCACACGCTGCGATGCTCGATCTGCACACCCTTGGGTTTTCCGGTCGAGCCCGACGTATAGATGATATAGCAAAGGTCCTCCGGAGTCGCCGGGTTCTCGACGCGGTCCAGCGTGTGCCCGGGTTGCCGCGCGATTTCTGACGCCGCTTCGTCCAGGGCGACGATTTGTCCGTCGAACGAGGGAGCCTTGGCCGCCAGCGCCTTGATGCTCACCAGCAGTCGCGCTTGGCAATCGCCGAGGATGAAACCAACTCGTTCGGGAGGGTGAGCCGGGTCGATGGGAACGTAAGCGGCGCCGCTCTTAAGGATAGCCAGCAGGGCGACGTAGAGACCTGTTGACCGTGGCATCCACAATCCCACACAGCCACCGTGTCCGGCTCCCCGTTCTCGGAGCAGCCGCGCCAACCGGTTTGACTCCCGGTCCAACTCGCCGTAGGACATCAGCTCGCCGTCGAACTGCACGGCGATTTGGCGGGGGCGCGCCTGGGCCTGGCGCGCGAACAAATCGTGGAGCAATTCGACGCGCGCCAAGTCTGGGTCACAAACCTGGTCACACGTAGTTTGCTCGGTTTTCGGCATAGATCATCAAGCAGCCAGCTCGCACTTTAGCTGGCCGGCCCCCGAACTCGAAGTACGAAATGGGCCGCGAACGCCTTTATCAAGGTGCAACGCTTTCAAGGTACGACGTTTCGATGGACGATGGTGAGCTGCCAGGCCTCGTTCGAAAGGAGGAGGCGGTCCTTGTCCGTTTGAAGCCCTAAAAATCCCGCCACACAGTCAATAGCGCTCGGGCGCATCGGGGGTCAGACTATTCTCGTGAGTCCAAGAGGCCGGCCCAGATTCGTACCGGTATGATTTCAACCGATAAGCGGCGGTTGACTGCGTGCTCTCCATCGACAAGAAAGCAATGAGTGCGGAAACCAATAAAAAGCAAGTGGCCATTGTCACCGGGGCCTCGAGCGGCATCGGATTGGGAGTAACCCGCGCGCTTCTGGAGCGCCGCTACAGAGTTGTCGCAAACTCGCGCACGATCAGCAAATCAAAGGATTTGAAACCCTCCGAGGACCTCGTGCTAGTGGACGGTGACATCAGCAAAAAGGAAACCGCCATAAAAGTGGTTGAGGCGGCGGTGAGACACTTTGGGCGCATTGATCTTCTGTTCAACAACGCCGGCATCTACATTTCGAAGCCGTTCACGGAGTATACTCCCGAGGATTTTGAAATGATGATCGGCACGAATGTGGCCGGTTACTTTTTCGTGACCCAACAGGTGGTTGCGCAAATGCGCAAACAGAAGTCCGGCCACATCGTGAGCATTTCGACGGTTTTGGTCGATCAGCCATTGGCCGGCGCGCACATCTCACTGCCCGTTATCACCAAGTCCACCATTCCGGCCTTCAGCCGTGCCCTGGCGATGGAATACGTGGCCGACGGAGTTCGGGTCAATACGATCTCGCCTGGCGTGGTTGACACGCCGATGCACGCCCACGACGACCAGGAGTTTCTGAGAAAGCTCCACCCCATTCCGCGATTGGTCCAAATCTCCGATATCGTGGATGCGTTGTTCTATTTGCAATCGGCGCCCATGGTGAACGGCGAGAACATTCGAATTGATGGAGGCGCGCATGCTGGCGCCAAGTGGTAATAAGCTCGTTACAGGTAGTAGTCCGAGCTCGCGCCTTAGCGAGTTGGGAATCGTCCTGCCTGCGCCCCCGACACCTCTGGGGGCCTACGTCGAGTCTTCGGACGCCGGAAACCTGCTCTTCCTGAGTGGAACGCTGCCAGTGGTGAATCGAAAGCTCGCCATCTCGGGCCGCCTGGGTGAAAACCTTTCGGTCAGGGAAGGCCAGGAAGCCGCGCGCATCGCCTCGCTCAACGCGCTCGCAGCCGCCAAGCAGCACCTCGGCAACCTCGATCGGCTTAAGAAACTCGTCAAATTGACAGTGCTGATGGCGACGACTGAGCAGTTTTCAGAGCACGCGGATGTCGCAGAGGGAGCGTCAAATCTGTTCGTCCAGATTTTTGGACCGGACGCCGGCCATGTGCGGCTAGTCTATGGCGTGCAAAGCCTACCTATTGGTGCGCCGGTGATAGTTGACGCCATTTTTGAACTCGAGGTTATGTGAGAATGAGTTCGGCCACAACGCGTTGCTGACGGTATCTACATAGAACCCTTACCAATTAAATCCAGCATGGAGGCTAAAATGAATACGACTAAGATGTCCCAAGAAAACAAAATAGATGAAGGTGAAACTGACAAACAAGCGAGGGAGATGAGCACTATGGAAAAAGACTCGAACACGATGAACAGTACCTTGACCGTTAGCCAATTCGCAGCGATCGGCTTCCCGGCGGGGGTTGTTGGCGCCGCGGCCGTGGTCGTTTGCAGCTACGTCCTGTTTTGGTTAGGGGTTAGCGCAGCACTCGGCGTAAATGCCCCGCTTCCCTTGAAATCGCCGGATATATACAAGCCGCTCTTCTGGGGAGGACTATGGGGCATCCTGTTCGGTCTGTTTATAAAGACCGCTTGGAAGCGGCTCTACGTGGTCGGCTTTCTGTATGTCCTTGCTCCGCTACTTGCACTGTTCTTGTTCTTTTTACCGGTGAGCGGCGCGGGATATTTCGGGTTAAACCGGGGGCCGACATTTACGGTTTATCTTCTGCTTGTGAATCTGCCCTTCGGGATCGTCACCGCTTTGATAGCAAAGGCGATAATAGGCAAGCATCCGTGAGCGTCCCCAACGAGGGCGGACCTCAGGGGTTGGAATCTTCTTAGTGATTTATGTCATCTAAAGCTTCCCCTTCCGTGCAGACCCAGTCCGGGACCGCCGGCGTTACGCGGTCACAGGGAGTCTCTCCCACGATCAGCATCCGCTGGACGTGGGTCTTCTATGCAACTGCCGCCGCCGCCCTTGTGCTGGCAGTCAAACATTTTCATGTCCAGGACTTGTTAAAGTCAGCGCTGGATTGGATTGGCAAGCTCGGGCCGTGGGGTCCGGTGATTTTCGTCGGCCTCTACGTTGTGGCGACGGTTTTGTTCATTCCAGGCTCCGTCCTCACGCTTGGGGCTGGCGCTGTTTTCGGCGTGGCCCTTGGTTCGGTCTGTGTGTCCATTGCCGCCACCCTCGGCGCGACCGCTGCCTTCCTGGTCGGCCGCTATTTGGCGCGCGATGCCATCGCGCGGAAGATCGAGAAAAACGAGAAGTTTGCTACCATTGACCGGGCCGTGGCCGGTGAGGGCTGGAAGATCGTGCTGTTGACGCGCCTCTCGCCGGTATTTCCGTTTACTCTGCTGAACTATGCCTTTGGCCTCACCCGGGTCAAACTAAGCCACTATGTGCTGGCTTCCTGGATCGGCATGATCCCGGGCACGGTGATGTATGTCTATCTCGGTTCGCTGGTCAACGTCGGCGCCGGGCATCGCCAGCGTACCACCGGCGAGTGGGTTCTCTACGGAGTCGGCCTCCTGGCCACTGTCACGGTCACCGTATTCGTTACGCGCGTGGCGAGGCAGGCCTTGGCGAAGAAGATCGGCACCAACACGACTGTAGAAATCCCCAAAGAGTTTAGGAGCGCCCCCTCGGACCCTGTCTTGGTCAAACCGGCTGATGCGCACAATGCTCGACTCGTGTCGAATGTTCACCCGCCTGATTGGCGGAATCCCACCCCTGCCCCCTCCTACAATCTCGTCGTCATTGGTGCGGGAACGGCTGGGCTGGTGACGGCCGCCGGGGCGGCGGGACTTGGGGCGAAAGTGGCCCTAGTTGAGAAACATCTCCTTGGCGGGGACTGTCTCATCGTGGGCTGCGTTCCCTCCAAAGCTATCATCCGCTCCTCGCGCGCCGCTTTCGATCTAACCGAGGCCGGCCATTTCGGCGTGCGAGCGGCCGTGCCGCCGCAGGTGGATTTCCCCGCCGTCATGGAGCGCATGCGCAAGCTCCGCGCGGATCTCAGCCCACATGATTCAGCCGGGCGCTTCGCGCAGCTTGGCGTGGATGTCTTCCTGGGGGAGGCCCGCTTTTCCGGTCCGGATACGGTCGAAGTCGCGGGAGAAACCCTGCGGTTCAAACGGGCGGTGGTCGCGACCGGCGCTCGTGCCACGGACCCCCCTATCCCGGGCTTGGTTGAGGCCGGATACCTTACCAATGAAACGGTCTTCAGCCTCACCCAGCGCCCGGCCAGGCTTGCGGTCATCGGGGGCGGACCCATCGGTTGCGAGTTGGCTCAGGCCTTCCAGCGGCTCGGTTCCCAGGTCAGCCTGCTCCACAAAAATGCGCATTTGCTCGATCGTGAGGACATGGACGCAGCCGCCCTCGTGCAGAACGCCGTCGTTCGTGAGGGGATAGCTCTCCACCTGAATGCGAAGATCTCTCGTGTCGAGTCGAATGGGGGCGGGAAAGTTCTCTGCTATGAAACGCAGGGAAAAGAGGAGCGGCTTGTCGTGGATGAGATTCTGGCCGGCGCTGGCCGTGCGCCCAACGTCGAAGGGCTTAATCTGGAGGCGGTGGGCGTCCGATATGACCCGCGCAAAGGGGTCCTGGTCAACGATTGCCTCCAGACCACCAACCCCCGCATTTACGCTGCGGGTGATGTTTGCCTCGCCTGGAAATTCACCCATGCCGCCGATTTCTCCGCCCGCATCGTCATTCAGAACGCCTTGTTCTTTGGCCGCAAGAAAGCCAGCGCCCTCAGCATGCCCTGGTGCACTTATACCGACCCGGAAATTGCCCATGTCGGACTGTACGAACGTGACGCCCGCGAGCGTGGCGTGGAAGTGGACACCTACATCCGCGAGTTTAACGAGGTGGACCGCGCCGTTCTGGACGGTGAGGAAGATGGCTTCGTGAAATTCCACGTCCGCAAGGGCACCGATGAAATCCTCGGCGCGACCATTGTTGCGCGCCATGCTGGGGAGATGATTAGCGAAATCAGTGTGGCCATGGCGGCTCGCATCGGTTTGGGCAAATTGGCTTCCGTGATCCATCCCTACCCCACGCAGGCCGAAGCGCTCCGCCAGTGCGGCGATTCCTATAATCGGACCCGCCTTACCCCGACCGTGAAGAAGTGGATGGGTCGCTGGCTGGCGTGGCAGAGAAGCTGAGGCACGCGTGCATGAGCGAACTTCGCAGAAGGCTAATTCTTTTTACTCGATATCCAATCGCGGGCAGTGCGAAGACCCGCCTGATTCCGGCCCTCGGCGCCGAAGGTGCCGCAGCCCTGCACCGCCGACTGGTGTTGCGCGCTTTGCGCACCGCCCAAGCAGGTCGCCGAGCCGTGCCCGCAGACTTGGAAGTGCACTTCGAGGGCGGCACCGAACAGGCGATGAGTCATTGGTTGGGGGACAATGCGCACTTTCTTCCGCAGGCCGCCGGCGACCTGGGGCAACGCATGGCTGGCGCATTCGACGAAAGCTTCCGCACCGGCTCGACCGCTACGGTTCTCATCGGGAGCGATTGTCCTGGCCTTAGCGCAGCCATCATCACCACGGCGTTCGCCCGTTTGATGGAGAATCCGGTTGTGCTGGGGCCGGCTCAGGACGGCGGTTATTACCTCATCGGTCTGAGCCGACCGATCTCGGAATTGTTCCGCGGCATCCCTTGGGGCACGGACCGGGTTCTGGCCGAATCTTTGGCTGTGCTCAAGCGCCGGGGCTGGAAGGCCGCTCTCTTGAACCCGTTGGCGGACATTGATCGCCCGGAAGACCTGCCGGTGTGGCGACGAATTGCGGCGTCTGAAGACGGCTGCCTGGACCAGGTCTCCGTGATCATCCCGGCACTCCACGAGGAGCGCCATATCGCCGATACGCTGCGCGCGGTCAGGCAAGACCCGTGCCACGAGGTTATCGTTGTCGATGGCGGTAGCACCGATACCACGGTGCAATGCGCCAAGGAGGCGGGGGCGGCCGTCCTCACTTCGAAACCCGGGCGCGCGCGCCAAATGAACGCGGGAGCTGCCAGAGCCGAGGGGGGCTCTTTGCTCTTCTTGCACGCGGACACCCTTCTTCCACCAGGGTGGGCAGAGGTGGTTCCCCGAACGCTGCGCACACCCGGCGTGGCGGCCGGCGCCTTCCGCTTCCGGATTGCGGGCGATTTTCGCGGCAAATCCTTCATTGAGTGGGCCACGGGTCTCCGCTCGCGCTGGCTCCAACGACCCTACGGCGACCAGGGGCTTTTCCTCACCAGGGCTCTGTTCGAGGAACTGGGAGGCTTCGCCGACTTGCCGATCATGGAGGATTATGAGTTTGCCGTCCGCCTCCGGCGGCGCGGCCACATCGTTACGGTCGGCGAACCAGCCCTCACCTCTGCCCGGCGCTGGCAGACGCTTGGAGTTCTTCGCACCACTCTCCGCAATCAATGGATGCTGGCGGGCTATCACCTGGGCGTAGCCCCCCAGAAGCTGGTCACAGGTTACCAGGAAGCCAAACCAACCTCCGAACACCATGGAAAATAAAGCCTCACTTACTCCCGTCCGCCCGGAGACGGCGGTCAAAAACCGCTACGCCGCCGCGGCCAAAGCGCCGGAAGCCGCACTTTGCTGTCCGGTTGATTACAACCGCGACCTGCTCAAAATCATCCCGCAGGAAGTCATCGAGAAAGACTACGGCTGCGGCGACCCTTCGCGTTACTTGAAGCCCGGCGAAACCGTGCTCGACCTCGGCAGTGGCGCCGGGAAGATTTGTTTCATCGCCGCGCAAGTCGTCGGGCCGAACGGCCGCGTCATCGGTGTTGACATGACGGATGACATGCTGGAAGTCGCCCGCCGCAACGCGCCGATCGTGGCCGAGCGATTGGGATGTGCAAACGTCGAGTTCCGTAAAGGGCGGATTCAAGATTTGGCGTTGGATCTGGAGAAACTTGATGCCGAATTGCGCCACCGCCCCATCACTAACGCCGCCGCTTTTCTCGCCGCGGATGAGCTCGCCGAAGAGTTACGGATCACCCATCCGCTACTCGCAAGCGATTCCGTTGACGTGGTCGTGTCCAACTGCGTGTTGAATCTGGTCGAGCCGCGTTCCAAGCGGCAGTTGTTTGCCGAAATCTTCCGCGTGCTAAAGAAAGGCGGTCGCGCGGTCATTTCCGACATCGTTTCAGACGAAGAAGTGCCGGAAGCAATGCAAGCCGACCCTGATCTGTGGAGCGGTTGCATTTCCGGCGCGCTCACCGAGGAAGGTTTCCTCAAGGCCTTCGCCGACGCCGGTTTTTACGGCATCCAAATTCTCAAGCGCGATGGCCAGCCGTGGCGCACCGTCCAAGGCATAGAATTTCGTTCCCTGACCGTCGAGGCGTACAAGGGCAAGCAAGGACAGTGCTTTGAGCGCAATCAGGCAGTCATCTATCGCGGACCCTTCAAGGAAGTGCTGGACGACGACGGTCACCACATGGAGCGCGGTTTCCGCTACGCCGTTTGCGACAAAACCTACAACCTCTACAAAAAAGCGCCCTACGCCTCCTTCTTTGACTTTGTAGAACCGCTGACGGACATTCCGCTTGCGCAGGCCAAGCCGTTTGACTGTTCACGCACCGCCCGCCGACATCCCAAGGAAACTAAGGGACAGGGTTACCAGGCGACGACGGCAGCAGCTCAGTGCTGCGACGGCGGTGGTTGTTGCTAAAGCAAATTTGAATTGAATCCATGAAGAACCTCCCTCACTGACAGCGGAACCACGCCGCTTGGGCCTGAAATCTCCGGGTCAGGCGACGGCTGTGGTCTCCAGCGCCCCGCCGCAACTACTGCCGCAGCCCGCCGTGCAGGCCAGGCAATGCTCACCCGTCCGCACGGCCCACCCCTCCAACAGTTCCGGCGTCACGTCCCACAGGTAGAGCGGTCGGGAATTCTGGATCTGCATCCCCAGCATCTGGTTGAAATCGCAGTCGTACACCTCGCCCATCCAGCCGACGCTTAAGGTCGTCCGGCACATCAAGTCGTCCACCGTCGCAGGATTAAAACTGTTCGCCAAGAGCGACATATATGCCTCCGCCTGGCCCTGCCGCCGCAAATCCTCTGCGAACCGAGCGATCGGCTGGTTCGTGATGGTGTAGAGGTGATTGAAGCTAATGCCAAACTCGCGCCCGAGGACCTCCTTATAGTTCGCCTCCAACTCGCCCTGCGGGCCGGGCAACTTTGGGCCGACGGGATTATAGACCAAATGCAGTGGCAGCCTCGTCCCGTAACCGACGCCGTTGAGTTTGCGCAGCGCGGAGATGCTTTTCTCGAACACACCAGCGCCGCGCTGCTTGGCCACGTTCTCCGCCGTGTAGCACGGCAGCGAGGCGATCACCTCGACCTCCTGTCGGGCCAGGTACGCCGGCAGATCGTCATAACCTGCCTCCTCGATAATGGTCAGGTTACAGCGGTCAATCACGTGCGACCCCGCGCCGCGCGCGGTCTCAACGAAGAAACGGAAGAATTCGCTCAGCTCGGGCGCTCCGCCGGTCAGGTCCACGATCTCCGGGCGGAATCGCCGAATCCATTCGCCAATGCGGTGAGCCACGGTTTGCGCCACCATTTCGGTGCGCCAAGGTCCGGCATTCACGTGGCAATGGCGGCACGCCTGGTTGCATTTGCGCCCCACATTGATCTGGAGCGTCTGCAACCGCGCCCTCCGCAAGGCCAACCCGTGCGCCGATAGCTTTGCCTCAAACGGATTCATCAGAGGTGATAACTCGCGTGATTAGAACCCGCGCTTACACTAAAAGACTTCCTCGCCACAGTCAAACCAGCCAGAGTTAGGGCGCGCCTGCCTTGCCGTAGCTCAGCGAAGACAGGCCCGCCCCGCCGTAGCCTGGCGAAGGGGGGGTCTGGCAAAAAGATACGCCTGAAAAAATCGATCTTGCAAGGCGGCAAAAGCGATTTTTTTGCACCTCGGCGTGGGATGCCGCATAAGCTCTCCGGAGAGTGCGTGGTTTCCGCCTCCTCCAGGCTCAATTACGAACGGGGAACATGATCGGGTGAGCACACGCATTTCTTAGGGCAGCAGCAGAACCCGATAGAATCGCATCACGTTCCCGCCGGGCCCAATCGGATCCGAGACCATCATGGTGGCGTTGGTGGCGGTGACGGCGCCGCCTAAATTGGTCCAATCGGCGGGAGCCAGGTGGGTGGCGTACTGCACCTGGTAGTTGCGGCCCACTTGCGCGCTCCAGGAGAACCGCAGAGCATTGGCTGCTTTGGTCACGCTCTGGAAACTGGGCGTGGGCACCGGCAACACGCTGACGTCATCGAAGCCGAAATAACTTTGATCGTTGCGGAATCCGAATTGAATCACGGTGCTTGGCCCGGAGGCGGTGACGAGGTACTGCAAGTTGGTCCAACCGATGGTCCCCAGGTTGACTTGGTCAAACAGGGTAAGGCCGTTCCAGGAAACTGAGAATTCATTGGGCGCGAGCCCGTCCGGACTGTCCAACCAAAAGGACAATAAATAGGACTGGCCAGCGGTGGTCGGCAGCGACTGCGACAGGTAGCCGAGCGCGCCCTGCGGTCCCAGCGATGCGCCATAGCTGCCCGAATGCGTGTAAAGGGACGACGTGCTAACTGAGCAATAGGAAAAATCTCCCGTCTGGGTCCAAAATGAAAAGTCACCCGTCTCGAACCCTCCATTCTGGACCAAGGGCAAGGTCAGCAAGAGAACCTCCCGGCTCTGAACAGTGCCGTCGCTCAGGTTGGTGAACCAAAGAGTATTGGTGTAATTGCCTGAAGGCAGAGCGGCTGCCGACCCATTGAGCGCGAGAGTCACCGTGGCCGACGGACCGCCAGGCGAGATGAGCCCACTCCCGGGGAGAGCACTGAACCAAGGGGAAGTGCCTGCCAGCGCCCAGTTGAGCGGTGTGGTTCCGAGGTTGGTGAGGACAAAGCTCTGTCCGGCAGGACTGAAGGCGCCGCCGATGGGCCGGCTGAAAACCAAGGCGGTCGCCGGCAAGATTTCCAGCGGCTCAGGAGCTGGCTGAACTTGCAAGGCGAATTGGCGGCTCTGGACGAGACCATCGCCCAGGTTGGTGAGCAACACGGTGTTAGTGAATTGGCCCACCGGCAGGCTGGCTGCCGCAGGGCTGAGACTAATGGACACGATGCCACCGGCCCCGGGGGCGAGAACGCCACCAAGGCTCGAAGCATTGAGCCAGACGGAGGTGTTCGCCATTCCCCAGCTCAGGGCGCTGCCCCCGATATTAGTCAAGGCGAAATTCTGGTTCGTAATGCTGAAGGGGCCGCCGACATAGCCCGTAGAAACAAAACCCGCGGAGGGCGTGATTAGGAACGGCTCGAGGTCCAGGCTGACATCGTCCACGGCAAGATAGCTCGGGTCATCCCGACCGCCGATTTGCAGGGTAGTGGTGGTGGTGGTAGCGGTGACCGGGAATTGGAGCTTCGTCCAGGGACGGGCGGCCATGTTAACGGCACTGTCGAGGAGCCTACCATCCCAGACGACCTCGAATTGGTTGGGCGTTTGTCCGTCTGGGCTGAACAACCAAAGCGAAAGGGTATAGTGCGCGCCGGGAATGGTCGGGACCGTTTGCGAAATAAAGCCCAGCGACCCCTCCATTCCGAAGGCTGCGGCATAGTTGCCCGAATGCACAAACCTATTGCTGGAGGTGACGAAGAGGAGGTAACCATTGGTGTTTCCACCCAGCGTCCAGCCGGTGAAATCGCCCGTCTCGAAGCCGCCGTTGACGAGCAGCGGAAGGACCGAAATGGCGACGGGACAGCTCTGGACAACGAGGTCGTTGAGGTTGATGAACCAAAGGGTATTGGAGAAGGTCCCGAGCCCCAGGCTGAGTGCGGCTGGGGTCAGGCTCACCGTGACGGGCAGCGAGCCGGCTGAGGAAAGGGCCCCGCTGCTCAGCGAGACGTTGAGCCAAGCGGAGGTGTTGACCACCGCCCAATTGAGGGCGGCTCCGCTGACGTTGGTCAGCGTGAAGCTCTGGTTGGTAATGGTGAACGGGCGCACCACACTGCGGCTGAAGGCAAGGCCCTCCGCCGGCAGAATTTGAAGGTCGTCCTTTATCTGCAAGATAAACTGACGGGTTTGCACGACTCCGTCGCTCAGATTGGTAAACCAAACGGTGTTGGTATAATCGCCGGCGGGGAGATTCATCACGGCGCTATTGGTGCTGATCGTGACCGTGATGGAAGCTGCTCCGGGGCCGAGCGAGCCGGAGGTGGACGAAAGGTCGAGCCAGGTGGAAGAGGCGCCGGCGGTCCAATTGAGCGTGGCCGCGCCAGCATTGGTAAGCGTGAAGGCCTGGGTGGAGTCAACGAAAGGGCCGCCCACGTAACCGGTCCAGGCGAAGGCACCGCCGGGGAAGATCACCAGCACATCAGGCGGTGCGAGGGCATCAATTAGGTTGGCCCCCTGCGGGGTGCCCCACCCGGTGCAGAGATCGTAGCCGGGCACGGCAGTGAATTTGGTCGGGCTCTGTGACCACTCGTTGTTGCCGGTGGTGACGTCGTGAAAAGTGTAGGCGTAATGGCTTCCGTTGCCAAGGGAGTAAAGGGCGGGGTTGAGGAAGCCCACGGTGTTGCTGCTGGCCTTAACGGATTGTTCATTGACCAGCGCGGTCAAGGCCGCCCATAAGGGGGTGGCGCAACTGGTCCCCCCCAAGTACTCCTGCTGCCCGTTGTCGGCGATCACGAAGACGTTGTCAGCGGTGAGTGCGACATCGGGAATGTTGCGAAAGGTGGTCGATCCCTGGTTGGCGGTCATGTCGATACTTTGCTGCCAGTTCGGGATGGCGTAGCTGGTGCTGATGCCCCCTGAGCTGCCAAAGCCGTTGTCCCAGTTCCACACTTGCTCGGAAAGCCAAGCCCCGCCCGGGCCACTGGTCGTCAGGGTGGTCCCCCCGACAATCGTGATATAGGGATCATCCATAGGTGACCATGGAAACGCGCCCACATACGCATCACTGTCGCCCGAGGCATTGAAGAAGGATTGTCCTTGCGCGGCGAACTCCTGAAAGATCTGCTCGGAATTGGGATCGTAGGGCCTCCAGCCCCAGGAGGAACTGAGTTGCTTGGCGAGGTTGTCGGTGGCCATACGATTTAACATGTCCTCCGCCAAGCCGTTGGGCCCGGCTTCATAGACGATGACCCCAGACAAGCCGGGCGCCATCGAGATGGCCATTTCGATGTCCAAGGCTACTTCCGAGTTCGCGCCGCTGGGGCTGCCGTCGAAGCCATCGAGCAGGACGTTGGAGAGCGGCACGTTCGGCAATCCGGCCAGCGTTCTGTAGGTCCTAATGTCATTGGCGTAATAACCGTCAAACTCCAGCAGCCCGACGGTCTGGCCGGCGCCGGTGAGCGAGACTCCGGGAACGTAGGCCGCCCGAAAATCGTTGCCCAGGAAAGCTCCCCGAGGCCCGGAACCGGTGGGAGGCGCCGTGCCCTCAGGCCTTTGCATTGAGCTCCTCCTGAGGTTCATCGGATGAGGCAAAGCCAGGTTGTCCAAGCCGCCGATGGCCAACAAAGGTACGCCGAGAGCCAGCGAGGGTTCCGCGTCCGGCGCGTAGAACGTGCGCGCTTCTGTGGGGTGCTGATAACTACTCAAGGTCAGTTGAAAGGCCTTTTCGACGTTGGCGGCTTGGGCGGCAACGTCCAGCAGCAGGCGGTTTGGATAGGTGGCCGTGACTTCCAGGCCATGGCTTTCGGCGAAATGACGCACGGCCTCATAATCTTCGCTGGTTGGACCGAACTGCTCCGTAAATTGTTCGGGGGTCAGATACTGGCGGAATCGAGGGCTGGCGGAATCATAGAGATCGTGCAGAAGTTGGGCCAGTTCGTTGGTACGGCGCAGGGGCAAGCCAATGGCCAGGTTGAGCCGGTTCGTGGCTGGGAGTCGGCAAAGCGGCTGCAAGCCGAGCCTCGCCACCGCCTCAGGCACGTGACCGCGCAAGACCTGGCGTTCGGCGCCGGAGGTGGGGAAAGCGAACGTAAGCAGTGCCAACGAACAAAGAGCGATTGTGGAGAGCCTCGGTTTGGCAATGATGAATAACAAATGACCCGCCTTCGCTGGGCTTCGGCAGGGCAGGCGAAATCCGAAAAAATGACGAATGTTGGTTTTCATGTTTGACTCCCTTCCTGTTGGTCATTGCTGTTTCAGCCGGTAGAAGCCGCGGCCCGAGGGTGCGTCCAGCGTCAACCCGTAGTGCAGATTGCTGAGGTTGAGGGTTGGCAGATTTGTCACGTCCACCCAGTTCAGAAAGGCCAGGTTGGAGGATTGCTGCAGAACAAAGCTGGTGGAAGGTACGAGCCAGGATAGCACAGGGTTCACGCCTGACCTGCCGATGGTGAGCCGAGGCGACGGAGGAAGCGAAGGATCTGAGGCAGGTATCTGAAGGGTGGCGATCAGGCCATCGGAACTTACGGCCACGAGGTGTGTCCCGTCAGCGGAAGCAGCAACAGCGCTCCAGGTCCCAGCCGGTGGGTCGGAGAAGGCCCAAGTGGCACCGGAATTCGTGGAGATAACAAGCGAGCCGTAAGAAGTAGCAGCCACCAAGTTGATCCCATCTGCGGACGAGGAGACAGAGTACCAATCGTCGGCCCAAGCGGTCTGCGTCCAGGTTGCTCCCCCGTCGGCGGAAGTATAGATCAGGCCGTCCCCGTTCCATTCGGTCGCGGCAACGAGGTTCGCTCCGTCGGCCGAGGAGGCGAGAGCGGACCAATCGTCGGCCCAGGCGATCTGCGTCCAGGTAGCCCCGGAGTTGGTTGAGCTGAACATGGCGCCGTCGTAGGCTGCCCCGCTGCCGGAGTAGTGAGAGGCCGCCAGCAATTTGGTTCCGTCGGAGGAACAGGCGACCGAGGACCAAGCGTCGAGCGGCACGGGGGCAGGCCTCCAGGCTGCGCCCGCGTTGCTGGAGAGGTAAACCTGGCCCCATCCCGTTCCGCGCTGGGCGTTTTCCGGCGAGGCTGCCAGCAAGGCCGTCCCATCCGAGGAGGTGGCGACTGAGCCCCATACGCGGTTTGGAGCGGGGGTCGGGGTCCACGAGGCTCCAGCGTTGGTCGAGACGTAAATGGGGCCGCCGTAGGCGTTAGTGCTGGCCGAGGCCGCCGCGACCAGCCTGGTTCCTTTGGACGGGGAAGCCAGGCAGGACCACGACACGTTGCTGGGGGCAATACCGGTTGCCCAGGAAGCTCCCCCATTGGTGGAATTATAGAGGTAGTTGCCAGCAAAGCCGGAGGCGGCTGCCACCACTTTGGTCCCATCGGCGGAGCAGGCGACCGAGTTCCAATCGTTGTCGGTCGCGTCGGCTACTTTCCACGGCCCCAGATAAGGGAGAGTGAATAGCCGGCCCTGCGGATCGGTGGCCGTGACTCGGTAGCCATCGGCCGAGGAAAAGAGAGCCGTCCAGTTGGCCGCGGGGGAACCGGTTGTCCAGGTCAATCCGCCATCGTTGGAGACATAAATATGACCGGGTATCGACCTACGAAAGCCGCCATTCGCCGCGGCAGCCACGAGGGTCGTTGCGTCCGCCGAACAGGCCAGAGCCAACCAACTGTTGCTCGGGGCGCTGGTCCGGTTCCAGCTCGCGCCCGAGTCCTGAGAGATATAGATACCTCCGGCACCGTAGTAGCCAGAAGTCGCGGCAACGAGTCTCGACCCATCAGCCGAGCAGCCGACACAGGTCCAATTGTTGCTCGAGACGCTGCTTTGGGTCCAAGTCGCGCCCGAGTCAGTCGAGCGATAGACTTGGGCCAGCGTGAGCCGGTTGCTAATCCCATCGTAGGAAATGTCGGTCACGGCCACCAATTTGGTTCCATCGGCTGAGGAAGCGACGGAGACCCAATCGTTGCGCGGCGCACTGGTAGTTGCCCAAGAAGCTCCGAAATCGCTGGAGGTATAGATTAAGCCTTCGCCGCCAGAGTAGTAGGAGGTAGCCACCAATTTGGCGCCATCGGAGGAGGAGGCGACCGAAGACCAATTATCGGCCCGCACCGCACACGTCCACGTGGCCCCCGAGTCGGTCGAGTCGTAGATCAGGCCCGTGCCGCCATAACCCCCATCAAACCCGCGCGCCACCGCCACCAATTTAGTGCCGTCCGCCGAAGCGGCCACAGCCTGCCACATATCGACGGGGCAACTGGTCGGCGTCCAGGACGCGCCGGCGTTGGTGGAGATGTAGATGGGGGCGGGATTAAATCCACTATAATAATAGCTGAAATACTCGGCAGCGAGCGCGCCCACCAACCTGCTGCCGTCGGCGGAACCGGCGAGGGCGCTCCACCAAGTGAAGTCACCGCCCAGTTGAGGTGCAGGGGGGCCGGCGGCCCACGGCTGGGCGCAGGCGAGATGCACAACGGTGAAGACTCCTCCCAGCCCCGCGATAAGTGCCACCGCCGGTTTTTGTCTTAGGTACCAAGGTAATTTCATAGTGTGCCTTTCTCTGGCGCAAGCATTGCTTCGCTTTAGATAGCCTTTACCTTTCTTCTCCGGTCTCTGTTCGTCGTTCTTACCAACAGTCCGAAATCGGGGGGCCATTTGGGCCAACTTTTTTTCGCTTTGTGAGGGGTTGAAGCGCGCGCCGCTGAGGGTAACCGCCGGGGGTCTGCCAGGGCTCTCCCTTGCCATCCCGCTCACTGGCCCCGGATGCGATAGAACGCCGCCGTACTGGTGGGGGCCAGGAGCAGCGTGGTGTTTGTCGTAGGACCAGAAATCGGTTGCCACGACGGATTTCCCAAGTCGATAGCCGTTTGAACTTGATAAGGAGGTTGTCCACCGGTCCAGCTCAGGACAAGGTTTGTGCCCTGGAACGCGAGCGAGGCGAGGAGCGGCGCCGGGACGACCGCGATTCGCAAGGTGGCGGTGCTAACCCAGCCGTTAGCATCGGTGAGACTAACAGTGAAAATGTCAGCGCCGATGTCCGCGAGGGTGGGGGTGCCGGACAGAGCGCCGTTTGGTGGCGATATTGAGCCAGGCAGGCCCGCTTACTTTGGCGAACGTCAGCGGGTCGCCGGCCGGACTGACCGCGTTGGTGGAAATCGAGCCAGCTAAGGGCTGTCCAACGGTGGCCGAGGACTGGGCAAGATTTTGGTTTAGAAACATAGGAAGGATCAGGCGGAACACCAAGCCATTGCCGGTGCCAGGCGCCCCGTCAAATCCAGTGCCGCCGAATTCGGTGGTGCCATAGAAGTAGCCGTTGTTAGCCTGAATGAGCGAAGACTGCGGGCTGGCGCCGTTGGTGCCGTCGAACCAAACCAGCGTTGTGAGGGCGCCACCGGTGGTGATTCGAAAAACGGTTCCCTGTCCGCCGATACCCCCAAGGGACGTCGTGCCATATAAGTTACCATCGGTGCCTTCGAGGAGGCCGCCCGTGGGATAAGCGCCGTCCAGCCCATTGAAGGAATGCAGAGCGGTGAGCGTGCCATCCGCCATCATTCGGAAGACCGTGCCCCAGCCGCCATTGGTGCCGGCGTAGCAAGCGGTTCCGTAAAACGCGCCGTCCGAGGCCTGGATC
>Ga0209517_10005037_pt1 | contig 16993 bp, 16 predicted proteins | sample PeaSoiMetSII2010_FD_187695 | JGI IMG/M metagenome (GOLD analysis project Ga0209517, IMG submission 187695) | Peat soil microbial communities from Weissenstadt, Germany - SII-2010 (SPAdes) (version 2) | ecosystem: Environmental > Terrestrial > Soil > Wetlands > Peat | place: Germany...
ATCCAGGCATCCATTGCTGTCGATGGTGAAAGGCTGGGACTGCCCACCGACGGTTATGACCACCTGTTGCCCATTCAGAGAATATGGGGTTGGCGTCGTGCTGCCCATGGCCGTGACATTAACGGTGTCACCAGATACGAACTCGAGCTTGTCCATCACGCCCTGACCCTTCGGCACGTAAGTGCCACTTAGGTTGCCCTGCCCGTATGCGGCGATGGCGCCAAAAGCAGCAAGAGCCAGCAAGGCAGCGATGGTCCTTTTCATGAAGCCTCTCCCACTAATTCCTGGTCTGTTGCAGGCGGGATCGATTCAGCCAGGGCCAAAGCAGCAAGTCAACGCAAGGAACTATTGGATCCGGCTTGAGTGACCTCAACGTCAGTTGACCGCCTCGCCCTCGCACCTTCCGCGCCTCAGCTCCTTAGTGGCACCTAGGATCCGCCGCCAAGCCGCAGCCCCTGCCATGTCGCCGGCCTGTAGTAGCTTGTCGGCGGCACGGAAGATGCCAGAACTTCCGCTCTGCGCGCACACTCCTGCGATGTGCATATCCGATTTGAAGGGCAGTCTAAGTTTCAGGTCAATTTAAGGGCCTACTACTACATCAAAATGAAGAGTGGCGTCGTTACCGTCGACGGTCCATCCCCACCAGTCTACGGCTGTCAAATTTTGACCATTAAATCCCACTGGCTCGACTGGGTTCGCATGGTAGCCGCACGTGCCACTGTGGCCACATTCGATGGTGTGCTGACACGGACCGGAGTTCGCCGGCTCACAAGTGAACGTCACTTGTCTGATGTATTGGCCGGGGAAAGCTCCCGCTGGTATTTCAATGTGACAGTGCAGAAAATTTCCACCATTGATCTGTTCCTGTTGCATGCACGTCCCAGCCCGCTCCCATTTTTTGGGAAAGTCCACGGAATACTGGTCAGCGCTGGCGCTAGATGCAGACAGGCCGATGAATGCGAAGGCAAACAAAAATACCGCAAGACCCAGGACGTTTGGCATGCAGCATTTCATTGTTGCCCCCAAAATTTGGCCGCGAGTTACCCGCGGCGTATAAATCCTGGGGCACAATAGTAAAAATGGTCTTAACGTGATTGCCATACAATCATTCCAATACGAATTCCCCAGATAGGCTAAACGACAGAAAGGGTTTCGATTTGCCAGCCACCGTCCTCTTAACAAACTGCCCCGCCGTTGAGCGTTCATGGAGTGGCTCGCAGTGGTCCCCGTAAAGTTAGCTGGCTCAGCGTTTTGCGGGGCATTCTGCTGTGCCCCAGATCCTCTATCGCATTGAGGATGCGGACCCAGACAGAGGCATCGTCAACATCGCCATCCTCAAAAAGCTGATCGGCGCGCTCGGCCGCCGGAAGGCCGACGTCGGCACCATGCTGGTCAATCAGCAGCTTGGCGGCGCGGAAGATGTCGGGGTCGGAGGTCAAGTGCTAGGCGGACTCAAAGCGCTGTGAACTTTACGTCCGCTTTTAACCCGCAAGCGGTCATGGCTCACGGCATGCGACACGTCCGAGACGTGCCACAAGCAGACATCTCGGGCCAAAAGGGCGTCACGACTAGGCCGCTACTTGGAGACCTGACTCATCTGTTAACCGGCCGGGCCCAGACCGCACCTCGCAGTGGCCCGCGGTTTCGGTAAGATACCAAGGAGCCAGCTCGCCGTGTCAGCCACCTTTGCCCACAGACGCGACGGCAGCTGGCACGCTGGAAGCATGTATTCGGCACCCATCCGGGGTGGCTCGGGCCGGAGATGCCAGCCGGGAATGAAACGGTCATGTTCGTGGAGAAGATCGAAGCGCATGGTCCTGGCCTCCGCGTGTTTGGGTTGGCTTCTAGAAGGACGTGGTGTTTGAGGTGCTGAGCCGCAGCGACCTAGCGCCAGGCGAGGGTGAAAGTCGCCGCGTAGGTTTTCCACAGGCCCGTCCAGATCCCATCCTTGGCACTGACAGCCAGCGTAGGACGACGGGGCGCAGGCTCCGGCAGCGCGTCCACGTGGCTCATGCGCCGCTGCGGTGGCAGGCTGAGGCCGCCGGGGACGTAATGGAGGGCCCCTGAGATCATCGAGCTGTGGGTCGTCAGTGGGTCGAATTGCATGGCCGTAACCTCCGCTTGGGTTGAGCGGGCGTGGCCCGCCGGAAATCACGGGTGCATTTATAGGGGTCCGGCGTGATTGCCCCGTTCGAGCCAGCGTGAATGCGCCGGAAATCCAAGCCTTTGGATTGCTGCCAAGCGTGAAAAAAGCGTCTAAAATGCGCAACCACCACCGGTAGTGCCGGGTGGCCAGCGAAATGGGTGGGCCAAATGGCCTCTCTAGAACTGAAGCTCCTTGGGGGGTTCTCGGCTTGCCTTGCTTCGGGGCAGGCCATCGAGATTTCGGGTAAGAAGAATCAAGCCCTCCTGGCCTACCTCGCTCTCAATCCGGGCAAGAAGCTCGCGCGCGAGAAGCTGGTCGGCCTTCTCTGGAGTGATCGCGGCGACGCTCAGGCCCGCAGCAGCCTGCGTCAGGCCCTAGTCGCACTCCGGCACGATCTCGCGGGCATTGAGCCAGCGCCGCTGCTCTTCGAGGGGGATACCGTGGCCGTCGCTCCCTCGGCGGTTTTGACGGACGTCGCCGAGTTCGAGCGGCTGGCTGCGTCCGGCGCGGGCGACGACTTGCGTCGGGCGGCGGCGCTCTACGAAGGCGATCTCATTGACGGCACTGCCATACGGGATCCGGCCTATGACGAATGGCTGACGGTAGAGCGCGGACGTCTGCGGGAGATCGCCATCTCTACACTGTCGCGGCTGTCGCGCCAAAAGTCGGGCGCCGAAGCAGTCGCCACGGCGAAGCGCCTGATTGCCCTGGATCCACTTCGGGAAGCCTCATACATCGCATTGATGGAGATCCACGCCGCCCAGGGTCAGCGCGACCAGGCGATTCGCCAGTATCAGGCCTGTCGTGAGGTTCTCCGGCGCGAGCTTGGCGTGGAGCCTTCGAAAGAGACCGAAACGCTTCACCGCGAGATCAACGAAGGCAGCTACCGGCCACCGATCGCTGCTGAATCGACGGTAGCGATGCGTCAGACAGATACGCCGCCCACCGCAAAGCCTGCCCTGCCTTTGCCCGACAAGCCATCGATCGTGGTTCTGCCTTTGGAGAATCTGAGTGGTGATCCAGAGCAGGGGTATTTCGCCAATGGCGTGACCGAGAACATCATTGCAGGGTTATCCCGATTCCGCGATCTGTTCGTCATCGATCGACACTCGACATTCACTTACAAGGGCAAGGCGATCAAGGTCCAGGACGTGTGTCGTGAGCTCGGTGTGCGCTACGCTCTGGAGGGGAGCGTCCAGCGATCGAACGGCCGAGTGAGAATAACGGCCCAACTCGTCGATGGCACAACGGGACAGCATCTTTGGGCCGAGCGTTACGACCGCAAATTCGAAGACATTTTCGCAGTGCAAGACGAAGTGACCGAAACGATCATCGGCACGCTCGCGACCTCCTACGGGGGACGGCTGCGTAAGGCATGGAAGGGGAGGGCCGCGGGGCCGGACCCGCATGACTTCCGGGCCATCGACTACTTTCAGCTTGGCCAGGAGTTCCTTGACCACTTCACCAAGGAAGACAACGAGCGCGCGAGGCAACTATTCCACAAGGCCTCCGAGCTTGATCCGAACTACGCGAAACCCTGTGCGAAACTCGCGTGGGCTCATATCCTCGATGTTGTTTTCGGATGGAGCGAGGACCCGGCAACGTCCTGGGCGAACGCCCTGAAATTCGGAACCGAGGCCCTTCAGCGCGACGACGATGAATCATGGGGCCACTGGGCACTGGCAGGCTACTTCATGTTCTGCCTAGGGCAACATGAACGTGCCCTCGCCGAGTATCGCAAGGCTCTGGAACTCAATCCGAACGACGCAGACGTGCTTACCGACTTTGCCCTCACCTTGAGCTATGCCGGGCAGGATGAAGAGGCGATCGAATCGGCGCTCAAGGCGATGCGGCTCAACCCTCACTATCCCGAGTGGTATGTGTTCCAGCTCGGCGAGATTTACCACGACGCCGGACAATACGGGAAGGCAATCGCCACGTTGGAAAGCATGCCCAGCGTGGATACAATCTGGATTGAACTCTATTTGGCAGCCAGTCACGCCGCATTGGGCCATGCCGACAAGGCGCGTCGGGCGATACAGCGGGCCTTGCGGTTTGATCAGCAGGCCACGATCCACGGATGGGTGACGCCCGAAAAGGTTCCCTTCAAAACCGTGAAGGCCTTGGAGCGCTTCCGTGACGGCTTACGCAAAGCGGGGCTACCCGAATGACGGCCTCCGGCGGCGCACGGTGCTATCGAATAGGGCGATTCCATGGTGTCCCAAACCGAACCTGGGCCCTATGACGCCTCTACAGTTGAAGCTCCTAGGGGGTTTCGCGGCTTGCCTGGCCTCGGGGCGGAATGTCCCGGTCGCCGGGAAGAAGAACCAGGCGCTCCTCGCCTATCTCGCCCTCAATCCGGGCAAGAGACTCTCGCGCGAGAAGTTGGTCGGGCTGCTGTGGAGCGATCGTGGAGATGCCCAGGCCCGTAGCAGCTTGCGTCAGGCCTTGGTTGCCCTCCGGCACGATCTGGTGGGCATTAAACCAACGCCTCTGCTGTTGGAGGGCGATGCCGTGGCCATTGCTCCTTCTGCGGTATCGACTGACGTCGCCGATTTCGGGCGCCTGGCAGCATCCAAGTCGGCCTATGAACTGCGCCAAGCGGCTGCGCTCTACGAAGGCGATCTTCTGGAAGGCCTTGCCGTTCGCGATCCCGCCTTCGACGAGTGGCTGTCGGTCGAGCGAGGGCGGCTGCACGAAACTGCCATAAATGCTCTGGGCAAACTGCTTTGCCATCTCGAGAATGCTGAAGCGGTCGCCGCTGGCCAACAGCTAGTCGCCCTCGATCCATTGCGCGAGGCTTCTCACCGCGCACTGATGAAGGTTTACGCTTCACAAGGGCAGTCCGACCTGGCGATCCGCCAATATCAGATCTGTCGAGAGAATCTCCGGCGCGAGCTGCAGGTCGAGCCCTCGCAGGAGACCGAGACCCTCAAGCGTGAGATCGGCGAGGGCAATCACCCGTCTCCTCCCTCGGACCGGTCGCCGACGGCAGCGCCGAAGTTAACCTCCTCGACGGCCAATGAAGATTTGCCATCTCTGCCCGACAGACCATCGATCGCCGTGCTGCCGTTTACGAACCTGAGCGATGATCCCGGGCAGAACTACTTTGCCGATGGGATAACCGAAGACATCATCACCGAGCTGTCGCGCTTTTCCGCTTTGTTTGTCATAGCTCGAAACTCTTCCTTCGAGTATCGCGACAGGTCGCCGGATGTGAGGCAGATCGGACGCGAGCTTGGTGTCGAATACGTGCTTGAGGGCAGCGTACGCCGAGGCGGTCAGCAAGTGCGCATCACCGCTCAGCTGGTGCATGCCGCTAGCGGCAAACATGTATGGGCCGAACGCTACGACCGCGAGCTGGGAGGTATCTTCGCCGTTCAGGATGAGGTCACCTCCAGTATCGTGGGAGCCTTGGCCGTCGAGTTGGAGAGCGAATCGCTTGAGCGGGCACGCCACAAGCGACCTGACAATCTTTCTGCCTACGAGCACTGGTTGCGAGGCAAGAACATCGGATATTCGGGTCCCAAAAATCTCAAAGCACGAGAACATTTCGAACGGGCAGCGGCGGCTGATCCCAACTTTTCACGTGCTTTCTCGGAGCTGGCCGGCACCTACGCAACGGAGGCTGTGGACTTTCCGCCGCCGGAAGTTTTCCGGGTCGCCTACGACAAGTCCTTCCAATACGCAGAAAGGGCGCTCGATCTGGACGAAACCAATGAGCAAGCCCATGTGGCTTTGGCATGGATTTATCTCTATCGCGGGGATTGCGGTCGGGCAAAGAAGCACATCGAGCGGGCCATCAAATTGAATCCAAATGATGCCGATACCCTTGCCAGCGCGGCGTATCTCCTGGCCGCGTTCGGCGAACCGGAGAAGGGTGTAAAATTCGGCGAGGCAGCGTTGCGATTGAACCCGCGCCACCCCGACTGGTACCTCAGCTTCCTCATCACTGCCTTGTACCTGTCACGACGCCATACAGATGCGCACGCTCTTCGCTTGCGCGTCCCTGAGGCCTTTATCGATTCGACTTTTTTTGGGGCTGCGACGCTTGCTCATATGGGGCGTCTCGAAGAGGCCAGAATTTGGGCTGACAGAGCCATGGCGAGGCTGGGGGCCACGCCGGGAGGTGCGCTTGCCATCGCCCAGGGCCGGGTCGTTTCTCTTCTGCTGGAGAACAATCCCTTTTACCGCTCAGAAGACCGCGAACATTTCGCGGAGGGCATGCGCATGGCCGGCGTGCCGGGCTAACATCAAGGACAGTTCTCTGGTTCTGTCTGGCCTAGGTGGCACTGGGCCCAGAGGCGGCATCCTGAGGCTGCCGGGACGGTTATAAACGTCAGGGGACTGAGGCCGACCTGCAAGGTTGCGGGATAGAGATCTAGGGACTGGAGTATCCCTCCGGACAGGTGATCGAAAGCCCAGAAAGGTGACGGTTGAAATACATACCGACGCCTCGCTTATTCGGGTCAGATAGGCTATGATGTAATTGATAAGAACAACGAGCCCGTCGCTGATGGCGCTGCGGGCGACAGTATGATGGTTGTCCCTCCCGTTGCCGCGAGCATGGGCTCTTGGGGGCGGCATGACAGGCGCATCACGCGCGAAGGCTTGTTGCCATCCAGTACCGCGTACAAGGGCGTTCTAGGAGTTACTTGCTGCCTGGCTTCGCAGCCTCGTCTTGGGCGAGGCGCCGGCAGCCCGGCCAGCGCGTCTGAACTGCTTTGGCCAAAGAACACGGCAGCGGTGTATGGGGGACAAAATGGTTGAGGACGTATACACGGCGGGCGTGATGCTCGCCAAGGAAGCTGACGCGCGGCGCGCGGAACTCGACCGAGGACGCCGTGTGCCGGATGATCTGTTTCGGCGGGCCGGAGATGCGGGCCTGTTCCGACAGCTCCTTTGCAAGGAGCTCGGTGGTCTCGGCAGGAGTTCGGTGGAGTGGTTTCAAACCGGTGTCGACATGGCTCGCTGGGAACCCTCATTCGCCTGGGTCGTGGCTCAAGGGGCGGGTGATGTAGCGACCTATGTCGCCGCCGGTGACCCGACGTTCACATCAGCCTTTCTGGCCGATCAGGGAGCGTACCTGGCAGGATCCGACAATACGGCAGGTACGCTTGTGCCAGAGGGAGACGGATTCCTTTTCGCTGGTCGCTGGGGCTTCTGCAGCGGGTGCCATGGCGCGACCTGGGTTGGAGGGAAAGGCGTGTTTCCCCAGCAGGAAGGCGGCGGTGTGCCCGAATGGCGGTACGTACTGGTACCAATCGATCGTGCCCGGATCGAGGAGACGTGGGACGTCATGGGAATGATCGGCACTGGGAGCCATACGGTAGTGGTCGAGTCACAGCATATCCCTGCTGCCTGGACCTTCAATATTCGAAAACCCGCAAGCCGAGACTTTGGACCGATGTCGGTAACGGTCGGCAACGGCTACTGGCCCATCGCGACAGCGGTTGCCGCGGTCCAACTTGGAATGTCCCGCCGAGCTCTCGATGCCGCCGCGGATCTCGTGAAGGTAAAGCCCGGCGTCATGCGGACAAGGCCGCTGATCGAAAACGCGCACGTGCAGCGCCAGCTCATGCAAGCGGAGGGCGCCTGGATGGCGAGCCACGCAGGCGTTGAGCAGGCTTTGACCCGGATGTGGCGGGAAGCAGAGCAGAGCCGTCGGCTATCGCTTGAAACCCGTCTCGCCCTTTTCACTGCGAACGCGCACGCATCCGCAATGGCGACCAAGATCATCGAATCTGTTTGCGATGTAGTAGGCACCTCGGTCGCACCCGCCCGCGGGATATTTGGTGCTTGCCTCAGAGACGCGCGGACGATCGGCAGCCATGCTGCCGTTAGCGGGCCCGGACTCGAGATGGCTGCCCAGCTGAGAGCTGGCCTCATTGAGGATGGTTTCTGGATCTGAACCTTATCTCGGAAGGCCAAAGCCAAGGGGTGACCGCACTTCCTCAGGGTAGGCCACTCGCTAACTACCCGATTGTTCAGTTGTGGGGATCTCAGTCATGCGTATTCTCGCCGTAGGAGCAGGAGCGCTTGGTGGCTACTTCGGTGGCCGGCTGCTTCTGGCCAAGCGCGACGTAACGTTCCTTGTGCGCCCAAACCGCGCGGCCCAGATCGCGCGCGACGGGCTGCGCATAACCGGCTCCCATGGGGATTTCTCTGTGGCCGCACCGACCATCCTCACGAAGGATTTGCGCGAGCCATTTGATCTGATTCTGGTCGCCGTCAAAGCCTATTCGCTCGTTGAAACCATAGAGCAGATTGCCCCTGCGGTCGGCCCCAAGAGCGTGATCATTCCGGTGGTCAATGGCATGCGTCATGTTGACCAGCTCGTTGGTCGCTTCGGAGCCACTCGGGTACTTGGTGGCATGGCCCAGATCTCTGCGACGCTAGACGCAGAAGGGCGCGTGGTGCTGCTCTTCCCCGTCGCTCAACTGGTGTTCGGCGAGCTTGCTGGGAGTGTCAGCGAGCGGGCCACGGCGATAGCAGCGGAGCTAGGTGGCGCTGGCTTCGAGGCCCGAGTCAGTGAGGTGATCAGGCAGGACATGTGGGAAAAATGGATGATTGTCAGCACCGTGGCCGGCATCACATGCCTAATGCGTGCGAGCATTGGTGACATCATCGCTGCCGATGGTGGACAGAGCGCCATCCTGCGCCTGTTTGCCGAGAATTGCGCCGTCGGCACTGCCGCCGGTTTTGGGCCCAGGCCCAGATACATCGAGGACGAAATGAGTTATCTCACGCAGGCAGGCTCGCCGCTGAAAGCGTCCATGCTTCGCGACATCGAGCGTGGCGCAAGGACCGAGGGCGATCACATGCTTGGCGACATGCTGAAGCGGGCGCAGGCTCTTGGTGTTGCCACACCGATCCTGGAACTGGCCCGCACCCACGTGAGTGCATACGAAGCCGGTCGCGCTCGCATCGCGGCTCCGCCATGAAATCCAAAATCGGCTGACTCACTCGCCGATCCCTCAGCTACCCGATTCTCGCGGCAATGGGGTTGGCTCAGTCAATATAGGAGGGTCGGATGCCCGCTATGGGTCAATCGCGTCGATTTTGCGATGTGCGCCATAGGTCCGCTGTTGGGGCGGTGAGGGGACCTATGGCGCACATCGCAAAATCGACGCTGATGACCCAACTCCGACATTTGGGCGCTTATAAGTACCTGTCCCTGTCGGAAACCCTATGGGGCTGGCGGGAGATGGCGAATCGGATGATGCTCTTGGCCGATGATCGATGGTCTCATCCTGCTCTGGACTGCGCTCAGCGGCCTGATCCGTTCGAGAGCGCGTCTTGAATCGGAAATCCTGGTCCTGAGGCAGCAAATCAACGTATTGCGACGCGGGCGGGGCAAGCGAATTGCCTTCAGCCACTTCGATCGCCTGGTTTTCGCGTGGCTGTACCGACTTGTGCCTGGCATCGTGGATGCTTTGGCCATCGTTCGACCTGAAACGGTGATTGGCTGGCACCGGGCCGGTTTTCGATTGTTCTGGCGTTGGAAATCAAGGCGTCGGGGCGGGCGCCCGAGGGTCGCGCCGGAAATCCGCCGGATGATCCGGGACATGAGCCTGGCCAATCCGCTCTGGGGGGCTCCGCGCATTCACGGTGAGCTTCTCAAGCTCGGCATAGATGTCGGGCAGACGAGCGTTGCGAAGTACATGGCCCGAGGCAGGCGAGGGCCTTCACAGGGCTGGAGGACTTTTCTGCGCAACCATGCAAACGGCATTGCCTCGATGGACTTGTTCGTGGTGCCGACGCTGTCCTTTCGGCCTCTCTGCGGCATTCTGGTTCTGCGGCACCATCGGCGTCGGCTGGTGTGGGTGAGCACCACGGTCAATCCGACAGCTGAGTGGATCGCTCGGCAAGTGACGGAGGCTTGCGGCTGGGAGGTCGCACCGGCCTACATGGTTCGCGACCGGGATTGTGCTTATGGGGCGGCGTACGCTCATCGAATTCGAGCCATGGGGATCCGCGATCGACCGACCGCACCCCGATCGCCGTGGCAGAACGCCTATGCGGAACGGCTGATCGGATCGATCAGGCGGGAATTGCTCGACCATGTCGTGGTGTTTGGCGAGCAACACCTCCTGCACCTGCTGCGGTCATACCAGACCTACTACAATGAGGCTCGCACGCATCTGTCGCTGGACAAGGATGCACCGGTACCGCGCGAGGCCCAGTGCATCGGCCGGATCGTAGCGAGGTCCCACCTCGGCGGCCTTCATCACGAGTACGTTCGGATCTGATTTGCGATAGGGACAGCCATCAAAGTGCCCGGGATAAGCGGGTTCCGGCCAGCGGCAATCCCAGTGATGTCCGTTGCAGACGAACAGGGCGTCATAAGCGCGCGTTTGGCCGTGGCTCAGGCGGATTTTCCATGTCCCCTGCCCGTCAAGCTTAGCCTCGGTGACTTCCGTTTTGAGCCCGACTTTGCCTGACAACCCGAAGTGCTCCATATAGGCCTGCAAATAGGCGAGCACTTGCGTATGGTGCAGATAGTGAGGCGTATCAGCAGGCATCGGAAAGTCCGAAAGCTGGAGCTGCAACTTGGACGTGTCGATATGAAGCGAGCGATAGGCCGCCGACCTGCCATTGGGATTCTCGAATGCCCACTGACCGCCGATCCGATCGCTCATCTCGAACCAGTCGAAAGGGATGCCGCGATCGGCAAGTGCCTTGGCGGTGACCATGCCACTGCAGCCGGCGCCGATGATGCAGCATTTGGGAAGTGCGTCCGTCTTCATGACAAGCACCGGCCAGTAGCTGTTGGTTGCCCGAAACTTATGCAGGCGCGGCAGGTGCAACAATGGTGCCAACGGTCACCATCATGGACAGGCAGAGAATCCAGCTCGATCGGGTACTGATCGCGACGAACGTCTCTGGCGCCCTGCGCTGAGCGAACCTGCCGCCTGCAAGTGCGGTGGGCCGAGATGGTGACCGTCGGCACCATTGTTGCTGTTTGAGTGGGTCCATAGGCTTGAGGCGGTCAGTAAATCGCTCAGCGGAGCCATTCATGACGCTTAAGCAATCGCGGCGCGACGGGGCCTTGCCCAGTTCATTCACTAAGCTGCAGCTCCCTCCGCTTCTTGCTGGTCGTCGCGCCGTCGTGACCGGCGCCGCACGCGGCATCGGAAAGGCGGTCGCCGATGCCTTCGATGAGGCGGGAGCGACAGTTGTGCGGCTGGATGTCAGGGCATCCAGCGACGTGCGCAGCTGCGATGTTGCAGATGAAACATCCGTGGCGCGTGCCTTCGAAGAAGCGGCCACAGCCGGTCCTATCGACGATGTCGTCCACGTCGCCGCCATCGCTGCCATTGCTACCCTGTCTGAAATGTCCGTGGCGGACTTTCGCCGCGTGTTGGACGTGAATTTGACGGGCAGTTTCCTGGTGTCGCGGGAGGCTGCTCGACGTCTGGGCCGAGGCGGGAACATTATCCTTTTCGCTTCCCAGTATGGCCTCAAGGGCTGGCCGCTTTGGGGCGCCTATTGCGCTTCGAAGGCGGGTGTCTTGCGGCTCGCCGACGCTCTTGTGGGCGAGCTTGCGCCCAATGGTATCCGGGTGAACACGATCTCGCCCGGGACGGTGGATACGGACATGGTGTCAGTGACTACGGCGGAGGCTGCACGTCACTCGGGAACGGATGCCGGAACCATGCGGGCCCGCTATGAGGCGGCCATCCCGATGGGCCGATACGCCAGACCAGAAGAAATGGCCTATGTTGCTGTCGCACTCTGCTCCGGCCTCTGCTCTTACGTGAGTGGATCCAACATCGTCGTGGATGGCGGGGAGCTCTCGCGATAATGCTGCTCATCCTGGCGATGAAGGTATAGCCCGCGCTGTGAGGTCTCACCTCAGCGAGGAAAAATGCATCAACGTGTCATGATCACCGCGGGTGGCTCCGGCATAGGCTGGGCCATTGCCAAGGCCTTCGCCGACAGCGGCGCCAAGGTGCATATTTGCGATATCGACGAGCGAGCGCTCGCCGACGCCACCGAGAAATGTCCGCAGATCGCCGGCACGCACCTGGACGTCACCAATGAGGACGCGATTGACCGCTGGTTCGACGCAGCCGTAGGCGACCTCGAGGGCCTCGACGTCTTGATCAACAATGCCGGGACCAAAGGGCCAACCGGCTATGTCGAAGACCTCAAGCTCGACGACTGGCGCGAATGCCTGAGCGTCTGTCTTGATGCCCAGTTCCTCTGCGCCAGGCGTGCAGCGCCCATAATGAAGGCCCGGCGTTCGGGCAGCATCATCAACATTTCCTCGACTGCCGGCCTCTATGGCTACGGCCTGCGCACGCCCTATGCCGCCGCCAAATGGGCGGTGATCGGCTTTACCAAATCCCTCGCCATAGAGCTCGGTCCCTACGACGTGCGCGCCAATACTGTTTGCCCGGGCGCCGTCGAAGGGGCGCGTATGAAGCGCGTGGTGAAGGCCGAAGCTGAGAGCCGCGGGGTCTCGCTCGATCTCGTCAATAAGGAATATGTCCAATCTCAGTCGATCAAGCGGTTCGTACAGCCTGAAGAGATCGCTGATATGTGCCTCTTCCTTGCCTCTCCCGCGGCGAAGATGGTGACCGGTCAAGCGATTGGCGTTGATGGTCATACAGAGGCGTTCCACATCGGAAGTTGATGCGGGCCAGGTCGACAAAAGAGTCGAGGATTTCCAGACGCGCCAATTCGAATGGCAAGCTTGTGCTCAAAGGCATGACCGGTTCAGTGAAAGCATATTATGGAATGCGGAGGAGAATGATGGTTACTGGAATGACTCCGATGGTTGTTTTGTGTGTCACCAGAGATGGCCAGGATTCAGGTCCAAGGCTGCAAGCTCGATCGCGGCCAGACGATCGCGCTGTGGAGAGCTTACCGCGCTACTGGAAATGGGCGCGGCGCCTAAGCAAGTACGCGCCAGTGCGTTCGGGCCTTTGCGTTTGCTGTCGGTGGTTGCGGGGGCCTGCAACCCCCGACAGTTGACTCTTGCCCCCGTGGCAGTCTGATGCATTGGAATACAGAGGGCCAAAGTCTTTTAATCAGGAGGTCCCGGGTTCGATCCCCGGCGCACCCACCATTTTGCGTCGGTATAACAGCAAGTTACGGGAGCGGCGCTTGTCGGCGTCACGACGTTTTGTGCCGCGGGTAGCCCTGTGGGTAGCGTTTTTAGGCAAATCTGGGTTGATCTGAGCGCGCGATTCGCCGCGTCGCCATTCCGCCGATCCTGCTACCAGGCCGCGTCCAAAGCTTCCGTTGGGTCGATACCAGGACGCCTTCTGTCGCGGGAACCCGCAAAGCGGCGCGTGACACGTTACTGGCCCCCGGCGAATCAGACCGATCGCGCGGGCGCGCGGAGTTACACGAAACAATCCTGCGCCTCGTCACCCCATACCGCCATCCCGCCGCGGCGCCTCTCGACCATGCCCAAAGCTCCGCTTGATGTCTGGGCCAAAGAGAGGATGATCGGCCTGGGGCAACCGAGCGGCGGGGCGCCCCTCGTCTTCGTCGTTCGGCTATCGGGAAGCCGTAGCACGGCCCCCCGACCTCCGCTGTGAACGACTTCCCGGCCCTCCCTGGCATCAGTTGGAGAGCTGGGTCTATGGCAAAAATCCTGTATCGCATCGTTCCCGAAGGGAACAACAGCTATGCTGTCGAGGCGACTGACCGAGGGGTGCTCCGGCATTTCGAGTCAGGTTTCGGGACTGAAGCAGAGGCCGAGGCTTGGGCTGCTGCGCAAGGAAGGGCGACCAGAGGGATTGATCAGTGGGAGCGCCGAGTTGACCGACCTCGAAGGCGCTAGAGAGTCAGGCGTAAGCTGACCTATTGGAGTTGGGCCATGGGGAAAGTGGCATTCCGGCTGGTCTTTCAGCACGACCTCACGTACGCCATCGAAATGAAGATGGCTGACGGCACTCCGCGACTGATCAAAGGCTTCGCGCGGGAAGAGGACGCAGACGCCTGGATCGCGGAGCAACAGCAGAAAGTGCCGGCAGATGAGATTTGGGTCCGCCAGCCCCTAAAGACCTGGCGATAGGCTCCCAGCACACCCCATGAATTCCCCCGCTGTTCTGAGCGGGCTTCACCGGCTGTTTTGAGAGGCGCCATTCGGCCCCTTGCCAGACCCCGACCATCTATTCAGGCCTACTTTAGGGGGCCGCACCCTAGTTTATGCTCTTCCCCTCCCGCCTTCCTCGCCTCAGCTTCCCATTGTTGTAACGTTCTCGATCCAGGGTACGATGGGATGCCTCATCCGATAACTCCCACTATGGGGAGAGCCCAAATGGGCAGCCTATCCACGGCCCTTCAGCGCGGCAGTCGCGCGATGTACCGCGTATTGCTGAGCTTGGCCCTGCTGCTCGTCGCGATGCTCGAGGTCGCGTCTGCTCCCGCTGCCTATGCCGGGGCCCTGACGGTCAATGGTATCACCTTCTCCGATCGGCTGGGCGGCTTCGTACTGGAGAAGGCAAGCGGCCAGGGGTCGATGGATGATCCTTTCGTTTTGACCGAGCGAATCACGGATCCCAACGGGGGGACATTGGCTTTCGTCGCTCCCATGGAGTTTGGCAACCTGATCGGCTCCCAGCACAGAGTCGGATTCGCACTGATCAAGGCGATCGAGAATGCGACCGACGAGCCCTGGACCGGATTTGAGCTGGAGCTTCAGTCGAAGTTGGGAGTCCCGAGCGACGACATGGATGGTCTCTCGTTCGGTCAGGGATCGACTGCTGGAAGGCCATTTACCGCAAGCCCGTTTCAGAAAGTGACGATCCAGGACACGCCGTACGACAGGGTTGAGATCGACCAAGGCAGAGTCCCCATTGGGGGGCATATGACGCTCGCCGTAGTGATCACGTTGTTTGACCCTCTGCCTGAAGCCTATCTCGTCCAGCGACCGAGTAAGCCCGTCGCACTGGGGCCATCACGCCTACCCGACAACCAGCTCGCCGTACAGTGAAGATGGGCCATGGTGACTACGAGGGTACGCCGGATGGTGGTCTTGGACAGACATGCTGAGGGCTCCGCTCACCGCTACAAAACCGGCCAAATCAGGAACGTCACGCCGACAAACGCGATGAACGCGCCGCTCAAGACCTCGCCATAGCGTTCGAACGCGCCAAGGCGAACGCGCTGGAGCCCCGCGGTCGAGTAGACGCACAGCAGGACGTAAGTGGCGATCGTGCTGGCCCCGAAGACCAGCGCCATCACGATGATGAGGCCGATGCCATACTTCGCTGCGGCGAAGAAGGCGGGAATGCCTTCGACCATCGGCGAGGAGCCCAGTATCACCAGCAAAGCGGTCCGCGCCGAAACCTTGTGCCGGTGCTCGTGCAGCGGCGGCTCCGCTTCCATGTCCGCGGAGAACTGGTGCGCGGTGGCGGGCAAGTGGTCATGCCAATGGGCGTGCACCGAGCCGCGGCCATGGCGGTGGGCATGCAAGTGCCTGGTAAGCTCGGCCGTGTCGCCGCCGAGAGGCGCGTAAAGCGGGTCGTTTGCGGGCTTCCGCTCATGGTCGCGATCATAGTCGTGGCCATGTTCGGCAAACCGGGTTTCGAGCGTGTGGACGTGGCCGTCATGCTCAAGAGCGATCGTGACCGTGAACTCATGCGGTTCTGGAATCTCCTCGACGGATTCCCAGTAAGTCCCATGGTTGGCACACAGGAAAGTCTGGCGCGCGCCGTCGCGCCGAAGGGTATCGACCCTGACGCTGTGGGCATGAGCCCCGGTCAGGCGGAAGTGCGGCGGGGCATCGGCCTCGTAGATCGACAGGTTTAGCTCGCCTTCGCCCGTCGGTATCAGCTGCAGTTCCGGCCCATGGATATCGCCGTGAAGGATTGTGCCGAAGGCGCCGTAAATGTGCCCGATAGGCGCCTCCAAGGCAGGCCGGATATGAGGTCGGAAGAGAAAATCGCGATTGACTTGGCCATGCTTGTTCTCGGTCTTATGGGCTTGGCCGGGATTTGTGTTCTGTGGTCTGAAATCAGATGGCTTCGCCGCCTCCGATCGAAAGGCCGAAGTGAACCAACGGCTGATACGTGGCAACTCAGCCTAAGCGTGGCCGTTGGTGTCGGCATGTGGTTGGTTGCAATAGCGCTGCTAAACATTGGTTAGGCAGCCCGCAGACAGCTTCTCGCTCTTATTTAGATCGCCTTCTTGATCGAAGGACTTAAGCGTTTGGGGAACGTGATTGCGGGGGTGCGTAACCCCCGACAGTTGACTCTGCCATCAATTCAGATCTGAGCGATCCCGACGGCTCAAGTCCGAATTCGGAATTGTCGAAGGCGAAAGACAATCCCTTAGCCTCGCCGCCCCAGGGCAAGCATGGGGTACACCGCTTTTCTGATCCCGAGGGCGCAGCATCCATTAGCGCCGGGTCCCCAGGTCCTAATTTCGACCTAGAACTCGGCGGCCTCAAGGACTCCGCCTTTGAGGATCCGCCAATCGCCCGCGTCGCTCTCGTTTCACAGCCGCCCGAGGGCCCAATCCAGGGCGGCGATGGTTATGTCCGCATGCTCGCGGCTGAAGACGATCGGCGGGCGCAGCTTCACGATGTTTCCATGCAAGCCTTCCCGGCCGACGAAGACGCCCTCGTCCCGCATCAGGTTAAGCAGCCGCTGCGTTTCGGACTTCGCCGGGGTCAGATCGCGCCGGTCGCTGACCAGCTCGATCCCGGCCACCAGGCCAACCCCGCGCACATCGCCGATCACGCCATGCTTCGGCTTGAGCGCCTGCAGTCCGTGCTTCAGATAGGCGCCGACCTCGGTCGCATTCTCGATTAGGCGCTCCTCCTCGATCACGTCGAGAACGGCGAGACCGGCCGCCGCGGAGACATTGTTGCCCCCGAAGGTG
>Ga0209517_10005039_pt1 | contig 16990 bp, 13 predicted proteins | sample PeaSoiMetSII2010_FD_187695 | JGI IMG/M metagenome (GOLD analysis project Ga0209517, IMG submission 187695) | Peat soil microbial communities from Weissenstadt, Germany - SII-2010 (SPAdes) (version 2) | ecosystem: Environmental > Terrestrial > Soil > Wetlands > Peat | place: Germany...
GGCCATACTGCAGGTCGATAGCCTGGATCCCCGTTACTTTCCGCGGCGGCCCGCATTGATGCCCCAGCTTCTCCACGCGGTGAACGATCCACATGCGGCGTCGGAGAAGATTTCTCGCATCATTGCCCATGATCCGGTACTCACCGCCGACGTACTGCGACTGGCGAACTCCAGTCTGAATCGAACGTCTCCGACGCCCATCGAGACCATTCAACGGGCGATCGTGGTGTGCGGCGGGGATGCACTTCGAGGCATGTTGGCGACGGCCATGTTGCGGCCGGTTTTTCGTGCAACCCGCAGGAATTTTCCGCGGTTGCCGCGCATGCTGTGGGAACGAACCGAGCGTGCGGCGCGTGCCGCCGAACTGTATGCCATGGAGACGAATCCGCAGGACCGTTTCGAAGCGCAGCTGGTGGCGCTGCTCAGCGCGCTGGGGCCGTTGGTGGTCTATAGCGCGGCGCTCGATGTGTATGCGCGCAATCCGCATTTCTCGCCGAGCGCGGCGTTGTGCGTAGAACTGATCGGCGCGTTTGCGCCGGAAATGTCGCAGCGTGTGGCGCGAGGTTGGCAGACGTCCTCTCGCCTGCTTGCCGCGCTCGAAGGGTCGGCCGAGGAGCCTCTGACCGCGGCGCTTCACGTCGGCGAATTCTTCGGTACGCTCGCGTTCCTTGAATCGCAGACCGTCATCTCGCGCGACGCAAGGCTTGATCTCATCGCCGACGCCGGGATGGCCGGCGAGCCGGTGAACCGGATTTGGGCCGGCCTGACGGGGACCGCTTAGCGTATTTTCACTCGCTCCCTATGGCATCATTTCGCGTTGGGCCGGCACGGCTAAACTCAAGCATTTGGACACCATGTCATCCGTAGTGGATCCCGCCGATTGGATTGATGACGCGGTACGAAGGCAACCGCAGCGCGTATTTCTTCGTACTCCACAGGGGCGCGCATTGAGCTATGCGGCGCTTCGTGACCAAACCACCCGCTTCGCGTCCGCATTGATCGCGCGGGGTGTCACCCCCGGCGATCGGGTGGCCGTGCAGGTGGATAAGTCCGTGGAGGCGGTGTTGTTGTACATCGCGTGCCTGCGCATGGGCGCCGTATTCGTCCCGATCAACGTGGCGAATACGGCCAGTGAGGTCGATTATTTTCTGAACGATTCGCAGCCGCGAGTTGCGGTGATACGGCCGGCCGATCGCGCCGTCGTCGAACCGCTGGCAGATCGCGCCCACGTTCGACACGTTGAGACCCTTGGTGCGGACGGCGACGGTTCGCTGCAGCAACTCGTGAGTCAATGCGCGGTGATCTCTGAATTACCGCAGCGCGGCGAGCTGAGCTCGCTGGGGGCCCTGGTGTACACGTCCGGCACGACGGGTCGATCGAAGGGCGCCATGCTGACGCGCGGCAATCTTGCATCCAACGCGGCCGTGCTCGCCGAGGCGTGGCGCTTCTCGGAAAGCGATGTGTTGTTGCATACGTTGCCGCTGTTTCACGTGCACGGGTTGTTTGCCGCGATCAATACGGTGCTGGCCTCGGGTTCGAGTCTCATGTTGATGCCGAAGTTCGATGCCGCTTCGGTGCTGGCGCGGCTGCCTGAAGTCACTGTGTATATGGGTGTCCCGACGCATTACACCCGGCTGCTGCAAGAGCCGGGGCTCACCGAGCGGGTGGCCGCCCGCCTGCGATTGTTCGTTTCCGGCTCGGCGCCGCTGCTGGCCGAGACTCACCACGAGTTCTTGCGGCGAACCGGACATACGATTCTCGAACGATATGGTATGACCGAGACGTTGATGATCACGTCGAATCCGTACGACGGTGCCCGAGTGCCGGGATCGGTCGGACCGGCACTGCCCGGCGTGTCGGTGAGGGTGGCGGCGGCCGACTCCGGCGCAAACGCCATCGGCAACATCGAAGTCAAGGGGCGGAACGTATTTGCGGGTTATTGGCGCGATGACGAGAAAACCCGGCGCGAATTCACGGCGGACGGCTGGTTCAAAACCGGGGACTTGGGTAGGATCGACGGGAACGGATGCCTGTACATCGTGGGCCGCGCAAAGGACCTGGTGATCAGCGGCGGATACAATGTATACGCGAAAGAAGTAGAAACGGAGTTGGACGCGGTGGCGGGTGTTCGCGAAAGCGCGGTATTCGGCGTGCCGCATCCAGACTTCGGCGAGGGTGTCACGGCAGCGGTGGTGGGTGTGCCGGGTGCCGTGCTGTCGGAGCCCGAGATCATCAGCGCCGTCCGGGCGAGACTGGCTGGATATAAGCTTCCCAAGCGAATCGTCTTCGTCGACGAGTTGCCGCGGAACGCCATGGGGAAGGTTCAGAAGAATGCACTGCGTGCAACGTACGCATCGCTCTATCGTGCCGCTTGACTTAAGGCACGTGCACCGAGTACCTGGGAGTCACGATATGGTCTACGAACTCTATTATTGGCCGTCGGCTCAAGGACGCGGTGAGTTCGTGCGACTGCTCCTGGAGGAGGCCGGTGCTCGCTATGTCGACGTGGCGCGCGGCTCGGGCACAGGCGCCGGATTGGGACCGATGATGCGGCTCCTGGAAGGCCGCGGCATTCAGCGGCCACCCTTCGCGCCGCCGTTTCTGAAGGCGGGGCGGCTGGTCATCGGGCAGACGGCCAACATTCTGCAGTTCCTGGGTCCTCGGCACGGTCTCGTGCCGCAGGACCAAGCCGGGCAACTGTGGACAAACGAACTGCAACTCACGATAGCCGATTTCGTGGCCGAGATACATGAGACGCATCATCCGGTGGCTGCCAGTCTATATTACGAAGATCAGAAGAAGGAGGCGCGGCGCCGGGCAGCTGATTTTCTAAAGAACCGGGCGCCCAAATTCCTCGGCTATTTCGAGCGTGTGCTGTCGCGCAATGCGCGGGGCGATCGCTACCTGGTAGGCGCGAAGTTAAGTTATGCGGATCTTTCGATGTTTCAAATCATGGCAGGCTTGAGTTACGCATTCCCCCGCGCCATGGCGCGGAGTGCTCGGCACTATCGCCGCCTGTTCGCGTTGCATGGGCGGGTTCAGGAACGCCCGCGGATTGCCGCCTATCTCGCGTCTGCTCGGCGCATCCCCTTCAACAATGAAGGCATCTTTCGGCACTACCCAGAGCTGGACGTCGCTGAACCGCAGTCGTCGTAGCCACGTGCCGTCGCGTCCGCTCAAATTGCTCTCCTCAATGGCCACGCGTGAAGTGCTGGCGGAGATCGCTGCTCGCTATCGGCACGACACGGCGCGGTCGGTAATCACGGAAGCGGCCGGCGGCGTCGACGTCGCCAAACGGGTCCAGGCGGGCGAGGCGGTGGATGCCGTCATTCTCGCCAGCAATGCGATCGACAAACTGATCGCCGACAACAAGCTGTTACCCGGCAGCCGTGTGGATCTCGTGAGATCGGGCATAGCCATCGCGGTCCGAGAGGGCAAACCGAAGCCGGAAATCGGCTCGGAAGATGCGGTGAAAAAAGCGGTCGCTGCTGCACGGACCGTTTGCTATTCGACAGGTCCGAGCGGCGTGTATCTGGAAAAAATGTTCGAACGCTGGGGTATTCTCGCGAATATCCGCAGCCGCATCGTGGTGCCGCCTCCCGGCGTGCCGGTGGGCTCGTTGGTGGCCACCGGAGCGGCCGAGATCGGATTCCAACAATTGAGCGAACTATTGAACGTTGCGGGTATCGAAGTCGTCGGGCCGTTGCCGCCGGCCATTCAGAGCATCACGGTTTTCTCCGGCGGTATCTCCGTGGATTGCGGCGATCCCGACGCGGCTCGGGCGCTGCTGCGTTTCATGGCATCGCCGGAGGTCTCGGACATCAAGACACGGCACGGCATGGAGGCGGCCTAGGCTCCTCTGGACGCGATGCATAATCCACTAGGCCTCATGCTGATGTGGTCGGCGTTGTTTGCAGGGCCGGTATCAGCCCAGCAGGACGGCGTGAAGCTGGTCGGCCGCTGGTTGCCTCCCGAGAGCGCGCCGACGGCGACCTACGCCGGCTCGACGGTGGTGCTCAGTTTCAATCATTCCTCGAGCGTGTCGGCCGATTTCAAGGTGTCGAATTCCAAGGGCGGCCAGGACGTGTTCATCGCGGTAAGCGTCGACGGCGGTAAGCCGGTGCGGATGGGCCTGTCGCGAGGTGAACACCCGGGCGTCCTACTGGCATCGGGACTGTCCGGCGGGCCGCACGTCGTCGCCGTGCGGAAAGAGGGTGAACCGAAATTCGGTGCGTTGCAGTTCTCCAAACCCAGGCTCGATGTGGCGGGAAGATGGCAGCCCGTAGCCGGCGACCGGCCCATCATCGAGGTCATCGGGGATAGCGACGCGACGGGAATCTGTGCATTGGGTCCCGACAGTCCCGAAGACCCTGTCAGCATCTGGAACTCGGCCTGGGCGTCCGAAGCCGTCTCTTGGGTTGGTTTGCTGGAGGCGGATCTAGCTGCCGTCGGACATCCGGCCGATGTGGTCGATCTTGCGATCTCGGGCTCGAAGACGCGATCGGAAGCCGAATCCTACGACTATACGGCGCCGGGCTACAGCGATGCCAAGTTCGGCGAGTATCCACCGCCGGGCCGCAAACATGCGTCGTTGGTGTTTCTATGGGGCGGCGGAAACGACCATCGTGGCGGCGGGGATGTTGCGAGCGGTACCGGGGCCATTGCATACGCCAACCTCAGCACGTTTCAAAAGGGCGTCTACGACCAGCTGACGAAAATCTTCGCGCGTAATCCCGACGTGAAGGCGGTGTTGCTCGGCTACATCGACCCCACCATCCCCGATTGGAAACCGGCCTATGATCAGGTGGCGAGCTTGTTTTCAGATGACGAGCGGAAGCGGATTTTCTTTTTGCCGGTCCGCGTGCCGAGGGGGAAACAGGATGCCTGCGAGATAGACCCCAAGGGACATCCGAATGTGTCGCTGCACTCGACGTGGGCCGCTCAGATTCTCACCTGGATGCTGTCGAAGGACATGTTCCCACAATTGGGCTTTCCGAGCGGCCAGGACTGGGGCGACCTATAGCGCCGGTGTGCGCCGAGGCGCAGGTGGGGCGTTGGTGCGAGGCGCCGATCCGCGTGTGGGACACGGACCGGCGCTACGCGGGATTCTTCGCTTGCCTACCGGATTACCCGAGACCTACCGGCACGAACAAGCGCGTATTGCCGCGCTGAATGAGAAGCGCAACCTGGTTTTCATGCGACGCCACCAACTTGCGCAATTGCTCAACGCTCTGCACCGGGGTGCCATCGACGGAGATCACCACGTCTCCCGGCTGGATGCCCGCGTCCGCCGCATGCCCTCGCGCCTCTTCGACCATCAGACCGCCCGACACACCGGCTTGTTGACGCTCCTCCGGACGGAGCGGGCGCAACGCCAAGCCCAATTTGCCCTGAGCAGCCGCGCCTGCCGTCGCGTTCGCCATGGTCGGCAGCGCGGCGCCGATCGTTGCGGTCAGAGAGAGCGTCTGACCGTTGCGCCAGACGTCGATGGATGCCTTGTCGCCCGGCGTCGCGACGCCGACGCGTGAGGAGAGTTGACCGGCATCGACGACCGGGCTGCCGTTGAATTTAAGGATCACATCGCCCACCTTGATCCCGGCGTGCGCGGCTGCGCTGTCGGGCTCGACCTGGGCGACCAATGCGCCGTTCGGCGTCTTCAACTTGAACGAGTCAGCCAAGGACTGGTCGAGCGTTTGCACTTCGACGCCAAGTCGCGCGTGGGCGACCTTGCCGGTCTTGACGATCTGATCCTTGACTTGCACCGCGAGATTGATGGGGATGGCGAACGATACGCCCTGATAGCCGCCGGAGTTGCTGTAGATCTGCGCATTGATGCCCACCACGGCGCCGTTCGCGTCGAACAGCGGTCCACCGGAGTTGCCGGGATTGACCGCCGCATCGGTTTGAATGAAGGGAACATAGCCGTCACCCGGCAGCGTGCGGCCCTTCGCGCTGACGATGCCGGCGGTGGCCGTCTCCTCCAGTCCGAACGGCTCGCCGATGGCGAGCACATAATCACCGACCCCCAATTGATCGGAATTGCCGAGCTGTACCGTCGGCAGATCGTGAGCATCGATCTTCAGCACGGCGATGTCGCTGCTCTTATCAGCGCCCAGCACCTTGGCCTTGAATTCCCGATGATCGGAAAGCTTTACCGTGACTTGTTTGGCGCCGTCGACAACGTGCGCATTGGTGAGCACCAAGCCGTCGGCCGAAATGATGAAGCCCGAGCCTTGTGCGTGCATCACGCCGTGCCGTCTTGGGCCGGGCAAGCCGCGAAAGAACTGCGATAGCGGATTGTCGTCATTCGGATTTCCGGGTTGAACCTCCTCGGAATCCGACGCGGGCATCATTCCGGCGGTGGTGATGCCGACGACGGCGGCCTGATTTTCCGCAACGATCGCGCGGTAGTTCGGGGCGCTGGTCGGCGGCACCAAATGCGCTATGGTTACCGGCGCGGGAGGAACCGCCGGTTCCTGTGAGTGCAACAGAGCTTGCGCGGACAAACCTGTCGCAGCGCCTACGGCAAGCAAGCCAATTGCCGAAACGCCTAACGCTTTATTGCGAAATTGCATGAGTGTCTCCTAAGGATTAACTTGGGGGAGCAGTTGCTCGAGGCAATAGAGTCCCATGCTCGCCTTAAACCAACCTTAAGATGGCTTGGGGAAGTTCACGGTTACGCGCAACCCGCCGCTCGGGGCCTCGGCGAGCCTGACGTGGGCCGCGTGCCGGTCGGCAATGGCCTTGACGATCGCCAATCCCAAGCCCGTGCCGTTTTCGGTGGCGTTGGGATGCCGGTAAAAGCGGTCGAAGACGCGCTCCCGATCCGCGGGCGAAATGCCCGGTCCCGTGTCGATGACTTCCAGCACGGCGCCGTCGGCGGTGGGGCGGCAGCGCACTGCGACGGACCCACCGGGCGGGGTGTATCGCACGGCGTTGTCGATGAGATTGCGCGCCAGCGTGCGAAGCCCTTCCGATTCTCCTTGGACCACGCTGGACGGCTCCGCGTCGAGTCCAATGTCGATGTGGCGCGTCATTGCCAGGATCCGGCTGTCGGAAATGGCGGCGGCGGCTACGACGGCCAGATCGACGGGTTCGAAACTGGGACTGGTTTCCCCCGGATCGCTGCGCGCCAAGGTAAGCAGCTGTTCCACGAGATGGATCGAGCGCTCGACCGCGGCGCCGAGCCGCTCACGCGCGCAGCGTCGCGCGACGGGGTCGGGTGCGCGGTCGAGCAGCTGAAGCTGCAGCCGCAACGCCGTGAGCGGTGAACGCAATTCATGCGCCGCATCGGCGATAAAGGCGCGTTGCGCCAAGAACGATTTCTCCAAGCGAGCCAGCAGCCGGTTGAGCTCGTTCACCAACGGTGCGATCTCCAGCGGTAGATTCGGAGCGACAAGCGGGCTCAATCCGTGGATGTCGCGACGCTGCACCTCGGCGGTCACGTGCCGCAGAGGCAGGAGCCCGCGCCCGACGATCCACGCGACGAACGCGACCATTACCGGCAGTAATAAGACCAGCGGTATCACGACTCGCAAAGCAGCCGCGCGCGCCAGCGCTTCGCGCACGCGGATGGGTTGCGCGATCTGAATCACGCCTTGAGGCGTTTGCAGCCCATACGCGCGCCAGCCCTCGCCGCGCAAAGACAAATTGGTATAGCCCAGCACGACCTGATTGATCATCGGTAGGCCAGGCCGCGAAAGATAGACGCGTGTGCCGAAAAGATCCCAGATTTGCACGACGAAGTCCGAATCCCCTTGGTCGGGCGGCACCTCGATTTGCGGCGCCATCGTAATCTGACCGCGCAGCGACAGCGCCATCTGGCGCAGTTGATAATCGAAAAGATCCGAAGTCTCATTGAGGACCCGACGATACGTGACGATCGCGGCGAGCATCGAGACCATGGCGACGAGTATCGTCAGCGCTATCACGAGCCGGGCGCGAATCGACTTCATGATTTTGGAATGAAGTAGCCGACACCTCGGAGAGTACGAATCACCTCGCTCCCCAGCTTGCGCCGTAGCCCGTGGATATAAACCTCGACGGCATTGCTGCCGATGGGCTCGTCCCAGCCGTAGAGCCTGTCCTCCAATTGAGCACGCGACATCACCGCGCCGGGACGCTGCAACAGGGCCTCCAGGACGGCGTACTCGTGCGCCGATAAGTTGACCGGTGCGCCTTTGTACTCAACAGAATGCGCGGCGGGATCGAGGCAAAGATCGCCATGCTGAATGAGAGGATCGCCTCGGCCTGCGGCGCGGCGCAGCACCGATCGCATCCGCGCCGTCAGTTCGTCGAGGTCGAACGGCTTGACGACATAGTCGTCGGCGCCGGCGTCGAGGCCCGCCACGCGATTTCGAATTTCATCGCGCGCCGTGAGAATGATCACCGGAGTCGCATCGCCGCGCTGCCGCAGCTCGCGCAGTATGTTGATGCCATCGCGATTCGGCAGGCCTAGATCCAGCAGCACCACGTCGAACACCGTCCCGCGCAATGCGGCGGCAGCGTGCTCGCCATCACGGATCCAATCGACCGCGGCGCCGATCTGGCGCAACGCCGTTTCCAACCCCTGCGCGATCATCACGTCGTCTTCTACCAATAGCACTCGCATACCACCCGATCCTATCAAGTTCTGCGCACAGTGGCCGACCTTAGACACTAGACGCTACAATCGGTCAAATCGGCGGCAATGTGACTGTAATCATCCCAAACGCAAAAATTGCATCGCGTTGGAACGGTGCCCTGCAAGCACGGCTGCGGCAAGCGCCGCTCGAGGCCTATTTGCGGTCGCGTGGTCAGAAATGGGTGCTTTCGGGTGAAACCCGGCTTACGGACAACCTGGCTTGTGCGACCATTTATATGATCAACGCAGCGCTCAATGAGTGTATCGAGGAACACCGGGGCCCGCTCACCGCATCTCAGCATCCGGCCGTCGGCCAAGTCGCCTGCACAGTGAGTGCCAGTTTAGCCTTGTTGATCCAGGAGCCGACGCAGTGGCGAACCGCCGCATTAGTGGCGACCGCGCGGCTTCTCGAAAAGCACATTGGCCTCAGTGCGGCCGCCCATGCGGCAGCGGCAGCAGCGCGCGAATACGGTGCAGGCGTGAACAGCGGAGCGCACGATGTGGAAATATTACGCATCGGCCACGCCGCTCGGAGCGCGGTCGAAGCCAACGAGGTGGCTGATACGGCGAAGGCCGTGCGGTTGATCGTACAGCGTCTGGCGTCGATGTCGACTCACGCCCCGGTGGGTGCACCGGATGCCGCGGCGCCTGCCTACGATCTTGGGGGCGCCACTTTCAGGTCATCGACGACCTGATCCGTTTCCTGGCTCAGCGATAGGCGCCGGAATGATCGGATACGCCGCAGCTCATTCGCTTGCGCGCGCCGGCGCGAATCTCATGCTGGTCGATATCAGTGCCGAGGGGCTTGGCGAGCGTCGCCGAATGCTCGAGGCGCTCGGCGCGACTCTCAGCCGACGCCTGCGCGGGTATGCTTCAGGACATCCTGCATTCCGTGGCCGGGCTTCTCTGCGCTGAGAATTTGGCCCGTGGCCGGCAATTCCTTCGGGTCATAGGACATCAGCCGATTTCTTCCTTGCCGCTTGGCGGCGTAAACCGATCTATCCGCGGCCTCCAGCAGTTTGGCCGCGCTTTCAAACGGAGTTGCGGAATGATGGGTGGCGAGACCCAGCGAAGCGGTCGCGATCACCGTACCGCCGGCGACCTCATGATGAGCCGATCGGAGCCGTGCCAGGATCCGCTCGCCGATCTTCTTGGCTCCGTCGGATCCGAGGCCGGGAAGGATGATGACGAATTCCTCGCCTCCATAGCGAGCCACGCAATCCGTATCGCGCACCACATCGAGAATGATGTTTGCCGTCGCAATCAGCACCGCGTCGCCGGCCGGATGGCCGTAGGTATCGTTGACCTGCTTGAATCGATCTAGATCGGCGAACAAAACGCTGAGCGGCCAGCCGCCGGCGACCGCACTGCGAAATTCCGCGTCCAATACGTGATCGAGATGTCCGCGATTGAACACGCCCGTCAGCGCGTCGCGTCGATGCTTGTTTTCGAGTTCCGTCGTTCGCGCTTCGAAGCGTTCGGTCATGCGTTGTAACGCGCCGACTTGCTGGATGTTCTGCAAGTTGCGGATCAGCAACAGCTCGCGCGCTTGCTCGAGAATGGCGGCGCACGCGTCCTCGTCCAACAGGGTTTCATCGAACAGCCGCTCCGTTTCGGGCAGTTGAGCCACGATTTTCTCCATCCCTTCGCCCAGGGAATCGGAGCTGATGCCGAGCCACGACTCAGCGTTGACGGACAGATCGCTGAGCTTCAGCGACGTGCGGTCGCCGAGGAGCATCTCCGCGCAATCGCTTCCCAGAGCCAAGCAACGTGCGCTGAGACCCGCCCGGGTGTGCGCATCGGTCCGCGCGGGCGCGTGACTCCACTCGACCGTTTGGCACAGCGACTCCGGCAGCTTCCAAAATCCTAGCAGCCAAGCGCTCAACGCCGCGTGGTCGACGCCGAGGCGGCTTACCTCGTGCACGATGAGCTGGGCGTGGCTTGCATGCGCCTCCAAATCTTCGTAGAAATCCGGCTGGACGCGGTCGATGGCCAGTACGGCGATGTCCTGCAAGAGCGATGCGAGGAAAATGTCCTCCAGCGCATCGATGCGCTTCAGTTCAGCGAACGTCCGAGCCGCAGAGGCGCTCAGGATGGCGCGGCGCCAATAGCGCGAATAGTCGATCCGGCTCGATCTGACGGATTTGTACGTGCCGACCAACGAGAAACTGAGGGCGAGCGTCGTCGCGGCGTTGAGGCCGAGCACCACCAGTGCCTGCCGCAAGTTCTCGCTTTTACGCTGCTTCGAGTAGAGCGGCGAGTTCGCAATGCGCATGATCTTGGCCGTCAAGGCCGGATCTCTGCTCATCGCTTTCGCCACTTTCACGACGTCTATTTCCGGATCGCTGGCGAGTTCGATGATCTGCTGAGCGACCGCGGGCGGGCTGGGAAAGTTGGCCGCAAGTTTCAATTTATTGCGCAGCTTCTCGAGCATTCCGCCCTCCTTGGTGTCCAAAAAGATAATCCTTTAACGGCACCTATGCGGAGTCCTTGAGGGTTTGGATGAGCGGCCGCCCATAACCGGCGTAAATTCGGCGGATAGCACGGTAGCCGCCATCCCGCCCGAAAGATGAAGCAACTGTGATGAGCTTCTCGGTTTCGCTCTGACGCTCTTCCGCAGTTGCGGGCCAATCAATAGCCCTGCGCCGCCGACAACAGCACGATACGGGATAGCAATTTACGAGTTGAAAGGAAGCTGACCATGCGGCATTTGCCCGGTGACCGGCGGCGGTGCGTGCTGATTGTCGACGATGACCCTGTCTTTACTCTGCTCGCCGGCGAAACTCTGCAGCAGGCGGGTTTCGAGGCGCCGGTAGCCCACAGCCTGAGAACGGCGATCGCGCTGTTCGGCAGCGAGCGACCGGACCTGGTGCTGCTGGACGTCGAGTTGCCGGACGCCAGTGGTTTCGACTTGTGCGCGCGGATACGCGCAACGCCCGCCGGGCTCGATGTACCCATCATCATGGTTACGGGCAACAACGATACCGAATCCATTGCGCGCGCCTATGAAGTCGGCGCCACGGATTTCATCAACAAGCCCGTCCTATGGCCGACCTTGCCGCATCGGGTCGAATTCATGTTGAGGGCCCGTGACAACATGCGAGCGCTTCGGCTAAGCGAACACAAGAATCGTGCGTTGCTTCAGGCACTACCTGATTCAATCTATATCATCGACGGCGATAGCGTCATTTTGGACCACATTACCGGCAACGAACTCGGCAGCGGCGACACCCTGATCGGGAAACGCATCGAAAGCATCGTGCCGGCCGATGTCGCGCAAGCCGCCCGGCTTTCCATGAATACGGCTACCGGGTCCGGGGAGTTGACCACGCACGAGTTCGAGATCGGCGACGACGGCGATCGGCGCGCCTTCGAGGCTCGGCTGCGTCCACAAGCCGACGGCACGTTTCTGGTTATTCTGCGCGATGCAACGGAACGGCGACGCGCGGAAGCGCAAATAGAATACCTCGCGTACTATGACACCCTCACGGGGCTGCCGAATCGTCAAATGTTCGTCCGGGACGTGAGCCGCGCCATATCCGCGGCGCAGCGCGCGAAGCGCATGGCCGCACTCCTTTACCTTGACCTCGACCGCTTTAAGCGCATCAACGACAATCTCGGCCACTCGGTGGGTGACGCACTGCTGCGCAGCGTGGCACGCAGGCTCGAGCACAGTCTCCGGGTCTCGGACGTCATTGCCGCGCCCGCGGAACGGAACCCTGGTGGCCCAGGCCAGATTGCGCGTTTAGGCGGCGACGAGTTCGTGATCCTGCTGACGGACATCGCCGACGCTGCTCATGTCGCCCGCGTGGCCAACCGGATTCAGCAATTGCTGGGAGAGCCCTTCGAGTGCGACGGGCACCGTTTTGTGGTCACGCCAAGCATCGGCATCGCCATGTACCCACAAGACGGCAGGGACATCGAAGACCTGCTGGTCAAGGCCGACATGGCCATGTATCAAGCCAAGGATCAGGGAAGAAACGGACACGCATTCTACGGAGAATCGATGGCCATCCGGTCGCTCGGCCGGCTGGAACTCGAAATCGACCTGCGCCGTGCGTTTGACGCCGATGAATTCCAGCTCTATTACCAACCGAAAATGGATCTGGGCACGGGCACGATCGTCGGCGTGGAGGCGTTGTTGCGCTGGCACCATGCCGAGCGTGGGTGGATTCCTCCCGACAAGTTCATACCTGTGGCGGAAGAGACCGGCATGATCGTCGCCATCGGCGACTGGGTCATTCGCGAAACCTGCAAGCAAATCAAGGCCTGGGCAAATACCGCTCTAGAGCATTTGAGCATCGCCGTAAACGTGTCAGTGCAGCAGTTCGCCAAGGAAGATTTCGTCGACAGCGTGTTGCGTACCTTGTGGCAACACGGGATAAAGCCGTATCAGCTGGAGTTGGAGATTACCGAAAGTCTGTTGATGCGAAACGTCGATGGCACGACAGCGGCGCTGAGACGCTTGGGTGCGGCAGGCCTGACCTTGTCGATCGATGATTTCGGAACCGGATATTCGTCGCTCGGATATTTGCGCCAGTTTCCGGTGGACGCTCTGAAAATAGACCGATCCTTCGTCCAGGATTTGCCGGTTAGCACCGATGCGGTCGCGATTTGCGCCGCCATCATCGCGATGGCGCGGGAACTCAAGCTGAAAGTGATCGCGGAGGGAGTGGAAACGGCGGCACAACTCGAGTTCTTGCGAACGCATCGCTGCGATCAGGCCCAGGGCTACTTGATCAGTAAACCGATCTCCTCGGCCGAACTCGAGCGGTTGCTCGGCAGCGGATCCAACGCACGGTACGTTGCCCGATCGAAAGGCGCACTGCGGGATTAAGCTCATGCGCGGAACACAGGGAATAACATCGATGCGTTTCTTGTTGGGTGCGGCGTCTCTGTGTTTGCTGATGTTGAACAACGGCGCGTTGAGCGCCGTGGCCGACTACGATATCAAAGCCGCCTTGATCTACAAGATAGGCAAATTCGTCCGTTGGCCCGAAGCGTCGTTCGCGGCGTCCGGCGGGTTATTGAAGCTGTGCATCGTGGGCACTGACGACTTCGGGTCGACCGTGGACAGCCTGGCTGGACAAAGACTTCAGGGCCAAGTCATCGCGATCGAGCGGCTTTCGTCTGTGGACTCATCCGCCGCGGCTTGCCACATTGCGTTCATCAGTCGATCGGAGCGTGCCAATCTCGCCACGTTCTTGAATGCAGTATCGCAAACCGCGGTGCTGACCATCAGCGACATCGACGGATTCGCGGCGCAGGGTGGAATGGTCGGCTTTTCGACGACTGACGGCAGAGTCAATATGGAGATCAATAGCGCCGCAAGCAAACGAGCGGGGCTCGATATCGGCGCGCAGCTCATGCAGCGCGCGACTCTGGTCGCGGATGAGCGATCCGGTGTGAAGCCATGATGCGCTGGATCGGCAATCTGTCGCTGGCCGCGAAGCTGCGCGTAATCATCGTCTATGCGGCAGCTGTTGCCCTGCTCGTCGCATCCGTCCTCTACATGTCGGGCGAGGCGCTCAGTTTGCGCCACAGTCTCGCGGAGCACCTGTTAACGCTGGCGACGACCGTGAGCGAAAATACCACCGGGGCATTGACGTTCGCCGATCGCTCCTTGGCGCGCAGCGTGCTGGGAACGCTGCGAACGGATCCGAACATCCGATCGGTCACGCTCTACGACGCCAAGGGGAAGGTGTTCGTCGACGTGCCGTTCGTCCTCGACGCCGCCGCGCCCGAGGAGCGTCTACAGGCGTGGGCAATTACGCAAGCGGTGCACGACAAGCGAACCATCCGCTACCGGGGCTTGACGCTCGTACACATCGAAGTACCCGTGGTATTGGACGGGGACCAGGTCGGCACCATTCACGTCGATGCCGATCTGGCGGAGCTGTATTCGCAATTGCGAATCTCCCTGGGGAGCATGTTGTTGGCGCTGGTGGTCGCCGGTTTGGTGGCCTACGTGCTGTCGACGCGTCTGCAGCGAGTGATCACTGCGCCCGTGAGCGACCTACTCGAGGTTACCCGGCAGGTCCGCGAAAGCAAGAACTTTGCGATTCGAGGCGTAACGCACACCGACGATGAGTTCGGCGCATTGACCGCCGGGATCAACGAAATGCTCGCCGAGCTCGAAAAGCGCGACCTGAACCTGCGCGTCTATCAGAACGAGCTGGAAACGCGCGTGCGGGAACGCACCGTTCGGCTGGACGCAGCGGTTGTCGATGCGCAAGAAACGCTCGAACGCGCAGAGGCCGCGAGCCGCGCCAAGAGCGAATTTCTGGCCCGCATGAGCCACGAGATTCGTACCCCGATGAACGCCGTGCTCGGAATGGCCGAGTTGCTGCGCCATGCGACCACCTTGGATGAACGGCAGCGCCGTTATGCCGACACCATCCATCAGTCCGGAACCGCTTTGCTCGGAATCATCAACGATATCCTCGATTTCTCGAAGATCGAGGCCGGCAAGCTCGAACTCGACATTGCGCCATTTTCCCTTCGCGAGGTGGTCGAAGACGCGGTGGAGATCCTGGCGGAAAAGGCGCACAGCAAGGGGCTGGAACTGCTGTGCGATATTCCCCCTGACGTGGAAACCGCGGTATGCGGCGATGGTCAACGGCTGAGGCAAATCATCATCAATCTCGTGGGCAATGCGGTCAAGTTCACGGAGCGCGGCGAAGTCAGGATCGTGGTTCGGCACACCGGCATCGACCGCACGCATTCGACGTTCCGGTTCGACGTCGTCGATACAGGCGTCGGAATAAAGCCGGAGAACTGCGCGACCATATTCGAGTCGTTCGCGCAGGAGGACAACTCGACGACCCGTAAGTACGGCGGTACCGGCTTGGGATTGGCGATCTGCAAGCAGTTGGTCGAATTGATGGGCGGTCAAATCGGAGTCACGAGTACGCCGGGCGTCGGATCGACCTTCTTTTTTACGGTGGTGCTGGCAAACGACCCTGCGACGGTCCGTGGAATGCGTCCCGCTGTCCTGAAACGTACGCGGATATTGATCGTCGACGACAACGCGATGAATCGCGAGATCGTGGGCGGCCATCTCAAGAGCTGGGGCGTTACCGTGACGGAAGCCGAATCGGGTCCGATCGCCTTGGACATCGTGGGGACGGAAGATCGCGGGGATTTCGATGCGCTCGTCGTCGACGGGCACATGCCCAAGATGGACGGATTCGCTCTGGTCAAAATCATCCGCGGCCGGACCGGGTTCGCCGACATCCCGATTCTGATGATGAGTTCGATCTCGGCAGCGCCCGGCGCGGACGACGCCATCGACGGCCGCACGGGGTGGCTCAGCAAGCCGGTGCGGCGATCTCAATTGCATTCGTGTCTGGCGTCGCTCATGGCGAGCAAACCGGTGCCGGTGACGGGAGCCACGGGGACCGTGAGCAAGCGCCTCCCGGCAGTCGTTCAAGAGCCGCGGGAGCAATCCCGCATACGACGCGTGCTGCTCGTCGAGGATAATCCCGTCAATCAGGAATTGGCTCTGGCCATGCTGACGGAACTGGGGGTGGAAGCGGTGAGCGCATGGAGCGGTGAAGAGGCGCTGGTCAAATTGGCCGCCGACCGCTACGAAGTCGTGTTGATGGATTGCCAAATGCCGAAATTGGACGGATACGCGACGACGCGTCGTTTGCGCGAGTGGGAGAGGCGTACCGGCCGTGAACGCACGCCGGTGATAGCACTCACTGCGAATGCTTTGAACGGCGATGCAGCGCGATGTTTCGAGGCGGGCATGGATCGATACTTGAGCAAGCCGTTCACCATCGATCAACTCCATCGCATTCTCGAGTCCTGTGCGCCGGACGCGGAATCCGAGGCTCAGTCCGAGGCGCAGTCCGAGGTTGCCGCATTGGATGAGCGAACGTTGGATCGGATACGCGATCTGCACAAGCGCGGAGGGCCGAACCTCCTGAGTAAAATGGCCGAGCTGTACCTTTCCAGCTCGCGTAGGCTGATCGACGACGCGCGTCAGTCACTTGCCTCGCGTGATGCACATGGCGTCGCGCAGGCGGCGCACGCGTTGAAATCCAGCAGCTCCAGCGTTGGTGCAACGCTGCTGGCTGAGCTGTGCGATACCATGGAAATGGCGGGGCGGCAGGCGAAGTTCGAAGGCAGCGAATCGCTGCTGGAGAAGATGGTCGCGGAACACGCTCGTGTGGTGCGGGCGCTGGACTCGCTGAGCGCTGTGGCGTAGCCCTTAAGCTTCGTACACCGTCGATTCGCGTGACTGCTCAGCTCTGCCGAGCATACACGGGGAAGCGGCGGCAGAGTGCGGTGACTTCGCCGCGCACGCGCTCGACCACCGACTCATCGCCCAGATGATCGAGCACATCGGCGATCCAGTTC
>Ga0209517_10005041_pt1 | contig 16986 bp, 16 predicted proteins | sample PeaSoiMetSII2010_FD_187695 | JGI IMG/M metagenome (GOLD analysis project Ga0209517, IMG submission 187695) | Peat soil microbial communities from Weissenstadt, Germany - SII-2010 (SPAdes) (version 2) | ecosystem: Environmental > Terrestrial > Soil > Wetlands > Peat | place: Germany...
GGCGCGCCTTTCTGATCTTTGGATTGGGCGCTGACGAGTGAGGTTGAAGAAATGTGGAACATCAGCACAAAGGCCGAAGCAGCAGCTAGAAGTTGTCTGCGCATGAGGCGATTGTAGCAAGGACGAGAGGGCTCTGTTCGCGAGTTGACGCATGTATCGCGTAGCGTTACGCTATACAGCGAAGAGTGAATCCATGCGCATGCACAATCCTCCGCATCCCGGGCTGGTTCTCCGCCAATATCTCGGAAACCTGGCCGTGTCCACGGCAGCGGCACATCTGCGGGTTACGCGTGTGACTCTGTCGCGTGTGCTGAACGCCAAAGCCGGGATTTCTGCCGCGATGGCCATCCGGTTGGCGGCGGCCCTGGGAACGACGCCAGAGCTATGGATGAATATGCAGTCGCAGTACGACCTCTGGCGTGCCAGGCAAGCCCGACAGCCAGCAGTGCGGAGGTTTGCGCACCTGCGAGGAGTTGAGCTGGACAGACGAAGCGAATGAAAAGCGAATACAATGGGAGATGGTCGACATTTCCGAGCGCACGGGGAAGTGAGCAAGTTCGATCGACGGTTCGACGTATAATCACGGGTTTCCATGTCTACCGATTCCACTAACGCTCCTGGAGGCCTGCGCCGTCTGCTGGAGACGATGTACACGTCAGCGCAGGGAGAGATGCACGGTCATGTGCGATTCCTACCGTTCATCTTGAAGGAAGGGATCGAAAAGTTTCTGCCCAGGCTGAACCTCTTGCGGTTTCGCTCTCAGGTGGAGACCTTCGGGGACTATTACCTTATACGCCTTAGGCGAGTGCAGCTTGAACTTGCGGGGACAGATGAATCCGTCTCCGGAGACTATGCTCTGTTTCATCTCTCGGGAGCAGTGTGGTGCTTCTGCTCCATCGAGCGCTCCCAGGTTGTGGGCAAAACCGCGATAGCAGCCATTCAGCAGCATCCGGCACGAGCTTCTCTGATCTACATTTCTACGCGTGAGTTCAGGAGGATCTTCGACAGCTTAACAGTGGACGGCAATAGAGTGTTTGTGGTTCGGCACAGCGAGTACAACCGCCAGGAGAGCAACGTCAATTGGTTGAAGGAGAGAAAGGATCATCGCGTCGTTTTCGAAGAGTTAGCGGCCAAGGACGCCGTTGCGACGGGAATTGTCGTGGAGGTCCGGGCGTCTCGCGGGGCTCCGGTGTCGGTCTTTTCCCTGAACAACAACAGCCTGTTGTCTTTGCGGCATGGAAGCGTAGGTGTTTTCTTGGAGAATCTCGTCGCCCAAGTCGCGGCCATCGGCAATGCGCGGAACTCACTTTTTACGGACCGAGAGCGCAGTCGGATGCAGCTGCACCCATTGGAACTTTTATTCGATTCCGGCGTATTCTCCGATAAGGCGGCAAACTCCGCGTTAATTGAGTCGCTTTCATCTATTAGCAAGAGCGCAGTGGCAGTTTTCCACTCTAATCCCTACATCCACGTCCTTTACACGGATTTTCGTGACGGGTCATCCTTCAACATCTACTCAAGTTCGGACTCGACGTTAACGATTGTTCCAAGCACCAGAGCGTCAGTTTCAGCTCTGATGAAACTGTACCGAGGGGTATCGGAGCGCTTCGCCGATTGCGACATAGCAGAAGGGGAGCAGGGCGTCCCTACGATCAATGAGTTCTTTGGGGGCTAGATCGGGGAAGGATTCGTGCTAAGACTATTGAACGAAAAAGACAAAGCCGAAAGGAATTTTCAAAAACAGTTCAACGACTACGACCAGACCGTCGACGTAGTTTCATGTTGGAACACGCTGTCGGACTTTCTGTTCAAGAAGTCGTACTTTTTCAGGTTCGGGAAGTTCCGGACCCAAGAAAAGATTGAGCTGACGCCGGACTTTGCAATTGGGGAGTCTGAGGACGGCATCGTCGCAGCTCCTGGCTCCATTGTTTGCGACGTCAAGAAGTTTCCGAACCCCCACCCTGAGTCGGCCGATGCGGCTGAGCAGGAGGCTGCGTACAAGATTTTCGGCGCTTCCGTTGAAGAGGTGTTCAAATATGCTGTCCCGCTGACGTACGCCTCAGATCACGGAAACCTGCCGAAACTGGCCTTCCATGGGCATGACGTTGTTCTCCTTACCCCCGAGGAGATAGTAGATTCAGTTTATAAGTATCTTGTTTCGCAGCTGGGATCGAAGCCCTTCAATGTCGGCTGTCCGCTGGTTCTCGTTTCTTACTATTACAATCAGGCCGAGCAGTTGGAGCGCTACGTATTCAAATGGAAGCAGGGCGAATCAAATAGCCCATTTTCTAATTCGGTTCTCGCGGACAGGATGGTCGTGAAGAGTCAACCGCTGACGGTCTATCCAAAGCATTTTCTCAGGTCCAAAATCAGGCACGTTCTCTGCAATGACTCGCCGCCCTCGATCTATCTCCTCGTGTTTATCTGGGTGGAGGTGTTGCTAAAGTTTCTATCGCCTGACGAGATCGAACTGTGGCAGAGCACCGGTTCCACCAGAATCAGGGAAATCGAGGTCACGCCTCAGCAACTTCACCGCAAACTGTGCGATGAGTACCTCGCTCCGTTCGCACTCCGCGACGTGAAGCGTGCACTAGATGCTCTCTGTGACATTAAGAGAGCGGTACTCAAGGATAGAAACAAGGAGCTGTATGCGATTCAGTTTTACAATCTAGCGGGCAGAGTGTTCAGAGAGTCTGCGGGGGAACAGGAGGGCCTGGCTGAGAGGACGAAACAAAGGGAGTACGGCCGGATATTTGCACAGCTCCTCGCGAAGAAGGAAGTGGCGCCTCTTCCGACCAGGAAGCGGATCGGATTTAGAGGTTCAAAGATGCTCCGGGACTACCCAAAACTGCCGTTCCCGGAGTGATCATGGGTCGACGTCGGCGTTCAGTTCCTCAGCGTCTTCCCCGTCTTCAGCGTGAATTGAATTCTCTCCTGCGTCTTCTTCTCGCCGCAGAGCGATTTGAAGGCTTCGCGCTCGAGGTCGAGGACGTATTGCTCACTCACCGGAGTGCCCGGCGTGACGTTGCCGCCGCAGAGGACTTCGGCGATTTTGCCGCCCAGCTTCACTTCGTAGTCGGTGATGAAATCGCCCTGGCGCATGAGGTAGACGCCCATCTTGAGCGCGGCCAGAAGGCTTTCGCCGGGGGCGGGAATATCGGTGCGCGGGACCGGCGGCTCGTATCCGCCGCGGGCCAGTTCGAGGGCGCGGGCTTTGGCATCGGAGAGGACGCGCTCGCGGTTCATGGTGATGCGGTCGGCGCCGGAGATGAATCCCAGGGCGCGGGCTTCGTGCGCCGAGGTGGCGACCTTGGCAGTGGCGATGGTTTCGAAGGCTTTCTTCATCGCCTCCATCATTTCGACGGAGCCGGCAAGGGCTTCGCCGGAAACTTTGCCGCGCGATGCGGCCGCGCTATCGACGGCGCGCAGCAGCATTTCTTTGCAGCCTCCGCCGCCGGGAAGCAGGCCGACGCCGACTTCGACCAGGCCGGGATAAAGCTCGGCGTGCGGCTGGCGGGCCGCGGCGTGCAGCGAAATTTCCGTGCCTCCGCCCAGGCACAGGCCGAACGGGGCTGCCACCACCGGTTTGGGCGAGAACTTGATGGCCTGCGTCATCCCCTGAAACTGGCGGATGGCGAGGTCGACGTCGTCCCACTCGTCTTCCTGCACGCTCATGAGCAGCAGCATGAGATTGGCGCCAACGGAAAAATTGGTGGCGTCGTTGGTGATGACGAAGGCGTCGAAGGCGTCGCCCGGGCCTCCGGGTTTCAGGGATTGAATGATCAGGCTAATGATGTCTGCGCCCAGCGAGTTCATCTTGCTGTGGAATTCCAGGCAGGCCACGCCGTCGCCTAGATCGATGAGCGACGCGCCCGAATTTTTCTTCACCACGCCGTTGGATTTCTTTGCGACCGTGGTCGACCAGACGCCTGCGGGAACTTCGACGGGTTTCCAGTTTCCGGTGTCCAGTTTCCAGTACTGCTTGCCTGAGGCTGCCTTAGAATCATCGGCGTACCACGATTTCTGGCCAGCAGCGAGGAGTTTTTCAACGTTGGCCGCGACCGGCTTGCCTTCTTTTTTCATGCGGGCGACGGTGGCTTCGACGCCGGCCGCGTCCCAGAGTTCGAAGGGGCCAAGTTCCCAGTTAAAGCCGAGACGCATGGCGCGGTCGATTTCGACAATCGAGTCGGAAATTTCGGGAACGCGATTGGCCGAATAGGTCCAGAGATCGGAGAGCGCGGCCCAGAGGAATCCTGCGGCTTTGTCGCCCTTCTGTGGGCCCGCACCGTCGAGGCCGAGCAGGGTGCGCAGGCGGGTTCCGGTGTCGTCGATATTTTTCGCCATTTCGAGCGCAGGAAATTTCGGTTTCTGGCGCGGATGGTATTCCAGCGTCTTCCAATCGAGCGCGAGGCGTTCGTCTTCTTTGCCGGGGCTGCCCTTCGCTTTCTTGTAGAAGCCGCCTTTCGTTTTGTCGCCCAGCCATTTTTTCTGCAGCATCTGGCCGAAGAAGTCGGGCAGGCGCAGGTCGCTGCGTTCATCGTGAACATTGGTGGTCATGTTGCTAACGACGTGGCCGAGAATGTCGAGCCCGACCAGGTCGATGGTGCGGAACGTGGCCGAGCGCGGCCATCCCACGGCTTGTCCGGTGAGCGCGTCGACTTCTTCAATAGTGAGGCCCATTTCCTGCATCAAGCGCATAACGTTCAACACCGAAAACGTGCCGATGCGGTTGCCGATGAAGTTGGGCGTGTCTTTGGCGAGGACGACGCCCTTGCCGAGATGCACGTCGCAGAAATGCGAGACCGCGTCGATGAGGGCGCGATCGGCTTCGGGCGTAGGAATAAGTTCGAGCAGGCGCATGTAGCGCGGCGGATTGAAGAAATGCGTGCCAAACCAGCACCGCCGGAAGTCGTCGGAGAATCCTTCGGCAATCTTGCCGACGGGCAGGCCGCTGGTGTTAGTGGTGATGATGGTGCCGGGCTTGCGGATGGCTTCTACTTTTTTCAGCAAGGCACGCTTGAGGTCGAGGTGTTCGACTACCGCTTCGATGATCCAGTCGACCTCGGCGAGTTTCTTGAGGTCATCGTCGAAATTGCCCACGGTAATGAAGCGGGCGAGCGCTGGCTCCATGAAGGCGGCGGGCTTGGATTTTTTGGCGGCGTCGAGTCCGGCGGCGGCGATTTTATTTCGCGCGGGGCCGTCGGCGTCGGCGGGAACGATATCGAGCAGGTAGCTGGGAACGCCGGCATTGGCAAAATGCGCGGCGATGCGGGCGCCCATGGTTCCGGCGCCGAGGATTGCGACTTTGTTGATGCCCTTCATAATGAGGCCTCGGAATGAAAAGTCTTAACCACTGAGGACACAGGGGACACAGAGGAGTCTGATTTGTGAACCTGCAATGGTAATCGCTCGGAGGTCAATTTATCTAGCGCGTAGAATCACAAGTCCGGATGGGATTCTACGTACTCCAGCGCTTTGCGGGCCATTTGTTTCTCGCCGCGGTAGGCCAGCAGCTTGGGCGCGTCTTCGAGGCGGAGCCACACAGCGCGCGCGACCTCGACGCGCATCTCGGCGGTGATGTTGTCGATGCGCCCGGATTCATAGCGCAGCAGGTAGAAGCTGACGATCTTGAACACGCGCTCGCCGTCGCCCCAGGAGCGCACGTAGACATACTTGCTGTCGCCGAGCTTGACGATGGGTATGGCGGTGATTCCGGTTTCTTCGCGGACTTCGCGCAAGGCCGCTTCCAGCGGCTTTTCGCCGGGATCAATCAGTCCCTTTGGCAGGCAGAGCACGACCTTCGTTTTCGGGCGAACCGCGCGCTGGCCGGGTTCGGGAGCGGCGGCCGGGGCGCCGGAGGGCAGCTCGATGGCGGCCATCCACCAGCTACCGTCCCGGTGCCGGAGGACTACGCCGCCGGAGGAAATCTCACGCACCATAGTGTTTGCAACTTAGCAGGAATACAGGATTTTCGTCACCGGCCTGCTGGCCCCTCAGAAGCTTGTTCCATGGTAACCATTACTGTCTGTGGGTTTCTCCAACGTAATGCCGCATGGCACCGTTGTGCCCTTACAGCCATCGACGCGATTGTGGCATCTTATATGGTATGTGGGAGTTCCGGCCGCTCGGGCCGGAGATGTGGGGTTGGCTGTGAAGAGTCTGGGGAAGATTATTCGGTCGGTACAGGCTTTTCGGCGGGAGCTCTCCCGCAAGACTGTCCCGGTTCCGGCGCTCCGGGTTCCCGCCATTGGCGTGGCGTTGGGCGGAGGATTTGCCCGCGGCATCGCGCACATCGGAGTTCTGAAGGTCCTCGAAGAAGAAGGCATTCCGGTCCGCGTCGTGGCCGGGACCAGTGTGGGCGCGCTGATTGGCGCCTGCTACTGCAGCGGGCTGTCGCTGGCGGAAATGCAGGAAGTTGCGCACAAGACGCGCTTCACGACCTTCGCGCGCTGGACGCTTTCGCGCTGCGGCTTTGCCTCGAACGATCGCATGATCGCGTTCCTTACCCGCACGTTGAAGTGCAAGACTTTTGAAGACCTGCGCATTCCTCTGGGCGTGACCGCGACCGACTTTAATACTGGCGAAGGCGTGGTATTCCACTCCGGTTCGATCATCGATCCGGTGCGCGCCAGTTGCGCTTATCCGGGGATGTTTCTGCCGGTGGAAATTCGCGGTCGCTACCTGGTCGATGGCATGCTTTCGCATCCGGTGCCCACGCGGCCGGTGCGGGAAATGGGCGCGGATCGCGTGCTGGCAGTGCATTTGAAAGGTACGTGGTCGAACGGCGGTCCGCCGCGGCATCTTTTCGATGTGATCGGGCAATCGTTCGCCATCGCGCAGGATGCGATGTCGAGCCTGTGGAGGCGATCGGCCGACCTGGTCGTCGAACCGGACGTGGCCGGGTTCGGCTATGACGACTTCAAGCGCGCCGACGATTTGATTCGGAGCGGCGAGGTCGCCATGCGGAACGCGCTGCCGGAAGTGCGCAAGTGGATGGAAGCGCCAGCCGACCAAACGATCGTTACGACGCCGGTTCGCGCGAAAGACACTGTAGGAAGTCCCGCGGCGGCTCGCCCGGCGACCATGCCGGCAGACTGAATTCGAGCGGCATCCGGCCATTGGCGATTTCGGGCGAACCTCAAACCGAACCCTCCATAGATCCGAGAAATGTGCTTGACGAACAAGCCTGGCGGAGTAAACAATGGTGTCTAGTCAGACTAGTCAGACTAGTCATTGTCGTGGGGAGTCCGATGACCAAATCCAGCAAGAAGCCCAATCGAGGAGTGGTCCGTACCCAATCTGCCAGCTTGAAGGCCGCTGGCGAATCCTGGCAGGTTCAGAGCGCGAAGGCCCGGTTCAGCGAGGTGTTCCGTCGGGCGCGAACCGAGGGGCCGCAACGCATCACCCGGCAGGGCAAGGAAGGCGTGGTGATGGTTGCCGAAGAGCAATACGAGCGACTGGTCGGAAAGGCGCGCCAGCCTGAAAATATCGTCGACTTCTTTCGGCAGTCGCCACTCATGGGCCTCAAGCTTGATCTAACGCGGGATCGGAGTCCAGCGCGCGATATCGACCTATGAGCGGATTTCTGCTGGACACGAACTGCATTTCCGAGCTGATTCGCAGCCGGCCGGAACCGCGCGTCGTGGATTGGCTGAGGGCGGCGGACGAAAGCCTGCTATACGTGAGCGTCCTGACTCTGGGAGAAATCCGCATGGGCGCCGCCTTCTTACCGCAGAGCAAGCGCCGCACGCAGATCGAGATCTGGCTGGAGTTGGATCTGCAGGTTCGCTTCTCGGGAAGAATTCTAGGTATTGACGGGGCGATCGCGGATCGTTGGGGATGGCTCACTGCTGAAGCCAAGCGAAGGGGCCGTCCACTCGCAGCCATTGATGGCCTTCTCGCGGCGACCGCGCTTCACCACAATCTGACGATAGTTTCCCGCGACGCCAGCGACTTCGCAAGCGCTCAAGTCGCCGTTCTGAATCCTTGGGAAGCATGAAGGTTCTCATTCTGCGGCGACGATTTTCCCGGCTTCTTCCCGGATTCGCTTCCAGGCGTTCTCCACGTGCCGCGCTTGGGTGTGGGTCTGGCCCACGCAGAGACGCAGCGTGAGCTTGCCGTGCAGCTTGGTGTGGGTGAGAAATAAGTCGCCGCTGCGGTTCAGGTGGTCCATGATTGTCTGATTGGCGGCGTCTCCTGCTTTGTGGCGGAAGCAAACTAAGTTCAGGGGCGCGGGCGCGGCCAGTTCGAAGCGGTCGTCGTTACGCACCCACTCCGCGAACTGCTGCGCCAGTTTTATATGCTGGCGAATGTGGTGCTGCAAACCTTCCACGCCATAGTGGCGGATCACGAACCATAGCTTTAGTGAGCGGAAACGGCGTCCCAGCTGGATGTGCCAGTCGCGGTAGTCGATCACGGCGCCCGACTCCGTCGCCTGATTGCGCAGATATTCCGGCAGGATGCTCAGGGTCTGAATCAGCGCCTTGCGGTCGGCGACCCAGAAGCAGTTGCAGTCGAAGCTGGTGAACATCCATTTATGCGGATTGAAGTTGTAGCTGTCAGCAAGTTCGACGCCGTTCTGCAGATGACGGAATTCGGGGCAGAGCATGGCCGTGCCTGACATGGCCGCATCCACGTGCAGCCATAGGTTGTGCTGGCGGCAGACTTCGGCGATCGCGGCAATCGGGTCCATCGCGTTGGAAGAGGTTGTGCCCACCGTCGCGCACACGAAGCACGGAGTGAGCCCGGCGCGCCGGTCGGCTTCGATTTGGCGTGCAAGAGCGTCGGGACGCATCGCGAAGTCTTCGTCAACTTCGATCAGCCGTAAGTTGTCGACGCCGATGCCGGCGATCATGGCCGCCTTCTGCAGCGAGGAATGCGTTTGCGTCGAGGCGTAGGCGATGAGCCGGCCATTGCATCCTTTTTTGTTGCTGAGGTAGTTGGTGGCGCGTTCGCGCGCGGCCAGCAAGGCGCAGAGCGCGGCACTCGAAGCCGTGTCCTGAATGACGCCGCCGCCCGCGTTCGACGACAGGAATTTTTCGGGCAGCCCCAGCATGGCGACGAGCCAGTCCATGACGTGCGTCTCGAGTTCGGTGCAGGCGGGGCTAGTCGACCACAGCATCCCCTGCACGCCCAGGCCGGAGGAAAGAAGATCGCCGAGAATGCCCGGGCCCGACGCGTTGCACGGGAAGTATGCGAAGAAATTGGGCGACTGCCAATGGGTGACGCCCGGCAGAATCAGACGCTCGACATCTTTCAGCAGCGCGTCAAACGGCTCGCCCTGCGCCGGAGGATTCGCCGGCAGCGATGCGCGAATCTCTCCCGGCTTCACTTGCGAGAGCACAGGGAACGACTCGACGCGAGCCTGGTAGTCGGCGATCCAGTCCACCACGGCATGCCCGTGGCGGCGGAATTCTTCGGGCGTCATGTGAAAAGATTTTTCGTCAGACACGTATTTCTCCCGCTCGCACTATTTCAGTCGTCCAAAAGAGACGCGCGTCTTGTAGTCGAAGGTCGCGCGGCCGGCTACGTTGTGCGCGTCGAAGATCCGGCGTAAATCTTGCAGCATTGGCGCGAAGTTCGCATGCTCTGGCCCGGGCGCGTACGACGACGAGAGCAACCGGCCCTCGATCCCGGCATAGTCAAACTCCTGCCGCATGGGGAACACGCGCTCCTGAAACGGCGCCGGATCGAAGAACTGATTCACCTCGTCCGTGGTGCGCTCGTGGCGCACGTCGGCATAGTCCGTGCCGTATGTCAGCAGGAGTTGCTCGTAGTCGCGTAGGAACGGAGTCGAGTCGGTGAGGCGCTCGTTCCAGAGAAGCACGAGCCATCCGCCGGGCTTCAGAATGCGAACAAACTCCTGCCGGGCCCGCTCGCGATCGAACCAATGTGCCGCTTGAGCTGCGGTGACGAAATCGACGCTCGCGCCGGCCAGCGTGGTCGCTTCCGCAGTTCCCGCTACGCTAGTGAACTTCGGGAACTCTGCCAGCAAGCGCTCGCCCGCCTGGCGCATCTCGGTGTTGGGTTCGACTCCGAAAACGGGGTTTCCGTTTTCCAGTAGCGTGCGCGTCCAAATTCCGGTGCCCGAGGCAATGTCGGCGACGGCGTGATCCGGCGCCAAGCCGCACTCGTCCCGCAATGCACGCAAGGCTTCAGGCGGATATCCCGGCCTGTACCGGACATAGTTTTCTACGCGATCGGAAAAGCGGCTGGTAGCGTTGGAAGCCGGCATAGGGATGTGACCTGGCGGGATTTTCATCTTGCCAGAAAATCATTCTAACGGCAGGATAGAGGTGTTGTCCCTTCCTGCCGGGGTCTATCGAATCTGCCCGCCGGATTCTCCGGCTGGAGTTTTGTAGGCTGAGTTTTCATAGGCTGGAGTTTCGCGGCGGCCAAAAACGGTGAATCGCCCCGGCCAGTCATATCTTATGCGAGTGGTCATCAAAGTCGGCACCAGCCTCATCGCTCCCGGCGGGCACATTGACATCCACCTGCTGCGTGGCATCGTCGATCAGTTCGACCTCTCAAAGAACGAATACCTGATCGTCACGTCGGGCGCGATTGCAGCGGGTATGTCGGGCCTCTCGCTCAAGAGTCAACCTGGCGACGTTCCGCGCATGCAGGCCTGCGCCGCGGTCGGACAGAGCAAGCTGATGCATACCTACGAGCGGCTGTTTTTCGGCAAGAAAGTGGTCGCACAGTTGCTGCTGTCGAGCGACGACTTTACCTCGCCCGTGCGCTACCGCAATCTGCAGAACGCGCTGGCCGAGTTGCTGGCACTGGGCGTGGTGCCCGTGGTGAACGAGAATGACAGCGTTTCGGTACGCGAGTTGGAGGGCGCGTTCGGCGACAACGATGAGTTGAGTTCGCTGCTGGCCACGGCCGTCAAGGCAGACTGGCTGCTGCTGCTGACCAACGTCGACGGATTGCTGGTTCCGAACGGCCGCAAGAAGCCGCGTCTGCAGCGCGTGGTTCGCGAACTTACGCCTGCGACTGAAGCGCTCTGCGACGGCAGGAGTTCGCTGGGACGCGGCGGCATGATTTCGAAGCTGCGCGCCGCCAAACTGGCGAGCGACGGCGGAGTTCGCGTGGCCATCGTGAACGGGCGGCATCCCCAGGCCATCACGGCGGGGATGGAACGAAAGATCGGCACGTACTTTCCGCCGAAGTAGAGGCTGCCGAAGTAAAGATCGACGTAAAGAGTTTGGAAGAAAAGAAGACGCGCCTAAGAAATGACAGCCAGCCTTACTTCCGCCGCTTCGACACAAGAAAAGCTGCTGCGAGCCCGTGCCGCGTCGGCGCGGCTGGCCTTGTTTTCCACGGCAGAAAAAGATGTGCTGCTGCTCGCCATTGCCGAAGCCCTCGAAGTGAACCAGAAAAGCATTCTGGCCGCAAACCGCGAGGACGTGGATAATTCCGGACTCGAAGGCGCGATGCGCGACCGCCTGTTGCTCACTTCGTCACGGATCAAGGACATGGCGCGCGGCGTGCGCGAAGTTGCGGCGTTGCCCGATCCCGTCGGCGAGACGCTGGCCGATTGGACCAAATCGAACGGCCTGCGCATCCGCAAGGTTCGCGTGCCGCTGGGCGTGGTGGGAATTATTTACGAGTCGCGTCCGAACGTCACCGTCGACACCGCGGTGCTGGCACTCAAAACCGGCAACGCGATCGTTCTGCGCGGCGGCAAGGAGGCGAGCCAGACCAACCGGAGATTGGTTGAGATCATGACCGGCGTCGATGGCGTTCCCGAAGGCGCAATCGAGTTGCTGGATTCGAGCACCCGGCAGTCGGTGCAGGAACTGATCAAAGCCCGGGGACTGGTTGACGTCATCATTCCGCGCGGCGGCGCTGGACTGATCAACTTTGTCACCGAGAATTCTTCCGTTCCCGTCATCGAGACCGGAGCGGGGAATTGCCACATCTTCGTGGACGAGTCGGCGGACTTCGAGATGGCCGACCGCATTGTCATCAACGCCAAAACTCAGCGCCCATCGGTGTGCAACGCGGCCGAAAAATTGCTGGTGCACGAGCGCGCGGCCGCAGAATATGTTCCGCGGATTGTGAAGAAGTTAATCGATGCCGAGGTCGAAGTGCGCGGCGATGGCAAGGTCCGCACGCTGGCTGCCGGATTGCAAATCGCGCCCGCGTCCGAGCAGGACTGGTACGAAGAGTATCTGCGCCTATGCATAGCGGTCGCCGTGGTGGCCAACGTCGACGAGGCCATCGCGCACATCAACAAGTACTCGACCCGGCACAGCGATTCTATCGTGACTGCCGACGAAGCGAACGCCCGCAAATTTCTGCGTGGCGTGGATTCAGCGGCCGTTTACTGGAACGCCTCGACTCGCTTTACCGACGGCGCGGAATTTGGCTTTGGCGCCGAGATGGGCATCAGCACCCAGAAACTCCACTGCCGCGGCCCGTTCGCGCTGGCGGAACTCACCTCGTCGAAATACGAGATCGTCGGGAGTGGGCAGGTGCGGTAAAGCGCCGTCACCGCCAAACCGGAACCCGCATCACGTCGAAATGATGATCGTAGGTCCAGACTTCCAGCCCCAGACGGGCAGCCAATGCCGCAACTGTCGCGTCAACCAAAGTGATGCGCTGATCGGCCAGGGCTCGCACCGTGGCGAACCCGCGGGCGTAGTCTTCCGTCGTGAGATTCACGAACGATGCGTCAGTGACTTCCGTCAGCCAACTCAAGGCCGCATTTGTGCCCAGCTTGAAGAGGAGCAACGAATAGGCCTCAAGCAAAACCGGATAGGGGATTAGCACTTCCCGCCGATCGCGGGCAAGTTCCTTCAATTCCCTGAGGGCGCGCTGGTGGTGTACGTCGGCAAGATCGTTAGCCGCGAATAATGGCCCCGTGTCGGCGAGCACGGCGCGAATCATTTCTTCATGCCCGTCAAGTAAAGGTCGTGGTTCTCACTGATGTCGCTGCGCCCGCTGCTCCCTTTCGGGGTAATCTTCAGCGGACGGTACGTCCGCAGAAATCCTCGTTCCCGCAAGTATTCTCGCAGGGCCGCCTGCGCCACGGTCGTGAGCGCAGGCGGAGCCTCCTGGGCTTGTACGTAGTCGTCCACAGCCTTGGCCAGGTCATCGGGAAGAGTAATCGTGGCTCGTCTCATGGGAGTAGTATATCACCCTCGTGCACCAGATGCTGAAATTGGCGAAGTTGGTGCGACAGGCGAATAATAGGCGAATACTGCGGATGCCGATTGGCTGCGCTACGACGCCAGCCAGCGCCTGTGCTACCTTACTAACTCTCACTACGAAGCCATGAGACTCTTCTCGGCAGCAATTCTTTCTGGCGCCATCCTCTTGTCCGGCTCATCCCCGAGAAACGGCGGGAGCGCCTCGGCACCTTCCTCATCGCCCCCGTCCATCTTTGGATTTCGCGACGCTGTCGCCGAGCAGGCCACGGAATCGCAATTCCTGGGCGTACCCGATTCCAAACTGGCGGAAGAGCATCTGCGCATTCTGACCAAGGTTCCGCACATGGCGGGCACCATCGAAGACAAAGCGACGGCCGAATATGTCGCGCAGAAATTCCGTGCGGCCGGGCTCGATACCGAGATTGTCGAGTACAAAGTCTGGATGAACTATCCCGCGGAAATCAGCGTCGACCTGATCGCGCCCGCCGGAGCCGAAATGCATGGCCCCACGCGCGAGCACGTCGACCACGATCCCTTTCAGGACGATCCCCGCGTGGTCATGCCCTTCAACGGCATGTCGCCTTCGGGCGACGCCGAGGGCGAGGTGGTCTACGCGAACTACGGAAGTCCCGAAGATTTCGAGAAACTCGACCGGCTCAAGGTCGACGTGCGCGGCAAGATCGTGCTGGTACGCTACGGGCAGAATTTTCGCGGAGTCAAAGTCTTTGTGGCGCAGGAACATGGCGCAGCGGGAGTGATCCTCTACTCCGATCCGGCCGATGACGGCTGGCGGCGCGGCGACAAATATCCCGATGGCCCGTGGCGACCGGATACGGGAGTAGAGCGCGGGTCGGTGGGATTCATGTTCGAGTTTCCCGGAGATCCGACTACGCCGGGCGTGGCGTCGGTGCTGGCGCTGCCGGAGTCGCAGCGCATTTCTCCGCAGCAATCGAGGCAGATGCCAAGAATTCCGGTCACGCCGTTGTCATATCACGACGCGTGGCCCATCCTGCAGCACCTGGGCGGACCGGACTCGCCGCGCGAGTGGCAAGGCTCGCTGCCGTTCACCTATCACGTGGGTCCCGGACCGGCGAAGCTGAAGATGCATCTCAAGCAGGACTACCAGTTCCGCACGCTGTGGGATGTGATTGGCCGGGTGCGTGGCAGTGACTTGCCGGGGGAGTGGGTGGTTGCAGGCAACCATCGCGATGCGTGGGTGTATGGCGCGGTCGATCCCAACAGCGGCACGGCGGCGATGCTGGAGGCGGTGCACGGCGTGGGCGAGTTATTGAAGTCGGGCTGGCGGCCCAAGCGTACTGTGATTTTCGCCAGTTGGGACGGCGAAGAAGAAGGCCTGATCGGCTCAACTGAGTGGGTGGAACAGCACGAGTCGGAACTGGCGAACGCAGCCGCCTATTTCAACATGGATGTCGCGGTTTCCGGGTCGAAGTTCGGCGCGTCGGCGGTTCCAAGCCTGAAACAGTTTCTGCGCGATATCACTAAGGTTGTGCCCAGCCCGAAGGGTGGGACCGTCTACGAGAGCTGGCAGAAGGCGGCGCAGCCGGACGCATTCTCGACGCAGTCTTCCGCGGAGACGTTGTCGGACAGCCGGCGGTTGCCAGTAGCGCAAGGAAAGGGTGACGTGCCGGTCGGAGACCTGGGCAGCGGTTCCGATTACACCGCGTTCCTGAATCATTTGGGCGTGCCCTCGACTGACATGAGTTCGAGCGGGCCTTATGGCGTGTATCACTCGGTGTTCGACAATTTTGCGTGGTTCAGAAAATTTGCCGATCCCGAATTTGTGTACGTACAGGAGATGGCGCGCATCTTTGGATTGGAAGCGGTGCGCATGGCCGATGCCGACGTTTTGCCCTATGACTACGAGGAATATGGGAAAGAGGTTGCCGTGTATCTGGAAACTGCGCGCAAGCGGGCAGAGGATAAATTCGGCAACCACGGGCTCGATTTCAGCGCGGTGAACGCCGCGGCTCGGCGCTTCGAGGCCGCGGGGGTGAAGATGCTGGTGAAGCAGAAGAGTCCGCTGGCCGACGCCGCGCGGCTGAATCAGGCTCTGCGCGGGACCGAGCGGGCGCTGCTGGCGCCGCAGGGACTGCCCCATCGTCCGTGGTTTCGCCACGTGATTTACGCGCCTGGAGAATATACGGGCTACGCGGCGGTGGTGATTCCCGGCGTGAATGAGGCTCTGGACAAGGGCGACAGCGAGCGGGCCCGGCAGCAATTAGCGACGCTCGCGGCTGCACTGGAGCGCGCCGCGAAAACTCTGGAAGGATCCCGCTAGGCCATGAATTCCGCTCACGTCCTCGGACAGTTCCTGCGCACGCTGCCAGCTTCGGCGGCGGCCACGTTTCTGGCGCTGTTTCCCATAGTCGATCCTTTCGGCGGCATTCCGATTTTTTTCACCATGACGTCGTCGTGGACGGCGCGCGACCGCTACCGCACTGCCGTCAAGACCGGCATGTGGGTGTTCCTGATCCTGATCACGTTTCTTTTTTTCGGACGCTTCGTGCTGCAGTTTTTCGGCATCTCGCTGCCGGTGATCAAGATCGCCGGTGGCCTGATCGTGGCCAACACTGCCTGGGGCATGGTGACGTCGACTGCTCGCATCACGCCCGCCGAGAGCCACGAAGCCGAAAGCAAAGAGGATATTTCGCTCACTCCGCTGGCCATGCCGCTGATGTCGGGGCCGGGCGCGATTGGAGTCGTCATGGCGCTAGCGGCGCACGTGGACAACGCGGCGGCGTATCTGGGGATGGTGATCGGCGTGGCCGCGATCGCGCTCAGCGTGACTCTCTTTTTCAGCCTGGGTGGGCCGCTGGTGCGACGCCTGGGGCCGAGCGCGGTAGGCGCGATCAATAAGATTTTTGGCTTCCTGATTCTCGCCATTGCCGTCCAACTGGTGTGGAACGGCGTGGCCGACTTCCGGAACTAATGTTGGGGATTTGTGTGGGGCGGGCACTCTTGCCCGCCAACTGCTGGCGCCATCTCAAATGTTTCCGGGAACCGAATCAACTAAACCCGCGTACCATCATCAGGCGCCTTTGCGCCTGAGAGGTGCTTCATGCGTGGAAGGTCTCTTGCCCGTTTGCATCCGCTCTACAAAGCAGTTCTTATATGTCTAATGCTGGTTCCGTTCAGCGCATCTCCGTTGCGGGCGGCCAGTGGCTCGAATCATGATTGGGATTATGAAGAAACGCGCAGCGATGCCCGCGAGTTTGCCGCCGGCGGCTTCGTGCACGTGCGCCTGAGCGTGGGCGACATGCATATCAAGCACGGGGACACCAACAAGATCAGCCTGCGCTACACCATCAAGTCACGCCGCGAGAGAAACGTGAAAGAAGCGACGGTGGATTTCGACGTGCACGGCCACGATGCCACCATCGAGTTTCACGCGCCCTCCACCTCGAATACGTCGTTTGACGTGGAACTGGTCGTGCCGCAGAACACGAATCTCGACGTGCATGACAAAGTCGGCGACGTGACCGTAGAAGACGTCGAGGGCGACAAGGATCTGAGTTTAGGTGTCGGCGACATCCGCGTGGCCAACGGGCATGCCGGTTACCGGCTGGTGAACGCGAGTACCGGCATCGGCGACGTGAACAGCGACGGCTACGACGGCGAAACCAAGGGCTGGCTGGGCAAGACGCTCAAGTACCACGGCGACGGCAAATACGAACTGCGCGCGCACGTCGGCGTGGGAGATATCAATTTGGAAGGAAAGTAGGATCGAATGTCGGCCTATCGCTGGCGGGACCTCCGACTCATGGCAACGAAAACGGTTGTCCTCGGCAGCATCGCTCGACCCTTTCGC
>Ga0209517_10005042_pt1 | contig 16980 bp, 16 predicted proteins | sample PeaSoiMetSII2010_FD_187695 | JGI IMG/M metagenome (GOLD analysis project Ga0209517, IMG submission 187695) | Peat soil microbial communities from Weissenstadt, Germany - SII-2010 (SPAdes) (version 2) | ecosystem: Environmental > Terrestrial > Soil > Wetlands > Peat | place: Germany...
TTACCAAGACTCACGATGACCGCCCCCTTCGGGGCGCCGCCGGCGCTGAACGCCCTCGGGCCTCCGGCCCTCGGCCGTTCAGCGCTGCTCAGCAGCTCTCTCGTACACCACGGCCGGGGACGTCAGCGGTACCGATGGCCGCCGCAAACAAATTCCGCGTGATGTGACCGGTGTGAACCCTCTTTAGTTCTTGCTTGTCCATTTTCCGTTAGTGGACGTCCACTGCCGGAAATTACAGCTTTTGGCCGATAATTGTCGGCAATCGCGCGCCGACAAACTGGAGCTGCCCGAGGCCCGCTTTAGCCGTTTCGTCCGCCACGGCCTGCATCGCGATGCGTCGAAGCACCTCTGCGAGGGGGTGGCGTTTCGTGCAAAGAGCCCCGATTTCTCTTTGGCACCGCAGCAAATCGCCCCGTAAGTAGCCGATTCCTCAGCCGGAGACGCTCGCCTGACGGCTGAGTCGTTTCCAGCAACTTAGCTTGATGTAAGCCGCTGAATTTGGCAGACGGATTTGTTACAGGCGGTACTCTTCGCATAACAGCTACGCCACCCCTGATTCCACGTTCGCTAATTCTTCAGGACGCCAGGCTGGGTGGAGAAGGTACGTCACGCTCTAATCGTGTCCCAAATCTGGTGCAGAGATTCCGGGGGATTGTCGAATTTCGGCCGTGCGAGGACCATCTCCTATTCGTGAATCCGATTTAGGACGTCATTGACTGGCAAAAGGACACTATCTAGAACCTATCGCAAAATCATCGCGCAGGCGCATGTAGTGCCGTAAAATTGCTTGCGTGCTGAATCTACGCGATGAGCAATGGGAACGGATACGCGAACACTTTCCGGGGGAAAATGTTCCGGATGGTCGTCCCGGCCGCAAGCCGATCCCGACGCGCAAAGTCCTCGAAGCGGTACTGTGGATTTTGAACACCGGCGCGCAGTGGCATATGCTGCCGCAGTATTATCCCCACTATAAGACGGTACATCGTCGCTTTCAGCACTGGTGCAGAAACGAGGTGCTGCGCGCCGTACTGACTGATCTGGCCAGCTCGCTTCGCGATGAAGGAGCGGTGGACGAATCGGAGTGCTTCATCGATGCGACGTTTTCCGCGGCCAAAGGCGGCGGCGATCAGATCGGCAAGAGCAAGCGCGGAAAGGACGTGAACATCATGGCGATCGTTGATCGGCATGGTTTGCCGCCGGCGGTCAGCACGCACGCCGCCAACCACCGGGAGGTCACACTCGTGCAGCTGAGCTTCGACTTCTACATGATCGAAGCCAAGCCGGGCAATCTGATCGGTGATTGCGCCTACGACAGCGATCCGCTCGACGCGCAGCTTCGAGAGCAACGCATCGAGATGATTGCTCCGCATAAATCCAACCGCAGGAAGAGGAAAACGCAGGACGGAGGGCGCCTGCGCCGATACGAGCGACGCTGGATCGTGGAGCGATTCTTTGCGTGGCTTCGATGGCAACGTCGCCTCCCGGTTCGATGGGAGTATTACGCGCCGAACTTTTTCGGCTTTGTGCAGCTTGCGTCCATCGCCATACTGCTCAGGCGATTTTGAGATAGGTTCTAGTAACATTCACAGCCAATCCCGGAGGTATCGCCATGAAACACACCGCAATGAAAGCCTTCTATCCCTTCGCCTTCGCCTTCATTCTTCTGTCCCAGGCAGGACCTGCGTTGGCCGAGCACAAACCGGCTGCATCCATCCCTACGGCCGATCTGATGCAGCCCGCCGACCTCGCGGCGAATCTCGAGAGCGCGTCCGCGCCGAAACCGTTAATCCTGCACGTTGGTTTTCGCAAGCTCTACACGCAGGCTCATATTCCGGACTCCGAATACGTCGGCGCAGCTGGTAAAGACGCTGGCCTCCAGCTGCTGCGCAAGCGGGTCGCGAAGTTGACCAAAGACACCGCGATCGTCATCTATTGCGGTTGCTGTCCCTGGAGCGACTGCCCGAACATCGCCGCTGCCTATGACGCGCTCCATGCGCTGGGCTTCACTCAGGTAAAGGTCCTCTATATCGCCCATAACTTCGGTGACAACTGGGTCAACCTGGGCTATCCCGTGGTGAAGGGCAGATAATGATGGCTGGCGTGCGCGTGATCCTGGTAGCCCTCTGTCTAGCGACGCCTACCTTGTCGATTGCGTCGTCACCATCGTTCGCCAGTGACGGCACCCTTCGAGTGGCACCCGATTTCACCCGCACAGACCTCAAGGGAAAAACTCTGAGCTTACGTAGTTATCGGGGCAAGCTCGTGCTACTGAATTTCTGGGCCACATGGTGCGGACCTTGCCTGAGCGAGATGCCCAGATTCGCAGCTTGGCAGAACACTTACGGCGCCGCTGGCCTGCAGATCGTGGGCGTATCCATGGACGATGACGCCGCGCCGGTCAAGCGAGTGTATGCGAAGTACCATCTGAATTACCCGGTCGTGATGGGGGATGCGCAGCTCGGAGAGAGCTTCGGCGGTGTCCTCGGCCTGCCGCTGATTTACCTCATCGATCCAGATGGCCGCGTCGTCGGGCGGTATCAGGGTGAAGCGGATCTGAAACAATTGGAATCGCAAATCAAGTCTATGCTGCGCCGGTCTTAGGTCAATGACACACGACTCCTATCGATGTCACTTATTTTTGGGGGTGGCAGGCCACAAGCTAAGATTGGTGTAAAAATAGGATTTTCGCGCCAACTCTCTCCAATCTACCGCACTCCACGGTAGTAAGAATAGCCATCACCTCGCGCGGCCCTGTGCTTTCGCCGCGCACGCCCCGTTTATTTCCGACACTACACTGTAACCCGTTGAATCCAAAACTCTAGCTCTAGGGAAACCTAAGACACGACCCCGATTAACCGGCACTCACACTGAGTACTGCCCGCGAAATGGACCGCGCTTCAGGCAACTGCGGCACAGGGCGAGCCTATTGCCGATAGGCTTTGACGCTGTCGGCGACGGTCTGTTGGACGCGGGGCATTTTGCGTTGCAGACTCACGCTTCGGAGATCGCCGCATTGCTTCGGCTTTTCTTGGGGCGGAAAAATCCCTCCCGCAAACCGCGCCGCGACGGCCTGGGTGGATTGTGCGTCACCGCCTCGAAACGGACGAGACGATCAGCGGCGTTACAAGATGATTGATCGTAGAAACGTGCTCCAATGTTTGATGGCGATCCCCGTCGCCAACTTAGTCGGAGCGGAAGCGGAGGCAATGACAATGTCTGAAGATGGATTAGTCACAATAGCAAGCAATTACTCGGTCGAAGAGACTCTCGATCGGCTTGAGGTCGATCTAAAAGCGAAAAACATCACAGTCTTCGTGCGGATCGACCATGCGGCTGGTGCTGCTTCGGTCGCGATGCCGCTGAGACCGACGGAGCTGTTGATCTTCGGTAATCCAAAATCCGGAACGCCTCTGATGCAGTCCAACCAGACGATCGGAATCGACTTGCCTCTGAAAGTCTTGGCATGGCAAGACGCGGGCGGAAAGGTCTGGCTTACCTATACTGATCCGCGCTGGCTTGCTCGGCGGCATCGCCTCGGTTCCGCAACGGATGCGAGCGTTGCCGCGTTAGCGACAGTGCTCGCAAATCTCGTCAAGGCTGCGACTGGCTGATCGCCCACGTCTGGATTGCCGTGAGCGCAAGCTGGCATCGTCAAAGCGCCATGCCGGACACTTACGACCTCTTACGATCTGAGCTGTGCTACGCTTCCGGCGTCCACAGCCTCCGACGGAGCCGTTCTTCCGTCGAAATCGAAGCCACCGCGATCGCGAACCCAACTTCGTTGCACTCAGGCGGCTAGCTGCTGCCGCCAAGTTCGCGCTTCACGCTGACAGAGATCGAGAGACTGTTCGAGGATGACTGCCCGCTGCTGCGCGAGAACCCGTACGCCGTCGGTGCTCCAGTGAATACCGTGCGCGCGCGCCGCTCCGATTGGCGCATATTCATTCGCATCTGCATCGAGCGGCACTACACCCCATTGCCGGACGCCCCGGTCGTGGTTCGTGAATTTCTCGACGCGAGTTTTGGCGGCGCCGAGCCTAACTCGGTCGCGACCGTCGAACGTAATTTGTCGACCATCGCCCATGCGCACACGCTGGCGGATCTCCCCGATCCCATCAAGTCCGCGATGGATTTCAGCCGCATTGATATAAGACGAGCGCAGTTGCGCTGCGGCGCGCGGCTACTCGAGCAGCGGCACGCCAACAACATCCCGGGTGAGGTGTGATGTTCGACTGGCTTGAGATTTGCCTGCTTTTAGCAGCGGTCGCCCTCCTCCGTTGCGCGACGACGCCGCCGCTTCGCATCTGCCGTTTCCTGTTCTTCCGGAGCAGCGCACTGTTATTGATCAGCGCGCTGTTTCCGCGGCATGGCAACATGCTTGGCAAATATCCGGCCGCGAGAACGTCTAGCGGAGCGCGCCTGCCAATTGAACTGTTCGGAATTGCTTGGTGGATTCCGGGTGCGTGGCTCGGCAACAGCCTCCCGGATCTGATCCTTCGTCGTACGATTTCTCCACAAGACAATCAGCCGCACGCGCGACGGTTTTTTCCGAGTTGGCATCGGTTTCGGTCTATGTCGTGGCGCTCGTTGGCATCATGGACACCGTGTTTGAGGAACGGATCTCGGCCGTGCTGGCGACCTCCGGTATGCTGGCGATTGTCCCGGGCCTGACGCCGCAGCATACCCTAGCCGACGTCTTCTGTGGCGTTGCGATCAACATCGAACACCCATTTGCGTCGGGTGATTGGATTACCGTGTCCGATCAAGTCGAGGGTCAGGTCATCGAAATCAATTGGCGCGCAACTCGGATCAAAACATCGTCCAATGACATGATCGTGATTCCGAACAGCGTCGTTGCGAAGGCCCTGGTGACGAATCATGGCCGCCTGAGCGAGCCGCATCTGTGCACCATTGCAGTCAAGGTCGATAGGTTTGCGATCGGCTCAGCATTGTCCAAACGGCCCGAACTATCTTGTTGGTCATGCGACCAGAACGAGCTTTGTCGGTCGACGACCAAGCAGCCCTTCGATCCAATGCGAGCGCCATTCTGGGCAGTGTGCCGCGCAACGCGACCGATTGAACAAGGACGCGCCTAACACGTGCCACGATTGGTCTGCCTGTCGTCAGTGCTCTTCGACCGCGAACAGAATTTCCGCGCACTGCGCCGCGGTTTCCGCGCGCACCCAGTCACGCTGAAGCTCGCACGCCATCTGAACCCAGCCAATCGGCTTAGCGCCGGCCTGCGCCACGCGCTTCAATGCGGCACGATGGGCTTCCAGCGACGTGCCGCTAACGGCATCGACGACAGGATACACCTCGTAGCCGTCACGAAGTGCATCGAGAGGTGGAAATGTTAAACTTGCCTCCGCCCACAGCGCCGTCATTATCAGCTTCTTGCGCCCGGTTGCCTTGACCGCCTGTAGAAATTCCTCGTCTTCCCATGCGTTGATGGTGGTGCGGTCCAGCGCGTTGGCGCCGGGCAAAACTTCTTGCAATTGATGAATCGTTAGCGCATTCCGGCCGGTTTTCACATTAACCGTCGAGAGCACGACGGGAAGCTTAAACAGTTTGGCCAATTTCGCCACAGAAGCGATATTGGTGACGAGCGCGCGCCGATCCAGCGATGCGACCGATGTTACCTGCACCGGCTGATCGATGACGACGAGCGCGGATTTCTGCGCCGTGAGGAGATGGTCTTTGGCTCGATCGCGAACAGGTTGGCTCGTAATGCGCGTCTCCCCAAAAGCAACGGTCGGCAGGCCATCACTTGATCGGCGCGACGAACAGTCGGTACGAATCTCATAGATATTTCCAAGCTTCTGCGGCGTGATTGGTGCAGCATCGGCGAGGTGACAGAAACGCGGCCTCGTTTCACCTCATTTGCGGCCGCGGTTCGCATCGATACTCCAAGCGCCGGCGCCGCCTACCGATAGAAACAAGAAAATAAAGCAGTAGAGAACCGCCTCCTCGCCTTGGTTGAGCATTGGCGTGAAGAAGTGGCCGTGCGGTGCATGCGCCATGAAATACGCTACCGCCATCTCTCCGGACAGAATAAATGCTGCAGGCCGAGTGAATAGGCCAAGTAGTATCAACAGACCTCCCACGATTTCGAGCATTCCGGCAAAGCCGATGAGAGACAACGCGGGAAGCTGGTCGAATGCCGCGACATGCGGTACGTGGAGCAGCTTGGCAGTCCCGTGCTGCAGGAATAGAAATGCGGCGACGACGCGCAGTGCGGCCAGTGCTCGCGGCATCCAGCTATCGAAGAAACCTTGATCGAGTGCCATGATTCATCTCCTGTGAAAACGATAGCCGAGGTCATCGTTCATTACAACGTCCATTACCGTGGCTACCGGTTCTCGAGCGTCCGTACATTCGTGCGCAAATATCCTGCGAACAGCCCTCAGCAGAGGTCCAGCTGCTTGCGAAGTTTCGCAAGCTCGCGAGCTGTGATGCTCGGCGCGGCCTTGACCTTCACAGCACGTGTACGCAGGGTTCGCTTACCGGCACGCTGATCAGCCAGAACGTCAAATCCCTCCGTCATTTCATCAAACAGGTCACGCCTTTTCTTCATGACTTTTTTCCTCACCTTAAGCTCTTCCTTCACGCGCTCGCTCGATGCAGCTCGCTGCTTGGGCGTCAAATCGGCCATCTCGTCCTTGTCATACGACGCCTGGACACGGTACAGTCACCTCGCGAGCTCGAGAAACACTGTCAACGCGCGGTTCAATCGGACTTTTGTCCTCGCCGTTGATCTGCCCAATGCGCTTGCCGAGCCGTGCTTTCGGCACCGTAATGATTTTGTCGATCATCAGCCGCGAAGCGCTTTTCAACCCGACGTGTCGCGCGCCGGGAATCTCAGTCTGCAGCTCGGCTTAGGTTGGGCCAAGTCCCACTCGTTCCACACCGGGCAAACGCCCCTCATGAAGTATAACCGCGCGCTGATGATGGCGGTTCCTCACGACCGCATTCGCATCGCGAGGCCCGTCAACGCGACAGTGATCCCTATGGATCAGGCGCCGCAGGATTACGCCGACTTCGATCGTCGTGCTTCGCAATATTCATCATCGATCCCACGGGTTGCTCGGCGCCACGTCCGGGGGGCCGCAGCGACGAGTTGTTGAAAAGCGGCCTTAAGTGTGTCCAAAAGTGGCTCCGCGCTTCTCAAGAAAGTGTAGTGCAAGCACCGATTTCCGTATGCTGGTGAATTGTAACAACTGAAAAGGGAGTATGATTGTGCTCATGAGCGGCACCATCAGTCTTTCTATGGCGGAACGCGTGGAGCTGAGTCAGCGAGCAAGCAGTCAGGCAGGCCGAGCGGACGACGCGCGACGCGCCCGGCTGATCCTGCTGCTTGAGGCCGGTGAGACGTGGGCTCAGATCCGCGAGAAGCTGTCCTGCAACGATGCATTCATTGACCGTTGGAGCAAGCGCTTTGCCGATGAGCGGCTGGCGGGGCTGTTCAGTCGTCATGCCGGTCAGCAGCCGAGCACGCTGAGCCCGGAGCTTGAAGCACGCATCCTGGAATGGACGGTTAAGCGCAAACCGCCGGCCTCGACGCACTGGAGCACCCGTAAGCTTGCCGAGCAGTTGGGGGTCTCGCACATGATGATCGCGCGCGTACGGCGCAAGCACAGCCTCAAGCCCCAGCGGCTGGATGGCTATATGAGCTCGGATGATCCGGACTTCGAGCGCAAGGCCGCCGACATCATCGCTCTCTACGCGCATCCGCCGCAGCATGCCGCGGTGTTCTGCGTCGATGAAAAGACCGCGATCCAGGCCCTGGATCGGCTCGATCCGGTCTTGCCGCTCTCCCCGGGTCGGGCTGAACGACATGGATTTGAGTACTACCGGCACGGAACGCTCTCGCTCTACGCGGCCTTCAACACCAAGTCGGGCGAAGTGTTGGGCAAGACGGCCGCGCGCCACACCTCGGCCGAGTTCGTCGCCTTCCTGACCGACATCGTGGTCAACCAGCCTCGGGGAAAAGAGATCCACGTGATCGCCGACAACCTCTCGGCCCACAAAACCGCGCAGGTCAAAGACTTTCTGCAAGCGCATCGCAATGTTCATATGCACTTCACTCCAACCTACTCATCCTGGCTCAACCAGGTCGAGCTGTGGTTTTCCAAGATCGAGCGCGACGTCATTGCCCGCGGCGCGTTCACCTCAGTCCCGGATCTCAAGAGAAAACTCATGCGCTACATCCGCCATTACAACAAGTCGCCCAAAACAGTGAAGTGGAAGTACTTCGACCCGACACGCCACATCACTCCCACATCAGCTGTTACAGTCCACTAGTCGTCTTGATCTACAGTTTAATACACGTTTACAGCTAGCTGGGACGCAGTAAGGACAGAGTCGTACCTCGCAACTTCAGAGGACTCCGCACGATGAGCACAATTACGACAAAGGATGGCACTGAGATCTATTACAACGACTGGGGCAGGGGTCGACCCGTCGTCTTCAGTCACGGCTGGCCGCTCAGCGCGGATGCCTTCGAGGACCAGATGTTCTTCCTGGCCTCCCATGGCTATCGCTGCATCGCCCATGATCGTCGTGGGCACGGCCGCTCGAGCCAGCCCTGGCACGGAAACGACATGGACACCTACGCCGATGACTTGGCCGAACTCACGGCCAAGCTCGACCTGAAGGACGCGATCCACGTCGGTCATTCCACCGGTGGCGGCGAAGTGGCGCGCTACATCGGTCGCCACGGAACGAAGCGTGTGGCCAAAGCGGTGCTCATCGGCGCCGTGCCGCCACTCATGGTCAAGACGGCAGCCAATCCCGGCGGCTTGCCGATTGAGGTGTTCGACGGCCTGCGCAAGAGCGTCCTCGCCGACCGCTCAAAATTCTGGAAGGACCTCAGCATGCCCTTCTACGGCTACAACAAGCCGGGGGCAACGATCTCCGAAGGCGTGCGCGAGTCGTTCTGGCTTCAGGGCATGATGGCCGGCTTCCCCGCTTCGTACTTCTGCATCAAGGCTTTCTCCGAAACTGACATGACCGAGGACCTTAAGAAGTTAAACGTACCGACACTCATTTTGCATGGCGACGCCGATCAGATCGTGCCGATCGGCGACTCCGCGCTGCTCTCGTCCAAGCTCATCAAGAGCGCGACGCTCAAGGTCTATCCCGGTGCGCCGCACGGTATGTGCACGACCCTCAAGGACCAAGTCAATGCCGATCTGCTGGCGTTCATCAAGGCATAGGCTGGCCTGACGGTCGTCCCTGCCTGACACAGTTCAGGCGGGGAGGGTCACCGAACGAGCGCGGCGTTGACATCAATGTTCGAAGTAGCCTGCCATTTGACTTGCAGGTTGAGAGCCTCCGCGAGAAACCGGTCGCTGGCCGAGATCAGCGCAGGAATCGGACCGCGTCTTGGGCGAAGCAGCCGCGACTCAACTCCGGTCAACCAGGTTCGAGGGGATGAATTTGCGTCGTTGTCGCAACCCAATCATCGTCAATAAAGACAGCAATGTAATCGGATCAAGCGCGCCGCCGCCACCCGCAGAGCTTGGCGGGCTGGTTGCGATGACCTGTGCGATTGACTGGGGGGACTCCGGTCCGGACGAACAAGTTATGGTGTAGGTAATCGTTCCGGCAGTATTCGGTGTCACGGTCGCTGTGCCATTCAGCGATCTAGTAGTGGCCCACCCGTCGCCCGGCTGTCCACCGCTGGCTACGCAGGTTACGGCATTTTCTGAGGTCCAGGTTAAGGTTACCGACTGCCCAACGGTGATCGAGGTTGGTGCCGCCGATAACGTGACGGTCGGCAAAGTCACCGCCACGGTGGCAGTCGCAGTCGCGCTGACGCCCTGTGCGATGCAAGTCAAAGCGTAGTTGTAATTTCCACTCGATGCTTCGGAGACCGATTGGCTTCCGCTGGCCGCCAACTGCCCGGTCCAATTGTCGCCGCTCGTCCCGCCAGAGGCCGTACAAGTGGCGCCCGGCGTGCTGGACCAGGTCAAGGCCGCCGGCACGCCGACGGTCACGCTGTTGGAGCTAGCCGTCAAAACAACCATGAAGCTTCCATTACCCGATAAGTTGACCGTTGACGTTTTTCCGCCGGCGTTGACGCTCAGCGTCGCGTTTGCCGAGCCTGCCGAGGCTGGATTGAACACCACACTGACCGTACAGCTTGCGCCGACCGCGACCGACGTCCCGCAGGTATTGGTCTGGGAGAACGGGTTGGGGCTCGGGGCCGAGAGCGTGACGCTCGTGATGGGCAGCGACACCGTGCCGGTGTTCGTCACCGTGATCAGCATCGGCGCACTCGCGACATTCGTCGTCTCGCTGCCAAACGCCAAAGAGGTCGGCGATACCGTGTAGGTCGCTACGACACCGGTTCCGCTGAGCGCCACGGTCTGCGTCCCGGCACCGCCGCCGGCGTTGACGCTCAGCGTCGCGCTTGCCGAGCCTGCCGAGGCTGGATTGAACACCACACTGACCGTACAGCTTGCGCCGACCGCGACCGACGTCCCGCAGGTATTGGTCTGGGAGAACGGGTTGGGGCTCGGGGCCGAGAGCGTGACGCTCGTGATGGGCAGCGACACCGTGCCGGTGTTCGTCACCGTGATCAGCATCGGCGCACTCGCGACATTCGTCGTCTCGCTGCCAAACGCCAAAGAGGTCGGCGATACCGTGTAGGTCGGTACGACACCGGTTCCGCTGAGCGCCACGGTCTGCGTCCCGGCACCGCCGCCGGCATTGACGCTCAGCGTCGCGCTTGCCGAGCCTGCCGAGGCTGGATTGAACACCACACTGACCGTACAGCTTGCTCCGACCGCGACCGACGTCCCGCAGGTATTGGTCTGGGAGAACGGGTTGGGGCTCGGGGCCGAGAGTGTGACGCTCGTGATGGGCAGCGACACCGTGCCGGTGTTCGTCACCGTGACCGACATCGACGCACTCGCGACATTCGTCGTCTCGCTGCCAAACGCCAAAGAGGTCGGCGATACCGTGTAGGTCGGTACGACACCGGTTCCGCTGAGCGCCACGTTCTGCGTCCCGGCACCGCCGCCGGCGTTGACGCTCAGCGTCGCCGTCTTCGGTCCGGCCGAGGTCGGCTTGAACACCGCGCTGATCGTGCAGGTCGCTCCGACCGCGACCGACGTCCCGCAGGTATTGGTCTGGGAGAACGGGTTGGGGCTCGGGGCCGAGAGCGTGATGCTCGTGATGGGCAGCGACACCGTGCCGGTGTTCGTCACCGTGATCAACATCGGCGCACTCGCAACGTTCGTCGTCTCGCTGCCAAACGCCAAAGAGGTCGGTGACACCGTGTAAGTCGACAGGAGTCCGTAGACCGCCAACTGATTGGACCAGGTCGCCACATAGACCTTGCCGTTTGCGACCAACGGCGGCACGAATTTCGCAAAATTGCCGAATCCGTCGCGCGACGCGTTCATCGTCGAGTTCCACAATTCCTGGGAAACGTTCCCGGCATCGAAGGCGTGCAGCTCCCCCGGGGCCGGGGGATTGTTTTCGGCGTCGCCGCTCGTCGCGACCGTCGCCCACAGCACGCCGCTGCCGGGCGTATCGCTGTCGGCGGAGAGTGCCAGGATGCCTCCGGGCCAGATCTGGGTGCCGCTTCCCTGGGAGCTGGGAGTGGTGGCAAACGTCGCTCCGTTGAACGCGTATGCCTTGACCGAGTCGCGAGCGCCCCAGTTATAGAGCAAGGGGCCGCCGTTTGCGGAGGACCGCTGCCAGTATACGGGTCCGCCCCGGAACTCGTTCGTGATGGTTTCCTCCTGTGCAACGCCACTGTCGGTAGCGCTTTCCTTGCCGAGATTGGCCGTCTTGAGCACATACAGGACGCCTGCCTTGCCGCCACCGGCGAGCAGGCTGGGGCTCGTGTCTGGAATCAGCAGCGGCCCGGAGGCGCTGAGGTCGAGGTCGTTTTCGTCTAAGTAGGCCCAGTCGTCGGGCGTGAACCAGTCGAGCAGATTCAGGCCGGTCGCGGGATCGAGTTTCAGTGCGCTTTCACTGAAGTTGTTGACGCCGTCGTAGCCGCGCGTGTACCCGTTGCCCACGAATACGCAGACATAGCCCGAGCTGTCGACTACCGGTGGGCGCCCGGACTGCCACACACCGCCGCCCATGGTGCCGGTTTTCACCGTCGCAAAGGCGCCGCTCTGACCCAAGGTCGTCTTGTCGTACGCCATCACCCACCCAACGTAGCCGCCGATATCGGAACCCTCCTCTTCCATGGCGCCAAAGCCAAACACCACCTGGTTGCCCGAGAGCACCAGCGACAGCCGCTGTGTTTGGTGTGGCGCATCGAATGTCGGCCCGACGAAATTGTTCGAGATCTGCACGTTGGTATACGGCTCTGTGCCGCTGGTGATGTTGACCGCGTGCAGTCGATAGACCATCGTGGTGCCGCCATCCTCCAGCGTGCAGGCCACGAGATACAGGATGTTGGTGGATGGATCGATCACGGGCGTGCTCAGGATGCCGAGGTTGCCGACGATGTTGCGGTTGCCGGAAAAAGCGAATTTGGCGTACGGCACCGGAGTGGCGCCGACGCTGGTGGCGAAATTGACCGACCACAGCTGCGCGCCGGTATCGGCGTCGAAGGCGTAGAGCGTATCGCTCATCGTCGCGACGTACACGACATTGTGGGTTCCCTGGCTGGGGATGGCGACGTTCGGTACGTACAGCGGCTGGGCGAGGACGCTGTCGTCGAGGGGCAGCTTGAACACCAGGCCAAACGTGCTCGGGGCGACGTTGGACGTGTTGAGCGTGGTCTCGGTCAAGTTAGCGCCGGAAACGCCAGCGTCGTATCCGCGCTGCAGCACTGGCTGTGCGGCCTGCGCGGTCGGGCCAAAGGTGAGGACCAGCAAGCCCAGCGCCGTCAGCCACTTTGATATCGCGTGCAACTGCGCCTTCGAATTTGTCTGTTGCTGCCTTTCCATCGAGAATTGCCGATCACGCAGCGATGGTGTTTGGAACAGGCCGTGACCTTGGTTTCTGCCAAAAGAACTGCCGCAGATCGCAGACTCGTGACGAAGAATGGCCGCATTTTTCGGACGGACTGCTGCCGGCGAGTGCGCGCTGTGTGCACGCGTCATTGTGGTAGCTGGCGAATTGGCCGAGCTTGCGCAGCAGATCCAAACGGTCCGAGAACATGAAGTTCCCCAGATGCTCCAGGCACAGGGTGGCGATCAGCTGTTCGATGGACGAGTGTGAGTAGGGCACAATCGGCGCTGCCTTGATTTCTTCTCTTAGAGTTCCGCGCCCAGCAATGCAAGCGAAACAGCGGATCGTTGCTGTCTGAACTCAGGTCTTTCGGCAGGGCCCGCGTCTGGCGATGCCTTGACTAAACATGCGGCAGATCGCCACGCCATCGCAAGTCCGTACGCGATGCCCCGGAACTGGCAGAATTCAATTGGCTACGCACAGGCGGGCACACTATATAGATAATATTGGAGCTGCCCAAATACCATAGACCCGGGATTGAACGAAAGCGGGCACTGTCTGCCTCGCACCCCGCGACACCTCTCGTGCCCGCCAATAGCCGAGGCGCATTTCTGCTCCATCGCCGAAGAAATGCACGTCCGCGGCCTGGAGAACGGGTGCGGACGATTCCCAGCAGTCCTCGCAATGAGGTGCAATGGAAAAGTGGATTCGTCGGCTGCTCGACGTAGAGTTCGTGAGCTATCTCTGCGATGTTCATTTTCGCCCCAGCGGTCCAGGGCGCCAGAGTACGCCGTCAGCGCCCCGTCAGCCACGCGACGATCGCGATCGCGAGCAGCAGCATCAGCCACCACCAAGCCGAGCTGCGCGCCTGGCCGACAACGTCGTACCGCGCGACACAACGCTATAGGAAAGCCCAGAGCCCGGAAATTCTAACGTCGTGCCGCCTCATGCCGCCGCTGCGCGAGCCGCCTCTTGCTCCATGTCGAGGCGGCGATCACCGCCGCGTAGAGCAGCGTCGACTCGTTATGCCGGGAAGACCGGACATAGGGTGATGGCGGGGCGGCTGCTCTCCTCGGGCGTAACCTTGGCCGCGCTAGCAACCGCGGCCACACTTATACGGAGAGCAGCTGCCATGAAGCAATATGTTGGACTCGATGTATCGCAGAAATCCACTAATGTGTGCGTTGTCGACGAAGAGGGTCGCCGGCTACGGACCGGCAAATGTTCATCTACGCCGCAAGCCATTGCAATCGTTGTCCGTGAGCGCGCGCCGTTCGCGGAGCGTGTTGGTCTGGAGACAGGACCGTTGAGCGTCTGACACTATCATGGGCTCAAGGCGCTTGAAATCCCCGTGCTTTGCATCGACGCGCGTCACGCAAAGGCCGCGCTTGCGATGCAGTTGAACAAGACCGATGAGAACGACGCGGCCGGCCTTGCGCAAATCATGCGTACTGGCTGGTTCCGCGAGGTCCGCGTGAAGTCATTCAATGCGCAGCTGCAGCGCAGAATGCTGCAGAGCCGATTGCAGCTCGTAAACATGCGTCGCTACGCGTCCAACCAGGTGCGTGGCGCACTGAAGGTCTTCGGGATCGTCCTGCCGCCGGGTCGGCTGTCCACGTTCGATCGCCTTGCGCGCGAACACCTGGGCGGCCGCGAGGACCTAAGCGCGTTCAGCGAGCCACTCTTGGCAGCCTGGCGAACCCTCGGCGACCAGGTAGCTCTGTTGGACAAGCGCTTGCGCAAGGCTGCCAGGGAGGACGTGGTCGTGAGAAACCTGATGACGGTGCCTGGAGTGGGGCCACTCATCGGCATGGCTTATGTTGCGACAATCGACGATCCCAAGCGCTTCAGGAAATCCCGCAATGTGGGCGCTCATCTGGGCCTCGCGCCACGGCGGTTCCAATCCGGTGAAATGGGCTGCCAAGGCTCCATCTCCAAGTGCGGCGATGCGCTGCTGCGGCATTATCTGTACGAGGCGGCCGGCGTCTTGCTTACTCGTTCGCGGCGCTCTAACTCGCTCATGGTGTGGGGCATGCAGTTGGCTAAACGCATCGGTAAGAGCAAAGCCAGAGTCGCAGTGGCCCGAAAACTCGCGATTATTCTCCACCGCATGTGGCGCACAGGTGAGAGGTTCCGCTGGGAATCCAGCATCGAGGTGACCGCTTAGGCGCCTGTTACACCAACACAGTTCCGCGACAGCGCGGTTGGAGCGAATCGGGATCGAGGGCGCCGATCAGCCCGGCGTAACCGTCGCAGCGATGTCTTTGCATCAACTGCGTACCGGACATTGGCGATCGTCACTCTCTCGAAGCCCATCCTGCGGCGATACATCTCGACCGCGAAGATAACCATGAACCCGAATCGATCGATCCGCCTGCGCAAAGAGAGGATGCCCGACGAAGAACGGAGGAGTTGACAACAGCGTCCGCCATTAGATAACGGTTACGATGTTTGCGAGATGCCATCACTGCAAAGCCGACGCTCCGGAATATCCGCTAGAAAACTATAGATGGCCCCTGAGTGGCCCCCGGAGCTGAACCAGCTGTTTGATGCCTGAACGCAACCCTTGATTTGGCGGGTCGGAGTGCCGCGATTTGAACTCGGGACCCCTTGCACCCCATGCATTTCGTGCTGCGATGCAGCGTCACTGCTTGGCTGCGAGCAGGGGCGGACCGAGGTCCAATGGACAAAGAGGCGGACACAGGCTAATTACATTTGGCTCATAACAGATTGATTATTAAAATTTAATTTTAATGGACGTTAGTTAAACCAGTGCGGCTTCGCGAGTCGCTTTTGCACGATTTATCGTAACATGTTACGGTTATTTATGTGCTCAGCTAAACATAGTCGGAGGTCGTTACGCGGTCGGCCGACCACCGGGACGGCAATGACGGCGGCTGAGCGCATGCGCCGCATGCGTGCGCGCCGTAAGGCGGACGGATTCAAGGTCATTTCATCGTGGGTGCCGTCTGCATCCGGACAGCAGACCAGTTACTCATCGCACCGGCTGCTCGAGGCACGCAGTCTCGCGATGCATGCGGTGATCGCTGAGAAAATCAACCGCGATCCCGGTCTACTGGCGATTGCCCACCGCAATCTCTCCCGCTGGAGCGTGCGTTGGCCCGATGGGAGTCCACCCTGGCTGCAAGAGTGGCGACAGATCCTTCTCCGGCCTTGGCCGGAGATTGCCGCGCTGCTCACTGAGCCCAGTGAAAACGCAGCGCGCCTCAGACAGTCATCACCTTTTCCAGGTGTACTAACGCCTGCAGAGCGTAAGCGAATTCATGAAGCGTTTCGAACTTGAGCACCTAATCCGCGCCGCAGGCTCGATCGCAAACGATCCGGAGGTCGTAGTGATCGGCAGCCAATCAATTCTCGGACAGTTCCCCGATGCGCCGGCAGCCCTGCTGATATCGGCGGAAGCCGATCTGTTTCCCCTCAACCGTCCCGAGCTCGCCGATCTCATCGACGGAAGCATCGGCGAGGGATCACGGTTCCACGAGCTCTATGGCTATTACGCACAAGGCGTCAGAGAGCGAACGGCCGTTCTGCCGCACGGATGGCGAGATCGCCTCATACATGTAAATAATCCCAATACCGTCGGAATTACCGGACTGTGTCTCGAAGTTCATGACCTGGCGATCTCCAAATACGTGGCCGGCCGGGAAAAGGATCTCGATTTCACGCGAGAGCTCGCTAAACATCAGATGACAGACAAGGAAACGCTCGTGCACCTGTTGGGTGAAACAGAACTATCGGATACGCTTCACGCCTTAGTATTCGCCCGAATTCAGCGCGACTTTGCCCGAGTGCCCAAGCCTCGCAAACCAGGGAGTAATCGCTCGAAGCCGAAGTCTACTGAATAGAGAGGCCCGGCCTGTCCCTGACGAATTCCAACTCTACCGGTTCTGGCGCCTCAAGTGCAGGCGTTGCGAACGCTCGGATAGGCGGTCATGTTCAGCGCAATCATGGAGATCTTCGCTCTCATCGCCCATCTATTGTCGACCTCAGTCCGCGTCGCTGCACCCGGTGGCGTTCGTGCGGTGATCGCCGAGT
>Ga0209517_10005044_pt1 | contig 16979 bp, 14 predicted proteins | sample PeaSoiMetSII2010_FD_187695 | JGI IMG/M metagenome (GOLD analysis project Ga0209517, IMG submission 187695) | Peat soil microbial communities from Weissenstadt, Germany - SII-2010 (SPAdes) (version 2) | ecosystem: Environmental > Terrestrial > Soil > Wetlands > Peat | place: Germany...
TGCAGACCGACAGCTCAGAAATTTCGACCACGATGAACACGCTGGCGGTTCAAACCCTGCCGAATCCGGGCAACGACCTGAGCTTCATCGCCCAGACCGCGCCGGGTTCGACCATGAACACCCAGGGCGGTTACGGAAACTTCTCCAGCTTCGGTATTTCGGCAACCTCGAACCTGTTCACCCTGAACGGAATGTACGACAACGACCCGTTCCTGAACCTGAACAACTCGGGCGCGACCAACCTGCTACTGGGCAATAACGAAGTCGAGGAAGCCTCGGTGACCAGCAACGGGTATTCAGGCCAGTACGGCAGCTTCGCCGGTGCGCAGGTCAACTACGTGACCAAGTCGGGATCGAACCAATGGCATGGAAACGCCGCTTATTGGTGGAACGGTTCCGCCATGAATGCCAACGACTGGTTCAACAACAACACGACGCCGGCAACCCCCAAGGCGTTCGATAACGCCAATCAATATGCGGCGTCTTTTGGCGGCCCGATCAAGAAGGACAAGGCGTTCTTCTTCTTCAACTATGAAGGTCTGCGGGTGGTCATTCCGGTCAGCAACACGGTGACCTTCCCCAGCCCCGCATTTCAGACGGCCACGCTGAACAACCTGCCGAACTTCTTTTCAGGCAGTGACTTGACTACAGAGACGGCATTCTACAAGAACATGTTCAGCCTCTACAACGGCGCTAACGGCGTAGGCCGGGCGACTGGTGTAACGGCGAACAACGGCGGCTGCGGCTCAGTGGCTGCGGGCGTCGCCAACTGCGCCGACAGCTTCGTGTCCAACGCCGGCCAACTTACCCACGAATATCTTCTGGCAGGCAGGTTCGACATCAACCTGACCAACAATGACAAGTTCTTTATCCGTGCCCAGGAAGATAAGGGTCTGCAGGCTTCCTTCACTGACCCAATCAACAACCTGTTCAACATAACGAGCGTGCAGCCTGAGTACCAGACGCAAGCGAGCTGGACCCACAGCTTCGGCGTGAAAGCTGTCAATAATCTGGTTGCCTCAGCCACCTACTACAGCGCGATTTTCGAGAACGCCAATGAAGCCAACACCTTGGCGGCGTTTCCGGCCGATCTGATTATGGGCGACAGTTCGTTCATCAACAGCGCCAACGTTTACGGCGCTACGCTGGGCGGGTCGGACTTTATCTTCCCGCAGGGCCGCAACGTGACCCAGTACCAGTTCGTAGATGACTTCTCCTACACCTTAGGTGCAAAGCACACCTTGAAGTTGGGGGAAAACTTCCACCGCTATGACATTGGCGATCACGACTTCGGCTTGTACGTCGCTCCCATTGAATTGCCCTTCAGCCTCCAATCGTTCTTCGATGGCGGGGCTGATGGCACGCTCTTAATCAAGGACTTCCCAAAGACTCTCGCGGTGCCGGTGGGAATCTACGGACTTGGGTGGTACATTCAGGACGAGTGGCGAGTAACGCCAAGCCTGAAGATCACGGCTGATCTTCGCTTTGACCACCCGTCGAACCCAACCTGCCTGGTGAATTGCTTCTCGCGATTCAGTACGGAATTCGATGCTTTGAACCACAGCGCATCGATCCCTTACAACCAGGCGCTGATTCCGGGACAGGGACAAGCTCTCCAGTCGCTGACCACGGTCGCTTTCCAGCCGCGCATTGGCTTCGCGTGGTCGCCGTTTGGTCTGAAGAACACGGTGATCCGCGGCGGCTACGGACTGTTCTCCGATACGTTCCCGGGGACTATCGCCGATACCTTGGCCCAGAATCCGCCGTTTGACGATTCCTTCACCGTGGTTGGTGGTGCGATGGCGCCGGGAGTTACGGGTAGCCCGTATACGCTTGCTGCCAATGCCCAGTCAGCGTTCCTCGCTGGCTACGCCAGCGGGGGCACTCTCGCTACCGTGGGAGTTGCGCCGAACGTCGGCAGCGGCAATAACATCAAGCTGCCGATGTACAACGAATACAACCTGGAGTTGCAGCAGGGAATCGGCAACAACACCACCATCAACATCAACTACGTTGGCAACCACGGCTACCACGAAACGGACCCCGACAACGTAGTCAATGCGTATTGTCCCGCCGGAGTCTGCCCAACCGGTTTCGCGGGGCTGCCTGCGGCGCCTCCGGATCCGCGGTGGGGAACGGTGACCCAGTACTACAGCGTTGCGACCTCCAACTACAACGGAGTCACCGCAACAGTGCAGCACCGCTTTAATAAGGGCCTGCAACTGTCGGGTAACTTCACCTGGAGCCATGCTCTGGATGAGATCTCCAATGGCGGAATTCTTCCCTTCAACAATTCCACGGCTGGCAGTCTGCTGAGCCCGCTTGAGCCCAGCCCAGCTAATATCTCCCGAAACTATGGCAACGCTGACTACGACACTCGCAAGTATGCAAGCATCAGCTACGTGTACCAGGTGCCGTACAAGTGGGGCCCGAAGCCGGCATTCCAAGGCTGGCAGATTTCGGGAACCGTGTTTACCCGGAGCGGCTTGCCGTACACGGTGATTGATCACTCTTCCGCATCAACCCTTAGCGGCTTTGGCTACGGCGGAGCGCTCTGGGCAGGCTACAACGGGGCCGCGCAGCCAAGCTGCGGCGCGGGAGCTGCATCCGCCGTCACCGGCGGCGAGACGTCTCCCTGTTTGACCGCTGCTGACTTCCAAGGGGTGCTGGGGCCCACTGGGACAAACAGCTTCGGCGACCAGCGTCGGAACCAGTTCTTCGGGCCGTCGTACTTTAACACCGATCTGACGATCATGAAGTTCTTCAATATTCCGCACTGGGAGCAAGGGAAGTTGGGATTGGGAGCACAATTCTTCAACGTGCTCAACCACCCCAACTTCGACGATCCGGTTCGGGATATGTCCAACATCGCTCAGTTCGGCCAGATCACTCACGACCTGAGCACGCCGACCAGCATTCTGGGTTCGTTCCTCGGGGCCAATGCGGACCCGCGGCTGATCCAGTTGACGGCGAAGTTCAACTTCTGATAGGCCGTTTCGCAGGCGGTCTTAATCTTTAAGACCGCCTGCCCTTTCGCAAAGCACCCACGTTAGCCATGGCTGCAAAGAGCGACATCGGGTGCGACCGGCACCACCTCTTATGGGATCGACAACAGCGGTAACATCGTGCATTCTGCGTCCCCTCAATGGCACCGACGGCTTTTTGCTAAGCGGTGGAACTTGAACACGATCGACTTTCCGGAGCCGCCGGAACCTACGTGTGCCTGCGATATCGTCGAAACGTTCGGCACAACCGTCGAATGCGTGTCAGACCCGCACATCATCCCGGAATCCCTCCCGAGCAATGGAGGCTGAGAAGATCCATAACCGCTCTTCGAACGAGGATAACGATCCCACGTCTTGACCGTCTGACACAGTGCGGGGGCTCTATGTCAGAGAATGGGAGAAGCGTTCTGTTCCTAGCGGTGCTTGTTACAGTTGGCCTGGAACTGTGGGGCCAGCAACTCAAAGAAGTACCGCCAAATGCGCTAAAGCGTGGGGACCATGCACCACCGCTAGGCTTCGAATTCGTGGTCCGAGGACCCGCGCCTGCTGAAGTGAACTGGAAAACCCTCCATGGCAAGGTCGTGATCCTCGATTTCTGGGTACTTGGTGCGCTCCGTGTGTCGCGGATATCCCCCACCTAAACGAGTTGGCCGCGCATTCTAGAGGGAAGCCCGTGCAGTTTATTGCAGTGGGTTATGAGGACCCTGGGAAGGTCGGATGGTTTCTAAACAAGCATCCGATAGATGCATGGAATCTAGCGTAATCCGTGTAGGCTCTCCGGCATTGCCCAAGAAACGGATGAGTCGGGACTAACGAGCTTTGGATAGGTACTAATGCACGAGATTGGGGGATTAATCTTGGATTCAACTACAACCCAAACGTGGTTCAATAATAACGTGGTTCAATAATACTGAGAGCATGCTGAACGATATGGTAGTGCCGCGCTTGAAGTGTGTGCCTGCTTTTGGGGTGGAAAACAGAGCAAATGTAGTTCGTCGCAATCTACGCTACGGAACGAAGGCTTAAATCTCAACCGGCCTGGAGCGATGTATCTTGAAAATGGGAATCCGACGCGTGCCGCGTCGAGATCGTCTTCTGCTAGGCGAACCGGCCTACTTGTGTTCACGGGAGGGCACCATTTACCGCATGCGCGTCACAAGAGTCAGCTTATTCGCCACAACTGCGAAGGCGAAGTGATCTGTAGCCACGGAGGAAGTTGATGAAGGCGGGTTCGGGGAATCGCCAACTCTCTATGCTCGGCCAAACTGGCTGGATGGTATGGGCAGTCAGCCTTGGCGTGTGGACGTTTGTCACTCTAGCCGCCGCCGTTTCGATTTACGAGTTATACCGTTCGACCGGCGGCTCCATGAGGTTTCTGACTGTGCTGGGCTTAGAGAGCAGCCAGATTCTCGTCTATTTTCCGCTGACACCTTTTGCCTTCGCCTTTGCCCTGCGCTTCCCAGTTCGGCAAGGCAATTGGATGCAGCGTTCGCTATTGCATCTTGCCGGAGGCGTCGCTTTTACAGTTGCGCACATAACCCTGCGAGGCTTGACTCCCTATGCCTACTGGGATGCGCAAGCTCATGGCTGGATCTCAGCCATTTGGGATTCGCAAGCCCATGTGTTTAGAATCCGGTGGCCCATTTTTGAACAATTGTTTTTCCGAAACGTCGTCGATGACATTACGGGAACCTATGTACCAATTCTTTTGGTTGCACATGCTGTAGCTTATTACCAGCGTTTTCGAGAAAGAGAGATCCGCACATCGCAGCTTGAAGCGCAACTGGCCAACGCCCGTTTGGAAGCGTTGAAAAGCCAGTTGCAGCCGCATTTCCTGTTTAATACCCTGCATTCGATCTCTGCGTTGATGCTGACCGATGTCCCCTCTGCGGATAAGATGATGACTCGTCTCAGCGATCTACTGCGGATGAGCTTTGAGGATGATGGGGCGCAGGTGACGACTCTGAGCCGTGAACTCGAGTTTGCGAATGCCTATCTCGAAATCGAGAAGATTAGGTTCGAGGACCGTCTCAATATCGTTCTCGACATCGCTCCTGACACCCTGGACGCGGTGGTTCCTCATTTGCTATTACAGCCTCTTGTGGAGAACGCATTGCGGCACGGCATTTCCAAGCTTTCCTCGGGAGGAGAGATTCGGATCACTGCCAGTCACGATGAGCATAGCCTCGATCTCCGGGTGCGGGACAATGGTCCTGGACTCGGTAACGGGGATTCCCGTCCATCGAAAGTAGGTTTGGGATTGAGAGCAACGCGAGAAAGACTCGAAACACTGTTCGGAGATACTCAGGTCTTGGAGGTGCGTGCGCCAACTGAAGGCGGAGTGGAGGCCTGCGTGCGAGTTCCGTTCCGCACGCAGCAGATGTCATCAAAACCTGAGATCGTCTCCGAAGATTCGAAAAGAAGATTTTGACGATTAGGTGGAGGCCCCCGAGTGCTGCGCACTGCCGATATCGAGCGATTGGCTAACAAGAGGTTGCAATCCGGGGCTGATGGGATGGCAGGCTGCGCTCTGAAGCAGCCTCCCGGGCGGTGAGGGTGACGAATGTCAGGCGGGCTACTCAGAAGCGCAGTTTTGGCCCTTACGTTGTCTGCAATTGCTTTTGCTTCGGGCGATGACAAAATCTCCGTTGACGAGATCGTGCAACGTCATGTGCAGGCCCTTGGTGGTCGAAACAAGATCGACGCAGTGCAGACAACAATCACGCACGCAGAGTATCGGGAAGGGACTTTTGTGATTCCCGATGCCTTCGTGGCCAAGATGCGCCCCTATTACAAGACGATTTGCGATCCGAGGGAGAAGTTGGGCGACGTGTGTGAGGGATACGACGGCAGCGCGTGGGAGTGGTATGCGGATCCGGGAGTTGTGCTCCGGGTCGTCGGAGCCGCTGCAGCAGCCACACGGCACGGAACAGAATTCATCGACTCGTTAGTGGACTACAACTTACTAGGAACGAAGCTTGAACTTACAGGGATTGACATTTTTAGCGGGAAGCGCGTGTACAAGTTGCATGTCACCCTTGCCGACGGCTTCGAGAAGGACCTGTTTGTCGACCAGCAATCATCTTTAATTGTCGGCGACCGGCGCTCGGCTCCGATCCATGCCTTTGGCGAGCCTGTGCGGTCGGAAAATCGGGTTGGTGACTACCGGCCGGTAAATGGCGTCCTTTTCCCCTTCTCATTCGTGGAGGTCGAGATCGGCAGCGGCAAAGAATTGGACCGGCTCACGATCCAGTCCATCATGGTAAATTCAGAATTGGATGCAGCTTTCTTTCGCCCTCCGCAGTATTCGCACACCCCTTTGCAGCAAGTCCTCGAACAACTCTTCATGGAACGCACAGACCCGGTCTCCGTGATGTGTACATATCGAGAATTTCGAGCGGCCAATTCCGCCTTGGATACGCGCGAAGGAGTCGAATTCATTGGGTATCAGATGGCTAAGATGGGCGACTATAAAGGAGCGATAGAGCTGCTGAAGGCGAATGCGGCTGACTATCCCCAATCTGCGAGTGCGGAGTACGGCTTGGGTCGAGCTTATAAGGCGGCGAGCGATATGGAAAGTGCGAAAGCCGCATTCCGGAGGGCGCTGCAAATTGATCCTACGTTCAAGAAAGCTAGCGAGGGCCTGAACGCGTTGCGGTGAATTGATAACGCCGTCTGGTGGGGACAGTGGCGGAATATATCGTGATCCTCAAAGATGGTAAGCGATTATATCGCATCCGCGATTGCCGGTTAGCCCCTTGGAAGCAATTATGTTCAAAATGTTGACCATCTCAATTGCACTGTTAGTGGGAAGTGCACCAGGGTTTTTTCAGTCGCGGTTGAAACATGCCAACGTCGTGGACGGCGAGCTCGCGCGGACTATCGACATTCAACTCAAGCAATCAGCCGAGGCGGAGGTGACGCCGATCGTCCAACTGGTGGTGAGGACCGTGCAAGAAGTCGGCGGTGTGAAGCCACATAGTGAAGCATCGCCTGCCCGGCCAACCCAGGCGGCCGTCCGGCCGCTCGATACGGCCGACCGTCTCATACCCTACGATGTGAGCCTCGAGGCCACCACCCACGCGGGGCGAAAGGCCGTGCGGCTCTTGAACAAACCGCCATTAGGCCCATTCACTATGGCCATCGTGCAAGGAACCGATTTTCAGGACGGCACGATCGACGTGGATGTTGCCGGCGAACCGGCCGCCGGCGCATCGGCCGGCGCCCGCGGCTTTGTCGGGATTGCGTTCCGGATTTGCCCTACTCCCGGCGAGTACGAGTGTTTCTATCTGCGTCCCACCAACGGACGCTCCGATGACCAACTCCGCAGGAATCACTCGACACAATACATCTCCGCGCCGCAGTATGACTTCGACCGCTTGCGGCGCGAGGCGCCCGGCGTGTACGAATCATACGCGGATCTCGTGACGGGAGCCTGGACACATATGCATATCGAGGTGCATGGCCAGTCGGCGAAACTGTTTGTAAACGAGGCTCCACAGCCCTCGCTGATCGTCAAAGATCTCAAACACACCGCGCGCACCGGACCCGTGGCCTTATGGATCGGCGATGAGACCGATGGCTATTTCAGCAATCTTCGAATTGAGCCAAGTCGTTAGCCTTGACGCGCCGGTGGCGGCACAAGCATTGGGCGGCAACGGGAGGATCCAGTCTTCCGCTGCTGACATGGAGCGTTTCTACCGTGGGCTTAGCGGGCGAGCACCCGGGATATCTCATGCAGTCGTTGAGAAAATGATAACTCCGCATGAACGGCTTGAAGGCGATGCTTGGGAGGGGTAGGGCTTTGCCGTGTGCGTCGATGTGAACAACAAGGTATACCGAATTGGACACAGCGGGTCCGACGGCGTGTTTTTCAGTTACTTCGGGTGGCTACCCCAGCAGGATGTCTTCCTCTGTATCGTCGGGAACAATGGCGAGACAGTCATCAAGCCCGTTGTCTCTGGCGTCGTTAGATCCATCCAGAACGCCGCCGGTCTGAGGTTGCCGAAGACCCCCTGACAAGCTTTTTCGGAGATTGGTTTGTGAACCTAGTGGGCTCTGTTCATCTTGCTTACCTGATGTTGTCGCTGGAACTGTCAGCGATGCAAAATGCTAAGCTCAACGGAATCAAGCGATGCGATCACACAAATCCGCATCTTGGAGCAGAACAGTGGCTTCTCGAACAACGAGGACTTGTACGTTTGCTGTCATATTGGTGGCGATTGGACTCTCGGCGATCGCGCAGATCGAGTCTGCGCAGACCGCGTCTATCAACCGCCTGGTTACTTCCTACGTTTCGGAACATCATGTGCCAGGGTTGTCAGTTGCCGTGATTGATCGAGGGCACGTCATCCTTACCCAAGGGTACGGTTTGGCCGACATTGAGAATAATGTAGCTGCCACAGCCGATACGGTTTACCGCATCGCATCGTTGTCCAAGTCCATCACTGCGACGGCCACAATGAAGCTGGTGGAAGCCGGAAAGCTGAACCTCGATATCCCCGTCCAGACGTATTGTCCAGACTTTCCTCGGAAGCAATGGCCGATCACAACGAGAGAGCTTCTCTCCCATCAGAGCGGCATCCGCGATTACAGGAATGAGGAAGAGAGCATCAATACTCGGCACTATACGAGTATCAAGGAAGCATTGATTCAGTTCGCGGGTGATCCTCTGGAGTTCGAACCCGGAACCAAGATGCAATACACCAGCTACGGTTACATCGTTCTCGGTTGCGTGATCGAGGGCGCTTCTGGAACTAGCTATGACCGCTACATGCATCAGGCCATCTTCGGGCCTGCGCAGATGACGGCTACTCGCCTCGATGATGTGTTCGCGATTATCCCGCACAGAGCGCGAGGGTACAGCGTTTCCACCAGTGGCGAACTGCAAAACTCGGCCTTCGTAGACGTTAGCAACAAACCTCCCGGAAGTGGAATCAATTCGAGTGCGCGAGACATGGGCAGTTTTGTAGCCGCGCTGTACTCGGCGAGATTGGTTCCCAAGGCGGTTCTAGATCGGATGCTCACACCGTCGACAACTCGTGAGACAAAGCCGACCATCTATGGCCTCGGTTTTTTCGTAGGTGGCCCGATTGGCAGGTACCGCGGGTTGCAGGAGGCCGGCCACGGCGGAGATCAGCAAGGTGTCAGCAGCGTGCTGTATCTTTTGCCGGAACGACAGTTTGGAGTGGTAATTCTGTCAAACCTGGAAGCACAGCATAGCTCCCTAGATCTCATCGAACTTTCGCGCAAGATTTACGATGTCGCATCTTCACAGTGAGTCAGAAACCTGAGACCTGCCAGGCGTCCGGACTTTTTGTGAACCGGTCTCCGCAAAGCGGTATGCGCTCATGGAGCTGCGGAGATTTGCAAATCTCGGTGACGACCACCAAACCGCTCAATCGCGGAAATGCCCGTTACGATCCCCTCGCTGATTATTCACTTACTCCGATTGGACTGCTTTGCAGAGCGCGCTTCTGCGATCGGTCATCGGCATCGTGACCGGAATCTGCGCAAAGCATGAATGAGACACCTTACGCATATGTGGTGGACGCTGTGATCCAACCATGCATCCCTTTCTTTAGTGCGCTTGTCCCCACTGAGCGATTCGATTTTAACCGGGCGGCTAAGATAACTCCTTTGGTGCTAGATTTGCGTGCACAACCGGCACGCGACCCCTGGGAGGAACGATGAAGACGTTGGTGGGATTGATGGCCTTGATTTGTTTCGTCGGAATGGTGTTCGCTTTCTCGGAAGATAGGAGTGCTGAGATTCGACAGGCCATAGACACCGGCAATGCCAAGTACATCGACGCTTTTGCCAGGCTCGACTCCAAGGGACTCGCGGCTCTTTACGACAAAGATGGGGCACGCTTCGGACCGAAGGGGGCGTCTGCTCGGGGTCGTGAAGCTATCGCGAAGAAGGTAAACGAATTTATACAATCTGTAACCGGAGCAATCAGAGTGACCATCGACACGGAAGATCTGTGGGTCGTTGACGACTTTGCTTATGAAACGGGTAAATACAGCTATACCTATAGACTGGTTGGACAAGAAGAGGAAAGTTACATCAAGGGGCATTACGTTACGGTGTGGAAAAAGCAGTCGGATGGTGCCTGGAGAATCACGGCGGATATGGGAGTCCCCAACGACTGATGGGCAGTGACGATGGTTGACTTCGATATGCTCAGGGGTCGGCGGGCGGAGATCCACCGCCGAGCCAAAACGGCAACAGGAGGCGTATCAGCATTGCAAACTGCGCCGCTGACAGCGGAAGCGCCTCTTCGAAGAATGAGTTCTCGGTGGGAATTAGCCCTCGGCAAAGGGAAACAACTGGAAGCGTACTGGAGGCATAAATGAAAAACGCAGGGATTTCAGAGTTGAGGCGAACTTTCCGAGTGCGGAAATTAAAGCTTGGAGGCGTTCTTCTCTCCCTTCTTCTCATGATCTCGGCAGTCACCATTCCCCGGGCGCTGGGACAACAGTACAAATTTCAGCGGCTCAATCCGCCGGGAGCAACGTTTTCGTCTGCTGCCGGCTTGAATAACACCGGCATGGTCGTGGGCTTTTTCGAACTCGCTGGTGGAGCGCTTCAGGGATTTGCCTATGACGGAACAGGTTACAGAACCATAAGCTTTCCAGAATCGACTTACACCTTGGCCACTGGGGTCAACGATTCCGGGACCGTGGTCGGCCTGTTTGAGGGAGACGACGGTTTCACGCACGGCTACCTGCTGGAGGGCCAACAATTCACGCAGTATGACGTGAACAACGGAGTGGTTTCGACCTTCATTTACGGGATCAATAACGCGGGCAACCTTGTGGGATTCGTAGGCAATGACGGAGCCAACCAGGGTTTTGTAAACATTGGCGGTACTCTGACTCAATTCACCGTGAACGGCAATTCCACCTCCGCCTTCGGTATCAATAGCGCGAACGAGATCGTCGGAGAGTTCGTTCTTCCTCCTCCCCTCATTACGACTCACGGGTTCTACCGCAACGCGAGCGGCAAGATAACGCTCATCGATTATCCTGGCGCCGTCGGGACCGCTTGTCTTGGGATCAACGATTCGAGTGAGATCACGGGGTACTATGTGGACACCAACAACGTGCCCCATGGCTTCCTCATGAAGAATGGCAGGTTCCATGCTTCCTCCCTCCTCCCTGACTTAGGGCAAAGCAACACCGAGGGTAGCTTCGTCGGCTACTACTTTGGCAAGAACGTGCAGAGCTATGGATTTTTGGCCACGCCTGTATCCCGAACCCGATAGGATTTTGTTGGGAGCCACCGCAAGACCATCTGTGATGGAAAACCAGAGATGCGGACAGGCGCCAGTCTCTGCAATCTGGGACACGACGAACCCGTTTGCCCAGTGTCCGCGCGAGAAATCCGGTTAGCACGCCCCCGGAAAAGGAAAAAGCAATACCTCTCTGAACGGTAGACTTGCGTTTCGATCCATTCCGAATGGATGCTTGCCCGCTTGCCCCCTCTGCCCCTAGCCATCCAACTTTTCATAATGTCCGAAGCGATGTCTACAGTTTTGTGTAACTGAGTTCTCCCGTGGCAGCCGCTCTTCGCTGCAACCAACACTCCAGGCCGCAGGTCAATTCAAGCGGCCGTGTTCTCGTCCCCGGAAAGTGCTCATGCGTCCCTTGCAAGTCAATTGAGCCTGCCTCGGTCTGTGAATTGCGTGTTTTCTCGTGTCGTTGCTTGGATCGAACCTAGACGCGACAGAGCTCAGCATCGGGTCAGAGCAACTGTCGAGTGTGGCAAGGAGTTCGTGGAGGTTTCAATCACAGAGGAGGGAACGTGGCAGACTCACGTACTAGATACGGCCGTTGGGGCGTGTTTGTGGCCGCTGTGCTGGCGTTGCTAATGGCGTTTTCCCTAGGTGCTTTTGCCCAATTGGAGACGGGCTCGATCAGCGGCGTGGTAAAGGATTCGTCCGGTGCAGTGATCCCGGGTGCGCAGCTTACGATCACGTCGGCAGCCACCGCAGCAGTGCGCACCGCGACCAGTGACAATTCCGGAGTCTACACCGTCACCAGTCTGGAGCCCGGCCTGTATGAGTTGAAGGTTTCGCAGAAAGGCTTCGGCGATTTCAAACAGAAGTTTGCGATATCACCAGGTGTGCGCAGTTCGCTGGACGCTACCTTGGCGGCGGCGGGTACAGAGACGGTAATTGAGGTGGTGGGCAGCACAACTACACAAGTGGATACTCAGACCTCAACTATTTCTGAAGTTGTAGATCAGAAGCGTATTTCGCAACTCCCCACCCTCACCCGCGACCCGTATGATTTCATTCAAACCATGGGGAATGTCAATCAGGACTCCGCCTCGGGAACGGGCGGCTCGGATCAGATTGTGCGTGGCGCGGGTGTGGCCATTAATGGCCAGCGCTCGGCGAGCACGGACGCCCTACTCGATGGTGCAGAGAACGTGGACCTTTTCACGACGACAGTAGGACAGTCAGTTCCGCTGGATTCGGTACAGGAGTTCAGCGTTGCCAGCAGCAATTTCTCAGCTGAATATGGTCGTGCCTCGGGCGGCGTAATCAACGTCGTTACCAAGTCGGGAACCAACAACTTTCACGGCAGCGTGTACGAGTTCAACCGCCTGTCGGCGCTGACTTCAGAGGACGTTGAGGACGTTGCTCTCGGCAACCCGAAGGCCAAGTACACCCGCAATCAATTCGGGTACTCCTTTGGGGGGCCGGTTATCAAGAACAAGTTGTTCTTCTTCAGCACCACCGAGTGGACGCGGGTGCGAAGTAACACAAACGCAACTGTGGTAATTCCTGATCCCGCGCTGCTGGCCGCTTCTTCACCACTCACCCAATCGTTGTTTAGGGCATTCACTCTGCGTCCGGGTCTGAAGGTCAACCAGATCGTTACTGCGAATACTCCCGGGGCGGGTTTGGTTCCTGCCACTGGAACAGACCCCAGCTTGACCGCCTACACTACGGCGAATGGTGGAAACAACCCCATCATGGACATCTCCAGCTATTCGGTTCCTTCCGATTCCGGTGGCGGCAATCCGCAGAATACTTACAACATGGTGCAACGTGTTGACTACAACCTTACGGACAAGACGAGCATGTACGGCCGATATGCCCTGTTCAGCCAGAATCTGTTTTCCGGAGTGGTTCAAAATAGCCCATATGTGGGGTTCGATACCGGCCAAACCCAGCATAACCAGAATATTCTTTACTCGTTGACTCACATCTGGAGCCAGAATGTGGTGAGCGACACAAAGATAAACTTTAACCGGCTCAGCCTGGTGGAGCCGCTGAATCCGGCGCAACCGGTACAACCTACCTACTTCGTCAACATTAACTTCCCAGCCACAGTGCTGGGCCAGCTCGTCTGTCTGCCGGGCTATTCTTGCACCACGCCGGGCAACTCCATCCCGTTCGGCGGCCCACAGAATGTGGGGGAAATCGCGCATTCGGTCAGCTGGAACAAGGGCAAACACTCCCTCCGTTTCGGTGGCGAGTACGTGTACACACAGGATAACCGTGTCTTCGGCGCTTACGAGAACGCGATCGAAGGGTTGGCGCCGGGGGGCGGTACGTCCGTCCCAGATGGCCTGGACAACCTAATGACGGGCAACTCAGGATGGTTCCAGGTGGTAATTAATCCGCAAGGGAAGTTCCCCTGCGTCAAAAGCTTGCAGGGGGTTTACAACGTTACCCCGGCTTGCACCATCAACTTGCCAGCCACGCAACCGAGCTTCTCGCGCAGCAACCGCTACAATGACTTTGCCTTCTACGGACAGGACACGTGGAAGATACGTCCCCGACTAACCCTGAATCTGGGCCTGCGTTGGGAGTACTACGGCGTGCAACACAATGTGGATCCGAGCCTGGATTCTAACTTTGTGTTCGGATCCGGCAGCGACCTGCTTACCAAGATTCGCAACGGGCAAGTCGACACCGTTCCGAACAGCCCGGTGGGTGGTTTGTGGCAAAAAAACCTGCACAACTTTGGCCCGCGGGTGGGATTTGCTTATGACCTGTTCGGTGACGGCAAGACCAGCCTGCGTGGCGGTTACGGCATTGCTTACGAACGAAACTTTGGCAATGTAACGTTCAACATGATCCAGAACCCGCCCGGGCAATTTAATGCATTCTTCCAGGTGGCAGACAAATCGCAACCGCTCGCCACCACCAACCTGGGGCCCTTTGCCGGGTCCGGTTCAAAGTTCCTGCCTAACCCCAGCCTGCGATATGTGCGGCAAGATATTCCCACCGCCTACTCGCAGAGTTGGAACCTCTCCATTCAGCGGGAAGTGCTGCGAAACTCGCTGCTCTCCGTGGAATATACGGGAGCGCACACCATCCACGACTACTCGATTGAGAACCTAAACCAGTTGGGTTGGGGCCTGCTCTATGAGGGAGCCGACATCGCTGCCGGGGACAACCCATTGCAGCGCGTGAACCTGCAGTATGGAAACATGAACACCCGCGGTTTCAACGGTTTCTCCTACTACGATGCGTTGAACACGCGGTTTGTGTCCGGCAACCTGTTCCACCAGGGACTGGATTTTGTGGCCAACTACACCTGGTCGCACACCATCGACAACCTCAGTTCAACCTTCAGCGGAACGGACGCGCCGGAAACTGAAAACCTGGGTTTGCTGGATCCATTACAGCCCGCTCTGGACAAGGGTAGTGCTGATTTCGATGCCCGGCACCGGATCGCGATCAGTGCGGTCTGGACTCTGCCCTATGCTAACGGCACCCACGGCTTTGCCAAGCAAGTGCTGGATGGCTGGGAGTTTGCACCCATCATCACCGCCCGCAGCGGAAACCCGTTCACCGTGTTCGACAGCTCCAGCGCTGACCAGAGTGGAATCGTGGATACCGTCTTTGGACGCTACTTTGTTCCGGCTGGAGGCATCTCCTACAACGGAACCACGGCAACCACTGCGGCAACCATGACCGGTCCCAACACATATGCCTATCTCAATATGCCGCCTTCAGCCACCTACGTGAATCCGCTGCTGTTCTCCCAGACGGGACTTGCGGACAGCGAGTTGCCAACCTGCGGTACCACCACCAACTCACTGGGCGACATCGTGTCAACCGGCAAGAACTGCACGTGGCCCTCAAATATGACTCGCCGGAACGCCTTCGTCGGGCCGGGAGTCTACAACATCAACGCGGCGGTCGGGAAAACGTTTCCCATTACCGAGCGCTACAAGTTGCAATTCCGCGGGGAGTTCTACAACCTGCTGAACCACTCCAACTATTACGTGCAGGCGGGCGGCAACCAAGATGCGGGTAACACGTTCTGCAGCGCTACGCTCAATCCGGCGGGTGGTTGCACTGGATTTCCCGTGATCGGGAAGGTGGGCGTCCTTCCAAGTTTCTTTGCCCCGAATGAGCGGCGGTTTATTCAGTTCTCTTTGAGGTTGAGTTTCTAAGGGAAGCCGTTCTTGGACTCGGGGAGCGGGAAATCCTCCCCCTGTTTCTTGCTGTCTGTTTCTCCATGGGCTTGAGGGAAGACTATGCAGTTCACACCCTCAGTTCGTGAAAGCGACTGAGTCCTTGACCAAGACCCAGGCACCGTCCTGGCGACTTCACTTCGTGGGAGCCTTATGAATAACGGGGATCCTCATGTTCACGAAGTGGTGAAGACAGCGCACGAAGAGCTCCGCCAATTGATGCGGCAGCGCGCCGACATCATGAAGCGCATCGGAACCTTGAAGCAGACGCTCGCGGGCTTGGCCAACCTGTTCGGAGAACAGATTCTGGACGAAGAACTGCTCGAACTGATGGACCGTAAGACCAGCGGACGCCAGCCGGGATTCACCAAGGCCTGTCGGATGGTTCTGATGGAAGCGTGCTGTCCCCTCAGCGTGCGGGAAGTCTGTGAGCGACTTCAAAAGCGCACGCCGACCGTCCTGCTGCGACACAAAGATCCGCTGTCCTCGGTGACCGTGGTGCTGAATCGGCTGGTGGAATACGGCGAGATCCAGAGTGTCGTACGCGAAAACGGCCGCCGGGCCTGGGTCTGGGTGTCAGAACCTGTTGGGATCGGGCAGACAGGCGATGCGAGCAATGTGTGTTCGGCAGATGCCAGGGATGACGAACAAGATATCTGACATTCGGCGGCTCTCCGGGAGGATGAGTCGCTCAGTTAATCTCTTGTTGGATGAACTCCGGGTCGACGCGCAAACGGTAGACGAAGATATCCTTAATGTACGAACTTGGAGCTTTGGAGGTGCATGGCGGCACGAATGCGGAAACATACAAAATTGGCTCGAGTCAGCTCTGAGACCCGACATCCGCGGGGTCTCTTTAAGGGCTGTTTCTACAAAACCATCTCAATAAATGCCCCTAAGCTGCATGGCGAGGTCCCAGCTGGTGCGAAACTGTGGGGCAGGCGGTCTAATCCAACATGAAAACCACACTTGAATACGGCTATCTCGCAGCCCTTCTGCTATTCGTTTCGGGAGCGGCTACGCAAGGTTACTCCTCCGCGACGGAGGCCCCAGCCTTCACAGCGCAAGGCGCATTTGTCGCCATCGTTGTAACAGATCTCGATACGAGTGTTCATTGGTACGAGTCGAATCTTGGCCTTCATGTGGTGAAGCGCGGAAAATCGCCGCAGGTTCACGCTGAAACGGTTGTCTTGGGTGGCCACAACCTGTTTGTTGAACTAATCCACCATGAAGGCAAACAGTTACCAAGGATTGATAACGAAGCGTCTATGCCTCGCCAGCTTAAGGCGGGAGTGATCGTCGGGCAGAAGGACTTCGACGCGGTGGCCGCATATCTACACAAGCGCGGCGTCGAGGCCGGAATATTTGAAGATAAGGAAATGGGGGTGCGCTACTTTTTGTTCAGGGACAACGATGGAAACCTTATTCAGTTCTTTACTCAAAACGACTAGAGCTGGTTTCATAAATAGGTTCGGCCTCAAGGGAGGCACTTTGCAGTAAGAGCTGGAATGGGCTGAGCTAGGAGCA
>Ga0209517_10005045_pt1 | contig 16978 bp, 15 predicted proteins | sample PeaSoiMetSII2010_FD_187695 | JGI IMG/M metagenome (GOLD analysis project Ga0209517, IMG submission 187695) | Peat soil microbial communities from Weissenstadt, Germany - SII-2010 (SPAdes) (version 2) | ecosystem: Environmental > Terrestrial > Soil > Wetlands > Peat | place: Germany...
CGATCTGGCAATCTCTGCATTGCCCCTGCGGCGCCAAAGATGGCGGGTATGCGCAGTTCTCTGGCTATTGTGGCCAGGTGCCCGATGGAGGCGCCGATTTCGGTCACTACAGCGGAAGCCCTGCTCATGATGGCGCTCAAACTGGGGTATGCATATCTGACAACGGCGACGGCGCCATGGGGGAACAGATCCATTTCGCTTTCACGAACATGTACCACCGGACCGGCTGCTATACCCGTCTGCGCGGTCTCACCCCCGGCAAGCATCACCTCGGCGTCCTCGACCCAATTTCCCTCATCCTCCTCTTCGGAAAACGGCGCATCGAAATCGCTCTCCATCGAACCGTCAAGCTCGCCCGCCGCCCTCACATTCACTATAACCGGCCGCGCGGCATCGCCCCTGACCCAATCGAGATCCTGGGGGCAGCCGACAATCCGCTCAAAAGCCGAGGCGCATGCCGCAATGCCCCTGAGAAAAGAGGGACCAAGGAGGGCAGAACCTCTGTAGAGGCCTTTTGGCGTGATCGACAGGGGATGCACACCGGGGTAGATCCGCTCGTTGTAAGGTTTCGCTTTGATTTCCGATTCAACGGGATCGAATGGGTAGGTCCGGCGAAGAAAAAAGGTCTCCCTGCTGTCAGGCGCACCCACCGGCCAGGCCGTTATACAAAAAAGTCCTCCCGAAGGCGAATCGGGCGAAGTCACAAGAGAAATTGAGCCGGCAACCTGGGCGGGCACAGCCTCATGGACCGCCAGGGCCACCGGCGCGGGATCGGGTCCTTCGGATGAAGCCAAATATTTGTCCAGGGCCATTCGGCAGGTTTCCAGGAGTTCATCGGAGCCAACGTTGGTAAACACCTGCGAGGGCAGCCGGACCGTCTCGGTCCGGGTCTGGTTGTTTGCGGCAGCCGGACAGATTCTCACGATCAGAGGAACCGGGCCTCCGCATCTTGCAAACAGCGACTCCATCTGGTGGTTAATCGCCTCGACCAATTCCGGGGGGAAATCAGCAACCTCGAGCGACGCCGGTTTAGCAAAAATATCAAAATCCCCCCCGCCTGCGGCCATCATTTGCGAGCAGCCGGTCACCGTCACCGCAAAGCCGTCGGGGGCGGGAATGTCCAGGCGATTTCGCGCCTCGGCCAGGCACACATTCAAGGCCCCCGCCAGAGGCTCCATTTCAAGGCCAAGTACTGAATACGGCAGGGCAAGACTCGATCCAAAAGGTCCCAGTCCCCCGGCAAGGATGTCATCCAGAACGCCTTTTATGCTTTGATACCTGTCGTAGAGAGCGACGTATCCGTTCTGCGACATGGCGTTCAGGCTGTAGACAACCTGGTATGCGAGACCGCTCAACTCTCGAACGGAGCTTTCAAGGAAGGCGCGGTCGAAAATGTACTCTCCGCCCAGGGCACGGTCCATTTCGGCCATTACTTCCAAGGCCCTGGTATTGTATTTCTGAATACGCTGGAATTTTGCAAACAGGGATCGGACCCATTCCAGCCCCTGATCGGAGGAAGGCTTCTGTCGCCTGTGTGAGATGAACGGAAGGCGCATAGGAACTTTCATCTACCATGGTAGCGCCGCCTTCCATGGCGGCGGCGTTCTTCGTATCACGCAAAAGGGTCTTTATGTACGAACCACCATTTCTAACCCTTTCATCTCTTCCGATTTCCCTCCAGCCGCCGGACAGTATCGATTATGTCGTTCAACTTGAACGGTTTGGCCACAAAATCGAATGCCCCTTTCCGGAATGACTCCCCGGCAGTTTCAGAGGTGGCAAATCCGGTTATGACTATAACGCCGGTATCGGGCGCAATCTCCTTGATCCGCTCCAGAAAATGCATTCCGTCCACGCCCTTCATCTTCAGGTCGGTAATGATGATATCGAACTTCTTTTCCTCTATCCTGGCCATAGCGGAAGCGCTGTCGGTAAAGGTTTCCACCTCGTAGCCCGCTTTTTGGAAAGCAGGTCTGAGCCTCTTGCACACGATAGGCTCATCATCGAGTATAAGAATCTGCGTCTTTTGTTGCTGGCAGCCGGCACATTGGGACGTCATCTCCCACCTCCGTAAGAACGTCAATTCTGTGCATGAATTCGGCCACATGCTGGCCGATCCGTTCATCGCTTATCATGCTGATATCGAGTTGGCGAGTATAACCTATCAGGCCGCCAAGCACCTTCATTCTCGAGACCATCCTGTCGCGGGACATTTTTTTAAGCCTGCCCACAATCAAATCTCCATGTACTTCGACACGGAAATCGTAGCACTCCATGACCTCGGCTATAAACCTGGCCCGGCGCGAACGGCGCTGGAGATCTGAAACACCCCCCAGAAACCGGAAATAAATGTAATTATCGTTGAGTTCATCTCCAATGTAGGCGTCCAGGATGGTGAAATGATAACCGAGCCTAAGGTGGAGATTCATGTAGTTGTTCGATATCACCGCCAGGTTGCGGCCCACATCCTCGGGGCCGGCCAGCGATGAGCTGAAAGTTCTTGTGAAGCTCGACATCATGCTTCCCATGTCCACGGCAACCGGGGTGGTTTCCCACATTCCGCTTTCCGAAAGCCCTTGCAGCATCGCTTTCATGGGTGCGGATTCAATTTGCTCGACCGTCATGGACCGAGCCTCGGGAAGCGCGCTCGTGCCCTTGTCTATATCGATTATCACCAAACCCAGAGGAATGTCGCAATCCAGTCGTTTGGGGGTCCTGTCGTGATAGTTCTGGTAATTTTCGCTCAGATCTATGAGTCTCTCAACCGCTTTTTCATGAACGAACCGTGTGATGTCATGAAACGTCAGGCACCGGGCTGCCTTGAAAGACTCGCTGTGAGGATCGACCAGATTGAGGGGATTCACTTTTTTGAGTATCCTTTTTAGCAGCCGGTACTCATACGATTCTTCGAAGACCTCTTCCTGGGTGATCTCAAATTGGCTCAGTTCATTGACCGTTCCTTCGTAGACCACGTTCTGGATCGCATCCAGCGTCACCTCATCGCCCGTCTTCAGAACTTTGGTGGCCACTCCGGTATCCACCACCGTAGGGACCCGGTATTCGCGCGCCAAAGTGGCCATATGCCCGGTGGCCGAACCAATGTCGGTTAGTATGCCCCTGGCTTTGCGCATGATCTTGGAGTATTTGGGAGAGGTATAGCGGGCCACCAGGATGGCCCCGTACGGGAAATCATTGAGATCATCATCTGCCCGGGCCACATAGACCTTTCCCGACGCCACACCTCCCTGTACAACGGTGCCCTTTCCCGAAAAAAGAACCTGCGCCGAAAGGGACGCATGATCGATATAGAGCCGATGACGGTCCGGCTGGTTCGGCCGAACGTTGAGAGGTCTTGACTGGAGGATATACAAATTGCCTTTGCTGTCAAAGGCCCATTCAACGTCCTGGGGACGTCTGTAGTATCTTTCGATCATTATGGCCGCCTGGGCCAGCCTCTGTATATATTCGTCCGAAAGGCACGGTTTATCCTGCAGATGGCCGGGAACTTCACGCCAGGCCGTGCCGCCGTTCAGGTCCATGACCATTTTGCTCACTTTGTGCCCTGACTCGTTCGAAAGGATATTATGTGGTGGCATCCTGTCCAAAACGAAGGTATCCGATTCGGCGAGACCGCTCACAACTGCCGGTCCGAGGCCCCAGGCGGCGCTTATCATCATGGCTTCCTTTTCAAGGGGAAGCGGGGCATAAGTGTACATTGCGCCGCTGACTTCGGCGTCGACCATCAACTGGCATCCGACCGCCATGGCCATCTCACTTTCCCGGAATCCTCGATGAAGCCTGTACCGCCAGGCCTCAGGCGTGTAGGCGCTGGCTATAACCCGCCGGTAGGCTTCCGCGATTCCATTCCCCGGGACATTGAGCACGCTTTCATATTGCCCGGCAAAACTGAATTCGCTGTCCTCGCCCCAGGCACTGCTCCTTACGGCAAAGCGCGGGTATCTCACCTCGGCTCTGCCCTTTACGACATCGAGCATGGCATTTATGCTTGAAACTACATGCCGGGGAATAGTCCCCTTCAAAATGCGCGTGCGCACATCATCGCACATTGCTTCGAACGCGGTCTCATCCTTTAGGTCCACCGCTGCCAGAGAGGTCTCTATGTGCTTGAGAAGACCGTTTGCCTTCATGAAGTCGAAAAATGCCCTGGTCGTTATAGCAAACCCGTCCATGGTGGGCAGACCCAGCGTATTGCGGATGTCCCCGATGTTTGCGAACTTGTTTCCGACCTCCTCATTGAGGTCGCCGTTGAGTTCATCGAGCAGGACCGCCGGCCTGATCATCGGAAAAGCACGCCTTCCGGCCAGCTCCTCCTGGATGTCGTTCTGTATACGTTCGAATGAGATAAAAAGATCCACATTCTCGGTCTGTGTCATAACGCACAGGTCTGAAATCAGCTTGAAGACCAGATCTCCTATATTCTCGCTTATGTCTAAAACATACTGACGGTCAAAGACATACTCGCCCCCGAGCTTGTCACCCATGTCGGCCATAAGTTCGAGGATCCGGTTATTGCGCTCCAGGATGCTCCTGAACTTTTTAAACAGCACCGAAAAGGGTAGACTTGGCTTTGTGGGCGACCAGAAGGAAAAAACCTTCCTCAGACCGTCAATGACATTCATCGTTTTGCTCACTGTTCACCGCTCACTGCTTCAATGCGCTCCCTTGCTCTGAAAAATCAATCCGATCGCAAGGCCTGCAAGCAGGGCTATAATTGTGGCTAGAATGCCGTAAAGGGCCGAGTGCTCGAAGGCCAGTGCTGCCAACATGGCCGGAAACCCTACCAGGGCCGCATCAACCGGCTGTTCAGCCCGCGCAACGACCTCGCCGTTTCTAACCGCAGCGAGTTCGACCATATAAGAGCCGGGGGCCAGGCGGGAGGGGATCGGGACCTGCGCCCGGAAGCGTTTCTGCCCTTCAACTGCGCTCTCATATGAGATGTTCCCTACTAACTCCTTGTACAGACCTTCTTTCCGTTTCAATTTCAGGAACTCTTCAACGGCATTTTCGTGCCCGCCTCCGTTGGCTTCCACCTGGATGGCTCCCTTGAGACCGGAGAGCCTCAGCAGCTTTACCGAGACGCCTCCATTTGCTTCGAGGCCGTTGAAATCGGCTGCCGAGGAAACCAGGCAGACGCTGGGGGCGCCCTTGAAGGTGATCGAATCGAGGTTCATCCACACGACGCCGCCCACTTTGCCTCTCTCCTTCATGTGCAAATCACAGGTGGCCCCGATAAACCGGACGATGGCTTCGCTATCCTCCGGAATCGATCCGGCAGCGGTAAGAGTTATGCCGTTGTATAGAGCCCCGATGCTGATGGCGGCGGGCTCGACCGTCAACCGGGCCGCGTCCTGCGCGGCAGCATTTGAAACTGTTAAAAGGCCCAGGGCCAAAAGGAGGAAAAAGTATAGTGTCTTCATTTCTAATGTCCTCCCACATAAGCAAGGAGCACCTCGGGCCGGGCCAGGAGTTCATAGAGCATTTTGAACATGACCACGAGCACCAGTGAGGCCAGCAGTATTTTTAGCTGGTCTCCGCGCAGTTTCTTGCCGAGCTTCGCCCCCACCTGAGCGCCTATGGACGATCCGATGAGCAGCACCAGCGCCAGGACGAAATCCACCGTGTGGTTCCTCCATGCCTGCATGATTGTAACATTGACGCAGGTAAAAAGGATCTGGAACAGACTTGTTCCAACGACGACGTGCATCGGCATCCGCAGCAGATAAACCATTACCGGGACCATGATGAATCCGCCCCCCACGCCCATTATCGCAGCCAGAATCCCGACAAGTATTCCAAGGACGAGCGGCATGAGCAATGAAACCCTCACTCCGGATCTCTTGAAATCCATCTGCCAGGGAAGAGATCTCACTACGAGCCCGTACAACGATTCCTTTTTTTCTCTAGGTGTGGAGACGTCTCGTTGAGGCTTGCGCATCGACTGAAGACTCTCTGCGAACATGTAGCTGCCTATGATGCCGAGCATGAGCACGTATGTGAGATTGATCAGGAAGTCCGCATTGCCGAGCTGCTTGAGGATCTTGATGATCTGAACACCCCCCGTGCCCCCGATAACTCCGCCTACCAGGAGCAACATGCCCATCTTGAAGTCTACGTTGCCCAGGCGGAAATGGGCAAGGGTTCCGGATGTGGAGGCGCCGACTATCTGGTTCGAATCCGTTGCCGCCGCCACAGTCGGGGGAATGCCGATCATTATGAGAAGCGGGGTCATCAGGAAGCCGCCGCCTACGCCAAAGATGCCCGACAGCAGGCCCACCCCGCCCCCTAAAGCCAAAATTACGAGCATGTTGACGCTGTTGCCGGCAATTGGAAGATACAAGTGAAATGGAATGCTCATGACAGTTGCTTTCTCCTGTGCTGAAGAGTTTGAATTTTGCGAGGGCTTACCAGCTCCACACGACAAGCTATACGATGTTGAATCTTGCGAATCTGTGCCAGGTCCCGGTCCGAATGAGGGTTATCCTCGCCGGGAGAATCAGCTATTACCAGCGTTATCCGATTCTGTTCGACGAACCGGATGACTTCCTCCTCGTAGTTGCCTTCCGAAATGAAATAGTCGATTCGGGAACCTTCCGACTTTGCAATTTCGATGAGCAGTTCAAGACGCTCCCGGATGACACATGGAGCGTTATGGTCCTCGCCGCCGCTCTCCTTTTCGGAAGGCGGGAGCACCAGGAGCGCGAAGAGCCTGGCGTCTATTCTTCCCGCCAGGGAAATCGCTCTTGACAATGCGCCCCAGGAACCGCTGCTGCACTCCATGCTCACTAGTATCCGTTCCATATACCATGTCCCTCTTTGCACCGGAACCCCCTTAAGGCAATCAATGTGCCACAACGGCAAATGCAGGTGATAATGCGTGTTTCATTGAGGCGACAGTTGTCATATAATGATTGGCGACGCCTTGCGTGTTTCATAATGAAACAATGACGCCGCTCCTTGTCAGGGCAAATTCCATTTTGGAACAAGGCGAAAGTCTAAAAAGCAATTCACACAGTGGCGTACCGATCACAGAGGAAAAGCTTTTTTAGACAGGATTAACAGGATTTACAGGATTGAAAAATAAAATTTCAAGAAACTCGATATTACGCCGGAGAATTCTATGCCCCCCTTACCTCAGTCCTCAGTCCTCAGTCCTCAGTCCTCATTCACGCACCTTGGCAATCCGTTCTTGAGGTGGCTCTTCGGTTCCATAAAAGGGCAGATATTTGTCGTCTTCACCGTAACTTTCATCTCCCTGGCCGCGCTGACCCTCCTCAATCTCTGGAACGTCTCTACGGTAAAAGGCCGCCTGCTCAAGGGAGAGCGCTATTATGATTTACTAGACAACATACTCGAAATGCGCAGGTTCGAGAAAAATTACCTTTTCTACAATGACGTCGAAAGCCTCAAGGAGGGAAGGTATTACCTCGAGTGGATCAACTCCATCGTCTCTGAACTCTCCGGGGATATCGTAGAGATTACGGACCGAAACACGTTTGAAAAGTTCCGGGACGCTCTTGGAGACTACCAGACTCTGCTCGGCCGCTACGAAACCGAAGGCAGGGCTGCCGTCGACCCCGAACTGATGCGCAGCAAAGGAAAGGAACTGACCGATTTTGCCGACAGGTTCCTCAGGATAAAACAGGAAAGAATTCGTAAGGCCGTCGTGAATGTCTCGATCCTGCCTTTCGCATTTCTCGGGATTTTCCTCCTGCTCATGCTCCTGGTAATAAAGCTGGTGTCGCTTGGTTTGCTCCGTCCCTTGAGGGTGCTTCAAACCACTATCCAGGGCGTTGCCAAAGGCAACTACAGTCCCACATCCTATGATGGACTGCAAACAGACGAGATACATGGCCTGATAGGGGCATTCGACCGGATGGCCAGGGAACTGGAAACCAACCAGGAGCACCTCCTCCAGGCCAGAAAGATGGGGGCCCTCGGCACATTTACTGCCGGCGTCGCCCATGAACTCAACAATCCGCTCAATAATATTTCTCTAACGGCCGAGACCTACCTCGAGGAATACGCCGAAGGGATGGATGCCGGGGCCAGGGAACTGATCAACGACATCCTCGCGCAGTCGGAGAGGGCGTGCGAGATTGTAAAAAATCTCCTGGACTTCTCCCGTACCGAACGAGCGGACCGCATCAGTCTCGAGGCCCGGGAAATCGTGCGCAGCACCGTTACCCTGGTCAAAAATCAGATCATGCTTGCCGGAATAAGACTCGAAGTGGAAATCCCGGAGGCCCTGCCGCCTGTTCTCGGGAGCATAAGAAGTTTGCAGCAGGTGTTTATGAACCTGCTCCTCAACGCCATCCAGGCCATGCCCAACGGGGGCGATATTACTATAAGCGTTGCCGCCGAGCCTGCCGACTTCGTTCGTTTCGATATCCGGGACACCGGGGTGGGAATGAAAGCAGACGCGATCGAACATATTTTCGAACCTTTTTTCACCACTAAGACTGTAGGACATGGAACAGGTTTGGGCCTTGCCGTCGCCTATTCCATAGTAAAAAGACATGGCGGGCAGATCAATGTGAAAAGCGAAATCGGCAAAGGGACCGTTTTCACGGTATTGCTCCCGGTCGCCAAAGCAGAGGTGAACGCATAGCATGCAACAGGTGCGGATAGCCATAGTCGACGATGAAGTCGTCGTATGCCGGCGCCTCAGCCTGGCCCTTTCCAGGGATGGCTACGAGGTGGAAGCGTTTACGGCGGGACGCTCATTTTTGGAGCGCATGCAGGCTGAGCCCTTCGACATCGTATTGTGCGACCTGGGGCTTCCGGACGCAGGCGGCATGGAGATCCTTTCACGTTGCAAGACGATCAGGAAGGAAACAGAGGTTATCATCATCACCGGTCATGGGAGCATCGACAGCGCCATCGAAGCCATCAAAGAGGGCGCCTATCACTATGCCGTAAAACCTCTTAAGCTCAATGCAATAAGGGTCTTGGCCAGGGGAGCGCTGGACAGGATCAGCATGCTGCAGGAAAACCTGCGTCTTCGCGAGGCTTTGAAGCGCTCGGGCGGCTCGGCCGCCATTATCGGCAACAGCCCGGCCATAAAAGAGCTTTTCTCCATGATTCAAAGAATCGCCGTGGTGGACTGCAACATTGTGCTCCAGGGCGCAAGCGGAACGGGCAAGGCGCTGGTGGCGAAGGCAATACACAAGTTGAGCCCAAGGAAGGAACATCCGTTCGTATTTTTCAATTGCGGCGGGTTCACGGAAGAACTCATCAGCAGCGAGCTTTTCGGCTACGAAAAAGGGGCTTTCACCGGCGCTACGGCCACCAAAATCGGTTTGCTCGAATCTGCGTCCGGAGGAACGGTACTGCTGGACGAAGTCGGCGAAATGCCGCCCGCGATGCAGGTAAAGCTGCTCCATGTCATCCAGGAGAGGCGAATCCTGCGCGTTGGCGGCACCCGCGCAATCGATCTGGACATCCGCATCATTGCGGCCACGAACAGGGACCTCAAATATGAAGTGGCGCAGGGCAACTTCCGGGAGGACCTTTTCTACCGATTGAACGTCGTGACCATCCCCTTGCCCTCGCTCGCCCAACGCCGAGACGACATTCCGATTCTTGTAGAGCATTTCATCGAAAAGTACCGCGCGGCCTTCCGAAAACAAGTCAGCGGCATCGAGCCCCAGGCGCTCCAGATCCTCCTGGGCTATACCTTCCCAGGAAACGTAAGGGAGCTGGAAAACATCATCGAGCGGGCGGTCGCCCTCACCGACTGCAGCCGGATAAGGCCCCGGGACCTGCCCCAGGACATTGAGCATCTCGAATTCGACACCATGGAGGGCGAGGGGCTGTTGCCCCTTGCGGAATACGAGAAACGCTACATAGCCAGGGTCCTCGAGACCACCGGCTTCAACAAAGGCCTGACAGCCCAAGTCCTCAACATCCCCCGGACTACTTTGTGGAGAAAGCTTAAGGAGTATGGACTGGGGTAGCGGGAAGCGGGGAGCGGGAAGCGGGGAGCGGGGAGCGGGGAGCGGGAAAGACAAAACCTCTCACCCGAAGACGCAAGGAAATAAGAGACTTTGCACGCGAAGGCGCGAAGAAGAAAGAAACAGGCTTTTGTCCGCTTCGCGGGCGCTACACTTAGGACGGATATCAATTACGCAGACCGAGGGTTTGACCACGGCGGCACATACGCCATATGAACAGCCGATGTTGGAATAGCGCTGCTATTTATGCGGCCGGGATATAGACGGCTCAGTCCGCCCTTGCCTCCGGTTCGCGGTGTGCAAAGTAAGTAGAGATTGCATTTTCCGAAGACCCAGCGCGACTTTGGTTGCGCGCCATGCAGAGCGCAACCGCAACGGCCACAAAACGCACTCGCGCCGCCTAAAGCGGCACAATCGTCAGCGAGTAAAAAAGCCAGTAAAAACAGCGGGCAAAGCTGGACACTTTGTTGTCCATATTTTTCAAGTTAGCCAATCCGGCCATCATGACAATTAGTGTGATAGTTGGAATCATCACTTGTTAGAAGGGAGAACAGAGCATGAAAATCCTTCATTATACCGACGCAAACGCCACTCATTTTGAAACCGACCAAGCCAAGGGGGTAGCAGCCCGCGTTGTTATTGGCCAGAAAGATGGCGCGGAAAACTTTTGAATGCGCGTTTTTGAGTTTTCTCCGGGAGGATACTCGCCAAAGCATTCGCACGATTGGGAACATGAAATGTTCATTCATTCAGGTGAAGGCGATTTCTATCACAATGGTAAATGGACTACGGCGAAGACCGGTAGTGTTGTGTTCATACCGAGCAACGAAGAGCATCAGATTAGGAATTCTGGCAAGGACTTACTAATTGTAGTTTGTCCGCTTGAATCAAAAGCAACGGAGTTATAAGAAAAGCGTTAACGGCCCTGAAAGCATGGAATAGTCATCGTGTTAATGTCATGTAACCGCTCGTTCAGCGCTTTGCGTACCGAAAACCGGACCGCAAAATGCCGCAATAGAATATGAACAGTGATTATCAAAAAACTGAACAATAGAGTGTACTTGTCCAGTTGTGGAGTGAGCTGACCCGCTCTTATAGGGACTCTAAAGGCCGGTACCTTCCAAAGGGGGACAAATGAGTAAGAAACAGACAGCTTTCGCTACTATTTTGCTCATGATCACACTTTGCGTCAGCAACTTACTTGCGGCACAGTACTTCCCCGACGACCTCAACATGCCTGCTCGTGTGAACCAAAGCTTCGTTAAGGCAGAATCCAAGTTTCTTGAATCGATGAAGGAGCCACCCTTATGGCCAAGAGCTAAAGATCCAAATGCAATTTCGTATCGATTGTCGTGTACCGGATTTAAACAGAAACCGGTAATTTTTAGACTCGATCGAATCACTAATACTAAGTGGGTTCTAACTACCAAACAGGCCGATTATTGGCCTGCCAACAATGTTTCCAAATTGAATCGAAAGCAGAGCCTGACAAAGGAAGAAGTTGTCCAATTCCAGAAACTTTTCACTGAACTTCAATTTTGGCAACTGCCATCAGTCGGTGCTTTTGAAGTCGAAGAGGAGATTATGGATGGCACTACTTGGATATTGGAGGCTGTTGAGAAAGGACGATACCATCTGGTAAGACGACGCGCGCCAAGGGACAGTGATAGATTTTGGTTTTCAGACCCTCGACATGCTGCAGAACTTCAAAAAATAAAAGAGAAGGAAGGCTATCCAGATATTGATCGGGACACTAGTGCAGAAGTAAATAATAAGCTCGTAGCGGTGGGTGAATTTCTGGTGAAGTTGTCAGGACTGAAGGTAGAAGTGCATTGAAGCATGGATTTTATTTCGAGATGAGATTGCCCCGTGCGCGAATTGCTGTCGCAAACCGGCTATGACCCCGCACACCGTTGAGCGTATTTTGTCCATATTCTAAAAACACCCTTGAGGATTGGCGCGGGTTTGCGCCCTGATAAAAACCCCGGAAACTGGACAAAAAAGAGCGACCGAAAACACCTCACCACGCGCGAGGTTGAAAAGCTCCTGGCCGCGACCAAGGGCAGCCGCTTTGGAGTATCTGAGACACCGCCGGCATACCGCACACCGTCATTTACACGACGACCCATCCGGTGCGGTTTGAAAGGTTGTGAAGGTGAGAGGGTTACGGGACAAGCTTATTTCCTGATAAGGCTCTCCTCGTTTGTGTGGACTGATCTGTATCGAGACTTTTCTGTCAAGCCGCTTAAAGAAATCGAGCAGTTTATCCGTGGTGAAGCGGCTAAAATGGCCGTTCATTAAATGCGATACGTCCGGCTGCGCGATACCGAGCAGGCTGGCAATCTCCCTCTGCTTGAGGCCCTTGTCTTTGAGGATTTTATGGACGTGAAACCCCAGTTGTGCCCTTGCAAAAAGCTCGTCCGCATCCTTCTGGCCCAAGTCCGCAAAAACATTGCCGGAGCCTTCTTCAAACTCGATTTCTCTTACATTATCGTTCATTTTTCGCAAGCTCCCATGCTTCCATGTATCTCTGCTTGATCAAATCAATGTCCTGCTGCGGCGTTGCAATCCCTTTGTTAGATTTCTTTTGAAAGGCATGAAGGACATAGATCTTCCTCCCAAGCTGCACCGCTACAACCTTGCGGTAAGCATCGGAGTCATACCGCAGGGCAATTTCGATAACACCGCTGCCAACCCCCATGAATAATTTGGCGTCCTTTGGCATTCCGCCGAATTGGATCAATTGCAGCTCGTCGCCAATGAGCTTTTGCGCCCCTTATGGAAAGGTCAGAAGATTCCTTTTTGAACTTCCCAGCCAGACCAAGGGCCGCAACACCGGCGTTTTAAGATCAACCAAAGCCAATCACCCCAATAAGATATAGAAAATTTACTATAAAGTCAATCTTTGTCAGATGCAAGCGGTTTTGTTCCCTGAAAGGCGGCTCCCCTTTGTGCCAAAAATCAGCTTTTAAGAGGATAATAACTGCCTTTCTTAATGTCCTTCGAACCCCTCACCTTTCTTTTTGCCTCTTCTATTGCCGTTTCTATTGCCGCTTCTGGTTGCCGTAACTGGTTGCCGTTTTGCATGACTTCTCAGGGTGTGGCAAACTGTCTGTGAGAGTTCACTACAAGTTGAACCACGGATGAACACGGATGAACACGGATAAAATGATTCAGCACCCGCACATCCGGCCCCTACGCCTTTTCATGGTTTTGGGTGTCCCAACGGGACATGAGATGTTGCTTCGAAAAGCTTTAGGCTGAACCACGGATGAACACGGGCTGCCTCAAAGGCAAAACCTTTTGAACCACGGATAAAGGAGCGCAGCGGGGTGGATGAACACGGATAAAATGGTTCAGCACCCGCACATGCGGCCCTTAGGCCTTTTCATGGTTTTGGGTGTTCCAATGGGACATGAGATGCTGCGGTGAATGGAAACGGTTGCCGCAAAAAAGGAAAGGTCGCCAGATGAAAAGCCGAATCGATGATAAGCAATTACTTCAATTACTCAGGAACGGCAACTCCATTATCGGCATCGCCCGCAAGATGGGAGTGAACAGATCGTCCATATCCAGACGGTTGAAAACGTTGAAGATCGCCATAAACCGGAATGTAACCATCCGGGCAGCCCATAAGATTGTCGACCGCGAAATCGACGCGCTGGACCAATTGCGGAAGATCAACCGGGACGCTAACGAAATACTCAACGTGCTCATGCGCTGGAACCGGGGCGATGAAGAGGCTATTCAGGTACTCGAATCTCAGGTCCGCAAAATCAAGGTCCGGGGGCGGGAAGAGGAGATCACCCAGTTCAAATCCAAGGACCCGCGCGAACTCGCCTTGATGGCCATGCAGGAAATCCGGGAGCAACTGAGGCTGCAGGTCGAAATCTTCCAGGCGCTTTTCGATATGAAGGCTGTCCAGGAATTTCAGACTGAAGTGTTGGAGATAATCGGAAGCGTTTCACCGGAAGCAAGAAATGAGATCATTCGCCGGCTCACGGAAAGAAATGTTCTTCGCTCGGCGGTTGACCTCAATTGATTAAGTCACTCACCACAGAGTCACAGAGGACACAGAGCAACCTTGGGCCGCAACCAAACAGATAAAGGGCCTCATCCACGGATTACACAGATAACGCAGATAAAACAACGAGTTAGAAGAACATTCCGAAAAAATTTCAAGAAACTTCATGTTAATTACACAGAGGGCACAGAGAAGAGGGAATGGGTATGCAGGATTTCAAATCCTGCTCAATTTCGCGATCCCGCCTTTCCTGCGGTGGAAAACCCACCCAGGTCAGAGATGGGTTTCAGTGCCCAAAATGAGCTTTTAAGAGGATAATAACCCCCGTTTTTTAGACCGTATATATTCGAAATGGGGACGAGCACCAGGAGCTGAACACGTAGCGGCCTCCGATGCCGTTATGAGTGAACTGGAAGAAAGCCTGTATAAACCCACGGCTTCCACTTATTTCGACACTCAGGTTCCTTACCGGGTGGTCATTTTCAGGCACACCCATATACCGGCCATGGAACCGAATAATTATCAAACGAAAATTCTCGCGTTTGGGGTTAGTATAATCACTTAATGGTTCTGCTCCAATGTGCCGATAGTGTTCATACAAGGCAGGCCCGAACTTCACCTATACAATCTACAGCAACTTTCGTCATGGATGACAGACTATGAGCATTTCCGCAATCAGCTCTGCAACAACCACTCCTGTGTCTCAGACCGCACCCGCTCGGGACGGAGACAGTCCTGCGGTCGAGGCGGCTGAGTCCAGAGCTACAAAGTTAGCCGAAAAACGAAACGGAGGCTATGCACCAAAGGCGGCACACGCCGTCACAAAAAGTGCCTACGCTGCCATAGGCAAAGGAGCCAACATCGACAAAACGGCTTGAAGCTGAATCGAGAGGCAGGGCTAGCTGTGGGGCTCTGCCTTTTTCGTTTCCGCATTAGACACTTTGCTCCAAAGTGCCCAATGTTCACGGTGTAGGCCGCCCGCAAAATGGGGGTGGTTTGCACAACCGGACAATTTACCCCCTCCTAGTCACACGGCAAAAGCTTTCTTTGCCTCGACCGGCCAGGATCACGGCACTTACCGCAGGCATATCCACGCCCTCGTCGAGAATTGTAGAGGCGATAAGAACGTCCAGCCTCGCATCTCCGATGCCGGCGATTGCCGCTTCCCTTATTTTGCTGTCCTTTGTTGCGTGGATGTACGCGCTCCGGATTTTCCCTCCCGAGATCGATTCGATCATCCGATATAAGCGGAGATAAGTTGCAAGAACTTATATACGACGATAAGAATCATGAACATTTAAGAACAATTCGAGTACTCCGGTTCTATCTTGAGGGCACATATGTCGTCACTTTCCGGGTCGGAGTTAACAGAACAGAAGTTTATTCCAAGATTCGAAGAAATCTATTTCGCGCAGACTAAGCCCTTTGACGGCAAACTCGGGACCACCAGAGACATTCCCAATGCCCCAAGGAGCCCCAGCGCCCCGCCAAAATAGAAGGGTGCGGCAGGCCCGAACAGGCTCCACAGAAGTCCGCCGATCATCGAAGCGGGCAGCAGACCGACACCAACCAGGGAGGCATGAATCCCCAACATGGTTGCGCGACTCTCAGCCGGACACAACTCAGATACAAAAGCCTTCTCGACCCCATCGACCAAACCGCTGTAGAGGCCGTAAACGCAGAACAAAGCCCAAATATGCTCTCTTGCGTATGCAAAGGAAAATCCCAGGTAAACCAGGCCGTAGAAAATATATCCGCACACGAGCAAAGTCCTTCTGCCAACCTTGTCGGACAGGTCTCCTGCTGGATAGGCGCTCAGGGCATAGACAATATTAAACAAAAGGTATGCGAGAATAACGTCCTGGGTCTGGAAGCCAAGACTGTGCGCTCGGAGAAGGAGGAACTGATTGGATGAATTGCCCAGGGTGAAAAGGAATACAACCGCAAAAAATGCCTTCAGATTAGGGCTGAGCGTTTTCCAACTGGAAAGAGGGTGTAATTTTATGGCTTTTTGGTCCGCCGTCCTTTTTTCCTTGACCAGAAAGAGAAGACCAAAGCCAATTGCCGCCGGAATGAGCGAGATGAGAAAAATTTCCGTGTATTTTCCATTCGTCGAAGTGAACAGGAAATAGGCCAAGGCGATGCCGACCACCGCGCCCAACGTATCAAGTGCTCTATGCAGTCCGAATGAACGCCCGAGCTGCCCTTCCTTGGATGCTTCGGCTATAAGCGCGTCTCTTGGAGCGGTCCTGATTCCTTTGCCCAAGCGGTCGACAAGACGGCCGGCGAGTATTCCTCCCCATGACGTCGCAAAGTAGAGAAAAAGTTTACCGATCCCCGCCAAACCATAGCCGGTCAGGGCCAGCGGCTTTCGCATCCTCACCTTGTCGGAAACATAGCCCGAGTAGGCCTTCAGCAAACTCGCCAGGCTTTCCGCCAATCCTTCGATTAAGCCGACGATTGCGGGTGTGGCACCTAGGTTGGCCGTAAGATACAAGGGTATCAAAGGATAGATCATTTCACTGCTGATGTCGGTGAAGAGACTTACCATGCCTAACAATATTACGGTACTCATGATCAGTCTTTACTCCCGGATGGGACTCGCGTTCGGAATAAGAAATGAAGCAGGGCTTCGGCAATTCAATGAGTAGAAATTTATAGTTGAATATGTCCGGTGAGACATATCACAAAAGGGGCCGGACCAAACAAATATCTCGACACGTGAATATAAATGCTTAAAAAACGTCCCTTTTTACGGCTTAAAAGCCCGTTTTAGGCATTAAAATCATCGCTCTAAGAAGACTCAGGCTCCCGAGGACTGGATCCTCATCTCGCCTTTCCCGAATTGCGGCATTGGGCTTTCAGTGTCTCTGAAAATGGAAAGCCAGCCCAGTTTAGAGATCGGTTTCAGTGCCCAAAATGAGCTTTTAAGGGGATAATAAGCCCCGTTTTTAAGAATATTTTCTTCGGAAACAGATAC
>Ga0209517_10005050_pt1 | contig 16967 bp, 15 predicted proteins | sample PeaSoiMetSII2010_FD_187695 | JGI IMG/M metagenome (GOLD analysis project Ga0209517, IMG submission 187695) | Peat soil microbial communities from Weissenstadt, Germany - SII-2010 (SPAdes) (version 2) | ecosystem: Environmental > Terrestrial > Soil > Wetlands > Peat | place: Germany...
GGGGGCGTCTGGGATGGCTGATGCGGCCAAACACTTACGACCCCGCCACGAAGACCCTGACGATCGACCCGGCCCGCGCGGCGGCCTTCGAGGCCAACGTCCGTCACTACGACGAGGTCTTCCGAGAAGGCAACGTCAGCTACGCGATCCCCAAGGGGGCGTTGACCGACCCTGATCGGGTCCGCAAGCTGGCATCGTTCTTCTTCTGGACCGCCTGGGCCGGCACGACGAACCGCCCCGGGGAATGTGCGTTCTCAGCCTGCTGCCGGTCGGCCTGATGCAGACCTGGGCCTCGGTCACCAACGGCTACTGGTACGCCCGCAGCACCGAGTTCATGACCACCCCCACCATGCAGACCCTGCGGTGGATGCGGGTGCCGGGCGACACCCTCTTCGCCGCGGGCGAGTTGGTGATGGTCCTGTTCATCTTCGGGCTCAGCACCGGCCAGTCGTTTCGGGCCGACCCGTTGCCAGGTCCGATCTCGTCAGGTCGGGGCCAGGCGGCACCGCGCGAGCGCGAGCTGGTCGCTTCCCGCTAGCCTCGAGATGGCTCCGGACTCGAGGCGTCGACGAAGGAAGTGTCCGCCCGGGGCGCTCCCGGGCGGATCGTGTTTGTTGCCAACGCTTGTTCAGTTCAGTGGACAAAGAGCTTTGGCCACGCAGCTTACTCCTTGGCTTACGGCGATTCCTGGTCGCGCGGCTCTCATCCCGCCCGCAAAATCGCACAAGTCGGCATAGGCGGCCGTCCGATAAATCGGGTGAGTTCGCGTTACCACGGTGGGAGGGATCGGGCCGGTCGACGAGCGCGGGAGGTGCAGTCATGAAACACGTCCATTCCCTCCGTTTTGAGGCTCTCGAAGCGCGGCAGTTGCTGTCGAGGGCGCACGTACACGCTGCCGTGGCGCATGCCGCGCGGCCGGCTGCGACCCCGGTTGTACTCAATGGCACGCTCACCGTCGACAACAACCCGAGCGCGACGACCACCACCCAGAACGAGGACGGCTCCATGACCACGTCAGTCCCGGTCGCCGGGCAGTTCGGCGCGCTGGGTCAGGTCCACGGCATCTGGAATGAGACCGTGGACTCCTTCGGAGACTATGAGGGGCCCGACACGCTAACCCTTCATGACTCGAACGGAGCATTGGTTGTCGCATTCAACAACGCAAGCTCGACACCAGCGGACGTGAAAGTGCGCGGCGCCGTCAGCTATGAACACCCTCAGCGGATCTACGGCGGCACCGGAGCCTATGCCCGGGCTTCGGAGAGTGGATTGATCGAGTTGACCACCAACGCGGCCCGGACGGAAGTCGTCAGCATGACTCTGCACACTCAGAATACGTGAGTCGACCGGCGATTCGACTCCCGTTTCCGCCGCCAGGCCGGGGCGTTATAATGCGGCAGCGTTTTGCGGAATCGTGATGTTCCTCTCCGTTCCGACTGCTCGGAGCCTTCGAAGAGGTGTGGCGCATGAGACGCCTGATCCTGCTATTTCTTGTCGCTGGCCTGATGGTGGGTCTGGTCACAGTCAGCCATCTTTCCCTGCGCGCTCAGACCGAGACCAGGCAGAAAGCTGAGGGAGCCCGGGCGGTTGCCGGCGTGGTCACCGAACCGGCGAAGCCGGTACCGTCCGACTCGGTCCAGGACGCGCTTTTGAAACCGTATCCGTTCCGGTTCGCCCGGCCCACGCTGCTGGCCGATGTCGTCCAGCGACTCAGCCGCGAGCTGGGCTTGCCTGTCGTGCTCGACCTGGCCGCGCTCGATCGGCTCGACGTCAAGCCCGAGGATACCGTCAAGCTCGAGCTCCAGGGCGTTCGTCTCAAGACCGGTCTGAAGCTGCTCCTGGACCAGGTTGGCCTGACTTACAAAGTTGTCGCCGAGGATAACCTGCTCATCCTGACCGACAAGCAAGGCTCGGAAGACCCGATCGAGCGGGTCATGGCCGAGATCCACGAGCTTCATCGCGATATTCATGACATTCAGGACGCACTCGACGAGGTGCGTGAATTGACCGGGCTTACGGGCGCGGAAGGTGCGCGAGTGCGCAAGCCGACCATCATCGAAGAGATGCCCGAGAACCAGGATGGCAAGCCGCAAGAAGGCGCAACATCCAAGCCCTCGACGCGGCCAGAGCCAGGCTCGAAGCCCCAGGGACTTCCGTCTGCCCGGCCGCGGACCAGTCTGTAAGTCCTTCGAATTCCAGGGCACCCAACAGCATGCAGCCAGGAAGCAAGACGAGCGGCACAGGCGCCGGCGAGACAGGCCGCACGGAAAACGACCTGGACGTTGGGCTGGCGCCCGGCTCAGGGAAAGGGCGCTCCCGCTCGCGGCGAAATGCTTTGGCCGAAAGCCGGAACTGGCTGAGCGAGCCCCGCACCACCGTGCTGGTCGTGCTGGGCGGCGTGGTCGTGCTGGGCGGGGGCCGCAAGCTCATGCAGGCCTGGAAAGCACGGAAGGCGGTCGCTCGTCTCAGCGAGCCGGACATCACCCCGCGGGAGATCGAGTCCGTCGCCCAGTTTGGCCGCTCCGGTCTTCCCGAGCTATTCCGGATCTTCGGCGAACCGCCGTCTTCGTCGTCGCGCGACGCCGCCGGCCGGGCGATCTCCGTGCTCTGGGCGCACGATCAACTGATCGCCGAGGAAGAGCAAGCCCTGGTGCGCAGGGGATATACCGTGGAGTGGATCGCAAGGCGTCGCTATCCCAGGGCGCTCTTGGGCGAAATCCCCATCCGGGCGACGTATGGGTTACCTTTTCTGCGGGCTGATGGACCGGGGATCAAGCCGGCCGATCTGGAATGGTCGCACCGGATCACCGGCGCCCGCCGCGCAGGGCTCGAGGAATACTCGGCCTGGACGCCGGGAGCGGGCCACGTTGACTTCACCATCGTTCCTGCCGACTTCGACACCAACGGTCCCCACCGCCTGGCCCTCCAGACCAGGGTGCGGACCCGGGGCTTGACCGACACCTGGCAGATCGACCTGCCGCACCTTCCCTGCAACTTCGAGTTCGACCCCAGGCTCGAGATCCGCTCACTGCTGGCCCTGCCTGACGAGCACCGAGCCGAGCGGATCGCGCGTTCCGTACGCCTGGAGAGCCAGCAAGCGTCTGCCGACGGCAGGTCGAGCTTCCTCGCCCTGAACCAGCAGATGATGATCCGCAACCCGCCTCAGGTCGTGATCGCAACGCCCATGCCCTGCGACCTTGCCCACCAGGTCCTCCTGGAATTCGATCAGGTGCCGGGACGCTTTCCGGCCGGCCTCATCCTCCTGAGCGGACAGGGCGACAGCAGAACAGAGTCGTCCGCAGATCTTGCCGAGCCCCGGCGCTTTCCGATCGGTCCTGTCGAGCCGATTCCTCGAGAAGCCATCGATCAACCCGGCACCCGGCGGCTGCGGGTCTGGCTCGAGCCCGGCCCGGACCGCGGCTGGACCGACCCCGATATCCGATCCATCTGGCCGGGGACAATCGAAACCGGCTGGGTCAATGTCGAAATCGTACGCCGTTAGACAGAAAGAGGCCGCGGCCGGCCACCAGATGGGCGGCGACCCGGACGGCTTCGATCAGGCTCGACGGGTCGGCGATGCCCTGCCAGGCGATGTCGAAGGCCGTGCCGTGGGCCACGCTGGTGCGAACGATGGGCAGGCCGAGCGTGACGTTGACCGCGCGGCGGAAGCCGGCGGTCTTGAGCGCGATGTGCCCCTGGTCATGATACATGGCCACCACGGCATCGAACGCCCCGCACAGGGCCTGATGATAGAGCGTGTCGTTGGGGAAGGGGCCGTGCACGTCGAAACCCCCGGCTTGCATCGCCTCGACGGCGGGCCGGATGATCCTGATCTCCTCGTCGCCGAAGAGCCCGTTTTCCCCGGCATGGGGGTTCAGGGAGGAAACCGCCACGCGCGGCTGGCGACCGCCGGTCAGAGGCCTCATGGCCCGGTCGGCCAGCCGGATCTTCGAGGCCACGGCGTCGGTGGAGAGCAGCGCGAAGACTTGCCGCAGGGCGACGTGCAACGTCACGTGCACCACCCCCAGGCCGGGCCGTCTTTCGCTTTCCCGATCGTTTGCAGCCAGTGCCGGATCGGCCGCCAGGTAGAGCATCATCGCATGGTCGGAGGCCTTGCAGCGCTCCGCAAGAATCTCCGTGTGGCCGGGATGCGGGATGTCCGCCAGCCGTAGCGACTCCTTGGTGAGCGGGAGCGTGGTGATGGCGTCGATGCGGCCCGCCAGCGCCAGGTCGATCGCGGTGATCAGGAAGTCGTAAGCCGCGCGGCCGGCACGCCGGTCAACCGTGCCGGCCGGCACTTCGATCAGGGGGCCGAGGTCGCGAGTGGACGCCGGCGTGAGGCAGGGCACGACGCAGGTCGAGGGCTCGGCGAGTTCGGGCCGATCGATCGTGACGACCCCGGCAGGGCTGCTCACCAGCGCGATCGCCTTGCGGAGCACATCGGGATCGCCGATGACCAGGGGCTGGCAGAGGCGGTGAAGGGTGGGGTCGCTCCAGGCCCGGGCAATAACTTCCGGGCCAACGCCGGCGACGTCACCCATGGTCAGCGCGACCCGCGGGCGGTTGTCGGTAGCAGGCATCGAGGGGGCCGTCCTTGTTCGGAAACGAGGCATTGGGATCGTTGCTAGTTGATCAACCGATCTTGTGAAGAAAGTCTCTCGTCTGTCCAGAACCTATGCAGATCGTGCCAGGGCCGAGCGGGCCGGCTGTTCAGAAAAATGCCGTCCCGGTAAGATGCGTATGTGTCATTCCACAGCGACCCCGTCGGCCAGCTCCTGGAAGCTGTCACAGTGAAGATCCGCCCCGCTGCCCAGGCGACAGGTCTGCACCGAGCTGTAGAGAGATTGCCAAGCGATGCTGAATCACGATCTCAAAGACGCCATCATTTCGCGGATCTTGCCAAGGGTCCGGACCCCGGCGCAATACGCCGGTGGCGAGCTGAACAGTATCGCCAAGGACCATGGGACCGTGCGGGGGACGGTTTGCCTGGCCTTTCCCGACACCTACGCCCTGGGGATGAGCCACCACGGGCTTCAGGTCCTCTACAGCCTCATGAACGCCCATGATTGGGCCTGCGAGCGCGTCTTCACGCCGCTGCCCGACTTCGAGGCCGCCCTGCGCGAGCACGGGCTCCCTCTTTACAGCCTGGAGACGTTCACTCCCCTGAACCAGTTCGACGTGATTGGCTTCTCGCTCCAGTACGAGATCTGCTACACCAACGTCCTGACGATTCTCGACCTGGGAAAGATCGCTCTCCATGCCGCGGATCGCGGGCCGGACGACACGCTGGTCATCGCTGGCGGGCCGGGAGGACAGAACCCCGAGCTGCTCGCCCCGTTCGTCGACCTCTTCGTCATCGGCGACGGCGAGCCCAGCCTGCCCATCGTCTGCGATCTCTGGCGCGATCTGAAAGGGTCGGGGCTGTCGCGTGCCGACAAGCTGGCCCGGATTGCCGGGAGTGTCCCGTGGGCGTATGTGCCCCGCTTCTACGAGCCGGCTTATGGAGACGACGGCACGATCGACGAAATTCAAAGGCTGCGCGACGATGTGCCCGGGGCCATCCGACCGTGCGTGATCGGCGACCTGGAAGGAACGCCGCTGCCAACGCGGCCGATCGTTCCCTTCGTCGAGACCGCGCATGACCGCATCGCGATCGAGATCATGCGCGGCTGCCCGTGGCAGTGCCGCTTCTGCCAGAGCACCGTGATCAAGCGGCCGCTGCGCTATCGGACCGTCGCGACGATCGTCCAGGCCGCACTCGAGAGCTATCAGAACACCGGTTACGACGAGATCAGCCTGCTCTCGCTCTCCACCAGCGACTATCCCCACTTCGAGGAGCTCGTGACCCGAATGAGCGAGGTCTTCACGCCCCTGGGCGTGAAGATTTCCCTGCCCAGCCTGCGGATCACCGAGACCTTGAAGAGGATCCCGGCGCTACTCCAGGAAGGGCGGAGGAGCGGCCTGACGCTGGCCCCCGAGGTGGCGCGCGACGACATGCGCGAGCAGATCCGCAAGCCGATCAACAACGAAGACCTTTATGAAGGCTGCGCCGAGGCGTTCCGGAGAGGCTGGCGCAAGGTCAAGCTTTACTTCATGTGCGGGCTCCCCGGCGAGCGCGAGGCCGATCTCAACGGGATCGTCGCGATGGCCGAGACCATCGCGCGGATCGGCAAGGAGGTCACCGGCCGTTATGCCGAGGTCACGGCCGCCGTCTCCAACTTCGTGCCCAAGCCGCACACGCCCTACCAGTGGAACGGCATGAAGCCTCGTGAGTATTTCCAGTGGGCCCACAGGTACCTGCGGTCGCGAGTCAAGCTGCGGTCGGTGACCGTCAAGGTTCACGACATCGAGCGCAGCCTGCTGGAGGGGATCCTGACGCGCGGCGACCGCCGGGTCGCCGCCGCGGTCGAGGAGGCCTGGCGGCGCGGGGCCAGGCTCGACGCCTGGTCGGAGTACTTCGACGCCAAGCTCTGGTGGCAAACCTTCGACGATCTCGGCATCGACGTGCCGTTTTACAGCCAGCGCGAGCGCCCGGTCGAGGAAGTCCTGCCCTGGGACCATATTCACATCAAGTACGGCCGCGATTACCTTGCCAAGGAGCAGAACCGGTCGGTCGTCCAGCTCGAATCCATGGCCGGAGCTATTTGACCCGATCACGAGGACGCGAATACCTGGAGTCTTCCCATGGCAACCGATGTCAAGACGAAGCTGCTGACGGCCGAGGAGTTCATGGCCGCCGACCTCGGGGATGGAACCTTCGAGCTGGTACGCGGGGAGGTGATTCAAGTGCCGCCGACGATGCCGGAACAGGGGCTCATCTGTGCCAATCTTGCGTTTACTCTCGAATCTTACGGACGCCGGACGGGTTACGGCTATGCACTGTCAAACGACTCCGCAGTCGTGACCGAGCGCAGACCGGATACCGTGCGCGGGGCGGACATTTGTTTCTACAGCCAGGAGCGTTGGCCAAGATCCCAGGTGGGATCGACGCTTCCCCCGGTCGCTCCAGATCTGGTCGTCAAGGTCTATTCTCCGGGCAATCGGAAGGGGAAAGCGCTGGAAAAGGTGATCGAGTACCTTGATGCAGGGTTTCCTCTCGTGTGGGTCGTCTATCCCAAGAGTCGCCAGGTGGTAATCTACCGATCCGCTGATGAAGCGCCGGCCGTTTTGAAGGAAGATGCCGTTATCGAAAATCTGCCCGAGCTTCCCGGTTTTCGATGTCCAGTTGCAGACTTCTTCCTGTGAGCACCGCCCTTTGATGGCTCCTTCCACTCCTGTTCGCAGGTAATGCCGAAGAGAGTATAATAGAACAGATTAGAAACCAGTGCTCGGAGCTTGAACAATGAGGTTGCCCGACTTTCTCACTCGAGACCGCTACGGAGAGATCCGCCTGAAAGGGCACCGCATCGGCCTCTTTCACATCGTGTTTTTCCACAACCGAGGGGAATCAGTCGAGGCCGTGGTGGGTCGGTTTCCGAGCCTGCCTCCGGAACTGGTCAACGAGGTGGTCGCTTTTTATGAGACGAACAAGGATGAAGTCGATGCCTACGTTGCCGCGTGCCAGGCGGAGATCGATCAGCAGCGCGCGACGACTCCCGAAGGGCTTGGCCTCGCGGAACTGAGAAAAAGACTCAAGGCAATGACGCCGGAATCCGCGCCATGATCTTGCCTCGTGGATTCCTGCTCGATGAACACCTGCGCGGTCCACTCTGGGACGCGATCCAAGCTCACAACGCAAAACCAGATGCCGCGCCGATCTTGGTTTTCCGAGTGGGCGATTGGCCCGATCTGCCTCTGGGCATGGATGACCCCGACATACTCCAGTGGGCCGAAAAAAAGGACTGCATCGTAGTCTCCTGCGATCGTCAAACAATGGCAAGGTACTTCAGGGACCATATCGACGCCGGCAGACATTCTCCGGGGCTAATTCTTCTACCAAACGTCTTTCCGATCGCCCATGTGCTTGAATATTTAATTCTCGCCGCTCATGCCTCCGAGGCGACAGAATGGCACGATCGGATCGTTTATTACTCCTGAGCCGAAGAAGGGAAAAAGGGACACGGGAAAGGAAAAAGGCACGGTACTGACATTGAGGGTAACGGGACCATCGGTTCCCTGGCTCTGCCTGCTAGCGGCTGTCTGCTGGAGCATTTTGCTCCGGGTTCCGCTGATCCAGAACGCCGCGGCTCACCTCGATAGCGACCTCGCCGTGGACGGGCTGACTCTCCAGCAAGCCGTGGCAGGACACTGGCGGTGGCACTATCCGGGCACGCCCTACACGGGGATCGGGTCGGTGCTGTTGAGCTGGCCTCAGGCCCGGATCTGGGGAGCAGGTCCGATGACTTTGGTCAGCGGCGGGACGGTCGCGCATGCCCTCTTGATCGCGGCTGTCTTCACGCTGGCCTGGCGGGTATTCGGGCGGGGCGTGGCGATCGGCAGTCTCGTGCCCTTGACCTTCGCCTCGACAGGCGTCTTGTGGCTTGCGGGGCGAATCACCGGCGGCCACCTGCTGATCGTCGCCTGGAGCGCAGCGGCCTGGCTGCTGCTGCACGAGACATGGCAGCGGCGCGGCTGGCGCCCCGCGATCGTGCTCGGATTCTGGTCCGGGTTGGGCATCTATCTCGATTCCATGTTCGTCCTGACTTTGGCCGGCATCGCCTGCGCCGGCCTGATCGCCGTGGCCGTGGAGAGTTGCACCGGGCGCAGCAGTGCCCGCGGCGAGTTGTCCCTTAAGGAACGACGATCCTGGCTCGTGAGGCTGGCGCAAGGCCTGGCCCTGGTCCTGGCGTTGCTCGCGGGAGCAGCGCCGCGGGCTATCGGCCAGTGGGTCGAGCCGTACGATGCGTACAACGAGCAGTTCTCGTGGAGTCTCGAATCGCCGCTATTGGCCGGGCATTTCCGGATCCTCTTGCTCGAGTGCCTGCCCCGGCTGGTCGCCGGACATCGTCTGCCTGGACTCGAGGCCAATCCCGACCCGGCACTCATGGGCACCGGAGCGCCGATTCAGAAGAGCAACACGAACCGAGAGGCATTGCGGTGGTGGACGCTGCTGCTGACGATCCTGGCCCTCGGTCTCTTCGCCGCGGCATTGCTGGCACTGGGAGCGATCGCCCTGAACGGCCGGGCCGTCGCCCCGCGAATCATTGCCACGGGAATGCTCGCCTCGGCGCTGGGGGTCGCCGGGGGCTTCCTGGTCAACCGGAACATCTTCAACTCGGACAATTATCGGTACCTGGTATTGCTCTTGATACCCTGGGCGATCGGTTGCGGTCTGGTTCTTAGGGGCGCGGTCCGTCTCGGGGGACCTGCGCGGTGGGGCGGGGTTGCCCTGGCATTTGCGCTGGCGGCCCTGTTCACCTGCGATGCCGCAGCGTGGTATCGTCGATTGGGCTGGATCGATGAGCGGCTGGTGTTAATCCGTCAGAGGATCGATGACCCTGCGCTGCGATGGCTTGGAAACCATCCCGAAATCGGTTCGCTCCTTGGCGGCTACTGGGACGTCTACCGGCTCTCGTTCCTGAGCGAGGGAAAAGTGAAGGGCGTTCCGTTCCCGCTTTTTCCGAACCGGTTTCCCGAGTGGTCGAGCGGGCTGCCGGACGGGCGCCCGGAAACGCTGCTGGCGCGCCGGTCCCCTGAAGGGCAGTTGTACTTGACCCGTGCACTCCGCCAGGGTGGAACCGTGCTCTACCGGGAAGGCGGTCTGACCATCGTGAACTGGCCGTGGTCGATGCCGGCGTCGAACCCGCGGTGATCGCCAGGAGCGAAGCGTTGACTCGCGGGGTTGATCCCGCCTTGAGGAGTGGTCGTGGCAGCGGCTGAGCGTGCTCCGGAACAGGGCGATCCCTGGTTCGTGCGAACTGGCTGGGGCTGGGGCGATCTGGCGGCCCTCCTGGTCTGGACGGCGGCGGTTGCCTGGCTCTTCCGGCAGGCCGTCACGCTGCGCAAGGCGCTTTTCTACTTCGACATCACCGAGATCAATTATCCCTACCGGTCGTTCTTCGCCGAGGAGCTGCGGGCCGGTCGGTTTTCGCGGTGGTGTCCCTGGCTCTACTGTGGGATGCCTCTCTACAGCGAGAGCCAGGCGGGGTATCTGCACCCGCTCAAGTACCTCTTGTACCCCTGGATGGAGACCTGGAAGGCGTTCAACTTTGACACGGTGCTATCGATCTGGCTGACCGGCCTGGGGACCTATGGCTGGCTGCGCCGGCACGTCCGGCCCGCCGCGGCCCTGACCGGGGCATCCCTCTTCGGCCTGGGAGGGTTCACCTGGGCTCACCTGGTGCATACCAGCATGATCAACGCCCTGGCCAGTGTACCGTTTGTGATCTGGGGGCTGGAATGGTCCTGGGAAAGAGGCCGGTGGCGAGGGGTGGTTCTGGCGGCACTCGCCCTGGCCTGCGAGGTCTTCGCGGGGCACTTGCAGGACGTGTTGCTGACTTCGGGAATCGTCGCTCTCTACGGTCTGTACAGATTTGCCACCGAGCCGGCCGGGCAGGGGCGGTGGCGTGATCTGGGGATGGCCGCAGGGCTGTTATGCCTGGGTATGCTGCTCTCGTCCGTGCAGTGGATTCCATCCAAGGAGCTGCTGGATCGTTCGCCGCGGGCAGGGGGGTTGAGCTACGAGGATCTGACTTTCGCCTCATGGTCTCCCGAGCTCCTTCCCACCATGGTCGTGCGCGAGGCCTACGGGACGCGGGCCCGCGATACCGACTGGATGGACGGGTTTTATCCCTACCACGAGATGGATACGTACCTCGGGCTGATGGGTCTAGCGCTCGCGGTCATCGGTGCTGGCGGTCCCGGCCTGCGCGATCGCTGGACGGGCTTCTGGGTGCTGCTGGCCGCGATCGGCGGCGTGCTGATGCTGGGGAAGTACACCTTCCTGTTCGACCTTGCGAACAAGGTTCCCGTGGCGGGCAGCTCGCGTGAGCCGGTCCGGTTTCACCTATGGGTCTCGCTGGCGGTGGCCGCGCTGGCGGCCGTCGGGGTCGAGCGACTGGCGCGCCCAGGCTTCGTGCCGCTTCGCTCCGCGTCGATTCTTGTCGCTGCACTCGTTGCCGCCTCGATTCCGGTGCTCCTCTATATCTACGCGCCCGTCTGGACCGAGCCGAGGCGCTGGGTAACACCTTACCACCTGGCGCGCTATCGCTGGCTCGGGCAAGAGCTGAGGGTCGCATCCTGGCGCAACGCCATGCTGATCTTGCTCGGGTCGGCAGCCGCGTGGCGGGCAAGCAGATCGCGTCTACCTCTGCGCCGGGGCGGGATCACCTGGGTTTTCCCCTTCCTGGTCCTGGTGGATCTGATGTATGCACACGCCCAGGACGTGCCGACGGTCACGCCGGCTTACTGGACGTCGCCACCGGAAACCGTCCGACGGCTCAAGGCCGATCCAGGCTTCATACGCGTTTTCGGCAGGGGAGACAAGCATTCCGGCGAGCCCGGCTACGCCTCCGAACCGATCGATTACCTCGCGGCGCGCGACGCCCTCGACTGGAGCCTGCCGGCAGTATGGGGCCTGGCGTCCTCGAAAGGAGAGACGCCGATGATCGCCCGCCGGCTGCTCGATTACTTCGATCACGTCAAGATCGGCACCGGGCGGCTCGATATCGAGAGCGTCAGTCACGTGGTCACCGGCCACTTGCAGCGGAACGTGTTTCTCCCGAACGATCCCGCCGGCGCGGCGTTTGTGCATCGCAATCCCAATGTGCTACCCAGAGCCCGCCTGATCGGCCGGCCCGTCTATGTTGAAGATGCGGCCGATGGCGTCAAGGCACTCGAGCGGCTGGGACCGGAGAACCGTACCCGGTTGATCGTCGAGGATCCGACGCGGCCGCTCGCCGCTTCGGCCGAGGTCTCGGGCACGGCCCGGATCGTGACCGACCTGCCCGAACGGGTCGTGGTCGAGACCGGGTCGTCCGATCCCGCTTACCTGGTCCTTGCCGACACGTTCGATCCCGGCTGGTCGGCGACCGTGGACGGCAGCCCCGCGCCGATCCGCCCCGCGTACGTGGCCTTTCGCGCGGTGGCCCTGACGCCGGGCGCACACACCGTCGTGTTCACCTACCGCCCGGCCGGGTTCACCCTGGGCCTGGCGATCTCGATCGTGGGCATCGCGCTGGCGATGTTTCTCTGGTTCCGGCGCGGCGGGGTCGGGCCTTCGGCCGGAGATCACCTCGTTCTCGCTCGGTCGGTCCAGTTCCGCAAGCTGCTCTTCCTGACTCTGACCGTGATCGTGATCGTCTCGGCGATCCGGATCGGCCCCGGAGCGCGCCTGTCCTTGCAGGAGCGGTGGACGCGCAGCTTCCACCGGTTCACCTGGGGCGCCGGGTTGGCGGCGATGAAGGCCAACCGGCAATAGGGCCAGGGCTGCCGAGAGCGAAATCTCCTTCCCCGAGAGCACGGATGTCCCCGTCCAGATGAGTGCTATCACGAGGGCAAGACCCGGTGATGAGGGATTGAATTTCGCACCGCGTTCGCCTATTGTTGTTACCTTAAAGTGTTGTCAAGATTCACAATGACGGCCCTCAAGAGAAGGCCGGTGGTAGTGGGGCGAGAGATGTCGATCACGAAGGAGAAAAAGTCGGAGCTGATTGGGTCTTTCAAGCGGGGCGAACACGACACAGGTTCACCGGAGGTGCAGATTGCCCTCCTGACGGCCCGGATCAATGACTTGACCGATCACTTCAAGACGCACGCCAAGGACCATGCCAGCCGTCGCGGACTGCTCATGATGGTCTCAAAGCGGTCCGGTCTGCTGAAGTATTTGCGGCTGCACGACCGGAAGAAGTATCTCGAGGTGATCAGCCGCCTGGGAATTCGCAAGTAGCTGGGGCGCCGCGGATGCGGGGTATGCGCTCTTCCCCATGCAGCTAGCCGCACCATGACTCTCCTGTCGGTCGCGGGCCGACTCAGGCCAGCGCGGCGGAGGGTTTACCCGGGGACGTCTCCCCGGTGCAGATGACAAGACGTTTTCACACGGGTGATTGTGACGATTTGCCCGATGTTTGCCGAGGACGCACTTCATGGTGAGTTTGCAAGGATGCGAGCCGGGTTTCGCTGGAAGAAACCAAGCAACGAACCGGCTGTTCCTCGATTCTCCCATCGGCCTGCGCGGGACCTCTCTGGCGCCGTGTTTTGATCATGGCCGTCGGCACCGGGCACATCCTTCTTATTCTTATTATTCTCTCGCGCCGCTTCGGGCGGCCACGCAGGTAGCATTCCATGTCCAGCACCGCGTTAGCTCGCAAGATCGTTGAACGGACCATCGGTGAGAAGGTGATCAGCCTGGAGACCGGGTTCCTGGCCAAGCAGGCCAGCGGGGCCGTGGTCGTGCGGATCGGCGACACCATGTCGCTGGTCGCCACCATGGCGGCGCCGGGTCGCGAAGGGCTCGACTTCTTCCCCCTCACCGTCGATTACCGAGAAAAAACCTACGCCGCGGGCAAGTTTCCCGGCGGCTTCATCAAGCGTGAGGGCCGGCCAACCACCAAGGAGATCCTCACCGCCCGGCTCATCGACCGGCCGATCCGCCCGCTCTTTCCCGAGTGGTATCACGAAGAGGTGCAGATCCAGGCCGGGCCGATCTCGGCCGACCGGCAGAACGACCCCGACGTCCCCTCGATCATCGGCGCCTCGGCGTCGCTGCTGCTGACGAAGGCGCCCTTCCAGGGTCCGATCGGGGCGGTGCGACTGGCCCGTGTCGAGGGCAGGCTCATCGCCTTTCCGACGGTGGAAGAGCTCGAGAAGAGCGATCTGGACCTGGTCGTTGCCAGCACCACGAAGGCCGTCGTGATGATCGAGGGCTTCGGTGAAGAATTGCCCGAGCCCGAGATGGCCGACGCAATCATGCGGGCCCACCACCTGAATCAGGAGGTCATCCAGCTTCAGTTCGATCTGCTCGAGGCCGTGGGCTTGCCCATCCCCGAGCACGTCGAGACGCCGGCCGACCCGCTCCGGCAGGTCCTCTACGACCGCTACGCGGATCGGCTGCGGGAGATCAAGCAGATCGTGCTCAAGCAAGAGCGCAACGGCGCCACCAATGTCTTGCTGGACCAGGTGATCAAGGACCTCATTCCCGCCGACGGAACGGCGCTTGCCGTCCCCACCGTTCACGTGGGCGAGAGCGGGGAGGCGCCCTTCGAGGTGCCCGTGACGCCAGGCCGGATCAGGGCGGCTTTCGCCGCGGTCGAGGAGCGGGTCGTTCGAGAGCTGATTCTCGAAGGCAAGCGGCCCGACGGTCGCGGCCCGCGCGACCTGCGGTCGATCAGGTGCGAGGTCAGCCTCTTGCCCCGCGCCCACGGTTCGGCGATCTTCCAGCGCGGCGAGACACAGGCTCTGGTCACGACCGTCCTGGGCACAACCGCTGACGAGCAGCGGGTCGACGGCATCATGGACGAATACAGCAAGAAGTTCATGCTCGACTACAACATGCCCCCCTTCGCGGTCGGCGAGATTCGCCCGATCCGCGGGCCCGGCCGGCGAGAGATCGGCCATGGCGCACTCGCCGAGCGTTCCGTCGCTCCGATCTTGCCCAGCCCGGCGAAGTTCCCCTACACGATCCGGGTCATCTCCGACATCCTCGAGTCCAACGGATCCAGCTCGATGGCCTCCGTCTGCGGGGCCACGCTCAGCCTGATGGACGCGGGTGTGCCCATCAGCGACCCGGTTGGTGGAATCTCCATCGGCCTGGTCCAGGACGAGGCCAGCGGGCGGCACATCCTGCTCACCGACATCATCGGCGACGAGGACCACTTCGGCGACATGGACTTCAAGGTGGCGGGAACCCAGCGGGGAGTCACCGGGATCCAGCTCGACCTCAAGAATAAAGGCATCACCGAGGAGATCATCCGCGAGACCCTCGAGCAAGCCCACGAGGCCCGCCTGGAAATTCTGCGGGCGATGCTGCGGGCGATCAAGCGGCCGCGCGAGGAGATTTCCGCCAACGCGCCGCGGCTGATCCAGATCCAGATCAATCCCGAGAAGATCGGCCTGATCATCGGCCCCGGCGGCAAGACCATTCGCCGGCTCCAGGAAGAGACAGGCGCCAAGATCGACATCGAGGACAGCGGCATCGTCACGCTCTCCAGCCTGGAAGCCGCGGGGGCCGAGGCCGCGCGCGACAAGATCGTGGCCATGACCGAGGGCGTCCAGATCGGCCGGATCTACGAGGGCCGGGTCACCTCGATCAAGGAATTCGGGGCCTTCGTCGAGATCCTTCCCGGCAAGGACGGCCTGGTCCATATCAGCGAGCTGTCCGATGGCTATGTCTCCAGTGTGGCGGACATCTGTCGGGTCGGCGATCCGATGTTGGTGAAGGCCATCGCCGTGGACGACCAGGACCGCGTGAAGCTGTCGCGCAAGGCCGCCCTGGCCGAACGCGGAGTGCCCGACGAATTCGCGTCGCGAACCCGGCCGGCAGGGGGCCCGGCCGACCGGCCTCCAGGCGGTGGCCCACCAGGCGGCCCGCCGCGCCGGCCTGCTCCTCCTCCGGGCGACGTTGGACGCGACCGGGGCTACGGGGGTGGCGACCGCGACCGCGATCGCGGCGGTTCGCGAGGCCCATCGCGGCCTTGACGGCCAGCGGGCAACCCCCGGGGTGGCCTCGTTCCCGCGGGATGGATGACCGGCCGTCCGTTGTGAATTCAAGTAATTCGTGAACCGTTCCCATGGCCAATCCCGTCGCCAGTACTGTTTCCGACGGTTCCCTCGATGCTTCCGGAGGGGCGATGTCCTCGCCCCCGTCCGGCCACGCGCGGTCTCAGCCCACAAGCACAACGCATCCGACCATGACTCGGGAGCCCGGACCGGACGGCAATGCAGGAAACGTTGCGGATGCAGCTCCCGCCGAGCACGACATCACCCGGCGGCTCCGCGCCCAGAATGCCGAGCTCTCTCAGCTCGCCGGCGGTCTGGCCCACGAGATCCGCAACCCGCTGTCCACCTTGTCGCTCAATCTCGACCTCCTGGAGGAGGATTTTCAAGGGGCCGAATCCCCGCGAGACCGTCGCATCCAGCAGCGCGTCGGCCGGCTCAAGCGGGAAGTTCAGCGGCTCTACGACGTCCTCGAGAACTTCCTCCGGTTCGCCCGCGTGCAAGAGCTGAAATTTGCCCCGACCGATCTCAATGCCCTGGTCGAGGAACTGTGCGATTTCTACGAGCCCCAGGCATCGACCCTGGGGATCGTGGTCCGCACCTATTTCTCGCCCGACCTGCCGCGCCCGGTCATCGACGCCGACCTGTTCAAGCAGGCGGTGCTCAACCTGATGCTCAACGCCGAGCACGCCATGGCGGAAGGCGGAGAGCTGATCATGACGACCCGGCGGGACGGCCGCTGGATCGTGCTCGATGTCATCGATACCGGCGCCGGCATGCCCGAGGACGTCCAGACCAGGATCTTCGACCCCTTCTACTCGACTCGCCCCGGCGGCAGCGGCCTGGGTCTGCCGACCACGCGGAAGATCGTCGAGGCTCACGGCGGGACCATCGAGGTCGACAGCGTCCCGGGCAAGGGGTCGCGGTTCTCGCTTCGCCTGCCGGTGCCAACGCACCTGGACCCCAGCACTCCTGACGGTCCTCTCGTGATCTCCTGAGATTCCTTTGCCTCGGCTCGACAGCCATTGGCGTGAGTCTCCGGTCGGCCTGGGGTGGGGACGATGACGTTTAACGAATTGGTCCGTCTGTTGGAGGAGAACGGCTTCAGCCTTATCCGAGAGAGGAGATCGGTCCGCTACTACGGTAAGGAAGGCTGGGTTCGGCCGGTTCGAGTCGATTATCATGGGCCGAAGGAGAAGTGCCCCCTGGAACCTGCCAAGCCGTCCTGAAAGCAGCGGGGATCAGGAGAACCCAGGAGCCAGCCGATGATTGAATTGCCCTACTGCCTTATCATTGAAGCAACCGATGAGCCCGACTTCTTCGGTTTTTACTCCCCCGATCTGGAGGGATTCACAGGGATCGGCCATTCCGTGGAG
>Ga0209517_10005051_pt1 | contig 16965 bp, 19 predicted proteins | sample PeaSoiMetSII2010_FD_187695 | JGI IMG/M metagenome (GOLD analysis project Ga0209517, IMG submission 187695) | Peat soil microbial communities from Weissenstadt, Germany - SII-2010 (SPAdes) (version 2) | ecosystem: Environmental > Terrestrial > Soil > Wetlands > Peat | place: Germany...
TTATATCGGTGTGTTGAAAACTCCCTTTTACGCGGTGACCGGAAGCGACGGGACGTACACCATAAAGGGCCTTCCGCCCGGTGATTATACGATCGGGGCGTGGACGTCCATGGGCGGCGTGGACGGCCAAACGCAAGAGCAGAAGGTGACCGTGGGAGCCAAAGAGACGAAGACGGTGGATTTCAGCTTTAAGGGTTAAGAGTCGACAGTTCACAGTCGAGAGTTGAAAGTCGAGAGCGGTGTTCCGTCGGAGGCTCAGCACTCTGTCACTCCGGAAGAGCGGCCCGCGCCCCCTCGAAAAAGTTGCCCTCTCCCTTGGGGAGAGGGTGGACCGCGACGGCGCTTTCATCAGCCGTCGCGGGCCGGGTGAGGGGTTGTTTAACTTGGGCAATCTAACAGTACCGTGACGTGGCGAGCAAAGCGAGTTCTTGCGTTTTTTCCGAACCTTAAGTGCTAGCGTTTCATCTAAGTTAGAGGAAAGTTCCTCACTTACTGTATAGGGCTTTTCAGCCAAAACTTGACCCGTATCAGTTCTTCGCCTTGCAGCGTTGGTGGAGCGGGGCAACTTTGATAGGAGCAATAACCTATGGGGCTGGCGCTTGCACTGGTGGTTGTCCTCATCACACTTGTCTCCGGCTACTTCTTCATGGCCAAGACCTGGTGGTTCCCACCTGACATTACCGCCAACTACGGCCACGCCATCGACCACCAGTTCATGCTGACACTGGTAATTACGGGCATCATCTTCGTTGTCGCCCAAGTGGCGCTGGCCTACGCCGTCTGGCGGTTTCGGGACCGCGGAGACGGGCGGAAGGCCGGCTACTCTCACGGCAACAACAAGCTGGAGTTCACCTGGACGCTCGCTGCGGCCATCATTTTCATCGGGCTGAATCTGATGGGTTATCACATCTGGGCGTTCGTGCATTTCATGGGACCCCAGCCGGGGTCGATGCGAATCGAGGTTTGGGGGCAGCAATTCGCGTGGTACTTCCGCTATCCCGGGCCCGACGGCAAGTTTGGTCCCGTGCACGTCGAGAAGGTTGACGATGCCACCGGCAATTTTCTAGGGCTCGACCGCGATCACGACGCGGATTCTAAGGACGACATCGTTACCGCCACCCTCGCGATCCCGGTCAATCAACCGGTCGAGGTCATCTTGCGCTCCAAGGACGTTACCCATTCGTTTTTCGTTCGCGAGCTTCGACTGAAACAGGACTTGGTTCCCGGGATGGAAATACCCATCCATTTCACCGCCACCAAGGTCGGCACTTACGAGATTGCGTGTGCCGAGTTGTGTGGCCTGGGCCACTACAAGATGCGGGCCTTCCTGAACGTGATGCAGCCCGAGGATTTCCAAAAGTGGCTCCAGAGTATGGCGCAAGCGCAGTAGAGCGGAGAACGGAAACTGGAAAATGGAAATTGGAAAATCGAAATTCACCGCATTGTGTCATCCTGAGCATTGACAGCCGCGGGGCTGCCCTTGCTGAGCAGAAAGTCGGCGCGACCGGGAGTCTGAGCCGCCGTTGATTCCAAAAGGCTTACGCGCCGACTTTCTGCAGAGCGAAGCGAAGGATCTCGGCAGTTGCTCGTGAGTCATTGAGCCGTAGGAAACTGCCGAGATCCTTCGCTTCGCTCAGGATGACATCCGGTTAAATGGTTCAGAGTTTGCTCGGGCAAGGGATTCCCGCTTCCGCGGGAATGACCGATCTTCCGGCGTTTGAATTTCGAGTTTCGACTCCTCAGGGGGGGGATGTATGAGCATCGCAAGCGTGAATGTTGGCATTTCTCGGCTGGGGCAGGTCCAAATCCGCGCGCATGATGTCAAACGGGCGACGATGTTCTACCAGGATGTGCTTGGACTGAAGCTGCTTTTCGAGGCGCCGCCAGGGCTCGCGTTCTTCGACTGTAGAGGGGTTCGGCTGATGATCGACCGCCCGGAGAAGCCGGAGTTCGAGCATCCGTCTTCCATCCTGTACTTCGCCGTGCCTGATATCCAAGCCGCCCACGCGCAGTTGAAGCAGAGCGGCGTGCGTTTCGAAGACGAGCCCCATGTGATCGCCCGCATGCCGGACCACGATCTGTGGATGACGTTTTTCCGGGATTCGGAAGACAACTTGATGGCGCTCATGAGTGAGATGGCAAAGTAACGAAAATGGAAAACAGAAACTGGAAAATAGAAACTGGTAACTCGAAACCCCAAGCCCCTTGCATCGTCATCCCAGCAGCGGCGATGCTCCGAGTTCCAATTTCCATTTTCCAGTTTCCATCTTGCAGTTTCGATTCTCCAGTTTCGATTTTCGTATGCGGGCAGTGGGGAGGCAATTGATGTCACAAGGACACGCTGAGGCGATTGAACACCACCCGGCGCATGCGCCCTCTGGGTTTATTCGCAGGTATCTCTTCAGCCTCGATCACAAAGTGATTGGGATTCAGTATTACCTGCTGGCTCTTGTCTCGGTGTTCATTGGGCTGACGCTTTCGATCCTGATGCGCTTGCACCTGGTCTGGCCTCAAGCGAGCGTCCCGCTTCTTGACAAGCTTTCTCCTGTCGGCGCGCCGAACGGCGTTATCTCCCCGGAATACTATCTCTCGCTGCTGACACTGCACGGCACGATGATGGTCTTCTTCGTTCTGACCACCGCTCCGCAAAGCGGCTTTGGAAACTACTTTCTGCCCATCCAGATCGGCGCTGAGGACATGGCGTTTCCGCGGCTCAACATGTTGTCCTTCTGGGTGACTTTCGCAGCTTTCATCACCCTGGTGGCCACGTTCTTTATCCACGATGGCCCGCCGATCGGAGGCTGGACATCTTATCCGCCCTTGAGTGCGCTCGGCGGAGCGGCGGGCCCGGGAATGGCCATGGGTGAGAATCTGTGGATCATTTCCATTGCACTTTTCTGCGTCGCGTCCATGCTTGGCGCCATTAACTTCATTGCGACCACCCTCGACCTGCGCGCCCGCGGGCTTTCTTTGATGAAACTTCCCCTCACCTGCTGGGCATGGTTTCTGACCGCAATTCTGGGACTGCTTTCTTTTGCGGTGTTGCTGGCCGCCGGGGTTCTTCTCCTGCTCGACCGCGTGGGCGGCACCAGTTTCTTCATCCCGGGCGGCCTGATCATCAGCGACAAGATCGTTCCTCATACTGGGGGTTCACCTCTGCTCTGGCAGCACTTGTTCTGGTTCTTCGGACATCCGGAGGTCTACATCGCCATCCTTCCCGGCATGGGCGTCACTTCCCACATCATCTCGACCTTCTCCCGCAAGCCGGTTTTTGGCTACCGCGCCATGGTTTACGCCATGTCGGCCATCGGGGTTTTGGGGTTCTGCGTGTGGGGACATCACATGTTCGTGAGCGGCATGAGTCCATATTCGGCGTTTGCCTTCTCCATCCTCACCATGGCCATTGGCGTCCCCTCCGCCATCAAGACCTTTAACTGGATCGGCACCATGATCGGCGGCAAAATTCGCTTCACGCCTCCCATGCTGTTCGCTATCGGATTCGTGTCACTCTTCATCACCGGAGGCCTCAGCGGCATCTTCCTGGGCCAGCCGCCTATCGACCTCTATTTCCACGACACCTATTTCGTTCTTGCTCATTTCCACATGATTATGGGCGTGGCCGCAATCTTCGGAATTTTCGCGGGAACGTACTTCTGGTTTCCCAAGATGTTCGGCCGCATGATGAACGCGACGCTGGGGAAGATTCACTTTTGGTTCACTTTTGTGGGTGTGTACGCGATTTTCATGCCCATGCATTACCTGGGTCTGGAAGGAAATCCGCGGCGCTACTCGGAGTTTATTGACAATTTCCTGCTGCCGCTGATTTCCGTGCACAAGTTCATTTCCATCGCGGCGTTCATCACCGGAGCCGCGCAGCTTTTCTTCCTGTTCAACCTTTTCTGGAGCATGTTCAAGGGCGAGAAGGCGACGGAGAACCCCTGGGAAGCCACGACCCTCGAGTGGACGATTCCTTCGCCCCCGCCTTTTGACAACTTCGCGGGAAAGCACCCCGTAGTCTTTAACGGCGCTTATGAATTCAGTGTGCCGGGCGCCGCGAAAGACTACATCATGCAGAATTCGCCGGAGGGCGTAGTAGCGGGGCACTGAGGTTCGAGTCGTAGGGGCAACCCTTGTGGTTGCCCGCGGGCGGCCACGAGGGCCGCCCCTACAAGAGTTTATATGGGTTCAACAACGCTAACCAAGCCAGAAGAGGCCGTCAGGATCGGCGATGGCCGCCGGGGCGGAGGTGGCTTCCAACCCGGCGGCCTCGGCGGGGGTGAAGGTTGGGGAGAATTTCGAGTACCGGAGCGGACCTATCGGCTGGGCATGTGGTTTGCCTTGACCGGAATTGTGATGTTGTTTGCGGCCTTCACCAGCGCCTTGGTGGTTCGCAAGGGTATGTCGTTCGACTGGGTTCCCGTCCGCGTGCCTCGGATCCTTTGGCTGAACACCTGCGTGCTGCTAATGAGCAGTGCCGCCCTGGAACTCTCCCGCCGCTCCCTGCGCGCCGGCACAGCGAAGGCTTTTACCCGTTGGCTCGCGGCGGCATTGGTACTGGGCCTGGGGTTCCTCGCGGGTCAGCTCATCGCGTGGCGCGAATTGGCGGCGCGGGGAATTTATCTGGCCAGCAATCCGGGCAGCTCGTTCTTCTACGTATTGACGGCCGCGCACGGCTTCCACTTGCTGGGAGGCGTCGTGGCCCTCGCGTACGTGGTAGTTCGTGCCCGGCGCATTGCTCTGGGTGAAGCACGACGCACTCCCGTGGACGTGACGGCAATCTACTGGCACTTCATGGATGCGCTTTGGATTTACGTGTTTTTCGTGCTCATGACATATCTGTAGGACTTGGCGCCGCAGAGACGCAAAGGTGCAGAGAAGTGAAGAGATAATAAACCGAAACGGTTGTCATCCTGAGCGAAGCGAAGGATCTCTGCAGTTGATTATGGGGGTTAAGAATGGCCAGCCATGAAGCGATAAGCGGGGAATTAAGCCAAGTTGCGCAGTCGGCGTGGGGGGGCGGTGTCGCGCCTTTTGCCACCGGCTCAAAAAAACTGGGCATGTGGCTCTTCATCCTCTCCGATGCTATTACGTTCTCCGCGCTTATCATGGCTTACAGCTACGTGCGCGTCGCCAGCCCCCAATGGCCGACGCCTTTTGAGTTCTACCCAGGGATCGTCAAGGCCACGGTCATGACAATTATCCTCCTGACCAGTTCCGTCACCATGGTGATGGCCGTGCGCGCGGCAAAACTGGAAAGGCGAGCAAGCGTCGTCAAGTGGCTTGCGGCGACCATGGTGGCCGGGCTCGCCTTCGTCGTCATTCACGCCACGGAGTGGGCCGGCTTGATTGGCGAGGGTGTCCGCCTTTTCAAAAACCCCTGGGGCGCACCACTGTTTGGCGCGGCCTTCTTTACCTTGACTGGCCTGCACATGACGCATGTCTTCTGTGGCGTGTGCTACCTGGCCGTCGTCGCCGTGCTCACCGCCAAAGGAAGACTGACCTCGGAGGATGTGGAGGTTAGTGGACTCTACTGGCATTTCGTTGACCTGGTCTGGATGTTCATTTTTCCGTTGGTTTACATCATGTCTGTGAAGATGGGCTAAAGACGTCCGTTGTCAGTTGTCCGTCGTCCGTTGCAACGGACAAAGGACAACGGACAATGGACCACGGACAGATAATTCGGAGGGTTTAATGGACTCGGCATCGGAGCACAAGCACGCTGACGCGGGCGTCAAAATCTTCATGGTGGTGTGGTTCTGGCTCTTGGCGCTGACGGCTGTAGAAGTCTTCTTGGGTTACAAGGCCTTCGAAGTGAACGTTATGATCGTCCTGCTCATGGGCCTTTCGGTGATCAAGGCCTCCTTGATCATCGCCTACTTCATGCACTTGCGTTACGAAAAGCCGAGTATGGCGGCCACGCTGATGCCCGCTTTGGTCATGGTCATTCTTCTGATGTTCATGGTCTTCCCGGACAGCTTCAGGCTGTTGGCGATGAGGCCGCATTAGGTGTAAATTCAGAGATAGGGCATTGGTAAGTGTTTTGAGATTTGTGGATGTTGAATGAGCAAGCGGCACGGTCACTCCTGCCTGCGCCGGAGATTGAAGCATTCATGTTTCGAGGGCAGCGGCGACTGTGCCACCTCGGCGAAGGGCTCGGAATGGAAATGTCAGCAAAGCTTCCGCGGCAAGCTGTCAGTTGGATTGTCTGGCTAATTGCCATAGCCGTACTCTTGTGTTCTTCGTCCCTGATCTACGCGCAGGGGTGCGCGATGTGTTACACCAGCGCGGCAGCGGCGAAGGCCGGCGCAATGCATGCTTTGAGAAGTGGAATTCTCATTTTGCTTCTTCCAGTACTCGCCATGTGTTCAGGCATCTCCGTGATTATCTATCGTTCCCGAGACCGGTTTCTCGGAGCGGCTGAATGGAGCCCCGAGCACGATTCTGAATTACGCGCCATGGTTACCTACTTGAAAGATAGTGAAAACCCCGATCCCCAGGAAAGGTCGCCGCTGCCAGTTGGCGGCAACAAGTTGCCCAAGGACAACGGACCAAGGGCAACAGACAACGGACGACCCCAGGTGCAATTATGAAAACCCAACCGCACAGTCCGTGGTTACATCGCTACGCCATGTTTGTGGCGTTCTGCACTTTTATTCTGATTATCGCGGGCGCCCTGGTGACCAGCAACGACGCCGGCCTTTCCGTGCCGGATTGGCCGACTTCTTTCGGCAGTTTCCGCATGCCGCGCATGGTGGGTGGCGTACTGTTTGAACACGGCCACCGGATGATCGCCGGCACGGTGGGAATCCTAACGATCATTCTCGCTCTGGCAATCTGGCTCAGGGATTCCAGGCGTTGGATAAAGTGGGTGGCGGGTGGCGCCGTGCTGGCCGTCCTGGCCCAGGCCGTCTTGGGCGGCATCACGGTGCTCTTTTACTTGCCGGTGGCGATTTCGACCAGCCACGCCACGCTCGGCCAGATCTTCTTCTGCCTCGCGGCGAGCCTGGCCTTTTTCACGCAAGCCGGCTGGCGATGGGACGAGCCCAAGCTCGCGGACCCATCTGTTCCCACGCTTCGATTCCTGACCGTGGTGACCACGGGCCTCATCCTGGTGCAGTTGGTGGTAGGGGCTGTGTACCGGCACTCCGGGAAGGGCCTCGATCTGCACATTGTGGGCGCCGGGGTGGTCACCATGTTCGTGGCCTACCTTGTCACTCGAATCCTGATCAAGTTCTCGCAAACGCCCGCTTTGCTGAGGCCTGCGCTGTTGCTGGGCGCCCTCTTGGCGCTTCAGGTTTCCCTCGGCATCGGTTCTTATGTCGTGAAGATGGCTGACCGGAATGCGCCTCAGCCCCTGCCGCCGGTGGTGAACATGACCACCGCGCACGTGGCCGTGGGCGCCCTGGTCTTACTGGCCAGCATTTACTTGACCTATCAGGCGCATCGCTTTCTGGCGCCTCGAGTTGAGGAAGCGAAAGTCGTTTCGGCCCCGCACGGGGCGGCCGCATGAATAAGCGATCAGACAACGCGAGAAACAACCCGCTGCGTCAGTGGCTTCCGCGCCTGGCGGATTATTGGACGCTGACCAAGCCGGAAGTGAACTTCCTGGTTTTGGTCAGCACCCTGGTCGGATTCTATCTTGCCTCGCGCGGCGGGCTGGATTTCTCCCGCTTATTCCACACCCTGATGGGCACGCTGCTGGTCGCCAGCGGCACGGGGACGCTGAACCAGTATATCGAACGCCAGTCGGATAAGCAGATGCGCCGAACGGCCAATCGCCCCCTGCCTGCGGGAAGACTGGGTCCAGCCGAGGCGCTCTGGTTCGGAATCGTGTTAGCGGGATTGGGCGGCTGGGAATTGTGGGTATTCGCAAACCCACTGGCCAGTTCGCTCGCCCTGTTGACCCTGGGCACCTACTTGCTGGCCTACACACCGTTGAAAAAACGGACGCCGCTTTGTACTTTGGTGGGCGCCTTCCCGGGCGCCATGCCGCCGCTCATCGGCTGGGCGGCTGTGCGCAACAGCCTGGGCCTTGAAGCCTGGGGGCTCTATGCCATTCTCTTCCTATGGCAGTTCCCCCACCTTTTGGCCATCGCCTGGATGTACCGGGAAGACTACGCTCGGGCCAGCCTGCAATTACTTCCCAGGAACGACCTCGAGGGCCGGACAACTGCTTGGCAGATTATGGGGTATTCGCTCGTGCTGATTCCTGCAAGCCTAATGCCCGTTTTCCTGGGACAGGCGGGGAAGGTTTATCTGGTGGGTGCGTTGGTGCTTGGACTTGGATTCTTGCACTTTGGCATGCGCCTGGCCCTTCAGCGATCGAACTCATTGGCGCGGCGCTTGGTCCTGGCCTCAATCGTTTACTTGCCCTTGGTTTTCGGCTTGCTGATGGTGGACAAGACTCGGTAGAGCATCGGGAGATCCGGAGATCGGGCGAACAAAGAACCCCGCGCGGATCGGTTCTTTGTTCAACCGACCTCCCGATCGCCGGCTGACCCGATCGCCCGATCTACCGATTCGTGAGCGAGTTTCGCCTCCAAATGCCCAATGACCGAATCCAACCAGCCGAGGAGGGCCTTTTCAGCTTCTTCTCGATCCCCAGAGTCTTCCAGCGAGGCAATGCTATCACCTTGTTCATTCAGGGGGATATAGTGGCAAGGGAGGTCCTCACCCTGGCAGTCTGCCGGCACCCATTCCCAGAGAAGGCACTCGTAACAAGGATGCTGCTTGGCCGTTTCACCGAAGTTTAGGCAAGTAACCGAATCACGAAAAAGCTTCGTGGGCTTTTGCGGAGTACGGACAGACCGGCCGTACCCGCCGTTTTTCAAGATGTCTCGTTCCAATTTCAATTGGTCTATAATCTCTTTGAGGTCGGCTTGCATGGCCTTTTCACCTTCTTTGGTCGCCTGGGATGATCCGCAGCTCTGCCGAGTCTGGCAGAAGAAGCGAGCAATTTCAAGGCCAATGGCAAGATTTTGAAAACAGGCAACTTAAATACGATGAGGTGTAATCCAAGAGACGGAGTGGGCCAGAGTGCCCACTTCTGCCGTCTTTCGGCTCAAGCGAGGACCCACTATCCATGTTCGAGGAACTGCTACTAGCAAGTTTTTGCCTTCTGGCAGCCCTGGTTGGACTGGCCATTGCCGCTTGGGAGGTGATCAGCGGAAGGGTTTTCGATATTGATGGCCTGTGGTTTACCCTGATCGGCCTGACTTTGGCGGGAGTGTTCGGCGGCGTCCTCGCCTGGTCGTTTTACACTGGAGAAGGTCAGCAATTGTTACATCACTTCAGGAAGGGCTCGGCCTCGAAGGCCGGACCTGACAAGAGCTCGCCGAATCCCACATGATCCCTTACCTTCCCAGCCTTGATGCCACTTTGAATGCTGCCAGTGCCGTTTTTTTGACACTGGGGTTCTTTTTCATCCGGCAGAGGAACATCCGCGCGCACAAGGCTTGCATGCTCTCCGCCTTTGCGACCTCAACGATTTTCCTGGTTTGTTACCTCACTTATCACTACTTTCATGGAACCACGCACTTCCTCGGGCAGGGCGCGGTTCGGGGTTTTTATTTCGTCCTGCTGGGTTCGCATACGGTACTCGCCGCGGTGATCGTGCCACTAGCGCTCACCACGCTTTACCGCGCCTGGCGCAAGCGCTTCCCGCAGCACAAGCGAATCGCCCGCTGGACTCTGCCGCTTTGGCTTTATGTTTCTGTGACGGGTGTGGTCGTCTACTTTATGCTCTATTACCTCTACCCGGCCAAGCCATGATGCATTTGATTCTTGATGAGAGCGCGTTATAATGGGCGCTCGCAACCTTGTTTCCTCACGATGAGGATCCGCAGAGGGATCTTTCATGTTTGAACCCATTCCCCGACTTGGCGATATCATTGACGACTACTGCCCTCGCTGCCGTCTGCTTTTGAACCATGCCGTGGCCAGCCTGGTGGATAACAAGGTGGTGAAAGTCATTTGCCAGACTTGCCACAGTGAGCACCCGTATCGCAACGCGGAGATGCCCCCCAAAAAGAAACCGGGCTCCCGCGCCGTGCTCTTTGAGCAGGTGTTAACGAAGACCACGGCCACGCCTGAGGCTGACCCCACAACGCCGGCCGAGGAACCTGCTCCGGTTGAGGCGGAACCAGCGAAGAAAAAAAGGGTCGCAGCTCCAGCGCGCTACATCACCCGGCATCACGGCAAGTCTCCCCGGGCGTAGGCAGGTGTCAGGTGTAAGGGATTCGCGATCCGCGAAAAGAAGAATAGTGAATGGTGAATAGTGAATAGTGAATTTTAAATTATGAATTGCGGGGGCTCAGAGGTAGGAGATTAGTTTTGCTGGAGCGTCCCCGAGATTAGTTGCAATTCACTATTCACCATTCACCATTCAGACTCGCTCCTAACCCGACACCCGACAACTGACTACGTATGCCCTGGCTACCCACTCTCGTGGTTCTTCTCTGGTGTGTCCTGGGGGTTCGCATCGTGCGCAGTCTTCGAAGCACCCTAGTATTGCGTGCGAACCAACCGTCATCCCACCTCGAGTCCTTTCCGAGAGTATCCATCATTGTGGCCGCGCGTAACGAGGAAGAGGCGCTTCCCGCCGCGCTCGAATCCCTTTTGGCGCTTGATTATCCCGATTTTGAAGTTGTTCTGGTGGATGATGACTCTCAGGACCACACGGGAGCCATAGCGGACGAGTGGGCATCGAAGCCGGCTGCTCGTGGCCGGCTCAAGGTTATTCACAACAAAGCGCTGCCGCCCCAGTGGCACGGCAAAGTGCATGCCTTGCATCTGGCGTCGAGCGCCGCCTCCGGCGAGTGGATTCTGGCAACGGATGCCGACATGGTTCTTCACCCTTCAGTTCTGAGGCTGGCGGTGTCCTTTGCCCTTGAACGGGGCGTCCAGTTTCTCTCGATTATCCCGGAACTGGAGTTCGGTTCCTTTTGGGAAAAAGTCGTGCTTCCAGGATTCTCCTTCCTTATCACTTCCCTCTTTCCCGTTCATTTAGTTAATGATCCAACTTCTCCCCGAGCCCTCGCCGCCGGCGCTTTTATCCTGATGAGACGCCACGACCTGGTGGCCTTGGGTGGCTACGCGCGTTTGAGGAGCGTACTCGTCGAGGACCTCCGGATGGCGGAGCTTTTCAAACGCCACGGACGCCGCATCTACCTGGCGGCCAGTCGCGGTCTCCTGCATACTCGCATGTACACCAGCGGCGCGGAGATATTCGAGGGGCTGAGCCGCATCGCGTTTGAAGGCTCCGGCTACTCCGTCCCAAAGACGCTGGGAGCGATGTTCCTGGCCAACCTGCTGGCGGTATTCCCCTGGGTGGCTCTGATCACCCGGGTTCTTGCCGATTGGAAGCTGGATCGGGCTGAGTTGCACGATCCCTTTCTCCTCGTGGCCGTCGTGGCCTGCCTCATTGCTTCTTTGGTCTACCTGCCTTTCATCCTCCACTCGCGTATTCCGCCGCTCTACGTTCTTACACTGCCCCTGGCGACATTGTTCTATTCCTGTGTCTCCGTCTATACGATCTTGACCAGCAGGATGGGGCGCGGTGTTTCGTGGAAAGATCGGCGATACCGCGCTCCGGGCGAATAGCCGGCGCTCCTTGCATTTTTCAAACAGCCAAGCGACAATGAAATTTCAAATTTGAAATTTGAAATCCCTGAGGGGAGCGCGGGTTATGGAGACAGCGAGTTTCGGTGCCGGGTGTTTCTGGGGTGTCGAGGCGGCGTTTCGGCAGGCGCCGGGCGTCGTTTCAACCGCCGTGGGCTACATGGGAGGAACCCTCGAAAGCCCAACCTACAAAGACGTTTGCACGGACGAGACCGGGCACGCCGAGACGGTTCAGGTCGTCTATGATCCCTCAAAGACATCCTACAACGATCTTCTGAACATCTTCTGGCAGAACCACGATCCGACCACCCTGAATCGCCAAGGGCCAGACGTGGGAACCCAATATCGATCGGTGATTTTCTACCTCACTCCTGAGCAGGAGGCGCTCGCCCGCGCGTCCAAGGATGCTATGGAGCGCTCGGGAGCATTCAAACGGCCCATCGTAACGGAGATTGTCCCGGCTTCCACCTTCTGGCGTGCTGAGGAGTACCACCAGCAATACCTCGAAAAGCGCGGCCTCGCCCAGTGCCATATCAAGTAGCGCAGAATTAGACTGAAACCAGCGCATAAGCGGAGAAACCTATGCCGGTGATTCGCACCTTCGAACCTTTTGTTCGTTCCTTGCTCCGCATCGTGGCTGGATTTACCTTCTCACTGCATGGGATGCAAAAAATCCTCGGCCTTTTTGGGGGGATGGGCGGGAAAGGCGCAACGGCTTCCTTTGGCTCGCTTCCCTGGATTGCGGGCTGCCTGGAACTGGTCGGCGGTGTGCTGCTGATTTTGGGCCTCCTCACCAGTCCAGTCGCGTTCATTCTGAGCGGCGAGATGGCCGTGGCCTACTTCAGGGCGCATTTTCCCCACGGGTTCTTCCCGATTGTTAACCACGGGGAGTTGGCGGCGCTTTACTGCTTCATCTTCCTCTACCTGTCCGTGGCCGGGCCCGGCCCACTCAGCCTGGATGCGATAGCACGACATAAGCCTGATTAGTCCCGCTTCCCGGCGCCTTCCTCTGGCGCTTCGTGTCCCCGGCAGGAGAGCACCGGCAGGCGCGGATATTGCGGGTAAGCGGGGTCCGTGGCGCTCCGGCGGCAGAGATAGAAGACCGATCCTCGATCAGACCGGATAATGCGAACGTGCATGCAACGGGCGCACAACCCCGATGAGCCGGAGCCCGGGTCAGGTACGTCGGTCATCACATTCCCCTCCCAAGCGTGGACGCGCGTCATGCCCCCGCGCTATTCTATTCTGAGTTATGACGTCTGATTCCTCAAGGGCGCGAAGAGCGAATTTCCGGCCCGGGACCCCGCGAAACACGTTCATTATCGTCGTCCCGATTCTGGTGGTTCTGGTCACCTTCCTTTTCTGGTATCAGACATGGTTTGGAAGGCCCTTGAGCGATCAGGAGATGGGCCAGTACCTATCGGACACGTCTTTACCGCACAAAACCCAGCACGCCTTGGCACAGCTTTCGAACCGGATGGCGCGCGGCGACGCGACGACCGGGCGTTGGTATCCGCAAGTCATCAGTCTGGCCGGGAGTAAACAACCTCAGTTTCGGTCGATGGCGGCTTGGGTGATGGGCCAGGACAACCGTTGTGAGGCATTCCACCGGACGCTGCTCGGGCTGCTCGATGACCCTGCGCCGCTGGTGCGCTCGAACGCTGCATTGGCCCTGGCGCGTTTCGGCGATCCTGCAGGAGAGCAACAGTTGCTGGCCATGCTGCAGCCCTTCACGCTCAACGCCACCCGGGCCGGCAGGCTCGACTTCCGGGCTAGAGAAGGGGACTCAATGCAAAGCGGCGGCATCGTGGCGCGCCTCAGCGTCGCAAACGACGGGAACCCGGTGGATGTGGTTTCACCGATAGCAGGCAGCGTTGCACGGCTGGCAGCCAAAGACCGCGCACAGGTCGGCGCAGGCGACGCAATTGCCGTCATTAGCCCCGGTGAAACGCAGGTGTTTGAAGCCTTGCGTGCTCTCCTACTGGTTGGGCACGCTGCAAGCCTACCCGAGGTCGACCGCTTCGCCGCCGGCGTTCCGGGAATGTCCGAGCGAGTCCGACAGCAAGCTGCCCTCACTGCGCAAGCCATTCGCCAGCGGACGTTGCCTAGCAGCGGCGTCAAATAGACCTGGCATTCTGAGTAGGGGTAGGGCTTGCCCTACCCTCGTCGTTCCCTCCTGCAATGTCCATCCGGGGACGGCAAGCCGTCCCCCTACGGGCTTGTAATGCTTGAGATTTCCTTGTTGGGAAACTAGAACGTGAACTTCGTCCCCAGCCGGACTTCGACATCTTCGGTGGGGATCATCTCGATGGCGTCCCACGGGCAGCCGTCCAGAAAACAGCCGTCGGGGCCCTTGCTGGTGCACTTCTTGCAGCCGATGCAGAGTTGAGGATCAACTTCGATTCGTCCGAATGGAGGGTGGTCCTCGTCCACCACCCAATACATGCAGTCGGCGACGGGACAGTAAGGAACACAGGCCGGAGAGCCGGCGCAACCGGTGCAGCACTCGGTGATGACTGCCAACTCCTTGGGTCTCTTTTTGCGTGGAGTCTCAATGCCTTCCGACTTCGGCTCCAGCTTGACCACTTCGCCTACCGGAATGTAATACTCTGCCACAGGCCCTCTCCTGGTTCGGGAATCTCTACATATTGTCCCAAATGAGTCGCCAGCGCGTCAACGGCAAAGCCTCTTTGGCGCCACCTGACATTCGTTGGGACACCGATCGGTCGAACACTCGGCAAAGCGGCTTGTCGTCGTTAGGTAGTGGACAGTTAGATGTAGAGGCGGCTTTATGCCGCCATTTGGCGAGCTAAACTTGCCGCTACAACATCAAGCTGTACCACCTGTACCGCTACCCGTCGTCAATTTGACTTGCCCGAAGCGGCGCAATAAGATGGTAGTTAGGACTTCGCCAAGAACATTTCTCCAAGTTATTGGAGGCTAGGATTATTCCCATGGTCGGCAAGACTTTTGGGCACTATCGCATCATCGAGAAGCTGGGCGGGGGCGGGATGGGAGTGGTGTACAAGGCCGAGGACACCCGTCTCGGCCGTTTCGTGGCCCTCAAGTTCCTGCCCCCAGACCTGGCCAGGGATCATCAAGCCCTGGAGCGCTTTCAGCGGGAAGCTCGAGCCGCCTCGGCCCTTGACCACCCGCACATCTGCGCTGTTTATGATATCGGCGAACACGAGGGCCAGCCGTTCATTGTCATGCAGTACCTGGAAGGTCAAACGCTGAAGCACCGAATTGCCGCCAAGCCATTCAAGTTGGACGAGCTTCTGGACTTCGGCGTCCAGCTTGCTGACGCCCTCGAGGCCGCACACGCGAAAGGTTTTGTCCACCGGGACATCAAGCCCGCCAATATCTTCATCACCGAGCGTGGGCAGGCGAAGATTCTGGACTTTGGCTTGGCGAAGCTCAGCTCGCAGCCGAAGACCGCCGCCCAAGCTGTGGGGGCGAGCAAAATGCCGACGCAGGCGGCGCAAGAAGCCTTTCTGACCAGCCCGGGGACGGCCCTTGGCACCGTGGCCTACATGTCACCCGAGCAGGCGCTGGGCGAGGAACTCGACGCGCGCACCGACCTGTTCTCGTTTGGGCTGGTTCTTTACGAGATGGCGAGCGGCCGTCCGGCGTTTCCTGGAAACACCTCGGCAGCCATCTTCGACAGCATTCTCCACAAGGCGCCCCCCTCTCTACTGCGCTTGAAACCCGACCTCCCAAATGACCTGGAACGAATAATCGGTAAGGCGCTCGAGAAGGACCGGGAAATGCGCTACCAGAGCGCCTCCGAGATGCGGACCGATCTTAAACGGCTCAAGCGCGATACGGATTCGGGCCGCTCAGCCTCGGTTGCCGCAGCGGTCATTTCTCCCCCGCGAGACGAGAGCAGCGCCAACCCGGTTGTCGCCCCTGCCCCGCCCCCAGTGGTTGAACCCGTGACGCCGAGCCCCGCAAAGCGCGCCAAGCCGCGCCGAGGCTTGGTGATCGCCGCCGCGGCGGTAGTGCTGATCGGGATGATTGAAGCCGTATTCCATTTCCGGCGCACGCCGGCGCTGACGGCGCGCGATTCCATCGTGGTGGCGGATTTCGTCAACACCACCGGCGAGCCAGTTTTCGACGGGACGCTGAAAGAGGCGCTCACAGTGCAACTTGAGCAATCCCCTTATCTGAACGTCCTGCCCGAATCGCAGGTGCGGGAGGCGTTGCGCTTCATGGGCCGCTCTCCCGACGAGCGAGTCTCCACCGAGGTGGCCCGCGAGATCTGCCTGCGCGAGGGAGCCAAGGCGATGTTGGCAGGCTCCATTGCGAGCCTGGGCAGCCATTACGTGATTGACCTCAAGGCCGTCAACGCGCAAACCGGCGACTCGCTGGCCCGCGAGCAGAGTGAGGCCGAAAGCAAAGAGCAGGTGCTCAAGTCGCTGGACCACGCCGCCTCCAGCCTGCGGCGCAAACTCGGCGAGTCCCTCGGCTCTGTCCAGAAGTTCGCCATGCCTCTCGAGAAAGCCACCACTTCTTCCCTCGAGGCGCTGCAAGCTTTCACCCTGGGACAGGCCGAGCACCAGAAGATCGATGACCTGAAGGCCATTCCCTATTTGAAACACGCCGTTGAACTAGACCCCAACTTCGCCATGGCCTATGCGACGCTTGGCGTGGCCTACAGCAACCAAGATGACAGCGCCCAGGCTTCGGAATACTTGAAGAAGGCATTTGAATTAAAAGATCGGGCGAGCGAACGGGAGAAGTTGTACATCTCCGCGCATTACTACGAAATGGTAACCGGGGAGCAACAGCGCGCCATCGAAGTCTACGAGTCGTGGAAAGAGACCTACCCTCGCGACGTAACACCCCGCGAAAACTTGTCGAACCGCTACAGCGAATTCGGCCAGTTTGAAAAAGCCCTGAGCAATGCCAACGAATCTTTGCGGCTCAACCCGAAAGACGTTTTCGCCTACCAGAATGCTGAAAGTGCTTACGAAAAGCTCGATCGGTTCGATGAGGCGAAGGCTATTGCGGATCAGTCCATCGCGCAGCACGCGGATTCTTTCGGCGTCCACGAAGTGCTCTATGAAATTGCCTTCATTCGCGGCGACGCTGCGGGAATGCAACACGAAATCGCGTGGGCAACCGGAAAGCAGAATGATCTCTACATGCTCTTTGTTCAGGGTGGGGCTGACTACGCTATGGGAAGAGTGCACAGGGGCCGCGAGACCGTGGCGCGGGCCATCGCTCGCGCCCAGCAGGCCGGCCTCAAAACGGTGGCGGCCGATGCCCGGGCCGGGATGAGTGTGGGGGAGGCAGCGCTCGGCTACCTCCAGGAAGCGCGCGACGGGGCCGCAGAGGCTCTTG
>Ga0209517_10005053_pt1 | contig 16958 bp, 11 predicted proteins | sample PeaSoiMetSII2010_FD_187695 | JGI IMG/M metagenome (GOLD analysis project Ga0209517, IMG submission 187695) | Peat soil microbial communities from Weissenstadt, Germany - SII-2010 (SPAdes) (version 2) | ecosystem: Environmental > Terrestrial > Soil > Wetlands > Peat | place: Germany...
TTTCTAATTCATGAGAATCCGCAATATGACCTCTACTACATTCGGAATCGAGGGTTCTTCATGGATCTCGCAATCCTGCTTCACACTCTGGCCTTCGCCATAAAGGGTGTGTAACTCGATCCACATTGCAGAAGAGCGATGGTTGTAACTCTTCCTCCAGTTCTCTCTGTGCCGCCAAGGAGGCATTCAGTGCTCCTTCGCAAAGCCTGCCTTCTCGGCGCATACCCTATCGAACCTAACGCCTGGAGTCGGGTCAGTGATGCGATGTGCTGAACCGTTCAAGCGGGTGCCAGCCAGAGCATTGCTTGCTCGCGTACCAGCTCTTAGATTCGCCACCGGGAGTTATTGCGCGCGGCCTTCAACAAAGTCCCCAATGCAAGTTCAGATGAGTCGGTGAGCGACCTTCGGTCGGCCATCATGTGATACCTTAGATTCAGGCGCACATATTGCGAATATTGTGTACTTGATTCTTTTCTTTCCAACAGGTGAATGCCTAGTTTCCAGACAGGAGTCAGCTCAGCCGCAATGTCCACGACTAATCCACGCATACCTTCTTCATTGGAGCCGGATCATCCTTCACTCGATGATGGTCTTGAGAGTCAAGACCTGTCTCTTCGCCAGGCAATTAGGGTTCTTCGTTCTCGCTATCGTTTCATCCTAGTCATTGTCTCCACAATGCTCCTGGTGGTCGTGCTGGCTTCCATTCTGCTGCCTGTTAAGTATGAGGCCACATCGACCATTGAACTCAAGCAGGAACAGAATGAACTCGGCGGCCAACTCGGCGCAGTCGCAAGTTCGTTGACTGGATCTGACGACCTTAAGGTCGATTTAAAGACTGCCAAATCTGTCTTTCAAGACCCGGCGCTTGGTATAGAAGTACTCGAGCGCATGCGCTCCGGTGATCTGAAGACCCCATCAGACTCGCGGTTCGTGGGCGCCAATGCGCACGATAAGACTGTGCGCCCTCCGTTGCGGGATGATCCAAAAGCGAGGGAAGCTCTGCTGGACAGGTTCGAGTCTCATCTCACTGTAGAGGAGATTTCAGGCACCCGTCTGCTCCAGGTAACATTCAAAGACAAAAATGCGGAATTCGCAGCGGATGTCGCAAACGCTGTTGTTGATCAATACATTAAGGATACGCTAAAACGCAGAAATGCTTCGACCGTCGAATCTACCGAGTGGATGGCCGGCCAGCTTGAAGAACTTAGAAAGCAGGTTGAAACTGCCCAGACGAATCTTGTTGAATTTCAAAAGCGAAGCGGGTTTATTGTTGTTCCATCAGCCGGGGGCAGCGGGGGCGGCAGCGGCGGCGGGTCTTCTGGTGGGCCTCAGCTTCATAGCACTCTTCTTGATCGCCTGATTGCTCTTAACTTTTCTCTTGTTCAGGCCCAGGGAGCGAGAATTGCCGAGGAAGCTACCTATCGAGTCCTCAAAACTGGCGATGCGGCGGCAATCGATGCGTTTGCATCAACTGCCCTATCGAGTGGCACGGCTTCTGGCACAGCTTCTGGCGGCGGTTCAAGCACCACTAACTCTGGCGGCAGCGGGGGGAGTCAACAAGGGAATGCGTTGACTGGTTTGGTAGCTCTCCATCAGCAACAGATTGTTCTCAAGCAGCAGCTCGCCGCAGCCTATCAAACCTACGGCGCCAAAAACCCCCATGTCATCGATCTACACAATCAGATTGACTATCTCGACACCGAGATAAAGGATGAGACTGCCAGGGCTCTTTCATCCGTAAAGACTTCGTTGCAAATCGCCCAGCAGACGGAAGACGACGCAAGAAAGGAAGTTCAGAGTCTAGAGCGCGACGCGGGTCAGATTAACGACTCGGGAGTCCGTCTCGCAATTCTGCAGCAGGAGGCAGATTCCTCTCGTGCTCTCTATGAGGATCTTTATACGAAGTTGGAAGAATCCCGCTTGGCGGAAGAGACCCAGTCATCAAATGTTTTGGTTATCAGTGAAGCGTTTCGTCCGGCGACGCCAACCTTCCCCAAGTGGGGCCTGAATATCGCGGGCAGCCTCCTTGTCGGACTTGTTCTGGGTGTCATGTTGGCTTTCCTGAGGGAAAGTCTTGACGAGACCATCTCCACGAGTCTCGAGATCGAAGGCCTTACACAAACGCCGGTAATTGGGATTATTCCGAAGTTTGAACCCACGGTGAGCACGAAGAATGTCAATCCTGAGGCGGTCCCCGGTGAGGCTGCGAAGCAGCAGGGTGGCGTGATGGGCCAGCGGAATTCCGAAGCCGGGGAGGCGTATAGGGAACTGCGTACGACGATTCAGCTTTCGCAGGCTGGTTCGCCGCCGCGCAAGCTGCTGGTCACAAGTCCATTGCCTGGTGATGGCAAAAGCACAACTTGTTACAATCTCGCCGCGGGCTTTGCTCTTCTCAATAAACGCGTATTGCTACTGGACGCTGACATGCGCAAGCCGTCATTGCATAAGCGAACGGGAATCCGCCCAGCAAAGGGGCTCAGCAGTCTGCTCACGTCGTCCGCTGACCTCGGCAGTCTAGTACTCCCGGTTCCGGGTGTCGAGAATCTCTTTTTTCTCGGCGCAGGGCCGCTCCCCCCAAATCCAGCGGAGCTGCTGACAGCGCCACCGCTCGCAAAGTTGATCGCTGCTGCTTCAGAGCAGTATGACATGGTGATCATCGATAGCCCGCCGGCGTTAATGGTTTCAGACTCCAGTATCATCTCCGGTTCGGTAGATGGCGTAGTTGTTGTGGCCTGTGCCGGAAGATCCACGCGCACAGCCCTGCTGCGAACACTTCGCAACCTGCGCCGGCACCAGGCCAAGATATTGGGCGTGGTACTCAACATGGTGAACACCAAGTCGTCTGAGTACTATTATGCGTATGGATACTACGGCGGAAAGTACTACGGGGAGGAGTCCAATGAACAAAAGAAGTCCTAAGTTCCCTTCAAGCTTTGCCGGACAAATACAAAAGATTCTCTTGTGTCTCCTCGCGGCACTGGGCGCGCCTGCCCTCCTGCACCCTCAGCAGGCAGGTTCGAATGCAACGCAACAACTTCAGCAATCAGCGCAACAGGGCCAGCACGGAGCAACGGGGTCTGGGGCGCACTCTGGAGCAGGCAGTCTAGAATCCATTGCCCCGGAGGGGATTGCGGACCTTAAGCTCTCGCCTGGAAGCATGGTCGACGTTCGTGTCTTCGAAGAGCCCGATATAGATGGCAGCTACCGCCTGGATGGCGCCGGTGAGATAACGCTGCCTTTGGGCGGAAAGATCCCTCTCGCAGCACTGACGCTGCCCGAGGCTGAGGCCGCCATCAGCGCCAAACTGGTTGCTGGGGAAATTCTCAAGACGGCACACGTCGTAGTGAATATCGACGAGTACAACGCGGAGAACGTGGTCGTGCTCGGCGAAGTTGTTTCTCCCGGACGATATCCGATTCTCACTGCGCGCAAACTCAAGGACGTCATCGCGATGTCCGGCGGCATGACACCACTTGCCGGGAATGAAATCATCGTACATCGGGCAGATCAGCCGGCTGGAGTAACGGATGCTATCCATCCTCGTGGCGGCGTGAACGATCAAACTGCCATGAATGTCGACATAAATCCCGGAGATAGCGTGTTGGTCAAGAAGGCTGGGATTGTCTACGTGCTCGGTGCAGTCAACAGGCCTGGTGGTTACCTGATGCAGGAGAACGGGGAACTCAACGTAGCCGAGGCGGTGGCGCTGGCCCTTGGAACCACTCCACAAGCATCAACGGGGAAGACTCGAATTATCCGCAAGGGGCCAGACGGAACTTTGTTGGAGATCTCCACTCTCTATAACAAGGTTACCAAGGGCGAAGCCGTTCCTGCGCTACTCCAACCGGAAGATATAGTATTTGTGCCACCCAGCGGTTGGAAGGAAGCACTAAGTCTGACTCAAACAGAACTGAGTGCGGCCGCTTCAGCGACGATTTACACCTTTCGCTAATGCCAAGGAGATCTTACGGGCAGAGATTCAACGTGTGCTATGCCTGACGGACATGAGACGTAAAGCAACTGGCTGCTCAAGAAATGATTTGGGTACTCCCTCTCGTTCCGGATCGCAGCAACAGGCTTGACTCGTTACGAGTTCCAGTTTTGAATACGAAGCCAGGTAACGCGCCTCACAGTGCCTGCTGACTGCCCCTTGTTAGCAGGCACGCTGGGGGCGATGGCTCAGAATAGAACTCAACGCCACTCGCCTTCATCGTGCGTTTAGCCATGCATAGATGACAAACACTCTATTTTCCACTTTGGGCTCTTGGCCCGCTGGTAATGGCGTTTAGCGCCGCATCATCGGAGAACGACGATTCGTATTCTTCTGAATGGACTAGGACGGGACACGGGCCCTACGGGCATTTGTCGAATCGCAGCCAATCATGCAAGTGCCCTGGTGCAAGGTGGCGTCGCGGAACATCTGGTTCTTGCAGTGGGCGCATGGCAGAAGGAAATGTATCAATCGCTTCTTGGTCCGGATGCAGATGCTATTGAGTTTGTTACTGCCGACATAACGAATGCTTCACTTTCGCGCAACCGGTGGTTCGCAACCGAGGTCCCGCGACTCTCAAAGAAGTTCTCGCCCGATCTTGTTCACTACTCTTTTCCCGCTCCGGTCCTCAGGAGGATGTTTGCTTGCCCGGTCGTCGTTACCTTGCACGACCTATATCCATATGATCTGCCGGCCAACTTCGGATTTCCAAATTACTATGTCAACCGCATGATCCTTCGCGAATGCATCGCCAGTGTTGATGGAATAGCTTGTGTTTCCAACTCCACAAAACATCGTCTGCAGGAGATATTCCCGGGCGCCGCCCGCCGCGCCGCTGTAGAGGTCACTGGCAACTATGTTAAGATTTCCGGCAATGGGCTCGACTCTTCTGGCGTATCGGGAAAGTTACACAGCACCTCCTTTATACTTTCAGTGGCACAGCATAGAAAGAACAAGAATCTCGATCTCCTGATTCGCAGCTATGCACGATTGTTGAAGTCTGGGACAATCAACTGTAATCTTGTGATTGTGGGAGCACATGGGCCGGAAACGAAGCCTCTGGTCGATTTAGTGAAGTCTTTAAATGTTTCCGAGCAAACATCGTTTCTGCACTCCATTAACGACGCTGAGTTGAGCTGGCTCTACAAGCACTGTATTCTCTTCGCGGCAACTTCCAGCGTAGAAGGCTATTGTCTCCCAGTTGCCGAAGCTCTATTGCATCATGCCAAAGTTCTCTGTTCCGATATCTCAATACTGAGAGATATTGCAGGGGAGCACGCCGCCTATTTCTCGCTGCAAGGGGATGCTGTGGGGAACCTCGTGACTGCGATGGAAGGAGCGCTCGCCCGGCCCTTAGGACCGAGAGTTCCAGACGATCGCTTCTCCGAAGCAACTGTGCTGGCAGCATATTCCAGGTTGTACGCTCGTCTTTGCTGACCCGCCTGGCCGCGGCCGCCAGATGCAATGCGAGGATTGATTTCGCAAACTGTCGTAAGGAGCAATTCGCATAGATTGCTTGTGACTCTCTTCACTTTCATAGAAGAGGTGAACAGCTTTGCCATCGGGCAAGATGCATCCTGGAAGGAATTGAACGGCCAGCAATTCTGCAATAGAGATCATGCCCCGGAGTGACGGTAAGAAGGGGTGAACTGGCGACTGCTGGACATCGATAGGCCAGAATACTGAGATACATTGACCATTATCCTGAGGAATGACGTGGAAGCGACCCCAAAGGCAATCGATGGCGCGCCAACGTTCCCAAACACACAGGGAACGTGCCATAGCGCAATAGTCGCTATAGTCGGCCCCGATGGAACGGGAAAATCCACAACGATCGATGAGTTACGCCGGCAACTCGAGTCGAATGGAAGCAGAGTGAGCAATAACATCCGGCACTGGCGCCCCGGTGTACTCCCAACTTTGGGGCGTCTGACGTCCAAAGGAGGCGCGGAGTCGCAATTTGGAGGACCTCCTCGCCGGAGCCCTGGCCGTTTTCAGTTCCTCAGACTCGCGTATTACGGGCTGGATTTTGTCGTCGGGCACTTTCTCCAGGACAATCGGGAGAAGCGGCAAAAGACCGTTGTTCTATACGATCGATGCGCACTTGATATGCATGTCGACCCCTTGCGATTTGCGCTGCAGTCGACGCGGGGCACGGGGCTTCTCTGGAAGATCGTTCCGCGCCCGGATGCGGTCATTCTGCTTTACGACTCGCCCGGCAGGATTCTCGCAAGGAAGGCTGAACTCACTCGCGCAGAGTTGCAAAGGCAGTTCTCGGTGTGGATCAAGCTGCTCGCAGAGGGCCAGGTCGACGCAGTTGTGCGCATAGATTCTATGCCTGGAGCAATAGCTCGGCGCATAGCCAGTTATCTGAATGAGAAAGCATCTTCAGATGCAAATATCTCTCAGGGGTCCGCTGCCCGCCGGCGGATGCTTGATTCTGTATTGCAAATGTTGGCAAGTGCTCCTGCGGAGAGTAATCCGCAGTGCCCGCGCGAGCAGGACGCGTCGAGCCCACATGAAAGAGAATTTGCCGTCGTACCCAGTCTGTCAGATCCCCGCTTTCTTATTCCGCTCGGGTCCCGGAAGAGCGCAGCAAATTCGCTTCGCATATACAGCGCGCACAAGCCGCTTGCAAGAACCTACAAATGGGTTCTGGAAAAGGGCCTTCGCACAGGTCTAGTGCAACCGTGCTTGCGCCAACGGACATTGGTCCGCCCGACCGCAGCGGAGACAGAAACCCTCCAACGCACGTTGCCGCTCGAACAATACCTCGCTCAGGCGCTCGGCCAGAGCGAGGTATTCCTCGGCGTGTCGCTGGGTACGCCGAGTGCTCATCAGAAGCCGCTTTTTCAAGTCATGGACCGAGAGGGTCGCGCGCTGGCATATGCCAAGATCGGCTGGAACGACGATACAATCAGGATTGTAAAGAACGAAGCACAAGCCCTTCAGAGATTGGCTGGTTGCAAATTTACTAACGCAACCATACCGCGCGTATTGATTGCCGAGCACTGGAAGGATCACTATCTGCTGCTGCAGTCCGGCCCGCCGAGTGAGGGCTGGACGCCCTCGCGGGATATATCGGCAAACCACCTGCAATTCCTCAGTGAACTCAGCCGAATCGACGATACCAAGACATCTCTGCAAAAGAGCATTTGGTGGAAGAGCATTCAGCAACGGATCAAGACGATGGACGAAATGGGCGTCTCGTACGATGCTGACCTGGTGCAATGGGCTTTGGATGAGTCTGCGCTTCGATTTGGAATGACGGAGGTACCCTTCGGCATGAAACACGGTGACTTCACGCCGTGGAATCTCTTGCAGAAGAAGCAGGAACTCTTTGTTCTGGATTGGGAGTATGCCGAAAGTCATGCGCCCCCTGGATCTGACCTCTTCCACTTCGTCATCCAACGCGCAGCATTAGTGAATGAGGCTCAGCCAAAGAACATTGCACGTGATCTTCTAGGCTCCACCCCGGTAAATCGGATGTTGCGGGAGTACTTTGTAGATGCGGGTCTCGAAGTGGAACAAATCCACAGTTTCCTCGCTCTATATGCCGCCGATACCCTGAGCTGGCACGTGTGTCGGGATCAAGGCCGGAAGGATCCAAAGTCTCTTCAAACTCGCAAGGTATGGAGACATCTTCTTATCGGATATGTTTGTCGCAACGCGCCGCCCGGCCTTTCTTAGAGCCGGCCGCAGGCTGATCACTGAGGACGAGCACGGCGACCACGGATGATGGACAGCATTGACGCGAATAGCAATCAAATGGGGATGAAAGACGATGCATATTGTTCACTTTACTAGCGGGCGAATCAATCCTGCCGCTGCTAAGGTTGGGCTCGTAAATGTGGTTTACTGGCTTGCGCTTGAACAGGCCCGGGCCGGCCATAATGTAACCGTCGTGATCCTTCCCGAAAAGCGGGATTACAAGAACATCGAGAATGCAGGCTTCAATATCCTCGAATACGCTCCACCCTCGCGCGCGGGATTCGCGATCGATAAGCAATTGCTGCGGGATATTGACGGCGGTGGCCTGAAGATAGATATCGCGCAGCTGCATGGAGTGTGGTCTCCGACTATTGCCATGTTAGGGGCTGCTCTCCGCAAAAGACGAATACCCTACGTAGTCAGTTCGCACGGGGGTTTTTCGCCGGGCATCCGGCAAAAGCAAGTGTTGCGCAAGTGGGGATTCAAAGTACTATTTGGACTGCCGCTCGTTAATAGTTCGCTTTTTGTACATATCCATTCGCAGGATGAGGCGAAAGATGCACGAGACTTTGGTGTGACTGCTCCAACAGTAGTGGCGGAACAAGGCTTCAGCGCCGACTCCATCCCTCCAGGGTTGGTGCCTGACTGGCTTTCCAAAGAGTTCCCTGAGCATCAGAAATCCTTCAAATTGCTCTTTCTGGGCCGACTTGACCCCTGGCATAAAGGAATCGATCACCTCCTGGAAGCCGTTGCGATTGCGCGCGCTAAGGTTCCAAATATAGTCCTGTTTCTCGTTGGGCCCAAGAAGAGAAGATACAGCACACAGATTCCGGAGCTAATAGAAAGACAGGGCCTTATCAACCATGTGGTGCTCGTCGGCCCGCTTTACGATCCGGTTGCAAAGTATTCCGCCTTGGCGAGCTCCGACCTATTTGTATTGACATCCCGATTCGAGGGTTTCCCATTGACTGTGCTGGAGGCGATGGCGTGCGGAGTCCCGGTGTTGGTGACCAGAGGAACCAACGCCGGGGGGATGCTTGCAAGGAAGCAAGCCGGAATCGTATGCGAGAGCGTGCCAAAAGAGATCGCCAATGCAATCATCGAAGCTGCGTCAGCGCCAGATGAGCTTCGATCAATGGCAGCGCGAGGTTTGGAAATTATCAAGAACCAAACCTGGGAAAAGCCGGCGGCTGTGTTAATCGACGAGTATACAAGGAGACTGAAAGGTGACGTTGGATGAAGAGGGTCGATGATCCAGAGAAGCTCAGGGTGCTGACTGGGGAGGCTCTGGCTGAATCGTATAACCGTGCTGGGATCAAGTACGTACTCATCAACGGACTCTATGGGTATCCTTCAGGGATAGGCCGCGATTTAGACATTCTGGTGCGGCCGGAAGATGTTCCGAGCATTATTGGCAAGTGTGAAGAGATAGGCAAACAAGTAGGATGGGATCGCCTGCTGGTACGCTGGAGCCCTTACGGGACATGGCAGTTGTTTTTGATTCGCAAGGACCCTGAGCGATTATCCTGGCTCGAGGTAGATCCCATGCTCAAGGACACGATGGTATTGGGGGCGGCATGTCTGCTCGGGGAGTGGGGCAAGACGAGTGACCTGCGCGTAGACTACTGTCGGGGCCCGTTCCCAGTCAGCAAAGTGGGCCACTATGTCAAGTCGCAACTGAGGCCTGTCTTGTATGGAGACCTTGCAAGATTCAAGGGAAAGTATGCCTTAGAGGCCGTTGAGGACAAGGATATCGTTCGATACCTTCAGAGTCTGCTGGGCAAGGGCATGGCCGATCGGTATTGCAAAGCTACCAACACTGGTGTGGAGGGCGTTACTAGTTTGGGGAACAGGCTCAAGTGGAGGATCAATTCACGGTTCGCGTTACAGCACCCATTTCGAGCGATTCGGAACCTGATTTGGAGTCGCATCGTGCGGCCCATCAAGCTCTATTTATTTGCAGCAGGCATGGTGTTCCAGGTCGTTGGTCCAGACATTCCGAAGAAGACTGAGGTTCTTGAAGAAGCTCGGAAGTACTTGAACGGGTGTTTCCAGATAAAGATCAAGGATCGTTGGATTGAATCGGGAACGGCAGGGAGTTCGCCTGCCGGAGTTCGCCGAGGGTGGTTCAAGCACTGGTTGCGCGTCGCGTTCCAATGCGTTTCCTTGACCTGGAGGTATTACGTCAAAGATAGATTTCTGCCAAAATCCGTGATCCAGTTTGTTCTTTACAACGGCGGAGGTGCGAATGTAGCAATGGACCCAGCGAAATACGGGTTCCGATCCGGAGCAGGCTTAGGATTGATACAGGGGTTCATCCCGCGTTCCATCGAAATTGTCCTGCTTCCCGAGTCGGCTGAGGAGATTGTTGCGGCTAACGCCCAAGATGGCATCGAGTTATGCAGGGAGCAACTGGATAGATGGCGGGCATGGGCTTATAATAGCGAAGCGCGGAACGTGGTGGTGGCTGGAGAATCAACCGCCGGAACCGGCCAGAAAGTGGCACTTTCCATTCTGCAAGAGATCGAAGCGCGATTCGGGGTCTCGCAGAACAAGAGGTTGCGGCGCGTAATGCGCGATTACGTAAAAGACGAAAGGGCCCTGCAATAGGAACAACAGCTGAGGCGAAGGCCCGCGCAGGCGTCTTGAATCATAGAAATCGTTTTTCGCTTGTAAGTGTGGAGGTTAGTCGAATTGCATGGCAGTGACGCAGAAATCTTTAGAGGAACTCTGGCTCAAGGCGTTAATGGCTGTCTTGTTTGGCTATGCCTTGATGGGAAAGGAATTTGCTTATTTATTCTTCGGTGAGATGGTTATCCTGGCAGGTTGCATAATCTTCGTAAGATCCCAGAGACTCACGCTGATTTTCAGCGATCCAACCCTCTTGTTATGGGCGTTCTTTGCGTTCTGGGGATTGTGCAGGACGATTCCTTTTATAGGCAGATATGGCTTCTTTGCGATCAGGGATGCCGCGCTGTGGGGGTATGGCCTTGTTACGGTATTAATCGTTGCGTTTGTAAATAGTAGCAATCAGATCTCCCGGGCGCTCAATACCTATCGCCGGTTCATGTTTTGGCTCATTCCTGCCATACTTGTCTTGTTAGTGCTGGCATTAGGATTTGAAGTCAGGCCGCCAGCGCCACCCTGGGCAAGCGAGCCCACTTTCCCGCTGATGAAGAGCGCAGATGCGTCCCTTCACCTGGCTGGCGCAGCTTTGCTGGTATTGCTGTTTACCGATCGACGGAAGGCTTCGGAGAAACAGGTCCTGGGGTTTTACCGCATCGTGGGGTTTTTGCTATGGGTGCCGAGCGTTTTTATTGTCTTGCTCGCCACGCGGGCTGGCTTCATGGCGATTATGGTGCCCATCATTGTGGTCTCTCTGATGAGATTCCAGCGAATTGGGTGGAAAACGATCGCTGTTGGAATCATGGTCATCGTGGTTGTCCTCGGGATCGTGGAAACGAACCTTGTGACGATTACGATCCGGGATCGCCAATTCTCCCGAGATCAGCTGACGGCAATGGTCACGAGTATTTTCGGAAATTCTGAGCACGCAGAACTTGAGGGAACGAAGGAGTGGAGGTTGGGTTGGTGGGAGAACATCGTCCAGTACACGGTCTTCGGCCCCTACTTTTGGACAGGGAAGGGATTTGGGGTGAACCTAGCCGTTGAGGATGGCCCCCCGGGAATGACGGCGGAGCAGACCTCGCTGCGTAGCCCACACAACGGTGGCATGACCGTTCTGGCGCGGATGGGTGTTCCTGGAGCAATCCTTTGGATAGTGCTCAATTTCAGTTTCGCATTTCGAATTCTTTCGGCGTTTCGCCGATCCACCAGAGATAGGTTGCGATTTTGGACCGGCGTGAACCTTTGGGCCTTCTGTATGTGGCTTGCCGCGATGATCAACTTGAGTTTCGACGTGTATGTGGAGGGGCCGGTCGGGGGCATGTGGTTCTGGGCTGCAATTGGCTTTGGAGTTGCTGCCGTAAGAGTGCAGGCATACGAGGCCCGAAAGTTGCGCGCGGAATCGCGCCTGCAGGTTGCGGTGTAGCCGAATAGCAATCATTACCGGCAGCAAAGAGCAAATGGAGGAGAAGCAAGTTCAGAAGTCACGGTTTTCCGATCTATTCGCTCGATTGTCGCGCGGCCGCGGACCAATTGCACTTGCGGACCAGATGATGGTGAGCGCGGCAAACTTTGCCTGCGGGATTGTCCTCGTGCGCGGGCTGGGGCTGGAGCAGTTTGGCAAGTACAGCATTGCATACACGCTACTGCTCTTCGCCAATGCCCTGCAGATGAGCTTTGTGGCCTCGCCGATGCTGAACATCGGTCCATTGCTGCATAAGGAGGAGAAGGCGCACTTTGTGAACGGGATGCTTACCTTGCAGATATTGGCCAGCATTCTCCTCTTCCTAGTCTTTGCGCTGATTGGACTTGCGGCACGCCTGTTTACGACATTCTATTCGGTCCCAAGCATCCTCCTGTTCGCCTGCTGCATCGGAACTTATCAGCTTCAGGACTGGCTCAGGCGCTATTACTTCCTGGCACACAAGGGAAAGCATGCGCTGGCCACGGACTTCATTAGTTACTGTGGACAGTTCCTGCTGCTGCTGCTGCTTTGGCGCGTGGGGCGCTTGAGCCTGGTCGTCACATTTCTCGTCATGTGCGCAACTTCGGTTGCTGCTGTTGTTATGGGCCCTGTTACGGATCGGCTACGGCCATCCTGGGGAACGCTTGGCGCTACGTGGAAGCGCTGTAAGTCCTTGAGCCGCGATTTACTGATATCGAGCCAAGTCAGATGGTTTGGAACGCAGGGCCTATTTTTGATCGGTGCGGCAGTTCTGGGGAGTGCCGGGATAGGTGGCCTTCGCGCCACCCAGAGCCTGGGAGGTCCAATCTATCTCATCCTCATGTCATTTGAGAATGTCGTGCCAATCCGCCTAGCAGAGGAGCTAAAGAAGGGGGGCGCGGCCGGAGCATATGCCCTTACGCAGAGGTTCATTTTTGTTGGAACGCTGTTCTTTGGGCTAACTACTGTGCCGATAGCAATCTTCGGGAAGCCGATACTCAGATTAATCTACGGTCCCGCGCTTGTAGCGTTTTATTGGCCGCTTTTGCTGCAACTGGGCAGCATCTTGGTAACTTGCGCGACAATGCTCTGGATTCACCTCTATCGCAGCGTGCATGAAACAGCCCCAATCCTGCACGCTAATGGCCTCGCCACCATTGCAAACCTTCTGACTGTTTACTGGTTTGGCCATCTTTGGAACGCTTCAGGGATTGTGCTCTCCATGCTTTTGGGACAAATGGTCATCGCACTGTACTGCATGTTCTACTGGGCAAGACATCACGGTGCCATTTTGGCACGGCACCCAGCGCCGGCAGTTATCGAGCCTATTGCCTTTCAGAACTGAACAGGCGGCGAGGGTTCCGTCCAGCCTACCCCATGAGGCGTTCAGGCTGCTCTCTTTTCAGCAGGTTTGCTTGGCACCTGGCTAACGGGATTCGCAGCAAGCCTGAAGCGTCTCCGATTCATCGAGGGCGAATCTGTTCTCGAACATTCAATTCCCCTCGATCCCCCTTCGTCCAGTTACGGACCGATGAAAATGTGCGTTAAGCGCCCGCGTGTGCAACAAGGTGGCCGAATGACCTGCCTTATCTTCACTCAAAGATATCCGGTCGATGGTCAGCGACGGATAGATGATTCTGCCAGCCAAGTGCATGGAGCGAGCCTTTAGTGGCAAAGGAACAGGCTCTCGAAGGACAGGGTTGCAAAGAGGAGTGGCTTGCGTGAACGTGCCGAAGCTAGACAATCCAGCGCGCACTTACCGACCTGATTGTGATGGGATACGAAGTCTCGCAATCCTGAGCGTTGTTCTGTACCACGCGGGCGTTCCTTTGTTATCCGGGGGCTTTACCGGGGTTGATGTTTTCTTTGTCATATCGGGGTATCTCATTGGCGGTCATATATTCTTCGATCTACTGACGGACAACTTCAGCTTCGTGCAATTCTACAGGCGCCGCGCCAAGCGAATTCTTCCGGCATTCTTTCTTGTACTCATCTCTACAATCACCGTTGCCTTGTTCTTATTGTCGCCGTATGAGTTGAGCGAACTGGTCAAATCGGGGTTCGCAGCTGCAATCTCAGCATCCAATGTCTATTTTTGGCGTTACACAGATTACTTCGCACCAAACAGCGATCTCAATCCGCTGCTGATGACCTGGTCACTCGGAGTAGAAGAACAGTTTTATATCCTGATCCCGATATCTATGGTCCTGCTGGCGCGCATCCGCCGGGGCTTACTCCTGTCCTCGATTGTAGCCGTGTGTGGTCTCTCATTCGCCTACGCAGTGTACGAAGTAGCCAGAAGTCCTTTGGGTGCGTTCTATATGTTACCGGGACGCGCGTGGGAGCTGGGTTTTGGCGTTACGCTCGCTGTGATGGAACTGAAGAGCAGTCGCGCACTTCTGTCCAAGCCCCTAGCCCAATGGACCAGTACTGCTGGTATCGCACTGGTACTTGCACCTCTGGTGTTCATTTCAATATCTACTCCGTTCCCAGGTGTGGCGGCTTTGCCCTCCGCACTTGGCACGGCACTAATTATCGCGTCTCCCGAGGGTTGGATTAATCGCCGGCTTCTGTCTCTCCCGCCTCTCGTGTTTATCGGCAAGATATCCTACTCATGGTACCTTTGGCATTGGCCGATGCTGTCCTTCCTGCACGTTATGCATGACGGCAAGTTGCCTCCCTCCGTAGCTGCCCTGTCTGTTGCCATGTCATTCTGTGCTGCGGTAGTTTCGTACTATTTGGTTGAGCAACCATTTCGCAAATCTGATATGGCGGCAGCGCCCCTTCTTGCTAGGTATGCTACCGTGAGCGTGGCCGTCATGGTGGTATGTGCAGGCATCTGGTGGAGCCATGGTTTGCCACAGCGTTATCCGCTGCTTGCAGTGGCTGACCGTGAAATAGACGCGATGAAGTATAACCCATGTCTTATCTCCTCCAGAGGAAGTACCCCCAACCTAAGCAAGGTATGCTATGACGCCTCCGATACAAAAACAACCGTGGCGCTTTGGGGTGACAGCCATTCCGCCGCAATGGCGCCTGGACTGCGCGATCAAGTGAAAGCGGAGCAATACGGATTTGCGCAACTAGGACAAACCGGGTGCCTACCGCTGATTGACGCAGCCGAGTACAGGGCAGACAACCCCGATGTTGCCAGACACTGCATGGAATTCAACCGGAACGTTGTCGCGATTCTAAATGCTTCGCACAACATAAGAGTTGTGGTCCTTGTCGCCTTCTGGGAAAGACCATTTCAACCTGACAGTGAAGTATGGCTGGTGGGCGAACATGCAGAAGGCAACGGGCGCCCTAGTTTGCAGCAACAGGAGAGAATGTTTGTAAGTTCTCTGAAAACATCGATTCAGTGTCTTCAGGCAAGTGGGAAACAGGTCGTTCTAATGGATGATGTGCCCAGCTTTGCCTTCGATCCACACTCGCTCTTTAGAAACTGTCAAATGCCGGTCCGTCACAGAATTGCGGAATGGCTCGGCGAACATCATGGTTGCGAGGTGGGATCGGGTCCTATGCGCGACCCAGCCTCCGCTGCATTGACAACTTCTCTGCTTCATGAGGGGGCTAGCGGAGATCCGAGCATATCGCTCGTTGACCTAAAGCAGGATATGTGTGATAAGGCCGGCCAATGCAGCTATCGTCAGAATGGCCAAGAATTGTACATTGACGCCGTTCACCTTTCCGTGGCCGGCGCACATTACGTTCTTAGGGATTTCCGTCTTTCTCCGATCATAGCCATGAAGGAATAGGTATCCCGCTTGACAGATGCGAGCAAGGGTCCGACGGATGTGAAAGTGCAGAAGGTGCGGCTGTCTGCTCTGACGGGAGTCCGTTTCTTTCTCGCACTCTGGGTAGTCTTGTTTCACCAGGCATCTCCAGAGGGCTATTTAAGCGGCGTGTTGTCAAAGCTTCCGGTGGTTGTGTTCTGTTTGTTCCGGACAGGGTATTGTGCTGTGGGCGTTTTCTTTGTTTTGTCAGGCTTTATTCTTTCCTACAATTATGCCTTGGATCACACCTGGTCTTTACCGCAGTTGGTTCGGTTTGGCATAGCAAGATTGGCAAGAATCTATCCAGTCTACTGTGTTGGCCTGCTGCTGGTCGTGCCCGAGGTCGGATACGCGCTGATGGGGAGGTTTTCTTCAGAACGAGTGGTTGAGCAGACGGGCCTGGCTGTGCTGAATTTCACACTTCTCCAAGCGTGGATTCCGAGGGTCGCACTTTCCTGGAATCCCCCTGGGTGGTCTTTGTCGGACGAAGCATTGTTCTATTGCTGTTTCCCGTTTATCAGCGTGGCGTTGTGGAAACTGTCGGGCTTTCGGAACTTACTCATCGCCGGCACACTTGCCTGGGCTGCGGCACTAATAGCGCCACTGCTGGCGGTCGTCATTGGGCTGAAGGGCTTCAGCGACGTGCCAGCCACGTCGGTGGCGGGATATACTGATGTGTTTTGGCCTTATCTGGTGAAGTTCAATCCATTGCTGCACCTTCCGGATTTTTGCATGGGAATTGTACTCGGTCGGGCGTTTCATGGATTACTCAGACAGCGCAGTCGACTATTGGGACGGGGTTACTATCTCTACCTTCCTGGCGTTCTTATGGAGATCTTTCTAATAGCCCACAGCAATTCTCTGCCATATCCACTGGTACATAACGGGCTACTGCTCCCGGTTCATGCACTGGTGATTCTGGGATTGGCTTTAGATGGAGGGATTCTGGCTCGGCTTCTTTCTGGCCGGTGGTTGGTTTTCCTAGGCAACGCAAGCTACTCACTCTACATTATTCATCTTCCGATTTTGTTGGGGGTGAATATGATCGCCAGTCGATTGTTCTCCATAAAGCTCGGCGGTGTCGGATGTATGGCTATATATGTGGTGGCTGTGGTCTGCCTATCAGCAATTGTATTCAAGTTCATCGAAGAGCCAGGTAATAGAATTGTGAAGAGGAGACTCAATGCGTGGCTTGACCAGTCACTTCATGCCGTTTGAGCGTGCACCGAGAATGCGCCTCTCCCGGCCGGTCGGGCTCCGGAGATATTGATCCGAGCCGTCACTGTGGTCCCGCTGTCTTGAACACGCCGAGGGCGACGCCGGTCATTTCAGGCTCAAAGAAGAGAACCAAGGCCGCTCACCCCTCACCACTTTGCAGGGTCATTCGCAGTGGGCATTTTGGGATCTCAGT
>Ga0209517_10005054_pt1 | contig 16956 bp, 22 predicted proteins | sample PeaSoiMetSII2010_FD_187695 | JGI IMG/M metagenome (GOLD analysis project Ga0209517, IMG submission 187695) | Peat soil microbial communities from Weissenstadt, Germany - SII-2010 (SPAdes) (version 2) | ecosystem: Environmental > Terrestrial > Soil > Wetlands > Peat | place: Germany...
CGCGGTACGGCCCAGGCGGCGCAGGCGGCTCTCGGCCGGAGCTTGCCCCGTGAGATAAGGAGCCGGCTACCGCGTGTGGATGTCCAGCGAAGGCATTTTGGGGTAAAGATTAGGGCAAGCCGCGCGCACTCCAAACGCTTCGCGAGGTTGGCTGCCCAGCGCCACCCGACACGCAAAAGGTTTGCTCGGCGATCCTGATCCTCGGTGATCGACGAATAATCTTGAAACAGTTCTTCGGAACGATCATCTGTGATCCGATGCCGAAAGAGAGCGAAAAGAAGGTCCGAGATGCAGAACAACTCGAGCGGATCAATCCGCTGGATGGCATCGCGCTCAACGAGCGAGAGCTTGCGCTGCTGAGCTGCATTTATCGAGACGACGCCCGCGGCATCCTCCTTTACCGGAGCGACTGTTTGGAGGCTCTCGACAAATTGGCGGAGCAATTTCCTGAGGGCTGCTTCGATATGATTTTTGCCGATCCGCCCTATTTTCTTTCTAACGGAGGCATCACGTGCCACGCCGGCAAGATGGTGAGCGTTCATAAAGGTGATTGGGACAAATCGCAGGGTGTGGAGGAAAACCACAATTTCAACCGCGAGTGGCTTGGGCGGTGTCAACGGGTGCTCAAGCCCAACGGCACGATTTGGGTCACGGGCACGCTCCACACCATTTTTAGCGTAGGCCACGCGATGCAACAATTAGGCTACCGGATCCTCAATGACATTGCGTGGGAGAAACCCAACCCGCCGCCGAACCTCGGTTGCCGGTGCTTCACTCATTCGACGGAGACGCTGCTGTGGGCGGCCAAGACCGAAAAGAGCCGCCACGTTTTCAATTACGACGCGATGAAGGCCGTTACCGGCAAGCAGATGAAAACGGTCTGGAGAGCGAAGGACTTTGCCGCAAACGGAGATGAATCGCCGTCTATCTGGACGATTCCCGCGCCGGGGAACGAGGAGAAGGCGTTTGGAAAACATCCTACCCAAAAGCCGGTGGCCCTCGTGGAGCGTTGCCTGCTCGCCTCGACCCACGAAGGAGGCCTGGTCCTCGATCCTTTCCTTGGGTCGGGCACGACCCCCGTGGCCTGCGCCAAGCTGAGGCGAAAATGCGTCGGAATAGAAACGGATCCGCAGCACGCGCAGACGGCGGCGCAGCGGGTGCGGTCTGCGATTGCGGAGGGGGCCGTTCGGTAGAATCCCACCATTCGAGAACGCCCCGTCGCTCCGCTCCCCCCAAAGCGGTGTCGACGTTTCACTCTGCCACCGCACTCCAAGGCCTCGGCGTCAGAGGTTCTCGCGCGCGAGTTTGTAGCCGACGCCGTGCACGGTGAGGAGGTGCTTGGGGGCATCGGCGGGGTCGCCAATCTTTTTGCGCAACTGGACGATCACCTGGTCGAGCGTGCGGGTGGTGCCGCCGTAGTTGTAGCCCCAAACCTCATTGAGCAAGCGGTCGCGCGAGAGCACCTCGCCCGCATGAGCCTTGAAAAATTGCAATAGCTTCAGCTCCCGGGCGGTGAGTTCCTCAATCCTTTCGCCGCGGGTGAGTTGGAATGTTCTGGGATCAATCATGGCCGGGCCGATAGCGAAAGGCGGCTGGGGTTCGCCCGCGGCGGGCGAGTTGGCGCTGCTGCGCCGCAAGACGGCGTGAATTCGCGACAGCAATTCCCGGACGCCGAACGGCTTCGTCACATAATCATCGGCTCCCAGGTCCAGTCCCACTACCTTGTCAATTTCCTGTCCTTTGGCCGTCAGCATGAGAATGGGCGTCCTGACGCCTTTGGCGCGGAGTTGTTTGCAGATATCGTAGCCGCTCAAGCCGGGGAGCATCACGTCAAGGAGGACCAGGGCAGGCCGATGCTGGGCAAAGGCGGCCAAGGCCTGGTCCCCGCGGTTGCACGCCGCCACGTCGAATCCGTCGCTCTTAAGAACCTCCTCCAGCCCGAGCAGGATGTGCGGGTCATCTTCAACAATCAGGATTTTCGAGCTCATAAGGGTTGTTCTACCTCGTGTCCCTAGAGGGCGAGATTAAAGGAACGCTCCCACGCTGTCAGGCGCGATTTGGCATTTCCCGGCCGCTGCGCAGGAAGATTTTTGGTCGGATCTAGTCGGATCTAGCCGGATTCACCCGGATTAGGCCGGATCGAGGCTGAGGTCCGACCCGTGACATCAGCCGTGACGAGGCGTGCCAAGCCGTGCCATGAGGGGCCGTGTGAGCGTAAGCTGGGTACTTTTTAGGCAACGCACTGACAGCTAACGGCACCCATGCGTCTTCCTGAGCATTCTCTTGCCCTGCTCCATCGCCTTCCTGATGAAAGCCTCCAGACCAAAAGCATGCACCTTTCCACATGCAGGGCAGCGATGATCGGCAGAATCCTTGCTCGTAACGACTATGTCGAAATGCCTCCCACACCCGTTACAGTAAATCATCATCGTGACCGGGAAGTTCCATTTGATGAACGGGTAATCCGTGGCGTCGGATCTGAGCCATTCTGCATACTCGATTAATCTAGCGCACTTCTCCATCTCGCTCGGCTCACGGCCGCGCAAACCATGCAGATCGCGCAAAACGGCGAGCGCCATGAAAACCTCAAGAAAATAGGCGCAGCCCGCCGCAACTGCCTCCTCAGGGGCTCGACCGTCATCCCCGGGGCGGGCGACGAGCGCATTTGTGGAGGGCTGCCACGGGTTCGCAGCGTAGATCGTCAGACCGCGCTCGAACCGGTCAAGCTGCCGCACTATTTCTTGGAGGGTCACGAGGATGCCTAACGTTCGTCGTTTTGTGGTTCAGGCTCATGAGCATAGAGGTGAGCCAGTACTGCGGAGGTCTGCATCGGCACCTGCGGACCAAGGGTGTAGGCCAGCACCAGCCAATCTTTGTTTGATTTGGCGTCCCGGCGACAGAATACCTGGCCCCAAGAGAACTCTCTCTGGCCAGCAAGGTCGGAACTGATCACACCCTCATGAAACGCACGTCGCTCGGCATCCTCCGGGGTGTGCCGCTGGTAAAACGGATGATGATGAGCCAGAAGGACGATCTGAACACGGCGCTGCTGGTCGGAGACGGCCTCGACCTCAAACGCGCCTCGGTCAGAATGGTGGACGCCGAGGACGTGTTGTGACCAGCCTGGTATCGGCAAGGGGTGGGTTCGTTGCGCTGCTCCAGGCGTGAGGACTGCTTGAGGAACGATTCGCAGGTCCACGAACGTGGCTTCGCCGCTGGAGCGGGAGATCATGGGGAAGCGTTAATGACAAGGTGCGTGGCCACGGCTAACAATCGGCCTGAGTGGCGAGGAGCCGGGCGTCCGCTCCGGTTCGCTCGTCATCCTTAGAAATCGACAGCAAGGTGTCACCTCACTCCGTGTTTCTGCGCCTCTCGGAGGACGCGCTGGCATCCGAGAAGGTCGTCTTTCGCGGCTTTCAACTCCGCAGAGGTGTCGGTCTCGGCGAGCAGCGCATCAACCGTCCTTAAGCCTTCTTCAGCGGAGAACCATTGCGCAGCGGGAATGTCGATGCCCACGGCATCGTCTCCTAACAGGTCTGCCGATTCGTCGGCGCTGGTACTGAAGAATTCCATTAGCGGGTGGACGCCCAAGCGTTTCGCTGCCCGGGCAAGATCCTTCTCGGCTTTGCTGAGCATCTTGCCGTCAATCATTGTATCAGCTTCCGGAATTTCCTTTTCTAGGGCAATATACAATGCAGCTCCCATGTGGTTCCTTTAAACATAACGGTTCGTATCGGTGATCAGGCGGGCCGCCACCGGCTGGGGCATAACGTAAGGCGCAACCCGGCGGCTGCGCCCAGTTGTGTTTGATTGTCTCATCGTCCAAATGCGCCGCACATTAACAGCGGCAGCAGAATGCACAGCCGAAAGCCAAGCAGGCAAACGAAAAAACGGTTGCGTGCACGGGGCCCACCGCCGTGAGTAATGATTTTCAAAACGCAGGGCCGTTCCATGGAGATCGATTGCGATCTGCTGTGTGTTCCAGAGCCTTGCGTAAAGGTCGTCGCGCCATTGCGCAGGGGCTTGCCTTCAACCGACTTGTGCGCCTGAGGCGTACCCCTGAACGGCGCGACTCAGGTCAAGTTCATCGAGCCAAACGGCGCCGGCCTGCGCGGAGAACGCGCCGACCAGCAAGAACAAAACGAGATGCAGACCACCGATCATTCTGCCGAATTTACGTTGATCCAGTTGGGCACGAAGACTACCTTATGATTTTCGGACCTCCTGGCCGGGGCGGAACGAATTCGGTGGGCGGTTGGGCCACGCCCACGCCACCAGTATGGGGCCGGTCAATGTATCCAAAAGCTGGTGGCGGCAAGCGTCTGATGCATTCATCGGAACATGCGTTAACCAGAAGCGGCAGAACATCGGTAGCAACGCGCAAGGAAATCCATACCTGATGAACCGACTCCGGGCAGAGGGGCTGGCGGCACACGCTGCATTCGGTCGGCAGATTCGTCTCAGACGCATCGCCACCAAGCTTCGGAAATGGGGGGCGATATTATAGTTCCCATAAAGCGCGCGTGTGCTGACCCGGCTTCGTGCGAGTTTGCGACAGCGGGTCACTTCATACGGAACCCAGTGCAATCGGTACGAGGTATAAAGGTCCAGCTCTTCGAGATTGACCATATCACCGATCTCAGGGGGCAGCCGGACCAAATGCCCGCCATAGAGATACAGCTTTCGAACGGAGGTCAGCTTTGAGATGGAATTCGGCAGCGTGACGATTTGGCGCCACAATTCAGGAGGCATTTCCAGCCCAGGTGCGAATTGTTCCGCGCCTTGTGAGATAGCGGCGTCAATCAAACTCTCAAGCGCCTTCCAGCCTTCACTCTCGGTATTTTGGATTTCAGCATGCAGCTTAAGTTGCGGAAATCTTTTGTTGCCATACTGAGGGTTAAGGCAGTCACATACCGGCGCGATACCCGTACTCCGCGAGATTTGCCACATCTTCAAGTCTGCCGACTGCATGATAAAGGTCTTCCTGGGGTTCGATTCATTATCCGAAGCCGCCATGTCCAAATTGTGACAAGTCAAACAGAGGACGTCCAGCATGAATCGAAAGCGGCAGGACGCCGCACGTTCTGCCGATTACAAATCGGCGATACAGCAGATTAAAAATCTGCGCTACAGTACGAACGCGAGGGCTCGCGCGTGGCGGCGCGCAATGGGCTCTGGCGTCGGGCGGCAAACGATTGCGGATCGGCGACGCATCAGATTAAAATCTGCGCTATCGTAGGCCGGACTGGCCCGCCACCCTCCGGGCGGCAGTTACGATAGGTTGGAGGTCACTACCGTCCTCCCTTTTCTCACCGTTTGGCTCTCTGCGCAGCTCGAAAAGGATTCGAGGCTGCGCAGAGAGCCAAACGGTGAGAAAGAGAGGGGATTTTTTTGGGTTCTTACCCAGGGTAGTGCCCCGCCACCCTCCACAACCCTGGGCTGGTTTGCACAATCCTTTCAGGATTGTTGGCGTTCGACGGACGGCAGTTCCGAGTAAAAGGACCTAAACGACACAAAGGACAACAAGGACGAGCGCGTGGACTCAGAAGAGTGTTAAGCCGCGCTTGACCAGAGCCGTCACAAAGCCGTGGGCCACCCACGATTTGGGGGTGGCTGACTCGCTATCGCTCGCCGACGCCAGGAGTTCCGCGGCCAGGAGAGTGCAGGCCGAGAGTGCCCTTGGCTTTCGAAAGCGGCAGCAAGCTGAGCAAGCTGCACGCACTCCAAACGCTTCGCGAGGTCGGTTGCCGCAGCATCACCCAACGCTCCAAAATGAACAGCTCCGGGGCTTCGATTGGGCTCGCCAGGAATATCAAAAATTTGCGCCGCCTTACGGTCCCGTTAGCTCGGACGGGCCGACGAATCGGAAGCGGTGGAGCGGCACACGTTCTGCCGATTACAAATCGGCGGTACAGCAGATTAAAAATCTGCGCTACGGTTCGAGCGAGCGAACTCACTCACGCGGTGGCCGTGCGCCAATGGGCTCTGGCGTCGGACGGCGGTGGTCGCGAATCGGTGACAGTGCTGGGAGGCAGGGCCGACGCGTGGCAAAGCAACCGGCAAATCACGGATTGACGGCGCTGGGCAGATGGCTGACGGGACGGTTGGTGAGGGTCGTGAGTTGGTCCAGCACCGAGACAGCGGGGCCAGGGCTGCCGTCCTGGTTCCAAATATCTCGTTCCGGCGCCCAATACATTACGCAGAGCCCACGGGGCGACGCTTTGACGGTATTGATCAGGTCGGCCATGAATTGCAGACGTCCTTCGGGGGTCTCAGGCCACTTCATGTCCGGATTGTTCTCGACCCTCGAGCGCCCGTAGCCGGTCTCGACGACGGCGAAGTCCTTGTGATAACGCTGGGCACACTGGGTCATGTTGTCGCGGAGTCCTTCGAGGGTGCCATGGTGCCAGGGTGGATAGAAGCTCTGGGCAATGATTTCGTACTCGACGTGGGCATCCGTTAGGTGATCGAAGAACCACTTGGTCACCGTCCAATTCGCGCCGCGGTCAATGTGGATGGCGATGCGCGGCGGGGTGTCCCCGGCGGCAGCCCGCACGCCGCGAATGCCGGCTTTGAGGATGCGGGTTAAATGGTCCCATTGCGTGCGCTCGTCGTAGGGCTCGGAGGACTTGTGCCGGATGGAACCGGGAGGCTCCAACCGCGCCAGCGGCCAGAGCGTGCCCCAGGTAATCTCGTTGCCGACCTGCACCCAGTCGGGCATTGCGCCGGCGTCCTTGAACTGCCGGATCACGTCGTGCGTGTAGGTCTCGACCTGCTTTTCGAGGCCGTCGAAATCGAGGTTGGTCCACGCCAGCGGTATCAACTGATGCTGAGGATCGGCCCAAGTATCGGACAAGTGCAAATCCAAAAGCAAAGTGGCGCCGGCGGCTTTGATCCGCTTGGCGAGCGGGAGCATATTTTCCAGCGAGTTGTTGGGGGCGTTTCGGACGGGCGACACGAATACGCGCAGGCGAAAGATTGTCCACCCGTGATTGAGCAAGATCATCCACTCTTCATTGGTTTTGCCATTTTCCTGATAGACAGGAAGGGGTGCCCATCCGCCACGGCCGGGAGTGGCCAGGGCGGAGACATCGGCGCCAAGCAAGAACCTGGGCGGTTGGGTACCGCTCGCGGCCACGGCGGGCGGGGGCGCCAGGCATACCAACGAAAGCCCGGACACAAGAAGTGATGAGGCTAGCCGCTTGCGCCAGGCCGCGGGGCCGACGGTCTTTTTCCGATGACAAGCAAATTCTAAGTCGGCCGCCGCTCCAGCCCGGTTTTCGGCGGCAACTTCGAGTTTTTCAGGCGGGCCATCGAACGGGTCGGTCACACAGGGCATCATGCAGCAAGAGCGGCGAGGAGGCGAGCCTGTTTTTGGCCATTAGCGCCATCACCGCCAAGCTGCTGGCCCGAACAAGCCGACCAGCGTTTGGAGAGGGTCTGGTTCGGCGGTGGGGCAGACGTCAAGCTGCGGGCGTTGCTCAAAGCCATGGAACTTGCAGCGAACTGGTTAAACTGAAACAACGGTGGGCCATCCGGCAGGCCCCCCACACGCCTCGGCCTTTCAGTGAGCAACCGGCCTCCTCGACGATCCGATCTTCTGCCAGGCACTTGAATTCGTCATTACCGGACTCTCAACCCAGATCGCCTCCGTGCTGTTGTTCATGAAGGTATCCATCGTCAGCGGCGTGAAACTTCTTTCCGCCTGCGCCAGGTGAACTCGCAACTGCAGCCGCTTCAACGCCGGCAACTCAAACTCCACCACCAGCCCGATCCGCCATGCCGGCTGGTTCGATGGCACCGGCACCATCAATTCCGTCGGCAATGGCGAATTTCTCCTGGGCTCCGGGGGCAGGTATTGCCGGGGAAATGGTATTTCCGGGTTGGATTTCATCATCCGGTTGGATACCCCCTCATCCTCAGGGCATTGCCATGACCCAGCCGGTTCCTCCAATTGCTTCCCCACCAGGTAATCCCCCGACCTGAGCCATATTCGTCGTGACTGGTTGTTCTGCACCTTGAACATCGCCATCATGCCAGTGTTTGCGTTGGTGTATCCGGTGAAGACCAGCCTCACCGCGTTACTGCCCACCGATTTGGCCCCGCCACTGAGCCAAACGACCGCCACCGCAACCACCAGGACAACAACCAAGCCCACGATGACCAGCTTTCGCCTCATATTCACCCGCTTATCAACCCTATACTCCCTGCCCCGCCGCGCAAGCAAACTCCAATCTGTTAAACCAAATTACCTTAAACAACCCGCCTTTTTGCCAGGGTGACGCAGGTGCGGATTTCTGCGCAAGTCTTTTGAAACGAACAGCTTACGGGAGAGAATCGGTTCTTGAAATACACGAACGGCTCGTTGTACAATCATGGTTAGGCACACAACGAACATGAAAACCCGCGTCACACCATTTCTGATGTTCGACGGCAAGGCAGAGGAAGCGATGAGCTTTTACATCTCGATATTCCCAGATTCGAGCGTGATCTCCATCAGCCGTTACGGTCCTGGTGAGGCTGGCGCGGAAGGAACAGTTATGCATGCAGTCTTTTCACTCGCCGGGCGGTCCGTCATCTGTATTGACAGCCCGGTGAAGCACGATTTCACGTTCACACCGGCGATGTCGCTGTTCGTTGATTGCGCCACCGACGCCCAGATTGACGATCTGTTTGCCAAGCTTTCGGCGGGCGGGCAGGTGATGATGCCGCTGGGCAGCTATGGATTCAGCCCGAAGTTTGCCTGGGTGTCCGATCGCTTCGGAGTATCCTGGCAGTTGAATCTACCCGGGGAATGAGCCGCATCCTGCGATGAGCAGCGTATGGAACGCATCTACTTACGATACCGAGCGTCGGAGACTCGTCCCTTGCTTCGATGAGTTTTACGGCTCGGTGAGCGAGTTGGTGGTTCGCTTCTGTCCCGATTCACCACGCATTCTCGACCTCGGTGCGGGCACCGGCATCCTTTCAGCAGCCATCGTTGACCGTGTGCCGACGGCTCAGCTCCACTTGCTGGATGCTTCACCAGACATGTTGCAGCAGGCTTCCAAACGACTTACAGAGCGGCAGCTTCAGGTGCATGTCCAGCCGCTTGATTCAGAATTACCTCCCGGCCCATTTCATGCCATTGTCTCCGCGCTGGCTATCCACCATCTGGACGATGCGGGGAAGCGCACTGTTTACTCCCGCATTCTCGGGACGCTGGCTCCGGGCGGTATTTTCATCAACGCGGAGCAGGTTTCGGGGAGCAGTCCCCGGCTGCAAAGCCTTTTCGAGTCAGTCCATCTTGACCGCGCACGGGCGCTCGGGAGTTCCGACGCCGAGATTGCAGGAGCTATTCAGCGGATGAGCTACGACCAGTGCGCCACCGCGGGCGACCAGATTCACTGGCTCGATGAGCTGGGTTTTGAGGACGCCGATTGCTTCTATCGCTCATTCCGCTTTGCCGTCTTTGGAGGTTGGAGGCCAGCATCGTGATACCAGCAATTTTGTCACTCGCGGCGAGGGTTTGTTCTTTGATGGAGAACGGCGTCACGCAGTCGAGGCAGGTTCGTTCATCTTTGTCGCTGCCAGCGAGGTTCACCGTTTTGAGGATTTCTTGCCTGGAGGTTGTCGGGCGGGGCGAGTGGCTCTATCACACACCTGGATCAGTCCGGAGGGCCTTTACGACCTGTTCAAGCTGGACTTCGAAATTCGAGTTGTCCTTCTCCCAGCCGGTAAAATCGGCTGCCCAGCGTGCGGTCAGGTGCTGCTTCTTCCAATCCTGCCACTGCGAGTCGAGCATGTAGCCGTCCAGGTTGAGCGGGATGATGGCCAGCACTTGCTTGCCGCGCTCCTTCCAGAGCTGCTCCTCTTTCATCAGCGCTTTCTGGATTTCCTTGTCCACCCACCAACTGGTCAGAGCGGTCTTTGAGCAACACAGCAAAACCTTGTCCCAAGACCGCAGGCCTTCATCAACCTCCCGATGAACTTGATCTCCGGGCAGGAGTCGCTTTTCCTCTAGCCAGCAACGAATGCCCCGGCCCTGCAAGGAATCGTGGAGTCGCCTGGCGAACGGCTTGTCCACGTGGCTGTAGCTAATGAAACAGGAGTAAAACTCGAATGCTTCACCCACCAACGAGGCGGCGTAATGAATAAAGCTGTCGGGCACGCCAGCCCCCCGAAGGAAGACCTCTGGAATCTTGCCCTTCGACTGGAAGAACGTGTCAATACCAATAGAGGAGGGTCCATGATGAGTCACTGACTCCAGTCCGTTGACGAGACTCAAGTCCAGATTTGCCAGCGAGGTAGAACTGAACCTAGCTCTGCTGAGGTTGGCCCCGCTGAGTTTGGCCTCCCTGAGGTCGGCGCCGCTGAGGTCGGCACCGCTGAGGTCGGCCACGCCGAGGTCGGCCCTGCTGAGGTTGGCCGCCCTGAGGTCGGTGCCGCTGAGGTTGGCCCGCCAGAGGTTTGGGGAGATTTTTGGATTTTGTTGCCTCCATTCATTCCACGCTTTGACGCCCTGGCGCAGAATCTTCAGGTGTTCCGGGTTTGCCATACAACAGGGTGCTACCAGCACTCCGGGCCAGGTTCAACACCAAAGCTGAAGGCTCCTGCGCTCCGCTTCGCGTTTTGGTTTGCGCTCGCCCTCCAATGCCGCGAAGCTCCCCGCGTGTTGAACGCAAAATGCTTTGCCGATCTGCGGATAACCCATTGCGAAACCACCCTATAAATCACCCGTATTTCCGTCGGATTGGCGTCGGTCCGCGGGGTGGATTTTACGCACTGTGGCGGCTTTCCGGCTGGCTGCGATCGCTTGTTCGTGATTCCATGTCCAGCGATTACGGCCAGGGCGACAATTTGCTATGGTTTTGAACCGTCGAGCGTTCTGGCCTGAAGGAGCGGTGTTAGACAGGGGTTGACTTTCTTAGCCCAACCGCTAAGCTCCACACATGAGGGCCGAGAGCGTTCCTGTGAGGCAGAGTCTTGCTGGCACTGGCGTTGGGGCTTCCCGAAAGCGCGATTCTCCCCGGACTGACCAGCGTTGTTGGGTCTTTCCGTATGGACGCAAAGGTTAAAGCACGGCGCAATGCTTGGCGGGCGAAAGCTCGGGCGGATTTACGCCGCCCGTCGGTCTGGATCTTCTTCGGCTGTCTCTACGTAGCTGTTTTCGTCCTCGTGAGCGTTCTATCTTCTATCCTTAGCTTAATCGTGCCTCACGTGCCATGGATTTCGAAGCCATACGTCAGCACAGATCCGCCGCCGCTGGTTTTGGGCTTTTACTGCGCCAACCTCCTGCCACTGACGTTGGTCGTTTTTGCGCCCATTGCGTACATTTTCCCGCCTCCTTGGCGCATCCCCTTTCTGTCATCTAAGAGAAGCCCTGAGAACAAGACCCAACCAAAGGAGTGAGCCAATGACGAGTAGCGCGGTCACATTCATCCTGGACTTGGGTGCCACCAACGCGCTCCCCGTCATGGCTCATCCTCGACGTTAGGTGTCACTCGCACGCCGACATGAATACTGAAGCCCCGAAAGTTCAGCGGTCGCGCCTCATGGAGGTCGCAATCGGTTTCGCCATCCCGACCTTGTTCTTCATCTTTCGCTTCACGGCAACAGCGGCATTCCTCGTGTTCGTGTCGCTTTGCATTTTCTTCCGGCTGCACCGCAGTCGCCGCGCGCTGCACGTGGCTTTCGCTTTTTTCGTGGGTGCCGTTTTGATCCCAGTGGATGTTTATGTCCCTGGTTCCGATGGACCACTTGTTCAGAGCAAGCACAGCGGCTTGCGTTTTGTACGCGTGCTTTATGGTTTTAGGGGGCACCAAGAGATGGTCAGGAGGCAATCCTGGGCGGATGCGTAGTCGGTCTTCACGATAGCAAATGGAGGCTTGTGTGGGATTGACGAGACCTAACTTTTCGGTTGCGCGAATGGCGGCGGGCGACACCCGTTCGCAGATCCGAGCGCTTGCTGCCCGGCGCCATCGCTCACCTCGCCTAGCGTTATGTCTGAAACTCCGTTCCATCTCCAGTATACGCTGAGCCGAGGACAGAGAATTGTCCCGCACATCAGGATTTGGGGCATCGCTTATTCGCCGTTCATCCTTGTGCTGTTCGGATTCTTCGTGGTTGCCGCTGTCTTCAACTTCTCGCGATTCCGTTTATGGGACGGGATTGGTTTCGTGCTGTTCGCAGTGCTGGTGTTCATGTTGGTCCGCGGTTTCTTCGTCGGCATTATTGACGTCCTTACAACTCGCAATCGGGAAGTTGACTTGCTGGTTGAAAAGACCGCGGCGGGCGTGCTTTTACGGGGGCAGCGCCGGTGGCTTTTCCTCGATGGTTTTGTCGAGATGAGTAAGTATCGTCGTGATGTCTGGACATTGCGCCACCATAACGGCTCTGTGCTCAACATCCCGACGGCACAGATTTCCGAGCACCAACTGGATTATATTAGAGCCGCTATGGAGCGAGGTCGCACTGCTGAAGGCGTCAGAGCGGTTATTGAGCGAGGTCGGCGGATAAAGGAAATATCAAATGAGAAGAAACAGACATAACCCGGCACATGCATTGGACGTGGCGACGCGGCGATGAGCATCAGTTCACATTTAGGACGTCACTGGCACGGCGCCAGTGAGGCCGGGCCTTAGGCTATCTCACGCTGTGAAACACATCACTGATTATTTGAGCCTTCTCCTGACAGCCGTTTTGCTGGGATGTCGCTCAACCCCCGATCCAACCGATATGCCGGCGTGGGACCAGCTAAACACCGTTCCAGTCCAGACTCTGACAAGGCAGCGGGTTTATGCGGTAGCGGGCAAGCCTCTCCGGGAGACAGCGTCGGAAGCGTACTGGGAGAGTCCATCAGTCAAGGAAGGATGGCCATCGAGCCAGACTTTTGTTCGAAAGTTGAGGGTGTCCTTCGACGCGAGTGGACACGCAATCGCAGTGCGGACTTCCAGAGAGCAGAAATGATTCACCTAATATGTTGGTGGCCGCTGGCTATGACGAATATCGAGGGGCAACCACAAAGCCAGTCACATTTCATCGTCGGGGGATGTTGCGCACTTCATATCTTGGTCGTTAGCGGCAACGTGCGCCTTATCACGCCAGCCATCAGGACAAGGTTCATTTGGCCTTTTGAGTTGGTGCGCGCGAGAGGACTTGAACCTCCAATCCTTTCGGAACCAGATCCTAAGTCTGGCGCGTCTGCCATTCCGCCACGCGCGCGCCAGGAAGAACGTGCCCGCTGGGCGGCGGGATCTCAAGCCCGAACCAAAGGAACCAAAGGGTCGATACACATTTAGGGGGCTGGTCCGGCCAAATCGGGGCCGAAAGCGCCTGCGTACGCACTATTCCACACGGCGATTTAAAAATAATCCACCGAACCGCCTGGAAAACTGAGCACCGTATGCGTGAATGGCGCCTGCCCAGCCGAAGGTCCAGCGCCACCGCCCGGCGGATTAAGCAGCACTTCCGTCTGCAGTGTCAAGGCAGTATAGCTTGTGCCACCGAAAAGGCCGACATCCAGCACCACGCCACTGGGTAGCGGCCCGCTAATGGGAATTGGCTGACCGGCGTACGCGGCATCGCTTGACAAGTACGACCCCGGCATCGCGGCGAGCACGTACAATGATGAGCTGTCGTTCGCGAGGGTAACTTTGCCTTGGGCAAAGGCCGCCACCGATGCAGCGGCCAAGGAGATAGTCAACAGTGTTTTTTTCAGGGTCGTTTGCAAAAAATGGGTGAGACTGGGCGGAGGGAACGGAAGCTTAAGACTTGCGGCGGCGGAAGATGAAAAGCAGGGCTGTGGCCGACCCAGCCAGCGCGAGAGCGGACGGTTCGGGGATTATTCCGAGGATGAGCGGGTGCTCGTTGCCCGCGTCAATCCATGTGGTGCCGCCGGCGAGGTTAATGGCTAGATAAGGGATGCTCGTGCCTGGGGTCATCGAAAAGACGTGGTTGAATCCAACGTACGGACTCATGCAGGCTTCAGCGATGAAAGGGTTGGCATAGGCGCTGTCCCAGACGGCTACTTGAAAATAGGCTGGATCGCCAGCGACATAGCCAGTCATACCGAGACTTCCATCACCGTTAGAATTCGGGGTGCCGTCGATATGCACGTGCGTAGCGGGAGGCATACCATCCCACGGTGCGCCGCTCCCGCCAACTGGGTTGAGCAGAACTGCGGTTTGGAGAGTCAGCAGAGTGGATGCGGTTCCGCCATATAGCCCCACCTCAAGGACAGCGCCGCTGGGCAGAGGGCCGCTGATGGGGATGGGCTGGCCCGCCAAATTTTGGTCTTGTGGCGCGCAGCGCCATGGTGCCGTAGGCATGGTGTACAAACAGGATGGGTCGTTCTGAAGTGAGACTTTGCCCTGCGCGAAGGCAGCCGCAGAGGCGGCGGCCAGGGTGATTGTGACGAGCATTTTTTTCATAGGCTTTTCCTTTTTGTTAGGTTGTCCATCGTTTGCTCGAATGCGGCCTAACGAGGCTGCGCCTCAGACCCAGTAGGTGGGGCAGTCCCCCCTGCCAGCCGCCGAAACAGGGCGGGCGGTGGTAGGGTCGGAGGCGCACGAACGGCGCGCACGGAGTGACGCGCCCTACCTTGCGAGTCGTAGCCTGAAACCATTTGCGTAGGGCGGCGCTCGTTCCTGGCCCCATGAGCTGACCCACGCAAAAATTTGTTTTGACCCCGCGATGATGAAAATTAAGATTCGCCAATCGTGAACGCGGTGATATTGAAGCTCCTGGTGGGCGTGCTGGCCTTACTGAGCGGAAGCACGCTAGCGGTCCTGGGCGGGAGCGGCCCGGTTGGCGACGCCGGAAGTCCTCCATTGCTTCTCAATCCGGCGCTGGTCTTCGACCCGACGGACGGCAAAACCCACGCCGGGTGGGCTGTGCTGGTCACGAGCAACTACATCACCGCGGCCGGTCCCGCAGCGCAAATCATCGCGCCCGCCGGCACGCAGACGGTGCCATTGCCCGGGACGACCTTGCTCCCTGGTCTGATGGATATTCATTCACACATTTTTCTCCATCCTTACAGCGAAGCATTATGGGACGATCAGGTCCTTAAAGAGCCACTGGCTTATCGCACGGTCGAGGCCGCGCTGCATGTGAAGGCGACGCTCATGGCCGGCTTTACTTTGCTGCGTGATTTGGGGACGGAAGGGGCGGGGGCTTCGGATGTATCCATCAAGCGGGCCATTGAAGCGAAGCTGATTCCCGGACCCCGGATGCTCTGTGTCACCAAGGCGATCGTCGCCACCGCCAGCTACGGTCCCGGTCCGCACGGTTTTGCCGAGAATGTATTGCTTCCCTGCGGCGCACAGGAGGTTTCCGGCGTGCCGGAGGTGCTCAAGGCGGTGCGCGAGCAGGTTGGGTTGGGAGCGGATTGGATCAAGGTCTATGCTGACTACGGTCGCGGCCCTGGCGGGAAGCAAGTCCCGACGTTCAGTGTCGAAGAGTTGAGGGCTTTGGTTGAGGAGGCTCATTCGGCCGGCCGGCCGGTTGCGGCCCACGCCACAACGGCCGAAGGAATGCTCCGCGCTGTTACAGCCGGGGTTGACACCATCGAACACGGGACCTCGGGAACGGAGCAGGTTTTCCGTCAAATGGCTGCCAAAGGAGTCGCTTACCTGCCGACCCTGACAGCGGTTGAGGCCATCGCGGAGTATTTTCACGGTTACAAGCGCGGAGAAAGCCAGCCGACCGAAGAAATGCGAAACGCGCTTCGGGCATTCAAATTGGCGCTGGAGAACAAGGTCATCATCGGTTTGGGCAGTGATGTCGGAGTGTTCGCGCATGGCTCGAACTATCGCGAATTGGAATGGATGGTGCGGGGAGGCATGAGCCCTTCGCAGGCCCTGACCGCGGCGACTGCGACCAACGCCAAAATAATCCGGATGGAGGACAAGTTGGGAGCGATCCGTCCCGGGATGCTGGCCGACCTCATCGCCGTTCCTGGTGACCCTTCCACCAACATCGAAGCGTGCCGCGACGTACGCTTCGTTATGAAAGACGGCGTGATTTACAAAGAACCCGGGCTGGAGAAGTGACATTCCCACACCAGGCGGTTGAGGGGTGAGGCGGGTCACTCCGTGTGCGCCGTTGGTGGGCCTCCGAAGATACTACCGCCGGCGGCGTTGGGCGGCGGGCAGAGGACTGCCCGCCCTACCTTGGGGGCCGGTGGTGGGCCTGCGAACATACCCACGGCCGGCGGCGTTGGGCGGCGGGCAGGGGACTGCCCGCCCTACCTTTGGGGGGTCGTTGGTGGGCCTGCGAACATACCTACGGCTGGCGGCGTTGGGCGGCGGGCAGAGGACTGCCCGCCCTACCTTTGGGGGGTCGTTGGTGGGCCTGCGAACATACCTACGTCTGGCGGCGTTGGGCGGCGGGCAGAGGACTGCCCGCCCTACCTTTGGGGGGCCGGTGGTGGGGTTGCGAACATACCCACGACCGGCGGAACCGGTCAGGAGTGCATTTATTCGGGAACTCACGAGCGGCGCGCACGGAGTGACGCGCCCTACCATCCGCGTGCCTGCCGTGCGCACACAGGTAGGTCGGTTGATCCGCTCCCCGCCTCGCCATGGACTATTGGCGCGCAGTGCCGCGCTCTGCCTCAATTAGTTGAGCTTCGGCGGCAGGCGGTCGTTTGGTCGATAGACCCACACCCAATGTTCTGCGCGTTCGCACAATCCTTTGCGCACCGGATTCATGAGGATGTAGCTGGTTTTCTCTTGCAGTTCCCAATGATCCCGCAGCCGATGGTCAAAAAAATCTCTCTGCCAATCCACGCCGGATTTGCGCGATATGAACTTTTTCCAGTTCTGGACCGCGGTTTGCATGCCCGGCTGGCGAGGAAAGGCTAGCCCGACTTCGCGGATTCGAGGGGGGAGAACGCGAAAATGCCCCCAAATCGAGGCCCCGCCCCAAAAGGTCTTCACTACAAGGGCCTAGCTGGCCAGCGCTCCGGAAGCG
>Ga0209517_10005058_pt1 | contig 16952 bp, 13 predicted proteins | sample PeaSoiMetSII2010_FD_187695 | JGI IMG/M metagenome (GOLD analysis project Ga0209517, IMG submission 187695) | Peat soil microbial communities from Weissenstadt, Germany - SII-2010 (SPAdes) (version 2) | ecosystem: Environmental > Terrestrial > Soil > Wetlands > Peat | place: Germany...
TTGAAGTCTATCAATTCTATCGTTTACTACGGTTCGGTCTTCATCAGTTAGATCTTTGTATCCCTGTAAACTGTCCTTAACAAGCTTCAAGTTTGTTGTGCAGGTGTAATAGAATCCCCATTCATTTCCAAGCAGCTTGGCGATATATTTCGCGTCAATGGTTTCGGGGGCCTGGTCGCCCACGTCATGTTCGCGCATCAGCATAATTGTGTCTACAATGTCTTTCTCGTTAATCTGCACTATCTGCATTTTTTCAAGCCACATGTCGGCGAGTGAGATCGTGAACGGGTGAAAATTGAGACGGTTCTCGAAGGGGATTGTGTGATTCATCTCTAGTTTATCGAAGAAAATATCGACATGGATTCCGGTCGTTTTATTGTCCCAGATCGTCCTTCTGTCACCGAAAAGTGCGGTTACCATGGGTTCGTCAGCGTAACCCAAGTCGCGCATCATCGCCACTACTTTGTTGGTCTCTTTCCCGTATCCTGCGATATCGATATCCTTGATTTCCCTGAACTTTGTTGCTATGTATCTGAACTTCGGGCAATGCAGTTGGAAAGATATCGAGCCTAAGAGTCGTAGTTGGAGGCCGCGCTTCGTCGCCTCGTTGATGATTCGCTCTCCTTCGGCAAGAAGAACTTTTGCACGTTCGGCAACATCTTGTTGCAAATTTTAGCCCTGTTAAAGGAATAGAATTATTTTCGAACAATATCTGCACTATTAAGCCTTATTCGAGATTCAGACCTTTCAATGGAACCGTATGATTCCTATTCTCAGTGACGCCTTTAAGGCGCGAAACTATCGTTCCCGTTCGAGATGGCATGTTTGAAGATTAGTGCTCGAAATATCCTGAAAGGAAAGGTAAAAGAAATCGTACACGGATCCGTAAACTCAGAAATTACCGTTGAACTAGCTGGCGGTACGGAAATTGTTTCAATAATTACCAAAACCTCAGCGGAGCAGTTGAAGTTGATTAAAGGAAAAGACGTGTACGCCGTAATCAAAGCATCTAACGTAATGATCGCGACCGACTAACAAAGTACGTTAGCCGACCTTGACTTGCATTCAACTCCTACCGATTGCCGAATTGACAGTAACTACATTAATGTGCACGATCAGCTGAGTTCAAGGTTGCGTATGAATAAGAAAATCGCGTTAGTTCCAATTGGAATTATCTTGATGTTCTTTGGGTCTGTCTGGTTTTTGCAAGGCATCAATATTCTTCCCGGCAGCTTCATGACCGGCTCCTCGTTCTGGGCTACAAGCGGCGGAGTCACCGACATTATCGGTCTTGCTTTCATAGTAATTGGCGTGAAGGGTGCGAGAGCAAAATGAGTAAAATCTCTGCGTTCTCAATGCGAGGCAGCGTCTATGCCTGAGATGCAGAAGCCTGGAATGGTAATGACCGCGGCAGGCCTGATTGGAGTTTTCGTGTCGTTTGTGATTCAGAAGGGTGAAATAGATCCTACAGCGCTCGGACTTTCAATCGGCTCAATTTTCCTAGCGACAATTGGAATCGGATGGATGCTTGGTTCTCCAACCGAAACTGAGCAGAAGAAAACATCTAAGATCCGACACCGACCGGTAAAACGTTCGAGAAAAGTTCTCAACGAACCAAAGCGTAGGTTATCGTCAAAGACAAGCCGTATTGGAATGTAGGTCTATCATGATCTGTTTTGGCGCCATTTCTCAAGTCTTCTCACAGCTTCTTTCAGATTATCCATTGAGGCGGCATAAGAGAATCTGATATATCCTTCTCCATGTGCACCGAAGGCGGAGCCTGGTACAGAAACAACTCCTGCTTTGTCGAGTATCTCTAGCACAAGCGCTTCTGAAGATTCTGATAATTCAGATACGTTGGCGAAAGCATAGAATGCGCCTCGCGGTTTTCGACAATGAAAGCCGGAAATTTGATTCAATGCCTCGACGAAATAGTCTCGTCTCGTCTTGAATTCAGATACCATCTTCTTCACATCTGTTTGCGGCCCATTTAGAGCGGCCACGGCCGCGGCCTGGGAAACTGATGATGCGCAGCTTGCGATGCAGGAATGTAATTTTGTCATCGCAGAGGCTATGCTGTTTGTTGTCGCTGCATAGCCCAGCCTCCAACCGGTCATGGCGTACGTTTTAGAGAGGGCGTTAACCACAACGGTTCGTTCCTTCATAGATGGAAATGAGGAAATGCTTTGAGTCTCAGTCTCGTCGTAGACTATTTTTTCATAAACCTCATCGGAAATAACCGCGAGATCATGTTCGATAGCAAAGTCAGCTATATTTCGTAAATCTTGAGAGCTGAAAACGCCGCCTGTTGGATTACCCGGAGAATTGACTAGTAGCACCCGGGTTCTTTCTGTAACAAGTTTCTCTAGTTCGCCTACGTCAGGTCTGAAATCATTTTGTTCAAGCAGAGAATAACCGACCGGCACGGCACCGGTCAAGCTTACTCCTGGCTCATAATTCGCCCAGCCCGGGTCTGGAACTAAAACCTCAGAACCCGCGTCAGCTAATGTAAGGAACGCTAAGCTGAGAGCGGTATTCGCTCCCGCGGCGACAATAATCTCATTGCTACTATCATAATCTAATCTGTTCTCGCGTTTCAACTTGTTCGCGATTGCCTTTCGCAACTCCAGTGTGCCCGCGCTTGACGTATAGTGTGTTGCGCCAGCGTCCATCGCAGATTTCGCTGCCTCCCGGATGTAGGCGGGTGTCAACATGTCCGGTTCTCCAGCTTCGAGGTGAATCGCATTAGTTACCGTCGAAGCTCGTTCGAAGATCTTTCTGATATCTGAATATGGAATCTTGTTTGCTCGATCGCATATCATGCTGCGCATCTAGATCAACTCAGCAACTATGTAAGCGGATAATTAATTCGTCGCGTTTGATTGATTGAGGTTAGTTATTCATTGGTGGAATTCTTTCTTTATGATTGAAACGATTTCACTGGAAGCATATTGTAGGACCTGTTCCCCGCGTTGTGCAGATGATCGAAATCCTGCCAACTCATCGATTCCATTCGGGTTTCCATAATCAACACAGAATCCAAATCTCAGCTTTTAGTTTCTTCAGGATGGTACGATTCTGCTCTTTCAAGATCAAGAGATGGGTCACGATGCAAGTCTGCTTTGAAGAAATCCTTCGTTTCAGGTAACGCAACTCGATAATTCCCTTCTCGCTGGATTTCGAGACGAAGTTGAGTGCCGCTGCATTCCAATAAGTGGCCGCCTCTCGTACGGTCACTTGATAAGAAGTGTAAATGGTATCCTGGCACGTTCATAGCCTTCGCGTATTCCGGCGTCCAGAAACCCACCAGTGTTCCCACGAGGTCACTGAATTCAAACTCCGGTTGGACTGCAGCCGCCTTTACCAAGGGAACCCCTTCCTCCGTCCGACACATAGCACGTGTCCGCACAGAATCGAAGTGTCCGTCCACACGCAAGGCGAAGAAGAAGTTGTCCGAATGCCTAAGCTGATCAAACCGCGATGAGAGACTTTTGAGGTTCGGGCACTCATCCATGACAACCTTCAGGTCCGGCTTGAAATGTGTGACAACAGCGAAAGGACTCGCAACCTCATCCCCAACTTCATTTACTGAACCGTCACTGCGAACCTGAAAGAAATGTCCGTCAACGATAACCATCTCTCCATCAAGATTCTCAAATGTCCCCAAACCGAGATTGCCGTGTTTTCGAAGAGCGCCAATAAGCACAGCGCCTTCGTAGACGCCTTCAACAAGCGCGCTTGAAGTTGAAACTTGATACAGGAGACCCCGGGATCCCATACGCACCGCTTACACAGAGTTTCATATTTAACGTAAGGGTAGAGAGAACTCACATGGGAAGTTTCAAGTTGACTGATCTCTCAAATCACTGCAAAGATAGAGTCGATCGTCTTCAGCAAAAACTGAACGAGAATAATCTGAACGGAGTGATATTGGTACCTGGTTCGAATCTCAGGTATTACACTGGCAGCCAATCAATCATGATGGAGAGAATTTTCATGCTCTTCATCCCGAATAATGGAGAACCACATCTGGTTGTTCCGAACTTCGAAGCCGGGGATTTTCTCAAAAAGAGAATGGTGCTTCACAAATGGAATGATAAGGACGGGCCGTCTTTTGCGTTACGAGAAGTCTCTCGTCAGTTATCAATCGAAGGACGTTGGGGAGTGGAAGGTAGGGTTCCATTCATGTTTCTGAATCCATTCATGAAATATGCAACACCAGAATTTGTTGATGCAGAACCGATCCTGCAGAGTATTCGAGCCATCAAAGATGATACAGAAGCGGATATCCTTCGGAAATCTGCAATAATTCTCGGAAAATCATACCTTAACCTCAGCAACTTCATGAAATCAGGTATAACGGAAGTTGAACTCGCAAAACGCCTTACTGCAGATATCTACGCCAATGGCGCGGAACTAGTCCTCCCTCTGATTCAGGCCGGTGAGAGAGCCGCCGATCCACATTCACTCCCGTCTTCAAAAAAAATTAGATCGAACGAACCAATTGTTATCGACATATCCTCAACGTACGGGGGATATTATGCGGATATAACCCGGACCGTTGCGGTTGGTCGCGGAGCCAAATTCGAACGTCAATATGAAAGCGTCCTTCATGCTCAAAAACAAGCAATCGAAGCCTCGAAACCCGGAGTAACCGTCGGAAGCATCGACGCAGCGGCCAGAGATCTCCTGAGAAAAGATCGACTGGCGGAATATTTCCTTACACGAACAGGGCATGGATTAGGGTTGGATATCCATGAGGCTCCGTACATTGTTCCCGACGGAAAAGAAATCCTCACGCCCGGGATGGTTCACACGATCGAGCCCGGAGTCTACATTCGCGACAATTTGGGCATAAGAATCGAAGATGATCTTCTCATCACGTCGAATGACCACCGTGTATTGACTTCAATGGTTCCGAAAGACTTTGGTTGGTGGAATTCTTAATTTCTATTTCAAGATGAATTCATTCATGATCTATGATTTAGGCTACTGGCGTGTTCCGTTAACTAATCGCGACAAACACCGTGAAATAATGCGTGCAACCTATTCGAATCTTAAATCAAAACGCGAAGAATACGCTATAATATCGTCTCGACTGTTCATTATGAAAGCTGAAAGCAAAGCATTTGAAACATGGCTCTACATCAACGCCTTCGCAGATGAAACCGCGCACGCACAGAATGTGAAGGCACTAGATTCGGATACAACCGCGCTAACGCTTCGGAAACAGTGGGAGTTACTAATTTTAGCGGGTTCTTTCAAATCAGAAATCTGGACGGAGTTTGCGCCAGACCTCTGGTTATGAATTTACGTTGAGATGCGATTTTGACTGCTGATGTTCAGTGAGAGTTTCTAGTTCCTTCTTTGACGATCATAGTTTTCAAGCAGACCCACAGTTACCTACCCACATTTTTTCCAGCACTTCAAGACAGTTTTCTGGAGTGAGTTTTCGCGGATTTCTAGCGTAGAATCCTCTGCGCTGGAATATCATCTCGGAAAGCACTTGCGCATCAATTTTTGATGTGACATTTTTCAGGCTTGTAGGTAAGTCAATATCTTTCATGAGGCTCAGAACGAATTGAATCGCAAGAGACGCGCGTTGGTTACGTGGAAGATCTTTGGTATCTTCATTCATGGCTGAAGCGATCATTGCTAACTTATGGTTAGCCGCAGGACGATTGAACTCCATGATGTACGGAAGAGCCAGGGCGCATGCAAGACCGTGTGGAAGCCCAAATTTTGGACCAATTACCTCTGCTATGCAATGGCCTAAGATCCCCCCTCCCGACCATGGAAAACCTAGGACCCATCCTCCAATCATAGCCCCAAGAGCCATTCCCTTGCGTGCTTCAAGGTTCTCACCCTGATGATACGCGCGACCTAGGTTTTCGGATATTAGTTTGACCGCTTCAAGTCCAAACATTTCCGAGAGAGGATTTGCATCTGCAGCTAGGATTGACTCTATAGATTGGCTGAGCGCATCCATTCCACTTTGCGCCGTCACGCTCTGAGGACAAGACAACGTCATTATTGGATCCACTAACGATAGATCTGAGTATAGTTTTCTGCTGTACATCCACGATTTGAGTCCGGTCTTCTCGTCTATTGCTACCGCGAATGGAGTTACCTCACTTCCGGTTCCCGCCGTCGTGGGAATCAGGATTAACGGCAGTTTGTCATTTTGCACTTCGATCGGTTTCTCCAGATCCATATACTGCTCTATCCGTCCTTGATTTTTGGCTGTCATAGCCATAATTTTCGCTGTGTCGAGTACGCTTCCTCCTCCAAGGCCGATGATCAAATCGTACTGGTGCTGTCTGATGAACTCAGCAGCGTTGTTCATACTTCCGATCGACGGCTCTCTACCTTCACGTTTGAAGATCTCCCAACGAATCCCCTCTTTCTCGAGATATGGCACAAGTTTTGTTGTTAGACCGGCCTTCTCAACAGGTTCATCGGTGACGATGAGTCCTTTTGATCCGAATCTCTTTGCTTCGTCGCCGATATTTCTGAGCGCGCCGAGCCCGAAAAGTATTCTTCGTGGGTTATCGAACGCGTACAGTTTTGTTACATCAAGATTCTCCAGGAGTTCTTTCTCAACGTGATCCATTCGAATCACTATCTGTGTTTCGATGCAAGAGGATTTAACAGATTTGGGGTTCGGTATTTTGTTAACTCCCACTAAATTCAGGGGTGTACTTGGATTTTGAGTACGTGTTCCTTTTTCTCCTCCATCAATTTGAAACCTGTTTCTATTTTATCAAGCGGTAAATGGTGTGTTATTATTTGTTTGACGTCGAATTTTCTTGAACCCATAATTTCCAGGCTTGTCGGGAAGCTATATGCCCCATCATAGTTTCCGACTACGGAAATTTCTTTCATGAGAACATCGAGAAGAGGATACTGAAACTCGGCAGCGTCGTAGAGGCCTACGAGCGCAATCGTTCCGCCTCGGCGAGTTACTTTTACGGATTGCGCGGCGGCGTCTGGTGATCCAGATGTTTCCAGTGTTACATCAACGTACTCACCTTTGGTTAATTCTCGGATTTTCTCTGTAACATTCTCACTCTTCGCGTTTATTGTGGTCGTTGCCCCGAACACTTTCGCCTTATCCAGCCTCCAATCGAACACATCAACCACGTAGATCTCAGTCGCCCCATGAGTAACCGCTGCGATCAGCGTCATCAGCCCTACTGGACCGGCCCCCATTATCAAAACCCTGTCGCCAGGGGTTATGTGTGCACGACCGGTCGCATACGTACCAATGGAGAGTGGCTCCACTAATGCTCCTTCATCGAAGCTCATCTCTGCAGGCATTCTGTACGCAAAGGCTGCTGGCCATGCAACGTATTCCGCGAAAGCACCGTTGTTTGGAGGATCACCCATAAACCGCTTCTCTGGGCACAGGTTATACCGACCGGTTCGGCAGAAGCGGCATTTACCGCAGGGAGACGCAGGTTCAACCACAACTCGATCTCCAACACTCAGATCAGATACAGATCGTCCAACATCCACGACTTGACCAGATAATTCATGACCCAAAACCAATGGTTCTCTAATTATGAGATCCCCGATTGCTCCTATTCTCCAATAATGCAGATCACTGCCGCAGATCCCGACCGACTTCACTTTAACCAAAACATCATCCGGACGAACGGATGGAACAGGTAGATCCTGAATCCTAATTTGATGATGTCCGTAAAGCGCTGCTGCCTTCATAACAACAAGAACACCGGACTTCGTATAAGAATAAGCCGATCAAATTTCCTGACCGTCTTTAGATCTGAAGACGTACTGCTGGATGAAAATTCGTCAGATTGAAAGCCGAAGATATTTGTGCAGAACACCCAAATCCGGACTCGTGACGGAAGTTTGAGCACGATGAACTCTGCAGCTGGATTAAGGCTTAAGAAAATGTTAGTCTGCTTGGAGAGGTAATAACAAATCCGTTAGTTGTATTAGTCCAAAGACTGTATCTCCGGCTTAACTGGGTATAGATGAGTTTGGTTGTCGATCCTGCTCAACTTAGACAACTTATGCCGAGGAGACCTTATGTCCCCACTGTCCTTGATGTTGCAGGAGCTGCGACGTGTCCGCGTATTTCCCTCTTGAAGCTGATCTATGGAGCATCCGGAGAATACAACGCCGGTCTAGCAATCGGCGCGGTTACCCATTCAGTCTTGGCTGAACTTGGACGCATTGAATCGAGAGTAGTCAAGGAAGTCAATCCAACTTCCACATTAGACGAGATCAGACACCAAATCTACAAGATTTGGGTGGAAGCCGCAGAGAGCAAAATCAACGATTCATGGAGAATCTTCGCAGACGCACAAATCAGCGCACAGGAAGGACGACGTGCGGTGCTCGAGAATCTTCGCGGCTTTTCCAACCATCTAGCCAAAGAAATCCAAGAAGGCTACCAAAAACCCGACCAGATCATCACCGGACACCACATAATCAACCTCGATTTGCCACTCGAAGGCGTCCCAGATGAATACCGCATCTTCCACAATCCCCTACGAATTGAAATTCGAGAATTCAAGAGTTACGGGGGTGCCAAAGTAAACGAAACAAGTAAGCTTCAAGCTTGCGGATACCAACTTCTTCTAGAGACCCTTTACCCAAATGCTGACTTCAAACTGAAAGTGTACGCACGAGACGACGACGTTAACGTCCGAATGACTGACAAAAGACGTCAACATCTCATTGAGGGGATTCAAACAATTACCGAAGTTTATGAGCATGCTCGAGGTCGCGCGAAGCCAATCCCACAGTTATGTTCGGTATGTGGCGTGAACCAAGCTTGTCAATATTACTTCAATGATTCACAGCCTCCGAACATTCGAAGGTACCTTTGGAGACTGAGAATGGAGACATTGGAAGAGAAAGGGCAGAATCAGTCTTGGAAGTGGAAAAGCAAGCTGTTGCCAATAGAGACGAGAGCTGAGCTAGGTATTACCGACGGCGGTTACAGGGTTTCCGAACTAACCTCTCGGAGAGTACGTTTGGTCAAGGACGGTAGACCGAATGTCTTGCCTGGAGACACTGTGATTGTTAGCGGAGGAAATCCATTAACTACACCAAACTTCACTGGTGAAGTTGCTGAACTTGAGGAAGATTCTGTAACAATTGTTCCCTACGGTGATCTCCCAATGGGGCTACCCGATCATGACCTCACCATCGATCACTATGATGTTGATCTGACGCGTCGCCAACTCCGCTCCGTGGACGCGGTACACCGAGCGCAGGGGAGATCGGGAGAACTCACTCGTCGCATATTAGGAATCGAACCTCCAAGAACAGCAACAGAAGTAGTGCAGGTTCAATTCACGGGGAAGCTCAACGCTATTCAACAGGACGCCGTACGAGTTGCCTTAAGCGCTCCAGACTACGCAGTCATACTTGGACCACCTGGTACAGGCAAAACAACTGTTATCGTCGAACTCCTGGTTCAGTTGGCACTTGCAGGGAAACGCTCTCTCGCGGTGTCGATAACGAATACAGCGGTAGACAATATTGTAGAACGTCTTCTTGATCAGGGTCACAGGTTCGAAATCCGATTCGGCAACTGGTTCAAGATAAGAGAACGAGTGATGCAGGTTGCGCTGATTAATCTTCTAACCGGTAAAGAAGACCTTGCATTGGCGGCTGTGGACAGGATGCGGACCGCCGCTGCTGTCTTGACAACGTGTAGCAGCGCGTCACTAGATTTGGTAAGAGCTGGTCATTTTGACGTTATTCTCTTTGAAGAATCCAGCCAAATTAGAATGCAGGATGCGTTTGCGGCGTTGACACAGGGCGAGAAAATTGTCATAATTGGAGACGACAAACAGCTGTCGCCGGTTTCACAATTGAACAAGCCGATAAGTAGTCTCCTTGATATCTCGATGGGAACGCTGACACGACACGGCCTTCAATCAACCCTAATCCGAGACCTTAGGCTTCAGTACAGAATGCGTGAGGAAATTTGTAGTCTTATCAACGGAACTTTCTATAATGGCAGACTTGATTCTTCGCCTGAGATTCGTAACAGACCATCGTTGTACAGCAAAATAGGACCCGTCGAACCAACGCAACTAACCAGAATCCTAGACCCGTCAACAGTAATTGGAGTCATCGACGTGGAAGGAGTTGAAGAATATCGTGCCATGACCACCTATAATCTAGCAAATCTACACGTCGATCTCCGTCTGCTCCAAGCGCTCCAATCGGCTGGGCTCGCGTTGGATCAGATTGGAATAATCACGCCCTACAAGGAACAGCAACGCCTGCTTGCGAAAGCAATTGGACGAACCGATTGCATTGGGACGGTCGACAGCTATCAAGGTCAAGAGAGAGACCTGATCATATTAGACTTAGTGAGGGCCAATCCACGTAGGGAAGTTGGCTTCACACTTCAACCAAACCGCCTAAACGTCGCGCTCAGTCGAGCCCGTGAAAAACTCATAATTCTCACAAACATGCAAACCTACCAAGGCCACGAAAAATTCGACGAAATCCTACAACGAATTCAATCGCTCCCCAACACTCGAGTAGAGCATGTAACCGCAGACGAACTTGGAATAAATCTTCGAACCTACAGGAAACGAGAAGAAATTCAAATTATCCCGGACCTAAGCAACGTAACCGAGCCAGACGAACAACCTCCCGTACCTATAGCCAAATCAGGTAGCTACTTTGACGTCTACTAAACAGATACCTGACATCCAATTCATTCACCTTTCCGACACCCATCTCGGTCTGAACTGGCCGCCAATAGGCCGGAAGACGGAAATTCAAATCCCAATCTACGGACGCGCCTTCGCGACAATCATCGAAGCCGCAATAACAAACCAAGTCGACTTCGTCGTCCACGGGGGAGACCTAGTCGATAGACCTAGACCTCCCACCGCCGCCTGGAATCGAATTCTCGAAGAACTTCCAAAACTCAAGAAAGCAGGCATCCCTTTCTTTGTGACCCCTGGATCTCATGACAAACCCGAATCCTACTTCGACAAGGCCGGAGGCGACATCCTACAACTTCTCGAAAAAAGACTTGGATTAGTCCAAAGAGTAGATGTTGAAACCAAACCCATAAAGTTCGAAACAAAATCTGGAAAAAAAGTCATGATTTACGGCCTTGGAGATCACGGATCCGATCAAGACGAAGAATTACTCAAACTCAAGAGAAGCATGCACGAAGGACCCGAATTCAAGATACTGATCATGCATGGCTCGGTAACCAACCAACCAAACCTAGCAGGCCCAGCCGCCAAAGCAGAAACCATCAACGAACTATTCTCTCAAGGCCTCGTAGACTACGTCGCCCTGGGTCACAATCATAGACAATGGGAACACAAACAAACCCACATATACAATCCGGGCTCCCCCGAAATCACTAGTTTCGCTGACGCTCCAACAAACAGTTACACTTGCAGCGAAAACACAATCCAAGAAGACCCACATGAAATCATCCCACATGGGTACTACAACGTCGAAATCATGGGAGAAATAACGAACGCCCAGTTCGTTCCACTCCAGACCCGAGACGTCAAGAACATAAAAATTGCCTTCAACAACGCGAAAGCGTCATACGTTACCGAAACTACCAAAAACATGATCCTGAAAAATCTCTCAACTCACGCAATAATCCGTCCCGTTCTAACTGGAACATTACATCCATCGTCCTCGAGAACTGAAATCGACCTTCACAGTATCCTATCCATACGCGAAAAAATGCTCTACCTTGACTATCCACTTATGATCTTCGAAAATGCTGGCGGCCAAATACAATTTTCTAAAACATCAGATCTCCAATCCATCTTCCAAACCTATTTCAATTCACTAGGCACCGAAATTCCCACAGACCTACCCAACCTAGCGATGAAGATTCTGCAAGTTTACGAGAAGAAATCGAAAACAGCTCACCAAGAAGCACTCGAGATCATCGACGAATGGAGACAGGCCAAATGATCAGACGAATCGAACTACGAAACTTCGCAAGCCACGACGACACCGAACTCGAATTTGGAGCTGGAAAGAATGTGATTATCGGAGCAACAGGCTCCGGAAAAACCAACATTCTACAGGCACTCGATTTCGCTTTTCTCGGCGACGTCCCAGAAGTCGATCTACCCGAACTGATCGCAGACAACTCCGATTCAGCAGAAGTAGCCGTCGAATACGATGATCCTCGAACCGGACAAAATTACCGAATACACAGAGCTCTAAAACGTACCACAGACGGCAAAGTAGAACATGACTGCACACTCACGAACCTAGCCACAAACGAAGTCGTAAAAAAACCTGAACCCGTCCGAAAGACCTTGGAATCATTCGGCGTCGACCCAGCAGTATGGCGATACATCGTTCATGTAGGACAAGGAAGATTCGGCGACTTACTCGAAGAAACACAAGAACGAAAAACCTCACTCGATAAACTATTCCGCGTCTCCCAACTCGAAGCCACATACCAAGAATTAGGACGCCGCGAAAGCCCTGGCTCACAGCTCGAACTAAGAAAACGAACAAACTCAGAAAAAATCGCTGGATTCAAACGCGACTCCAACCGCCTAAACGAAGAACAAGAAAACCTACGACGCGTAGAAAAACAACGAGAACAGAAACAGGGAGAACTGAAACAATTACACGAACAACACAAAAGACTCCTAGAGTTCTCACACAAAGCAACGAAAACCCTTGATGAGATCAAAGCCATAGACGATGAAATCAGAAAATCCCAAATTGCCACCGAGAACGCGACAAAACAGTTGAACAATTCAATCTCACACCTACTCCAAAACAAACTCCTCCCCCTACCTGTCTGCTCAAAACTCAAAGAACTACCCTCAAATGAGATCCTCACCCAAATCAATGAGCTCGAAACGAATCTACAAGGACTCGCGGACCAGGACCTAAAGCTAGAGCAAACATATCAGCACAGCATAGAAGAAACCAGTAAACTACAATCAAAACTTGAACAAACAAAAAAAGAACAAAACAAAATCAACGCAGAGCTTAATGACGTCCAACAATACTTGTACGGCAAAACCAAGCAACCAACGATCGCATGCGAAAGATGCGGAAGCCTACTGACAGAAGCTCAATGGAAAGAACATTTCGAAGAACGCCGCAAACAAGTAACCGAGCTAGAACACGAGACCCTGAAATACTCAAAGTCCTTAGAAGCAGAGCGAACGCGAACGAACGCGTATCGCAAGGAACATGAAGGCACGAGCGCACAAATCAAAAACCTAGATCACGCCCTCCCGATCATCAAGCAGATCCAAGAACAACGACGAACAATCGAATCAAACATAAGTCAAACGAAAATCAAGGCCAGAGCAGAGCTACTAATTCAACTCAGAACACAACTAGCAACCGAAGAATCCAAACCCGACAACGAAGTCATAGACCAAGCAACAACGTTAACCCTAGAACTGAAGACAACACCCACGCGAATCGAACAATTGACTCAAGAACTAAATTACTTCGATCAAAACTTCCTAAACCCACAGAAGAAAAGAGTCGAAAACGCTGAAAGAGCAAGAGACGAAGCGGCAAAACTCGAACCAAAAATAATTGAAGACGAACGTAAGATCACCACACTAGACATGATACGAAAATCTTTGAGAGAGATTCAACCCGTCGTGCGTCGTAATTTTGTCACCAAGATTGCGCAAAGCGCTAACGATTACATGAAACGTCTGTACGGGGGGTTGGATCTTGAAAATTTTGAGCTTACCGAAGACTACCAGTTCCTCGTCACCAGAGTCGGCTACAAACGGCATGCGAGAAGGCTTAGCGGAGGACAGCAAGTATTAACAAGCATGGCATTCCTCCTTGCCCTCAGCGAAGTTCTAAGCCAACTCGACTTTCTAATTTTAGACGAACCGACAACTCACCTAGACCAGAGTAGAAGAACAGAATTGGTTAATGTTCTCGAACATCTTCGCCGGGTACCACAACTACTGATAGTGGATCATCATCCTGAATTGTTCGAAGCCGCAGACACCCGATTCCAAGTAAACCTCACACGAGAAGGTCAGAGTCAGGTAACCCATATCCAACCATGAATTCACAGAACGTTCTATTGTTCACGCGACTCGGGGTTGCATGTTGGAGACGTCGCAAGATGCATCTTCTTGGCCTTCTGAAAAGCCTCTCCATCAAACTTTCCGTCAGGTCGATAGATCACTAAGTGGCATATTCCACATTCAATCCCCAACTCCAGATCCGGCCGCTGTTTTCTGGAAGGACCTAAAATGAGGCCTCTAGGAGCGATTTGTTTCATCGGGCCTCCAATTTCTGAAAGGTCTCGAGTGCGGGAGGCCCGCCAGGACATGTTCCCACATTTTGGGCACTTCAGCCGCTTAGTCTTTGCAGCCTTTCCGCACGAAGAGCAGACCCAGACCATACGCCACCTACCTTCTTCAGAAGAGTTCAGTCCACGTTCCTACGCCCTTCTCTTTTGCTAGACGATACGCAGCAAGTCCTGCTGCAACATCCTGTATCCCTAGCCCGGTCGAATCCATTACTGTAATTTCGTCAGGGTTTGTTCGTCCAGGTTTCATACCTGCAATTATCTCCCCAAGCTCCGCGTAAATCAAGTCGGGCTTCATGTACTTCTTATTGAGAGCTACTTCCCGTTTGTCAACAACCACTTTAGCTTTGTAATAGATCGCCGAGTCAAGTTCCTGTTTATCCCCTTCATCGGAGCCTACGGTTGTGATGTGAGTTCCCGGTCCGATCCATTCACTCTTAATGTAAGCTTCCTTCGAAGGCGTGGCTGTGGAAACGACGTCAGCGCCACGGAGCGCATCGGACGCATTATCGACCGGTTTGACGTTAAGTCCCAGTTTCATGCTCATCTCTTTCGCGTACTTCTCCCTCAACTCCCGCACAATGTCATATACGCGAACTTCCTTCAGTTTGAATATCTCATTTAACGCAATCAGCTGAGTTCGACCCTGAGTTCCAGCACCGCAGATTGCGGCTACCTCAGAATCCTTTCTAGCCAGGTGTCTCGCCGCTACTCCGGCAACCGCGCCGGTTCTGTAGGCCGTAAGTTGAAGCCCATCCATCAAAGCCAAAGGAGTACCGTTCTTTAAATCGGCAATTAAGACAATGCCCATAATGCTTGGAAGGTTATACTTTTTCGGGTTCTCGAAATAACCACAGCTGAGTTTCAGCCCTATCACATCTTGATTGTTTAGGACCCCAGCTTTGATCCCCCAACCACCATGATGCTTCGGAATATCCATGAGAATGAGAGGCGGAATAATCGACTCGCCTGTCGCTAGACCCTTGAATGCTTCCTGCACCGTGTTAATTGTATCCTTCATCGTAAGCACTTCTTCTAAGTTCTTCTTAGAAAGTACCAGAATCTCTACCAATTCACTTCAACTGAACTAGCAGACTATCATGCTTCCGTAAATAGGTTTAAGCAAAAATTTCGTTCTTGAAAACAACCGACAAGTGGCCACAATAGTTGATTATAGAGAGTTAATCCCAGCTGCTGTTTAATTCGCATGTACGAATCTGAAACGAAATTAACTAATATCTGAACACAAGCCCGTCACAAAGAGCTAGCTAGGTGAGTTTATGCGCCCATCCAACCGCGTTGAAAACATTCCCCGATCCGGAATTCGAGCAATATTCGATCAAGCACGAGGTATCCCCGACCTGATTCATCTTGAATTAGGTGAACCCGATTTTCGAATTCCAGACCATGCCACGGACGCTGCAATTCAAGCTCTTTCGGACGGCTTCACGAAGTACACGCCAAACGCTGGCATCGACGATCTGCGACAAGCGATCTCGGAAAAACTGAAACGCGAGAATGAGATCCATGCAGACCCGAACGGAGAGATTATGGTCACCGCGGGTGCAATGGAAGCGCTTTCTCTCTCAATACTCTGCACAGTTGATCAGGGCGATGAGGTGCTGATTCCGGATCCGGGCTATGTAAGCTACGAAGCGCACGTACTGCTTGCCGGCGGCGTACCCAAATTCGTTCCGCTCAGAGAACAGAACGATTTCCGTATGAGAGCGGAAGACATTGAGAATCTCATAAACAAAAAGACACGGATGATTATCCTAAATTCCCCCTCCAACCCCACCGGAGCAGTAGAGCTTCTGGAAGATCTGAAAGACATCGCTGACCTCGCACAAAAACACGACCTACTCGTGCTGTCAGACGAACCCTACGAACGCCTCGTCTACAAAGGACACGATCACCACAGCATCGCAGCTCTACCGGGAATGCTGGAGCAGACCGTAAGTATCTTCTCATTCTCGAAAACCTACGCCATGACCGGAATGAGAATAGGCTACATCGCATCGGGCCGAGAATTAGTTCAACACATGATAAAGATGCAGGAACATTTTGTAGGTTCCATTAATTCACCTGCTCAAAAAGCGGCAATCGCAGCACTCAGAGGCCCCCAAACCTGCGTAACTGACATGCTTAACGAATACACGCGCAGACGCGAGATCCTGATCGATGGACTGAACGAGACCGGCGTAATAACCTGCAAGAAACCTGCAGGAACATTCTACGCCTTCCCCAACATAACCAAGACCGGTTTCGATTCGAAAACATTCGCAGAGAAACTGCTCAAGGAAGCAAAAGTCGTAACCGTTCCTGGCGTAGCCTTCGGTCCACACGGAGAAGGTCACTTGCGCCTGTCTTTCGCTACAAGTATAACCAACGTAACCGAAGCTGTCAAGCGAATCCGCGATTACTGCATCAAAATACACTAAACAAAAATCTTTCGAATATGACGCGACCGATTTGCGTTGGGTTATGACGTCAAAAACCACCATGCCGTTGTTCAGTTTGATGCTACGTTGCGATGACGACAAATGCGATCAGCGGTAATCGCCGGGCGAGACTGTAGTCACAATTCGCTTCCAGTCTTCTTTAACTCGCTCGGGATTACGTTTACGGGACAATTCTTGTCATGTCT
>Ga0209517_10005061_pt1 | contig 16950 bp, 25 predicted proteins | sample PeaSoiMetSII2010_FD_187695 | JGI IMG/M metagenome (GOLD analysis project Ga0209517, IMG submission 187695) | Peat soil microbial communities from Weissenstadt, Germany - SII-2010 (SPAdes) (version 2) | ecosystem: Environmental > Terrestrial > Soil > Wetlands > Peat | place: Germany...
CAGTAGCTTAACTCTCTTTTTTGGCCTTATTTTTGGATCGAATTTAGTGCCATTTTGGTGGCAGGCCGACGACCCCTCCCCGTTACCTTACGGCATTGGGATGTGACCGATCAAGCCGAGCGACGAAGCCGACAGCGAGATCATGGCCGCGCCGAGAATGATCCAAAGCGTATCGATCACAGTCGTGAGCAGAAGCCCAAGGCTTACGATAGCAATGGCGATGGTGACGGGGTCGGTCAGCGCGTCGCGGGCGAGCGGGATCGATGCCGCGAGCAACAGCCCGGCGCTGGCGATCACCACGGTTTGCAGAACGCCCTTGACCCGGGGTTGGTCGATCTTGCGGCCCGCGAAATGAACAAGCGGGATAATCAGGAAGGCTGGCGTAATCATCGCAAGCCATCCGGCGATAGCGCCGGGCACGCCCGCGACGAAGTAGCCGACGCTCACGATGTACAGCCCGACAGGTCCCGGCGTGCTTCGCGTGATCACGACGGCTTCGTTTAGCTGTTTGTCGGTCAAGACATGGTAGTGAAAAACAAGCGCATCTTGGATCACCGGCAACGATGCGAGCCCGGCGAACGCCGTCACCGTGCCCTTGAGCAGCAATAGATAAAGCAGAACGACGTTCATGAGTGCTCCGCCGGCCAGAGCGCGCCAACCGTTGCCGCAATCAACAGCACTTCAATGGCAGACAGGCCCGCAAAGACGTACAGCACGAACGCCGTCGCACCGACGATGACGACGCGGATGCGCTCACGCCCTTTGAAGTGAGGCTTGGCAATCGTCCAGACCGTTTTGACCGTGATCGCGACCGCAGCCGCGATAGCGCCATGGATGGCGGATTGTGCGAACTGATTTTCCTGCCACTGACTGAATAGCGCCGTGAGCACGATGACCATGACGGTGCACGGGACTGATGCCGCCATGAGAGCTACGACCGCGCCGGTTGCGCCCCGCAACAGCCACCCGACGCCCGTACAGAAGGCTAGGAGGTTGGTCCCGGGCGTAAGACGGCCCAGCGCAAAGCAGAGCGCGAAGCGGTCCTGTGTCAGCCATCGTCGCTTGCTGATCAATTCGTGATGCAGGACCGCCGTCGTGGCGCTGCCGCCGCCAAGGGTGAAATTGCCGTAGCGTGCGAACACCCATGCGAGGGGCGCGAGACGCGGATGCGCGGTGTGATCGTCGGAAGTCGTCATAGGGCACGGTCCGGCGCAATTCGCCGTTGAGGGGATGATTGCCCAAATCCGTCGTGCCGGTTCGCTTCACGACATGCTTACGGCACGCCGTGGGGATGGTCGATCCTATGCGCCTTCTCTTGCGCGTGTCAATTTGTGCGTGATGAGCCCCACGGCGCAGGAGGGTCGCGTGATGGCCCTACGCAATCAAGCCGCACTCAAGAGCACGGGGGAGCCCGGCAGTTGATCAGCATACCCACTGCACGCATTGCAGAGCCCGGCCATAAAGAGCCGGGCTTTTTCGTTGCGTTATTGTCAGTTGTTCGGGCTATCGGGACGCTGCAAAGTGTCCCGACAGTGACGGTGCTTTTTCGCGAGAGATTGCCAGTTGTTCGGCGATCTCATCGGCTGTAAGCTTGCGCCAGACTTTCAGTGCCGCATGAGCGGCGTTCGCTGGCATGGGCCGCGATCACGAAGTTCGATCCCCCTCAGAAGACCGAACTACCCCGGCGGCTCCGCGTCGGCGGACATAGAGCCATTTTTGCCTCGTGGCTCCGCGTCCCTTCAACATCGCGGAGCCGCCAATCATCTGGAGATCGCATGCCGCGCGTGACGAAAAATCCGCAAGTCTATCTTGCACTGAGCCCGGCGGCTGTCGCTACCGCGCTCGGCATTCGTCCCGACGAAGTCGCCGACGCGATCAACAGCGGCGCGCTTCCCGTTCACGTGATGGGCCTCAAGAGGCGAGTGCACGTGAGCGATATTGAACGCTGGTTTAGAAGCTGGAAACAAATCGAACCAAAAAAGGACCGTCCCCATGCCCGTGACTGACACAACGCAAGACGATATCGACGCGCTCGCGCACGAAGCTCGCATGCTCGCGCCGAACGGCAAGCAAGCCGAGCTTGACGCCGATCTCAAAAGCAAAATCCATTTGCCGCTTGAAGCGCAGGCCCGTTACATCCGCCGCGTGATCGCGACGTTTGAAGACGCCGACCTTGTGAAGTATCAGCCCGAGCCGCCGCGCGTGCAGAACGACGGCTCGCGCAAGCGTCCGGCGAAAACCAATCCTTGGAGCAAAGAGGGTTGGAACGTGAGCGCGCAAGGCAAGCTCATTCTGACGATGGGCGAAAAGAAAGCCGCCGAGATCGCGGAGGCCGCCGGTTGCCGAATTGGCAGCACGCATTTCAATCCTGATTACGTCTGACCGCGTCGGGGATAGTCCGACCGCATCGGGGATAAACTCGAATGGCAAAAGCACGAACGCACAACCGGACGCGACGCGGACACGCTCAGCCCGCGAAAGGTCTCACACTCGCAAACGGAAATCGGTTGTCCCATGGGCAATTGTTTCCGGCAAAACAGGAGAGCGCTATGCTCACAAATCCGCAACGCAAGCTCAACTCTTCAATGCCGCGCCTCAATGTCGGCACGCTCCCGGCGGCTTCGCAACGCGCGGCATCCGGCGGAGACGACAATATCGCGCGAAGCGGAGCGCCGAAGCGCACCGTTGACGCGCCGATCAAGCCGGGCATGACGCGCCAGACGTCCGGCGACTTGCATCCGTATCTGCACGGGCAGGCCGTGCAGGATGAGCCGAACGTTCCGCTCAAAACATACGAAACCAAAATCCCGTTGCATCCCGCGACCACGCCGAAGCAACGCGCGACCGTGCACCCCATCGCCAATGATCCGGGCGAAATTCTCCGCGACGCCGCGCGTCTCGCGCGTCCGGTGGAAAAGGCTTGATCCCATGCAACAGCAAAATCCGAAAAACCCGGTCGCGAAGCTCGCCGAGCGCGAGACAGAACAACGCCGCGCCGAACGCATCGCGCACGAAGAGCGCAAGCGAACGATTGCCAACGTGGAACGAGTGGACTTGGAGGCATCGGTACAAAATTCCGTGCCGCACGTCTTGCGCGGCGTTCGATGAACGATGGCCTACAAGCTTCGCACGTTCAAGGGGACCGTCGTTCGGTTCTGGCGCGAGCGGGGATATGGCTATTTGAAAATCGATGCGCCTCCGCGAGAGGCGCATTTTCACCTCCGCGATTGCGAAGGGGTCGGCGGAGATCAGATCAAAGAGGGCACGCGGCTGGAGTTCTATCTTGCCGATGAGCCGAAGGGACTAACAGCAATTCGAGTGAGCTTGTGCAATGAAGCGCCGCGACGAAAGACGATTGATGGAATTTATCGCCAAGAAAGGCCGGAGACCCTATGAACCAAGGCCGGACAATCGGATGCGCTCAAGTGCGCGACCATCCGCAACGTGGAATTGGGAAGACGTGACGACACTCGAAGGCGAAGACGCATTCGAACCATGGGACAAAATCGAAAGGATGAAATCATGTCGATAAAACATTCGCCTCCCCGCCAAGATCGGCGCGGTAAGGGCCGCGCTCCAATCATGCGACATGACGGGCAGCATTCGGTCGGCACCAAAAAGCCGCCAGTGATCCGGGACCGGAAAAATGGGCAGGACTTTGATGGCGGAGCCGGACCGGCTGCCGGATCGGCCCCGGGCAGCAATGGGCCGCCTACTGTCGGCACGTTCGACGGCAACGCGAGCGAGTGGTGACCGATGGCAAAGCAGAACCAACACCGCCCGCAAAAGGGCGAAGTGAAATTCCACGGCGCGACCTTCAAGCTCAATGAGCCGGGCAAGTTTGTCCGTGGCGAACCCGAACGCAAACCCTCCCCTACTCGAAAGGATAAAGACAATGGCAACCGATACTGAGATCAAAGCATCGCACGAGAAGGCCAAGAACGCATTCGGTCAAAATGGCTATCAGGGAGCGTCTTCGCTGTTGCCCGGGCAGACGAAGCCGCCGATTGCGGACGTGAGCCCGCCGCAGCATGGCGTTGAAAGCTTGCGCCCGGAAGACACGCTCGCGCATCGCGTCAAGATGGGCGCGGACGGCAAGGCCGCCGGATATGCCGCGCATGATGGCTTGGTCGCGCGCACCGTTGACAGCGGCTCGCCCGGCGGAGTGATCAGTTCGAAAACGAACCATAGCCCGAAACGCTAACAAGCCATTGGGTCACGGCATTCGCGTGCAGCGTGATCCGATAGAAGGCCGCCGCGCTTTCCTTTTCAGGGGTTGGCGCGGCGGCAACTAATTCGAGATTGATCGCGGGTTGACCATCGGCTTGTGATCAGTAGCAGCCGCCGCGCTGTTTTCCTCCAGCGCGGCGGCAACCTCTAAACAGGAAGGTCCCAAACATGGCTTCACTGCAACTCAGAGATCAGTTCGGGCAAATTTCGCTCGCGTCAATCGATCCCAGCGCCGTCGCCGAATTGAGCGACACGGCTCAAGAAAAGTTGGCGCATCTCATCAAGGCAAATGATGAGCGCGTCGCCGCGCAAGAGCGTTTCGCTAACGCCGTGCGCGCCGTGAAATCGGCGGAGGAAGAGCAAGCCGCCGCGCTCGCCGCGCATCGCGAAGCGAGCGACCCGTTCCCGTTCAAAGCGCCGAGCGTCGAAAACTACGGCACGAAGGCCGCGTATGACGCGGCGCTTCAAGAGGCCCGGCAGATGCATGATAACCGCGTTCGCGCGTTTCGCGAGCGTGAGGCGCATCTCCGCGCAATCGCAAGCTACAATTCCAGCAAAAACTAACCCGAGGTGCCCCATGGCCGTTGATGATGACTTGGTCGAATATGTTGGCGGAGACAAGACCACTCCAGCCGCGCCGAAAGGCAAGCGCGCCGCTCCAGCGCCCGCGCCGAAAACTTGGGCCGTGACTGACACGCCTGTCCCGCCATACGAACCCGAGGCCGTCGCCGCGCCGCGCGTTGCGGTCTACACTCCGCCAGCGCCGGGCGCTTCACATCCCAAGCACGCGATCTTAGAACCGGCGCTTCGCGTTGATCGCGCCGAGCAAGCTCTAACCGCTGCAACGCTGGAGTTGACAACCGCGACGCGGCACTTGCGCGCTTGCGAGTTGGCAGGGAGCGAAGCGGAGGCGATCTTGATGCGCGAGCTTCCCGGGCCTACGCCCGATGAGCTTTTGCGTGAGCACGTCGCAAGCGAATTGAAAACGCGCGCCGAGAATGTCTCGGCTGGGCTCAGTCCCGACAATCGGGCCGTCCCGGTTCACGGCAACAGCGCGCTTGATCGCATCGCGAGCGTGAGACCGCGACCCGCTCCCGGTCAGGCTTCGTCGCTCCGATCTTCCACGGTTCGCCGGACAGTTTAAGATGGCCGTCAGCCTCTCAAATCATCCCGCTCGGCTCGCTGCAATCGCAGCGGGCGAGAAGCGTTTCCTAGCCGTTGGCTTTCCCTGCAAACGCAATCCCAAGCATGTCACGCGATATGCCGAACGCATGAATTGCGTCGAATGCAGTCGGAAAGCAGACGAAGCTAGAGGGCGGGTTGAGAAGCGGGACCTTCCGACGATTGGCGGAGATTTTGATGCCAGAATGACAGACCTAAAGCTGATTGCTGCCAGCACGGAATTTTTGAGGCTTCTGCACCTTGAAGCCCTCGCCTCAGTTAGGACGAAACGCCATGACGAAAAAGCGGCCTGAGATCATGCGCGAGATTTGCCAAAGTATCGCGGACGGCGTCAAGCCATTGGACGCAACGCTTCTCGCCGGGCTTTCGGAGCGAGCGTTTTTCCTTTGGCTCCGCCAGAGCAAAGAGAACGCGGCGGACCCGGCGCTAACCGTCGATTGGCTCGGCGAGCCCGTGCCGTTCGCGAGCGCAGTCAGCGCCGCGCGTGATATCGCCGCGTCCGGCGGGAGGTCCGCGCCGAGTGCAAACGTTGTGCACCACTATCACCATTTTATTTTTGAGACGGCGAGCCCGCCGGTTGCCGACGAGACGCCACGTCCCGAGTGCCGTCTCCGTGCACGTCACTCGAAAGCGGAGCCCGTGCCCGGGGAAGACGCCGAGCTTGATGAGATGTTGAGGCTGGAGCCGTTGCCCGATGCTACGTCTTCGGAGACGCTGCATCCCGAGCCCTATGCGGCGTCTTCGGAGACGGCGCATCCCGAACTTATCCCGGACGAAGCCGCGCCCGCGCCGCTTGCCTTTGATGAGCCGCCCGCCCGCCCGCCACGGTCCGCGCTGGAGCGCGATTTGCTGGCGCGGCTCGCGGCTGCCCGTGCGAAAAACGCTCCAGCGACGGCCCAAGGTAGCGGGGAGCCGGACGGCGGCTCAGCGGACTCGGCAATGGCTCCGGGAGGGGTATCTACAGACTGAACTTATTAACCGTGAGAGCAACCATCTCGGAAACCCGGAGTTGGAACCCTCATATAAGCGAAAAGGCCGAACCCCTCGACAAGGTCCGGCCTTCCAATTCACTCCGGCTCGCGGCGCTTCGAACGCCCTTGCCCGTCAACCGATGTAGGCGGCTGTGATCCAGTGACTAACGCATCAATCCCAAATTTGCAATTGACGAAAATCCCCTTACGCGAAAAATCTTCGCGCGAGGCGCTTTCGTTTGTTGACTTCATTCTGGCGGCCCGCGTGAAAGCATCGCCGCGCGGCGACCTGATCGCGCTGTATCGGACGCTGATCAACGCGAGCGTCTTTCCTGCCATCGCCGCATGGCCTGATCTGTATCGTTTCATGGTAGCGCGCCGCGCGTCGGATGAAACCATCAACGAAGCGCGAAAGCTCTGGCGCGAATACCAAAAATCACAAACCGCCGTGCCCCCGGCAAACCGGAGGATAGAACATGGCTGACCTAACAGAGCTTGCCGAAGCCGTTGACGCGGCGGAGCGCGAATGCGACGCCGCAGACGCGATCAACATGACATGGGACGAAGGCTATCGCGAACTCGTTGACCGCCTCATCGCAGCCAAAGATGATTATTTCGACGCGCTCCGCAAACCATGGCTTGATGAGCAAAAGGAATTGGACCGGGCGAAGTTTGTGCGCCTGAGCGCCAAGCGCGTTGATCGGCTACGACGCGAGATGGAAGAGGCCCAGCGGCATTTGGCGACGTTCAAATGCATTGAGCGTTGGCTGTATACCTCCCGCGAGTTTTTGGAAGCGCAAGCCGCCGACGAAGCGGCGCAAGGTCGCTACGAATTTTTCTATGGCCGATACTGGAAAGCGTTCGGCGACCGCGACGCCGGGATAAAAGTGAAGCGGTGGAAGACCCAAACTGTTGACGGCGTGACGTATGCCCTCGCCGGAGTAAAGAAGATCGCGGGCGAGCGCCGCGCGCTCTGGGAAAAGGTGATTTGACATGACCGACGTTCTTGATCCTCCCGACGTGACCTTGTCCCGTCAATTCTCGCCCGGCAATAAGGTTCTGAGCGCCGAGCAATTCCGCGCCGACAAAATGCCGACGCTGATCAAGTCTCAGGGCCAATGGCTCGAATGGGATGGCTCCAGCTATCAGCCGCGAGAAGCCGCGACGATTGATCAGAACGTCTCGGCGTGGCTCAACGTGCAAGAGTATACAGAGAGAACGGATACCGGCTTCATTACATTGCCGTTCAAGCCGAAGCGAGTTGACATCGCCGAAGTCGTCAACGCGCTCGGCAACCTTTGCCATCTGCCGATGAATGAGATTGCGCCTCCGGCATGGTTGCCCGGCACGAAGCCGCGCGCAGCGAAGATCAATCCGGCGGAAATCATCTCTTGCCGCAACGGGCTGTTGCACTGGCCGACGCGCACGCTGTACCCGCAGACGCCGAAATTTTTCACGCGCAACGCGGTGCCGTTCAATTATGATCCCGCCGCGCGTGCGCCAGAGCGATGGCTTTCGTTCCTCGCCGAAGTCACCGAGTCAGCCGATGGCGTAGAGCGTCCCGAGCTTGTCCGGCTGTTGCGCGAGATGATGGGCTATCTGATTTCGAGTGAGACGAAATATCAGCGCGTGTTTTTCCTTTCAGGCCGTCCGCGCTCGGGTAAAGGCGTCATCATGCGAATTGTCACTGAGCTTGTCGGCAAGCTCAATACCAGCGGCCCGACTATTGCCGATCTCGGCAAAGACTTTGGCCGCCAAAACCTCATCGGCAAATCGCTGGCAACCATCACGGACATGGATTGCGAGAACAAGGCTCAGTTGGGGACCGCCGCGTCAATCATCAACGGCATTTCCGGGCAAGACATTCAATCGATCAACGTCAAGCACAAGGATTTTTGGAACGGCTATCTCTCGGCGCGCTTCCTCATGGCCGCTAACAAGTTGCCTTCGTTCGGAAGCCATACGATGGCGCTCGCAACGCGGCTGTTGATCGTGCCGTTTGATGTGAGTTTCGCCGGTAAGGAAGATCGCGAGCTAACGAACAAGTTCAAAGAGCCCGCCGCGCTCGCGGGGATTTTGAATTGGGCGCTTGATGGTTTGGAAGACCTCATGTTGAGCGACAAGTTCAGTGAGCCCGAGGCGTCGAAGGTCGCCAAGCAACGGTTGATCTATCGTTCGTCGCCGGTTCATGGCTTCGTCGAAGAGCGTTGCACGGTTCGCGCGGGCTTCGCGGTTGACAAAGCCGTGCTCTATGACGACTTCGCGGAATACTGCGATGAGGTCGGCGCGCGATGTCTGTCGCTGGCCGATTTTTCCGAGACGTTGTCAGAGTTGTTTCCGACCGTGTCGCCTTCGAAGCGCGGCTCGGGTCCGGGCGAAGACGGAAAGCGGTCGCGGCAAATTCCCTGCTATCGCGGTTTGCGATTGTCGGATGACCGGGCCGCCGTGGTCTATCGATTGGACCCGAAACAGGCTTGGCTTTATGAGCCGGGCGAGTATGAGAGCTTGCACCTTGATCCGGCAGGATGGCCGATCCCGCTCGGCGCTGGCGCTCCCGACTTTGGGCCGGGCTGATTGATGCGCGAGCGCGTGATCCAAATCTCTCGGCGCGAAGCCAATGCCCGCCTTGATCTCGGCGACCTCGGGCTAGAGCAACATTACCTCGGGCCTTCCGGGTATCGGGCCGACATCTGTCTATCGAACGCGCGGCGCGACGCCATCGCGATCTTGCGACCTCCTATCGCGGCTTCGTTCAATCGGGCTTTGGCTTCGCCGCTGGAAATCTCGCGGCTGTTGCGGACCGTTGACCGTGAGCCGCCGCTGTCGGCGTTCGTCGCCGGTTGCATGCGATGGGTTCGGACGTTCGCGCCGGAGTGTTCATGCGTCATCGCTTATTCGGACCCTGGAGCCGTCAACGATGTGACCGGGCTCGCGCATTCGGGCGGCATCTATCGGGCCGCGAACTTCGTGCACGTTGGCTATGGCCGCGCCGAGCCGCATTGGCTTGACAGAGATGGCAGGCGGCTCAATCGGCAGATGGTGACCCGGCTTCTCGGGACCGGTTCACGCGACCGCGTAGCGGCTTTGCGGCCCGGTTGGCGGTATGTGGCCGGGACGCGGAAAATGCGGTTCGTCTACCCAATGGCTTTGAGCGTTGACGAGGTCATTTCGGCGTTGTCGGCGCAACCTAGATCGGCCCGGACGCGGCCTCTTCGGTTGTCAAGCTCGGGAACGCGCGGCACTGGGCAACCCTGACCGCTAAAGAGCTGTGCCGGATGTTCCGGGACTTTCTTTATTTGTGCATTTTATTTGAAGATCTAAAACAGAGAGATACAAGCTGGAAGCCGATCACACCCGGCACATGAAAAGCGCCCGTGAATGATTTCGGCGTATTGCAGCGGTTATGCACCTGTAATTAAGCTTAATAAGCCTCCCGGTGATGGCTTCCTACAGGGGCAAAAGTGGCGCGTTAACCTTACCAATTAACCTTACCGCGCCCGCGAGGCGAACCTAGCGGTCATTAACCTTAATTCTAAACCCTACCCCCAGTTAACCTCTGGCGTGCGAATGGCTTCGCATCAAGCCTCGTGCCAGTTAAGGGACATAACGCGAAACGCACTGCACGCGAGTTCGCGTATGCGGTGTTACGGAATATCTCGCACTGCACTCGCTGAGATTGTGGTTAACAGATCGCTAACGCGACCCCTCGTCAAGTGCTTTCGCTCGACATGGTTAACCAAAGGTTGAGATACGGGGTAGGTCCCAAAAATCGTGGTTAACGTCAAAATGCCATGCCCCCTTGCGTCTACACTCCCCCTCGATTTCGAACCGGAATTTTGAAAATTATTTTTGGGTCTAGGAGAAATTTTCGGGCCATCACAGTGCAACACTCGACAGGGACGCGGCGGAAGGCCACCCGTGGCCCTACGGGCTGCGGGCTGGTAGGCTCACGACATGACCGCGACCAAGCCTAAGCCTGCGACGGCGACCGCGCTAGACGAGCGCGCTAGGGCGTTCGGCGCGTGGATGATGAGCAATGTCCGGCGAGAGATCGCAGCGGGCCGCGTCCGCGACTGTTGATGAAGACGGCGAGCGGCACGCGATCAACTAATGCTTAGCGTTTGGATCGTCGGCATCCCGCAGCTTGCGCGTCCGCCTCAGAGCAAAACCATCGCTTGCTGCTACCGGCCATTTTAAGTGCGCCGTAGTAGTGCCCGCCTTCGACGTGATAGATGCACTCGCCGCCGCGCGTTGTGGCTTTGATCGTACACTTTGGATCAGGCGGAGTTGCGCGCGGCCCGCAAAGCTTCTCCCGCGCATCAATCGGGACACTGACGCATCCGACTATTTCGGTCTTGCAGTTGCGGCGTCGCCAGTCCCAAGGGGCATGAAACGACCACGCCCATAGTCCCATGCACTGTTCTTTTGCGTGCTGCTCTTCGCGATCATAGGGATGCTTGTATCGTCGAAACGACAAGGCCCACCCTTCCGAAACCGTCCATCGGTTCACGTCTTCCCGACCAACGAAACACGTCGCCAGCGTCCGGTTGTAGGTCTTCCCTGCGGTTCGGCATGTCCACTCTTTCCCACCGAACTGCTTTATCAGAGCGTCCCGCGCTGCAATCCCGCACTTCACAAATTCACTGTTCTTATCGAGACAAATCTGATCACTCTCAGGTGCATCGATCCCAAGAAGTCGAATTGGATTGCCGCCGATCACAACAGTATCGGCATCTGTGATCGTCGGTATTCCCGATATTTCAGCAGCGTGTGCTGCGCCCGCGATCAAAGCCGCGAGGATGCTCAACCTCTTTAGTGTCGTGCAGCCCAAGAACATCAACAGCGGACAAGTTCGGTAAGTACGTACTTCTCATTCTCATCTTTTCCTGAAACTAAATATCCGACCATAAGACCAAGCCCCATTTGAAATGCATCCTTATAAACATCGGCAGCTTCTTGCATCTCTTCAAACCGTAGCGAGATCGCGTCGCTATCCATAATCGCGTAAAACCCACCAATTACATTCTTTAGAAAGAGCACGCTTTGGTCAGGGAGATCGTAAATCTCCAATGCCATTGTTGCCAACCCAAACAAGAATGCTTTCTCAATTTCTACTGCATTCGCCTTGGGCAGGAAGTCTTCATCCAATTTTTGGCCTGAAAGAACGTTATGTTGCCATGTCATAATATCTTTAACAGTTTTCGCCGCGTTTTGCGGTGTCGTATCCTTATTCGCCACCCTCAAGTTTTCTAAAATTTCCTCAAATTCGGTGTCGATGGTTTCATCAATCTTTGGCGTCTGTGTATCGGACTTCGCAGCCGATGCAGCCAAAACCGGCTTATATAGCTTGTACAAAACCTCCTCGAAGGCTTGCGCGAGAGGCACGACAACTTTTCCTTCTCGAACCCACTGTACCACTTGCAGGCGTGCAGCAATCTGAGCTTCCTTAAGATCATCGAACAAATCGGCGTCTTTAAAGAAACTAAGCGAGACAGATACAGCAAGATCATGAGTTGAGTATGGCATCGGACCATCAAAGAGTTTCTTGGCGAGAACGTGTACGTCCGAATACTCTATGATTTCGCAAAGTAGCTCTTCATAAGCGATGCGACTTGCTTCCAAAAGATCAGCTTGTTTTTTACCCGACCGTTTGCCGTATATCGATCCTACGAGACCATCCATTATAGTGGGTGGCTTTTTCCTAAAGAACCCGAACATCCCCATCACATAGCCAGCCTTTCCAAAATTCTCCAACTTCGCTTGTGCTTCTGTATCTATTCATGCCGGGCGAAGGACATCAACCACCATCGCGGCGTCTAGGGGCTGTTAGGACTTGCTGCTCAGGTCACTTACATCATGAAACCCATGATCAAGAATGACCTTGGCGCAACTTTTCGCAGAGAGACCCATATCGTTTGCCTTCTGACAGAAGTGGTCGAGAAGGTGTTCGTCCTTGGTTGCCTTCGCCATCTGCTCAAGGTTAAGGCCCGTCAATTTGGAATATTCCACAACTACCTCTGACCAATATCCGGCTGCCTTCCAATTCTTCCACATAGCCTTGAACATGCACTTCTCCCTATGTGCGGGGAAACGAGTCGCCTTACCAGCGAAATCGGGCCCGCGCCTCGATCACACGCTTCACCGTTTGAGGATGACACCGGCTGCCGCATGTGCCGACGACGTTCGTTCACGATCTCGCCGGGCGATTGGTTTGTCAGAAGTGCAAGGAGGCCGGGAAACGCCCGGCGGCCACGCTGCTCCAGCTTGCGCCGCGCCAGCGACACACTCCGGCTGGTGAATTTGTGTTTGCGCGCATCGGCATCATGCGAGCGTTGAACCGCCACGTTGAGCGCGTCTTCAATCCATCCCGCAAAGAGACACGTTGGGGACGCCACAAGCTGGCACGCGACCGTTAATGAGCCCGCGCTCAAGAGTAGATCGGCTGCCAGCGGTCCTTGAAGCGGTCCCCATAGCGCGCTTCGTCCAGAACATCCTTGAGGGTCTCCCGAACCTCTTCAATGTCGGCATCCCAGACGTGTTGCTTGCATCGTATCGTCGCTAGCGCATAGGCGTGTTTTTCGGCGTCGGCACTGTAGCAACTTATGAAGTGCTCACCCTCTTCGTCCATCTTGATCGCTCCGGTTTCGGTCGCGATCTTCGTCAAGTCGTATCGCATTTCTTCCGCCGCAGCGGCGTGACGTTCTACGGCGCTCATGCTGGTATCTCCAATTGATTGCGGTCGTTGATTTTAGCCTGATAGTGCCCGGATCGAAAGCCGGAGCGGCCTGTGCCTAATGACTTTCTTACAGGCGCTAGGTTTTACGTGTGTATCATTGCAAAAATAAATTCGCCGAAATCGGCGGACCGCGTCGGCAAATCGGTATTAACGCCGAGCGCCAGAACAGAAATGCGTCATCGGCCCTGCGTCGCGCCGAGCATTCTGCAAACGCGGCGATCTAAGCACAAAGACGCTCAAACACTTCGATGAACTTGTGTCGAAACTGCTTATATCTGTGCCAAAACTGCTTTCGTAGGGTCGGATCGGCATCCAGCAATGTCGAAACAGCGTATTCATAAAGGAGGCGTTGATAGTAGTATCTGGTCCATTTCTCCGGCATAGGACGCCATAAGTAAAGTCGCGCCAAATAAATTGGTCGCCTCCAAAACGTTCGCTGCCACTTATACTCGTGAAGGAAATCGACTATGAGCGCCAGACCAGCCACGCCTTCTTCGGGGCTCATACCTACTGCCTGAGCAGCATCAGTCGCCGCAACGATTTCTTCCGATAGGTAAGTCATATCGAGCGCAAGAGTGGCAGTTGAGGGCCCTCCCAAGGGCGAAAGCGCGCGTAAGCCAATCTCATAAAAGGCCCTTTGAAATTCGGAGTGAAACGCGAGCAAGGCCAAGGCACGCTGCTCCGCATCGTTCTTGTCAGCCAAAGGCTCGCTGCTACTAATGATCGGCGCTGTTCCGCTTGTCGCCGTGGACGTATCGACTATTACACGCGGCGGTTTGTTCTCGCCATATTCTATGAGAAGCGCGGAATGCTGCGTGCGCAGAACGACCTCACGATTTTCGTCAGACAAGCGTTCGAAGTGATCCCTATCAATTATGAGTAAGTTAGCGCTCTTATCGTAGAGCGACAACAGATCGCGAGCGGGCAACGTGCCCGGCTCAACATACCTGATAATTCGTGATTGATTTTGCATCTTAAGTCAGCAGTCAGCCGCAACAAGCTTTTGGGTCGACAAAAGACCGCGAGCATCAAACGTCTCGTATACCATCGTAAATCCGGTGGTCAGAAAGCGGTTCGGTTGCGGCAAACACAATGTCTTCTTCATCGCGTTCAGCGCGCTCGCCCTGGCTGCAACCGGATTGCTGTCATATAGCCGACGCAACGTGTCGGCATCGGATTGAAAATCAGATCTCGTTTTGATCGTATATATGATTTCCTCATTTACCCGTTTGATCGCGGTGAGGTCGCTCGTTCTGTCAAGCTCGCGTGGGAGCGAGGCCGTTGCACTCGCTAACGCGGCATCGATGGTGGGGAACAAGGAGGGGTCGATCCGTTTGGCGACTGATGCGAGTTCGGTGCGCCAGCCCTTCTTTTTCATACAAGGGACTATCGCTTTGATTGCTTCAATCTCTGCGGCCTCCCGGTCGGTTTTCATGAGAGCAGAAATCCTGTCCCCTACACTGTTTGGAACTTCATTTGGGTCCAAGAGACATGCGCGCTTATCCGCGTCGCCAAGCTCTCTTGCCGGCTGTTTGCCGTCGCTTCGATACGACCTAGCAATTTCCCTGCCAGTACCAGACGACAGAAGCGGTAGATAATCTTCTGCGTATGCCAATCCGCAAAGACTGATCAACACGCTGCAAGCTACGGCTGTTTGCAAAATACGCACGTATTTGTCTTCCTCATCAGGAGCCTTCGACTTGGGTCACCCGGCTGGCGCGCGAAAACACGCATTTGAATGTTTTCCCCAAGCGCCAGAGGACTGTTTAACAACTAGAGGATCGACGCAAGCGTTACTCTCGTTGGGGACGCGCTTTTAAGTCACCACTCGTTTTCCAGCGCCAAGGGGATCGCGCCCTAACCTTTTCTTCACCTGATCCGGCGACAGTCACCCTCCTACGGGGCAACGCCCCATGGGTGGCCTTGCGTATCACGGCCCACCTTTACCGTGCAGCGAGCGCACGGCGGAAAGCCGTCGCCGATCTCAACCCGGCGGCGGCTTTTTCATGCCGCACTGGCGGCCCGGTGCCGTACCTTGTATGGCCCGCGCGGTCCCAAGTGCCTCCCGCGCCGGGCCAACGCGGAGGCTTTCTGGGCGGCCCTTAGTTGCTCCGCTGTGATCCGAGCCCGTTCTTGCCCGGCTACGCGGGACCGCGCCAGCGCCTCGCTAATGGCCTTGCGCAGCCCTTTGGCATCGAGCTTGAGAAGCTTCAACACTTGCTTGCTCATGCGACCCTGTTCATCCCGCATTTTTGGGCCGTTCGCCAAGATCAGGGTGGCAATGTACTTCTGCGAAATGCCCTTGGGCGCGTGGCCTAGCAGGAAGTGGCTGATTAGATCGTCAACTCCGAGATCGGCAGCGACCGTCCGATAGGTATGCCGCAGCATGTTGCCGCGCGCAGGCAGGTTGTCCCGATAGCCCTTCTGGATGCAGCCGGGAAAGATCGGCGCGCCCGGGCCAACGTCGAAGCCAAGTGCTTCCGCGTCCGCACGGGCCATCTTGATCGCGGCGGCGATTTCCTCGCTAACCGGGATCACGATATCCTTGCCTGCCTTCGCCTTGCCGATGGTCAAGGTGCGTCCATTGTCGCTGTAGTCGCGCCAGTGCCGCCGCGCCAGTTCGCCCGGTCGCGCGCCCGTCAATAATCCGGTCAGATGGTAGGCTTGACGAATGGCGCTATCGATCTCGCACCACGCCTTAAACCACGCGGGGAATGCCTTGAAGGCAAGCGCCTTCTGCGATGGCGTTTCGTCGTTCCAATCTACAGCCGAAGTCGGCAGCGGCACAGGCAGCTTGCGGTTGCGCCGCGCTGCCCGCTTGTACGTCGCGCGGATTACGCGAGCGCAATGGTTGGCCGAAACGGGGCCGTGCTTCTTCGTGACGCGCTTATGCCAGTCGGCAACGGCGTCGGGATTGTCCGACATTTCGATCAGAGACCACTTCGCATATTCGGGCAAGATGATCGTGTCGCCGAGTTTCTTTACGTTGTCATGCCAGCGGGGCGGCTTGCCCTTCTTTTCGGCCTGCGCCTTGAGGTAATCGAGATAGGTGGAAAACGCCGCTTCGAATTTGACCGGCGCGCCTTCCGGCCCCTTGTCGATGTTCTGCGCCGTCAATCCCATGGCGATGGCACAACGCTTCCGCGCTTCCATAGTATCGACCGTGGGCCAGTCGCCGAGCATCTTGAATACCATGCGACGGAGGCCCTTCACGCTTTTTCGTTCGCGATAAATCCATGTCGCCTTGCGCGGGCCGACATAGATGAAGAGGCCGGGCAGCTTGTTGTCGGGATAGTATGTCGCTTTCTGACCGCCTTCGGAATTGAACCCCTCGCGCAACGCTTCGATGTGCAGATCGGTCAGTTCACGCGGACGCGGCGCGCCGTCTGTTGACTTCGACTTCCTGCGCTTTGGTTTCGGCGCTGGTCCCCTTTCCTCGCGTCGGCTGACTGTGCCATCGGCGTTGAGCGTGCGGACGATCCACGTCTTCGCGGCATGATCGTATTGGCGTTCTTGGCGTCGGACAGATGCGCCCATGGCGGCTTCCGTTTTTTGGTGGCATCTTGGTGGCAGGATGCCGGGGTTCGAACCAGCCGTTTTGCTGGACTTCGAGAACCCTTCTATCACGGAAAGCCCTGCAAACCGGGCACTTCTATCGATTTTTAGGGGGTTTCTGGCAACGTGGTAAAAACGGCATTTTTAGATTGGGAAGCTGCCGTTCTACCATTGAACTACGCCCGCGACCGCTGAGCCTGACCTGATTAGCCGAGACTGCGCGGTCCGCCAAGCCGGTTGATCAGGAGGACCACGCGATCTTAACCGAATCCGAAT
>Ga0209517_10005064_pt1 | contig 16945 bp, 12 predicted proteins | sample PeaSoiMetSII2010_FD_187695 | JGI IMG/M metagenome (GOLD analysis project Ga0209517, IMG submission 187695) | Peat soil microbial communities from Weissenstadt, Germany - SII-2010 (SPAdes) (version 2) | ecosystem: Environmental > Terrestrial > Soil > Wetlands > Peat | place: Germany...
TTTGCCGCGGCCGGAAGAATTGGGCGCGGTACCGCTGATTTCCACCGACCTCGCGTCGGCCGAGCTGATCAAGTACGCCGCCAATGCGTTTCTGGCGCTGAAAATCAGTTACATCAATGAAATCGGCCTATTGTCGGAAAAAGTAGGCGCGGATATCGCGCAGGTAGCCAAGGGCATCGGGCTCGATGCGCGCATCGGAACGCGATTTTTGCAAGCCGGAATCGGATGGGGCGGATCGTGTTTCGGAAAAGACACGGCAGCGCTGATCGCGACGGCGACCGAGTATGGTCTGGAAATGCCGATCGTGAAGGCCGCGCGCGATGTGAACCGCCGCCAGCGAGAACGCGTCATCGATAAACTTCTGGGTGAGCTGAGAATCTTGAAGGGCCGTACGATCGGCCTGCTCGGGCTGGCGTTCAAGCCGCACACCGACGATCTGCGCGAGGCTCCGGCGATTGAAATTGCACGTAAGCTGATCGAGCGTGGCGCGCGCGTGAAGGCGCATGACCCCGTAGCCATCGACCGGTTTCGGCGGGATTATCCCGACTTGGCCCTGACATGCTGCGAAAATCCGGAAGAAGTCGCTCGCGATTCCGACGCAATCGTGCTGGTGACGGAGTGGCCGCAGTATCGCGAAATGGATTGGGAATCGCTGGCCAAGCTGATGCGCACCGCTGTCGTATTGGATGGAAGACAAGTGCTGGACCCCGCGCGGATGGCGCGCGCCGGATTCAAGTATTTAGGAATGGCGTGTTGAATATGCAAACCTATCGCTGGAGCGAAGTTTCGAGAGAACAGGTGAATCCGCTGATGGTCCGCCAGATGATCCACGGCCAGACGATGACTATGGCGCGGATGGAAGTGAAGAAAGGCGCGACCGTCCCCGAGCACAGCCATCACAATGAGCAGATCACCAGCGTCGAAAAAGGACGCATGAAGTTCCAGATCGGGGGCAAGGAAGTGATGCTCGGCGCGGGCGAAACTCTGCACATCCCGCCGCACCTTCCCCACTCAGCCGAAGTTCTGGAGGACGCGGTGGTGGTCGACATATTTTCGCCTCCGCGCGAAGATTGGATTCGCGGCGACGACGCGTATTTGCGTAAATAGAAGGCAAGCAGCCGTGAGCTATCTGCGGCAAATCTTGGCGGATCCCGACGAAGCCGGAAAGGTTCGTCTAGATCTGGCGTGTCTCGACTTAGCTGCGATTCAGTTCCCGGATCTGGAGACGGAGCCCGTGCTGGACCGGTTGAACGAGCTCGCGTCGCAGTTGGGCGACCGGCTGAGAAATTTCAACGACGGCCGCGATTTCGTCGAGACCGCGCAGCGCTACCTGTTTCAGGAGCTCGGCTTCCACGGCAACGAGGACGATTATTACGATCCGCTGAATAGCTGCCTGAATCAGGTGCTGGACCGCCGTACTGGTATTCCAATCAGCCTCTCCGTGCTCTATATGGAAGTAGCCCGGCGCCTGATGATGCCTGTGTTCGGAATCGGCCTGCCGCGCCATTTCATCATCCAGTACGACGACGGAAATTACCAGACTTATATCGACCCGTTCCACGGCGGCCGAACCATAACACCGCGTGAATGCTTTGAGCTGGCCGGCGCGCCTGCCGCCGATCCTGCGCTGCTCGAACGAGTTTCAAGTCAAGACATGTTGCGCCGCATGATCCGCAATCTGCATCGCGGATACATGCGCCGCAGCGATTGGGCTCGCGCCGTCGAAACGCTGGATCTGCTGATGCTAGGACGCGAAGCAACGGCTCCCGGCGCAGGAGGATTGCACAAGCTCCGCGGAATGCTGTCACTGGAATTAAAGCGTTATCAGGCCGCCCGGCGCGATCTGGAACAATACCTCGCACTGGAGCCGGGCGCGGCAGATCGCGAGGAAATCCTGAAGCAACTAGCGGCGATTCATCACCGTCTGGCCAGTCTGAACTGAGTTACCAGCCGCTGGCCATCGTCCAGTTGAAAGATCGCTCTCCCCTCCACCATGCCGATTCGCCGCGCCACCGCATCGTGTCGACCCACAGCCGCCGCCCGTCGGTGCGGACGGTCACCAGTCCATCGAGATCCGTGCGGAGGACCGCGGTGTGCCGTTCGGCGAGCCTCTTCATCACGTCCGGATGCGGATGGCCGAAGGAGTTTTCGAAACCATCGGAGACGATCGCCACCGACGGGCCCACCGCATCGAGAAAAGGCTGCGTGGAAGACGTTTTCGATCCGTGGTGCCCTACCTTGAGTACGTCGGCGTGAATTGTCCGTGCGTCTAGAAGCAGACGCGATTCCATGGGTCGCTCCATGTCGCCCGTAAGCAGGAAAGCGTGCGAGCCATACACGATTCGCAAGGCCAGCGAGTCATTGTTTCCCGGCTTCGGATTCACGTAACCCACCGGCGGCGACAGAATCTCGATGACAGCGCCTGAGAGTGAGTAAGGCGCTGCCGCGCGTTTCTCGACTACGGGAATATGCAATCGAGCCGCGCGCTCCAGCACGCGATCCAGCGGATTCGCACCGACCCACAGCTCCCGTGGGCGAAAATTTTCAAGCAGCGCGCCGATTCCACCGGAGTGGTCCTCATGTGCGTGCGTCGCCACCAGCAAGTCGATCCGGCGGATTCCGCGGCTCCACAAATACGGCGACACGACGTCTTCACCGGAATCCAGGTTTGATTTTCGCTTACGCCCGTACTGCAGAAGGCCTCCGCCGTCGATCACCATGATCCGGCCCTCCGGAAACACCACCAGCAGACTGTCTCCCTGCCCGACGTCGATCACCGTCAGCTCCAGCATTCGCGGCACGATGGACGGGGGCCACGGGTGCCACAGAAGCAGCCCGAACGCAGCCAGCACCGCGCCAATCGCCGGCCATTTCCACCACCTATGTGCGACCAACATCGCCGCGGCGATCAGCGCTGCGACAAACGCGAGCGCCAGCCACAGGGGAGGATCCGCCACGCGCCAGCTCGGCTCCAGTGCGGCGTGCCAGGTGGCAATCTTTGCCGATAACTTCAAGAAGGCTCCCGCGATTCCCGCGACCCAGTGCCAGCCGGTGAAGATCGCGATGAATCCGAGTGGCACCACCATGTTCAGCAGCGGCACGATTAATAAATTCGCAGTCAAGCCGGTAAACGAAACGCGATGGAAATACTCGGCCATCGGCAGCGCGAGCCCGATCTGTACCACTGTCGAGACCAACGCCATTTCGAACGCGAACAATCCAAGCCGGAAGATCGCCACGAACAAACCGAGCGACCAACGCGTGGGCAGCCGCGTCCATAGCGACAGAGTTTCCGCTGCGAGCCGCAGCTCGATGCGGAATTGCGCCACGCGAGGCTCTAAATCCAGGTCAAAACCCTCATCCCCGACCGAGCGTAGTCCGCTCGCGTACGGACCTGATGTCGCGTGAATCAGCGGCGCCGCCAGCGTCCCGATCGCTGCCACACATAAGAAAGAAAGCTGGAAGCTCGCGTCGAATAATTGTCCCGGGTCCCACAGCAGGTACACCAACGCGACCGCTGCCAGCAGATTCATCACTCGCCCGCGCCGGAAGAAGAATCGCGCGACCAGGTACAGCGTGAATCCGCCCGCCGCGCGCACCACGGGCGCGGAAAATCCTGAAACCAGGGCATATACCCATGCGGCCGCCGCCGTGACCACCAGCGCCGGGATCTCCGGCATCGCGCATATTCGGAGCAGGAACAAAAGAACACCCGCCAGCACCGTGACATGTACACCCGAAATCACCAGTGCATGAAACGTTCCCGTGCGCCGAAAACTATCGGTCCATACTTTTTCAAGCTTTGACGTTTCGCCGATCAGGACGGCTTCCAGCATTCCGGTGGAATACGTGTCGTCGCCATACAGCGATTCGATGCGGTCAATTGCGTGGACGCGCAGCGCAAAAACCGCCGCCATGAATCGCGATCCGCAGCGCCCTGGCAAAACGCGCGCTTTCGATCCGGATGCCATTGCAGCAGTCCAGAAAATATCCTGCCGAGCGAGGTACGCAGCGTAATCGAACGAACCCGGATTGTTGTAGTTGTGCGGCCGCCGCGCCCGGCCTTCGATCTCGACACGCTGCCCGTAATCGAGACGTTGCGGCGGATCGTCATCTTTCAGCGCCAGGCTCACGCGCGCTCGCGCACGCCAGTCGAGCTCCAAGGTGAATTGTTCGCGATCAGGCGAAAATACCGTAGGCTCGACGACGCATCCTTGAAGGATCACTGTCTCGCGCGATCCCGCGTCGATCTCAGGCGGTGGGCCTGGGCGATGCCATGCTTCGGCGAGCGCGCCGACGAAAATCAGTGCCAGAACGACACAAATTTTGCCAACCATGTTGGACTCGCCGAGCTGCGCCATTACGCCCAACATTGCGAACGCCGCGATCGGCCACGCGGCTTCCCACGTTGAAAACGCAAGCAATTTGCCGAGCAGTATTCCCGCAGCTACAGCGACCGCAGACAACACCAACCGATCTCGCTGAGCCAGTCCCACACGAGATTAGTCGCCGCCGCCGGAGAAATTCTCTTTTTAGGATTTTCTGTCGATAGATAGGGCATGATTAATCCCGTAACGAGTTCAGCTATCGCAAGTCAGCAGCCCGAGAGCACGCAGGTGAAGCCTCAGACGGCTCCGCCGCCTCCCCCGAAGGAAGATTCGGTCCAATTGAGCGACGCCGCGAAAGCCGCTGCCAAGACCGGCGGCGACGTTGACCACGACGGCGACAGTCATTAACCATCCCGGCGGCTCGTCGTTAGAATTGTCATGATAAGGAGGGATGTATCGCCTTCTTCTTGCAATCTCGCTAGCCGCCTCCGTTCACGCCGCAAGCTGGATTGAATATCGCATCGGCCCTTTTCGCGTCGTCAGCGACGCCGGCGACAAATCGTCACGCGATCGCCTGAACGAAATGGAACAGCTCCGCCACGTTTTGGGCGTGATGCTCGGCAAGGACAGCCTCGGCGTAGGCGGACCGCAGCAGAGCCAGCTCGAAACCATTTGGCCGATACACGTGATCCTGTTTTCGAGCACCAAGGAATACGGCCCACATGCCCTCAATCAGCCGTTTATTGAAGGCGGCTCCGCGATGCTCAGCGCCTGGACCGCCGACGTTCCCTTGCCGCGCGACTGGCTGCGTGCGCTGACTCGCGCGTTGATCGATCAGAACGCCGGCCGCATGCCCGAATCGGTGGAGACTGCGCTGTGTGATCTTTTTTCCACCATCAAGGTCACGGGACCCAAAGTGATGCTGGGAGCCCCGCTGCCCGCCGGCGAGCTTCCTCCCGATCGCTTGCGGGCGTGGGCGAAAATGCAGCTCATCGCGACCAATCCCGATTTCAGCGGCAAAGCTCGCGTGTATCTCAACAATCTGCAAGGCGGTGGCGACCTGCTGCTCGCCACGCGCAACGCGTTCGGATTGACCCCGGCTAAGCTCGATGAGCAGGTAGAAGCCTACGTGCGCGCCGGCAAGTTCGAAGCAGCACCGGTTTCCGGCGAATCACTGAACCCCAATCTCGATTTCATCGAAAAGCACATCGACAAAGAATCGGTCGACACATTGTTCGCCGAGCTCGCCGCAGGAGGCAAGAACTTCCCGCCCGAAAGCCCTCGCGGCCTCCTAGCCAAAGGAGACCGGCCTTCCCTGGAGCTTGCCGCGAAGGCCAATCCCCGCTGGGGCGAGCCGCATGAGCGCCTGGCGGCCCTCGAGACCAACTCCACCGCCAAGATAAAGGAGCTGAAACTCGCCGCGACACTCGAGCCGCGCAATCCCGCTTACTGGCAGGCGCTCGCCGAAGCGCAGACCGACGCGAATCTCTACGTCGACGCCGATAAATCCTGGGCGTCGGCCATGCGGGCAGCGCCCAACGACGCCGAGCGAAATCGCATCAAGCAAGTGCGCCTGGATCTCGACACACGCCGAGCCGCGTATGAAGCCGCCGAAAAGAAACGCATCGCGGCTGAGGAGGCGGCGGAATTGCAACGCATCAAGGACGGTGCGGCCGCCGAAGTTCACGCCGCCGAGGAAGCCGCCAACAAGCAACTGGGCGGGCTTAAACCTGGCGAGAAGCCGATTCAGTGGTTCGAGGACCCTCCAGGGGAGAAACTGTCCGGGACGCTCGCGCGCGTCGATTGCCTGACCGGGGGGCCCATGCGCCTGACCATCAACATCGACGGCGGTGGTACCATTCGTCTCATCATCCGCGACCCGAATCATCTGACGGTCCACAGCAACGAAGGCGTTAAGTTCGTGTGCGGCGTCCAGAAGCCGGCCCACAAAATCAGGGTGATTTACAACGTGAAGGCGGATGCGAAGTTGAACGTGGTCGGCGAGATCGCCATGGTGGACTTCCCCTGATGCCGCGCATCCCGCTGCGGTGGATCGCAATCAGCGTCTTTCTTTTTTCTTCGATGTTGAATTACCTGGACCGGTCGCTTCTGGCAGCGGTCGCGCCGGCGTTGAAGCTGGAATTTCATCTCACCAATCAGGATTACGGAAAAGTCGTCTCGGTATTTTCCATTCTCTACGCCACCGTTGCGCCGCTGGCCGGATTGTTTATCGATCACGTGGGGTTGAACGCCGGCGCGAGCATCGCGGTCTTGGTTTGGTCGCTGGCTGGCGCCAGCACCGGCCTCACCTTCAGTTTTCGGGGTCTGCTGGCCTCGCGCAGCGTTTTAGGAATCGCGGAAGCAGCCGGGATCCCTTGTTTTGGAAAAGCCAACGGCATTTATCTGGAACCCAGCGAGCTTGCGATGGGCACCGCGTTCAATCAGATCGGCATCAGCCTGGGTCTGACGGCAGCGCCGTTGATCGTCGCGTGGATCGCGCCGCACTACGGCTGGCGCGCGACCTTCATCTTTTCCGGCGCGCTGGGCCTGATTTGGGTGCCGCTGTGGCTGCTCACTGCCAAGCGAGTCCCCGCCCATCCGACGAAAACCGTGCGATCCACGGTCCCGATCATGGATCTTCTATCCGATCGAAGGCTGTGGGGGCTGATGATTTCCACGGTCTTCATCATGTCGCTCTACACTCTGTGGACCAACTGGACCACTCTGTATTTCGTCGAGCAGTGGCACATGTCGCAGGAACAAGCCAACGCGCATTTCGCGTGGATTCCGCAAGTGGTGGCGACCATCGGCGGATTCTTCGGCGGCTGGATCGCATTTCATTGGATCCGAGGCGGACTAGCCGTCCTCGACGCGCGGCTCCGCGTGTGTTGGATCTGCGCGATTGCCTCGTTGATCGCCACCGCCGCGATTCCGTTTATGCCGAATGTGGTGCTCGCAACGGCGGCCATCAGCATCAGTTCCTTTTGGGCGATCTGCGTGTCGACCAATCTTTACGCGATGCCGATTGATTTGTTCGGCCCATCGCGAGCCGCCTTCGGAGTCGCCGGCCTGACCTGCGCCTACGGGCTGATGCAGACATTTTTTTCGCCCGCGATCGGCACGATTGTGGATCACGTGGGATTCACTACAGTCTGCTTCAGCATGGCCGCGTTGCCGTTGGTCGGCGTCGTAATTCTTCGCGCGACATGCCGCTGAAGCAGCGCGTCAAGTCCTGGCTGTTTGCCGTGATCGGAAAAGACCCGGAAGCGGTGGTCGTCAGTTTTTGCTCCGGCGATGAAGCTCTTTCCCGCGCGATGTGTGAAGAGATCCGCCACCTGGAGCCATCGCGCCGCCATTTTGAAGCTCATGCAAACGAATCCCGGCGCGATTTGCGGCGCCGTTTTCGCGGCTACCGGATCGGCCTTGCCCCGGTCCTGTTCACCGAAGATGCCTCGTATCGCAAGCTTCGCCGCGCTGCGCTCTTACTCGCGCCGACAAAAATTCTCGCGTATAACACCCGCCTGGAACGCCATCACTTGAACCTCAACCTTGCGTCCTGGCTATTTCTGCGAGGCGTTCCCTTGGATCGAATCTTCCTGCGCCCGCGCTGGCTATGCCCGTGGAGGCGCGACAAAACGATTCGACCCGATATTCATCGCGTGGTCCAGGGCCGCCCGCGCGACCCCAAGCGCCGTTCGATCGCGATTCTGACTCCGTATTTTCCATATCCGCTCTCGCACGGAGGCGCAGTGCGGATGTTCCACCTTCTCCGCGAAATCGCGCGCGAGTTTGACATCGTGCTGTACGCGTTTTCTGAAGGTTCCGAAACCGACTTGGCGCCGGTGCTGGAATTGGTAACGGCAGTCTATCTGGTTCCCAAACCGCGCTATCGCGAGCCACGCTGGTCGACGCTGGTCCCCCCCGAAGTCGCCGAGTATCGATCCCCCGCGATGCAGCGTCTTATCGACGGTCGCAAGACCGATCTACTACAAGTGGAGTATACGTATCTCGCCACGTATGGCGGCGACATCCTGGTGGAGCACGACATCACCTTCGATCTGTACGCCCAGGTCCACGCACGCCGCCGGACCATCGGCACTTGGTGGGATCGGTGGCGGTGGGAACGCTTTGAGCGTCGAGCCACTTCGAAATTCCAGCGAGTCGTCGTGATGTCGGAGAAAGACCGAGTACTTCTCGGAATCAATTCAGCCAGCGTGATCGAAAACGGCGTCGATCTCGCCCGTTTTCAACCGGATGCCGAACGCCCTGGACGCCGGGTCCTGTTCATCGGCTCGTTCCGCCATTTTCCGAACATCGAAGCCTTCCGCTTTCTGGTCGAACAAATCCTGCCCCGGACGCAAGCCGTCGAGCTGACCGTCGTCGCCGGCCTCGACCCCTGGCTGCACTGGACCCATCACACCGGGACGCTGCGGCCGAATTTTGAAAATATCCGCATTCTCGAATTCGTTGCCGACGTTCGTCCTCTATATGCGGATACGAACCTTGTAGTAGTACCAACGCTGGAGTCGGCTGGTACCAATGTGAAGGTATTGGAGGCCCTCGCGATGGAGCGCTCTGTTGTCTCGACCACCTCGGGCTGCGCCGGCCTCGGCCTGACTCACGGCGTCGATATCTGGATCGCAGACACGCCAGCCGATTTCGCCCGCGGCATCAATCGGCTGCTCGACGACGACGCTCTGCGCTCGGCCATCGCCAGGGCCGGCCGGGCCCATGCCGAAAAGCATTTCGATTGGCGGGCGATCGGACGACGTCAGCGCCAACTCCTGCGCGACCTTCTAGGCGATTCCATCACGCTGCGCCCTGCGCGCCCTGACGATCTTCCGGCAATCGCCGCAATCCAGGGAATCTCAAACTGGAACCCCGCCGACTATCTCAACTACCTGTGCAGCGTCGCCGTCGTCGACAATCAGGTCGCCGGGTTCCTCGCCTGCCGCGAAACCGCACCCGGTGAACGGGAGATTCTGAACATCGCCGTCCGCCCGGATCGGCGTCGCCACGGGATCGCACGGCGACTGCTCGAAGCCGAGCTCGCCAACGCTCACGGCGCCAGGTTTCTAGAGGTTCGCGAGTCCAACAAAGCCGCCATCAAACTCTATGAAAGCCTCGGGTTCCGTCCTACCGGACGGCGTTCCGAGTACTATCGCGACCCTCCTGAAGCCGCTATTGTCATGATGTTTTTTTCATGATATCGTCATGTTGCAGCAGTCGGCCATCGGTGACCGGCTGTCTTTACGCATGATTACGACCCACCGAGCCCGACCAACCGATCCAATCAGACTCGGCGTGGATCTCACAAACCACATAGGAGAGTGTTTGATGGAGACTAACACGCAAGATGAATTGAAAGCGCATCTGATGGCGAGCAGCGAAGAGTTTCGTACTCTGGCTGCTCAGCATGCCCAGTTTCATAAGGAACTGGAAGTGCTCGAATCTAAATCTCATCTGACCGAACAGGAGCAGATAGAAGAGGTTCGCTTGAAGAAGCAAAAACTGCGCCTGAAGGACCAGATGAACGCGATTCTGGCCCGTACTCGGGCGCAGAATGTTGCCTGACCCTATCGGGTGCGCGTAAGTTTAAGATCTGCAGCCGGGCCGCGATAAACGGGCCCGGCTTTCGTATTTTTAGTCCCGGGAGAAAGTGTGAACCTCATCACCCGCCGTCAAGCTCTAGCCGCGACCGCCGCCGCCCCGCTTTCGCTGGTCTCCGCGGCCAGCACGCAATCGAACATCGTTTTCATCATGGCCGACGATCTCGGCTACGCCGATCTTTCCTGCTACGGCCGCCGCGATTTCACCACCCCAAACATCGATCGCCTAGCCGCTTCGGGCATCAAGTTCACGCAGGCCTACGCGAATTCATCCGTCTGCTCGGCGACGCGCACCGCGCTCATCACCGGCCGCTACCAATATCGATTGCCCCTGGGACTCGAAGAGCCGCTCGCATCCCCGGTGCGCCATCACGGCCTGCCGCCCGAGCATCCCACGCTCCCTTCGTTATTAAAGAAGGCCGGCTACGGAACCACGCTGGTGGGAAAATGGCATCTCGGCTGGCCCCCCGATTTCAGCCCGACCAAGAGCGGTTACGATCACTTCTGGGGATTTCGCGGTGGCCAGCTCGACTACTTCACCCACAAAGCCGGTCCCGCCAACACGCAAACGGACGATCTGTGGGACGATGACGCGCCAATACATCAAACCGGCTATCTAACGGATCTCCTCGGTGACCGCGCGGTCAAAGTGATCGGCGACTATGCCAAAACCAAAACCCCGTTCCTTCTGAGCCTCCACTTCAACGCGCCGCACTGGCCTTGGGAGGGCCCCGACGATGAAGCGGAATCGCAGCGCGTCAAAGCCCTGATCGATTTCGATGGCGGCTCGCTCGCGACCTACGGGCGCATGGTCCGCCAGATGGATTTGCAAGTGGGCCGCGTTCTAAAATCGCTCGATGACAACGGTATCGCGGAGAACACTATCGTTATCTTCACCAGCGACAACGGAGGCGAACGCTTCTCTGACACCTGGCCGTTCACCGGCAAGAAAACCGATCTGCTCGAAGGCGGACTGCGCATTCCCGCGCTGGTCCGCTGGCCCGGCCACGTCCAGCCCGGCAGCACGACCACTCAGGTCGCCATCAGCATGGATTGGCTGCCGGCGTTGCTCGCCGCCGCAGGCACCGGGCCCGATCCGGCGTATCCCTCCGACGGCATGAATCTCCTTCCGGCGCTAACGCAAAACGCGGCTCCGGTGTCGCGCAAGTTGTTCTGGCGCTATCGTTTCAACGCCCAGCGCGCGGTGCGCGATGGCGATATGAAGTGGCTGCAAATCAATGGCAACACGTTTCTATTCAACGTCGTCTCCGACCCGCTGGAACGCGCGAATCTCAAAAATCGCCAGCCAGAGGTTTACCGGAAACTAGTCAACGAATACGAAACCTGGAACGCCACCATGCTCCCGGAAGATCCTCAAGCCTATACGCACACGTTTTATGATGACGACCTGGCCGATCATTACGGCAACAAGCGCAAGTGAATACGTTTTATAATTAGGTTTCCCCCCGAGAAGAAGGATTTTCCACCATGGAACCAAAAGCCGACGAGAAAGAGCGCAGCCGGGCCCTGGGCGCCACGCTGGGCCAGATTGAGAAGCAGTTCGGAAAAGGCTCGGTCATCCGCTTGGGTGCGCAAGCCGTGCAGGCGGTTCCCGCCATTTCCTCGGGCTCGATTTCCGTAGATTACGCGTTGGGTATCGGCGGATTCCCGCGCGGGCGCATCTCCGAAATTTTCGGTCCGGAATCGTCGGGCAAAACCACGGTCGCTCTGCAAGTAGTCGCCGAAGCGCAGCGCGTCGGTGGAATGGCCGCCTACATCGACGTGGAGCACGCCCTCGACCCCGCCTACGCCCGCAAGCTCGGCGTCGACGTCGATAATCTTCTGGTGTCTCAGCCGGATTACGGCGAACAGGCCCTGGAGATTACCAACGCGCTGATCACCTCAGGTTCCATCGATGTCCTGGTGGTCGATTCGGTGGCCGCTCTGGTTCCCAAAGCTGAACTCGATGGTGAAATGGGCGACAGCTTCATGGGCGTTCACGCGCGCCTGATGTCGCAAGCCATGCGCAAGCTCACCGGCATCGTGTCGAAGTCGAACACGTGCCTGATCTTCATCAATCAGATCCGCGAGAAAATTGGCGTGATGTTCGGCAATCCTGAAACCACTACCGGCGGCCGCGCGCTGAAATTCTACGCCAGCGTGCGCGCCGATATCCGCCGCATCGCCGCAATCAAGGATGGCGAGACGGTCACCGGCAACCGCACCAAGATCAAAATCGTGAAGAACAAGATGGCTCCGCCGTTCCGCGAAGCCGAGTTCGACATCATTTATGGCGAGGGAATTTCGAAGGAAGGCGACCTGATCGACCTCGCCGTGGCGCAAAATCTGGTCGAAAAGAGCGGCGCCTGGTACAGCTACAAAGGCGAGCGCATCGGCCAGGGCCGCGACAACGCCAGGCAGTTCATGAAGGATAACGCCGACGTGAAGAAGAAACTCGACACGGAGCTGCGCAAACTTCTGAATCTGGTGCGAACCGAAACGCAGCCCGCGGCCACCGCTCCCGCGCCCTCCGCTCCTCCACCAGCCGCCGCCGCCCGCGGCCGCAGCTAGCGTCCCTGCAAAGTCATTCCGAGCGGAGCGAGGAATCTGCTTTTTCTTCGTTTGTTACCAGCGCTTTTTAAAGCAGATCCCTCGCGGCGCTCGGGATAACAGGGGTTGTGAGTATGACGACGCGGGCCGGCAATTATCCAACGTACGGAGCGTTGATCCGATACACGAAACTCTCGCGTCCGCTTCCGTCGATTCTCGACCCCGCGGGCACTCCGCCGATCTTTTCCACCGCCCTCTGCGAACGCAGATTCAGCGGACCAATCAGAAAAATGACGCTCTTCACGAACTGAAAAGCGTGGCGCAGCATCAGGTCCTTCATTTCTCCGTTGTAAACACCGCCCCAATGCGACCTGGCCAGGAACGTCCACCCGATCTCGATCTCGCTGTTCGCCTCATCGTAGGCGTGAAATCGCGACGACCCGATCACGCGCCCATCCTTCGCATCCATCGCAATGAGCGCTCCGCCAGACCCCAGCGCCTCCCGAAAAAATTCGCGGAAAACCTCTTCGCGATAGCGCTCCCGCGCCGGATGCTGCTCCCAAATCAGCGGATCGGAGGCCACCGCGTAAAGCGCGTCAAAATCCTCTGCCCGAAGCGGCCTAAGCTCGACAAGCTCACTTTTCAATGTGGGTTGGAGATCGAACGGCATGATGGTGTGAATGTACCGTAAAATAGACGCATGAACTACTACGGAGCTAAGGAACTCGCAGAAAGTTTTCGAACTGTTCGCAAAAATACTTTAACCATCGCCGAAGAGATCGGCGAAGAGCACTACGGATTCCGCGCAGCGCCCGATACCCGCACCATCGGCGAGACTTTGGTGCACATTTGCTACGGCTCAAAATTTCAGGAGCATGTTCACGGCATAGCCAAACTAAAGACACTCGAAGGCTTCGATTTTCCCGCCTTCATGAAGCCCATGATGGAGGCTTCGACGAAACCCCACACCAAGCTCCAGATTCTGACCTTGCTGAACGAGCAGGGCGAGCACTTCGCACACTTCCTCGAGGGCATGTCCGAGCATTTCCTGGGCGAGCACGTCGCCATGCCCGCGGGCGCCACGCCTGCGAGTAAAACCCGCTTCGAAATGCTTCTCGGCGTGAAGGAGCACGAAATGCACCATCGCGCCCAGCTTATGCTGATGGAACGGATGCTCGGAATGGTTCCGCATCTCACCCGCCAGATGCAGATTCGCATGGCAGAGATGATGGCCCGCGGCGCCGCTAAAACGACCGCCTGACGGAATGCGCGGCCGCGGTCGATTCGACCACTTCCAGTAATCTCGCCGCTTCAATCGGCTTATTGACGTAGCTGTCCATGCCGGATTCAAGGCATCGCTCGCGGTCGCCCTGCATCGTGTGCGCCGTCAGTGCGACGATCGGAGTGTATCCGCCGGTCTGCTTCTCGCGATCGCGAATGATGCGCGTGGCTTCCACGCCATCCAGGTCCGGCATCTGCACGTCCATCAGAATCAGGTCGAAGCGCTGGCGATCCAGCCACGCGAGCACTTCATGCCCGGTCACCGCCAGCGCCACTCGATGCCCGCGCTTTTCGAGCAGCCGCATCGCCACGCGCTGATTGATCGGGTTGTCTTCGGCCAGCAGGACGTGCAGGCTCTGCGGCGTCACCGTGCTGGTCCCGACCGCGGCCACCATGTTTTGCAGGCTCAGAGTATCGGTGGGCCGCTCGGGACCCGTTTCGCGCACCACGCCGAACTGCGCCGTGAAGTGGAACGTGCTGCCCTTCCCTGGCTCGCTTTCGACGCGGACCTTGCCGCCCATCATCTCGACCAGCCGGACGCAGATCGCCAGGCCGAGGCCGGTGCCGCCATATTTGCGCGTGGTCGATCCGTCGGCCTGCCGGAAAGCTTCGAAAATCAGCTCCTGTTTATCACGTGGAATTCCGATGCCCGTGTCGGTCACCGAGAAGTGCGCAAACAGTGAGTCTGCATCGCTTTTTTCCGCTTCGATGGCGATCGTCACGCTACCCGTGGCTGTGAACTTAATGGCATTCCCCACTAGATTCAACAAAACCTGCCGCAAACGGTCGGGATCGCCAATGACGTGGTCCGCCACGCTCTCATCGAACCGCACATCGAGCCTCAATTTCTTTTCCGCAGCTGCTACAGAAAACATTCTCGCCGTATCGTGCACGCATTGACGCAGAGAAAACTCGATCGGGTTCAGCTCCATGCGTCCCGCTTCGATCTTCGAGAAATCCAGCGCGTCGTTCAGAATCGTCAGGAGGGATTTCGCGGACAGACGAGCCGTTTGAAGGTATTCACGCTGCTCGGCTGTCAGCGGCATGGCCAGGGCCATATCCGTCATGCCCAGGATTCCATTCATCGGCGTGCGGATTTCGTGGCTCATGTTAGCCAGAAATTCGCTCTTGGACCGGCTGGCCTGCTGCGCCTCCTGGAGCAATCGCTCGATCTCGACCTTCTGTTGTTCGGTTCGCGCTTTTTCCTCGACGACGCGCTGCTTTTCGAGCGATAATTCGCGAGTTCGCTCCGTCACCGCGGTCTCCAGGCGGTTCTTTTCCGTTGCCAGCCGCCGCGTGCGCCGATACCACATGAACCGGCCGATCAAGAGCACGATCAGCACGTTTCCGATCCTGAACCACCACGTCAGAAACCACGGCGTCAGAACCTGGAATGAATACTTCGCGGGCTCCGTGCTCCACATCCCTTGCTTGTTGCGCGCCAACACTTCCAGCGTGTACTGGCCCGGCGGCAGCCCCGGGAAATCCAATTCGCGCTGCGTAGTTTCCGTCCAGTCGCCGTGGATGCCGGCCAAGCGATAGCGGAATAAGACGCTCGATTCCTGTACGAATGTCAGCGCCGCGTACCGGACTTGCAGGGAATTGCGCCGGTATTGAACTTCCGCGGCCGTTGCCGGATCCACGCTCTGATCGCCGAACTTCACCGAAGTAAACACCACCGTGGGTGGAACGCTCGCCGTCGTGGAAGCGGCGGGGCGAAAACGCGATAGCCCGCGGCTGGTGCCGACCCAGACGCCTCCATCCGCGTCCGCCATGAAGCCGTTGGTGTTGCAATCGTCCCAGATCATTCCGTCCGAACGGCCGTAGTGCCGCCATCGAGCGCGGTCGAAAACATCGACGCCGTGATCGGTGCCAGCCCACAACCACCCGCGCGCATCGAAGCCCAGAAACAGCGATTTATCGGACCGCAATCCATTCGAAGTCGTGAAATGTTCCAGGTGCGGCTTCCCACCCTCGAAGGTCATCCGCGTGAGCCCAAAGGCATCGTAATATCCAATCCAAAGCGAGCCGTCCGGATCTTCCGCGACATGCGCGACCACGTCCGACTTCAATCCGTTGCGGGTGTTGAAGCGTGTCTTCTGGCCTTGTGAGAATCGCACCAGCCCATTCGCGCCCGCGGCCCACACCACGCCGTCGCGGTCCATCATGGTCATGTGAAAGGTCTCATCCGGGATCAACGGTTCAAAGCGCATCGACCCGGCTTCCGCCCTGAAAAGCCCTTCGCGCGTCGACACCCATACGCGACCGTCGCGATCCACCATCACATGCCGGACGTAGTTGCTGGTTAATCCGTCGTCCTCACTAATCGATCGGGTTTCGTGCGTCCGCGTGTTCAGCCAGCGCAGGCCACCCGGCCAGGCTCCGATCCAGAGCGCGTCTTTCGGCCCCGCCGCCAGCGCGCGGATCATTTCGACACCAGTCAGACGCTGATGCCGCCACACCATGCGGCCCTTGCGCTCCTCCGCGTAATTCAGACCGAACTGCGTGCCCACCCACAGCCGTCCCGAGGTGTCGCGCGCGATCGACCAGATGGATTCGCGGCTCAGCCCTTCGCGATCGCTCCAGCTCTGCCATTCGTTGTATCCCAACCATCGCGCGAGTCCGGATCCCAACAGCCCGAGCCAGATCGATCCTTCGCGATCCTGCATCACTGCGGAAATATCGTTGGTCGTCAATCCCTGCTGCGCGTCCAGGATCTCCCAGCCTTGTTCGGTCTGCCGGGCCAATCCGCGATACGTCGGAACCAGCAGTTTCCCCGCCGGGTCCAGCGCCAGTGTCGGATAGGTATTCGTCGATTCCGGCAGCCCGCGCCGAATCTCGAACCGCTGCGATCCGCTCGCGCGCATATACAGCGACTTCTCGCTGCGGACCCACAGATTCCCGTCCAGATCCCCGAGAATCGCGTCCCAGCCCTCCGCGGGAAGTCCTTCCGCCGAACCTACCTCAACCGCTTCTCCGTGCTCATAGCGGCACAAGCTTGAACCGCATCCGAACCAGACGGCGCCGCTTCCGTCGACATACACGCTTGCAGCCTCACCGGCTGGCGCGTCGCAACGCGGCGGGCAGTGCAATTGTAGGCAGCATCAGTACTCGCCGACAACGATCGGCGCTTCGCTCTCGATGGCGCGCAAGCGTCGTGCGTAGTCGGTGAGCCAG
>Ga0209517_10005065_pt1 | contig 16943 bp, 13 predicted proteins | sample PeaSoiMetSII2010_FD_187695 | JGI IMG/M metagenome (GOLD analysis project Ga0209517, IMG submission 187695) | Peat soil microbial communities from Weissenstadt, Germany - SII-2010 (SPAdes) (version 2) | ecosystem: Environmental > Terrestrial > Soil > Wetlands > Peat | place: Germany...
TTACCACAGCTGTAAATCGTGCCGCCGGATAGAATTGTCTTCTCTATAAGAGTGGCGCCCCTTGCCAGGGTCGCACGATCCACATCTTGAGCAGCCAGCCTCAAGTGTAAAAAGTATTCATCGGCATATTGTTCGGCAGATTTAATTTGCCCGATCGGGAACTTCCGTTCGGTACTCATGATAGTGACTTGACCTTGGCATCAACCGTTCGGCCGTGGATAAATCCGTCATCTGAGAAAGATGGCGAATCAGATATGTGAGGTTCCTGGCTCGATTGAAATAATACAGTACTCCCAAACGGCTCAAATGAGGTTGGCACTTCGCGGAGTTCGGAGAGTGCCGCCCGGATAGCGTCGTGGCGTTCTCGTGGCGCGCAAACTAAAATAAATCCGCCACCGCCCGCACCGCAGAGCTTCCCGCCATACGCACCAGCCTTCAAAGCTCTTTCGTACCATTCATCGATGTTTGCATTCGAAATACCAGACGCCAAGCGTCGCTTCAGCTTCCACGCTGCGTCGAGCATTTCGCCAAACATTTCAATCTTCATGGTGCCTTCCTGAATTAATTTAGCCCCCGAGTCGGCCATGTCACGCATCTGACCTAAATAACTACTTTTGGCAGCGATATTGGCCTTTTGTTCGCTCAGAACGTGGCCCGCATCCCGCGTTACACCAGTCCAGAACAGCAGAAAATTGTCGAACAACGTATGAAGCGCAGCACGCCTGAAATTGATCGGGGTTATGGATGTGCTGTTATCCGAATAAAATCTGATGTAGTTTAGTCCGCCAAACGCCGTAGCATATTGATCCTGCTTGCCGATCGGCTTACGCAAAACCCTTATTTCAATTTGGCACGCCATTTCTGCGAGCTCGCCGCTCGTAGTGCGCGTGCCTTGGAATCCGCGTAAAGCATTGACGAGGCCAACGGCAAACGTGCTCGATGAACCGAGGCCAGAACCCGCAGGAACGTCCGCCACCGTCGAAATGTAGATTGGCGGGCGGATGTTCAACAAACGAAGCGCTTCGCGCCCAATTTCGTTTTCGATATCTTCGAGCTCTGAAACAGTTTCGGTCTTCGAATAATTAAGTCGATAGCGTTCGTTGAAAAGGTCGCCGTGGCGTTTAACCGTCACATAAACAAATTTGTTAATCGTCGTACTCAGGACCGCGCCGTAGGAATTTTGCGAATAATAGTCTTCGAGGTCAGTGCCTCCGCCGAAAAAGCTAATCCGCAATGGCGTTCTAGTCGTTATCAGCACTACCCTACTCCTCAGCATAAACCATTGGCGCAATCACCCGATAAATTATATCGTTCACGAGAAGCCATATCTAGACTCTTGAATAGTCGTTGGTGCGCCCCGCCCATTTAGCACGTCTAATACCAAACTCAGAGCTTTTGAGTCATGTTATTGCGGGCGATGGTCTCATGGTAAATGTGTGCCAAGTCAAAAACATCTGGACGGACGTCACAAATCCGCCACAACGCTGCAGGGCGCGCGGGTAAATGCGATTTGGTATCAGTCCGCCCGAGCCAAGAACGCACGCATCTCAGCTATTGTCAAATCGTTCGGCAACCAATTTGCCGTAGGGTAAAAAGTCCGCATCGGAGCATTGCCGATGCCCTTATCCTGTTCGAAGATGCTGCCCGTAAGAATATTCATACCTTCGACGAACCGGTAAGGGTTAAGTGATACGCAGGGTCGAAATCGGGATGATTCCTGTCCTTATCCGAGATGACAGTCGGCTCCAGTGCCCATTTGATACCGAGCCGCGGATCGTTCCAACGCAAGCCGCGCTCGGCATGCTCAGCATAAAAATTGAAAGCGAGATAAAAGAGCTGCGTGTCCCCCTCAATAGTCTGGATGCCGTTGGCACAGCCGCGAGGGACATAAATAGCGCTGCGGTTTTCGGCCGACAGCACCAGTGCGCAGTGTTGTAGAAAGGTGGGAGATTCGGGCCGTAAATCGACAAGGACATCAAACACGGCGCCGCTGATGGCGCGGATGAGTTTTGCTTCTGCAAATTCACCGAGTTGATAATGCAAACCTCGCAAAGTCCCCTTGACCCGGCTTAGCGATGTGTTGGCTTGCGCTACTCGGGTTTCGAGACCCTGCGCCTCGAATTCCCTCTGGCAGAAAGCGCGAGCAAAGAATCCGCGCTCATCTCCTAACTTTTCTAGGTCTATTACATATGCGCCATTTATCGGCAGCGGAGTGAACTTCATCGATTGCCGTCCTTTCATATTGACCGAGAGACATCGATATGGTTTCCGACGCCGATGGCGAACGTGGTTCAGGCCAAGTGTGGCCGCCTTTGCCTAGTACCTTTAACGAATAGGGCATCCACCCCCTGCTGGTTGAAACAGTGAGCTATACCCCATTCACCCATAACCCGAAAATCCTGGGGGGTGATGATGCGGAAATAACCGATTCGGAGCCCAAATTGTTGCCGCCCATCTCATTGTGTTTTAAGGAACAGGCTTTAGCCGGGCTGTTAGAATTTATGCTGTGCTAGGCTGCCGAAGGCGAAAGAGGCGAATGAAACTCCTAGTCGTCATTGTCAATTACCGTGTCGCTCACCTTACGATCGAGTGTCTTCGCTCTGTAGCCGAGGAAATCGCGAGCGTTCCCGATACGCATGTCGCAGTGTGTGAGAACGGCACCGGGGACGATTCCGCGGAACGCATTCAAAAGGCGATCACTGACAATGGTTGGGACTCGTGGTGCACGCTCAAGGCGATTAACCCCAATCTGGGTTTTCCTGGCGGCAACAATGTTATCATTGGCCCGGCGCTGCAATCGGCGGCCCCCCCACAATATGTCCTGCTGCTCAATGCCGACACGGTAGTTCGACCAAACGCATTCAAGGCACTGGTTGATTTCATGGACCAGCATCCGAAGGTTGGCATTGCAGGCAGCCGTATCGAGGACCCAGACGGAACGCCGCAACGATCGGCGTTTCGATTCATGTCGCCGGTGAGCGAGTTTGAAAGCAATCTCAATTTCGGACCGGTGAGGCGATTGCTCGAACGGTGGGTGGTGGCACCAGCGCCGCCAGATCAAAACTGCGAGATCGATTGGGTATCGGGATGCAGTATGATCATTCGGCACGAGGTCTTGCGAGATATCGGATTGCTAGACGAGGGTTATTACAACTATTACGACGACAGCGACTTCTGCTTCAACGCACGCAAGGCGGGTTGGTCGACGTGGTATGTGCCGGCCAGCCGCATTATGCATCTGGGGGGACAGTCGACCGGCGTCAGTTACAAGAATCGCAATCGTCTCCCGCCCTACCTATTCGAGGCCCGGCGGCGGTATTTCTTGAAGAACCACGGTCCCGTCTATGCGGCAGTGGCTGATTTAGGTCAGATCATCGGGCAGGCGCTGTGGCAGCTGCGCGTCATGCTCACCGGAAGCCAAGATTTCAGAGCGGCACATTTTCTGAGCGATTCAATAAGGCACAGCGTATTTCTGACAGGATTTAAACTGAAGAAAGTACAAAATCCAGCGCAACGATCGCAAGAAACCTGAGATTTATGACGCGTGGTGATAATCTTGAGAAATTGCGGAGTTTTGCGCTTGGCCCAGAACCAGACACGCTTCATTGCAATTTCGTGCCGATTTTATCTGGCCTGACTTGAAACCATGAGGATCGCTGTCAACGACCATAGGGTTGACATCACCGTTGTTGAGGATGATGGCACGGAGGCACCGTCCTTAACGACGCTAGCCGTCGCGGAAGTAGATATTAATTCGCAGAACCGCGGCCTCTGGTTACGTCGTTTAGTGCGACGCGTCTGTCTCGCGACGCATCTGAGGTCAGACCCAGCGATGCTCGCCTTCGGTCGTGAGGCTGCTGGGCGTCCGTTCCTGCTCGGTCATGACACGGTTGGATTCAGTCTCGCCCAAGCGGGCGGACTGACAATCATTGCGATCCGCGATGGTCCGGTTGGTATTGATATCGAGCTGCCGATGCGGTTGCCCGGCAGGGCAGCGTGGAGCCCGTTTCTATCGGACGCGGAGGCCGCCGCGGTTGCCGTACTGCCGGAAGCGGCCGCGCGTGCGCTGGCGTTGAAACTTTGGGTTCGCAAGGAGGCGCTCTTCAAAGCCGTCGGGACCGGGTTCCTCATCGACCCGCGGACCGTCACTCTTCTCGACCGAGACGGCGCATGGGGAGTGAGGTTGCAAGATGTATCGATAGGTGACGGCGCTGTCTGCGCGGCGGCCGTGGTTGGGATGAGCGAAATTGCTATATCCTGCCGCCGGGTCCCCCTCTCAAAGTTAGCAATAGTTGCTGATGTCTTTCGATAAGCCGCAGAACGCGAACCGGCGCGTGCGCCTTTCAGCCCGGCAGCGGCTGATTTGGCTTGAGACCCAAATGGCGTCGCAGCTGCCGGTCAACATCGAGCTCTATTATCTCAGCGTCGAGGGCCCGCTCGACAGCGCCGCATTGCAGGAAGCGTTCCGTCGGCTTTGCCTCCGCCATGACGCGCTCCGCGCGCGCATCTCGGTGGACGAGGGCTCGGACGGAACGCCAGAGCTCGTCTTTGACAAGGAGCCGACCGCTTTGCTCGAGCACAAGGCGATCGGCCGCGGGGAACTCAGGGCGCGTCTCGCGACGCTCACGCGTGCGCCGTTCGCGCCAGGCGAGGTGTTAGTGCGGGCGACGCTCTTCTCCGAGGCGCCGGCGCTGCATCACGTGGTACTCGCCCAAAGTCACCTCATCACCGACGGCCGATCTGGGGCGCTGCTATTCGCCGATCTCGAGCGGCTTTATCTCGGGGTTAAAGCGGGCGACGCCGCACCGGAGTTAGCAAATCGGTTCCTTGCCTATCTGTCATCGCTGCCGGCAGAGCCAGACGGCGCAGCCGCCGAATTCTGGCGTGGGCGACTTCGCGAACGGCCACCGCTCGTGCGGTTCTACGGTCGGACACCAGTACCGGCGCGCGGCATCGTCGCCCGCACGACCCGCTCTGTGGAGGATCCTGTCGCCACGGCCCTGCATGAGCGGCGGACCGGATTTTCGCCCTCGATCGTGCTCGCCTCGGTGACCGCCGCGACCCAACACCGCGTCTCCGGCGCCGGCCTTGTTGCACTCGGCGTGCCGGTGTTGAACCGCGCCGCCGATCGGATGAACGATGCGGGTCTCTTTATGGAGGTTCTGCCGAACCGCCTCGAAGTCGCCGACGAACTAAGGCTCGCTGACATCGCGCGCGCCCTGCAAGCCGACGCAGCTGCAGTCCGCGCTTTTCGTGGCCACACTGTTACGACGGCGGAAAGCGGTCACGAAATAACCCTGAATTATTATCCACCAGCGCCCGGCAGTTTCGCGGGCTTTGCCGCGCGCGTCACCTTCACGACCGCACTGGAAGTTCAGGATACGGCCGCCCCGGTGTTCGGTGCGCTCAACGCGGGGCATGGCCTGATGATCTACGTTTTCAGCACCTCGGCCGGCCGGCCCCATGAAGTTGCGTTCGACTTTGATGGGGGGCGGTGGCCTGACCGGACGCTTCACGAACGCTTCGCCGGACACTTTATGGCTATGCTGCACGCCTTCGTGGACGATCCCGAGCAACGCATCGGCGCGATCGAGATCCTGAAGGAGGCCGAGCGCGCCGAGGCGTTGGCAGAGGCTCAGGGATGGCAGTCGTTTCCAGACCGCTTGCCGGACGTCGTCGAGATGGTGCGCAAGGCGGCCGCCCGCCGTTCCGACCATACAGCGGTGGTGTTCGAAAATCGCAGGCTCAGCTATCGCGAGCTAGCCGCCCGACTGGAGGTGGTCGCGGCTGGCCTTGTTCGGCGCGGCGTCACCACGGGGTCACTCGTCGCGATCCGCATGGCGCGGTCGGAGGATCTTATTGTCGCGATGCTCGCAGTGCTGCGCGCGGGCGGCGCCTATGTCCCGCTCGACCCAATGCACCCGGAGAGCCGGCTCCGCATGATCGTAGAGGACGCCGCACCCGCGCTTCTCGTGACCGACGCCGCCGGCGAGGCGGCGGACATCATTGAGCCTGCCCGCGAAGTGGCGTTCGACGATCTCGCCACCGCGGCGGTCACGCCTGCGGCGATGCCGTCCCCCGGCGAGCTGGCTTACGTGATCTTCACCTCGGGCTCGACAGGGCGACCGAAGGGCGTGCGAGTGCGCCGTCACTCACTCGCGGCGTTTCTGCTCGCGATGTGCGAGCGGCCGGGCCTAACGCCATCCGACCGGCTCCTGTCGGTCACCACGGTTGCCTTCGACATCGCGGCGCTGGAGCTCTTTCTGCCGCTCGTGACCGGCGCGACGGTGCATGTCGCGCCTTACGCAGCGGGGCTCGATGGCGCCGAACTCGCGCGGCGCATGGCGGAGGCCGGGATCACCGTCCTGCAGGCGACGCCGGCGGCATATCGCTTACTGCTCGGCGCGGGCTGGCGCGGCCGCGGGGTCAAGGCGCTCTGCGGTGGCGAGTCGCTGCCCGACGATCTCGCGCGCCGGCTGATCGAGACTTGCGGCGAGGTCTGGAACATGTACGGTCCGACCGAGACCACGATCTGGTCGTCCGTCGAGCGCATCGAGACAGCGAGCCTCCCGGTGACAATCGGCCGTCCGATCCGCGGCACGCGCTTCTCGGTGCGCACAGCGCTGGGCGCGCTGACGCCGCCAGGTGCGCCGGGCGAGCTCAATATTGCCGGGCACGGCATCGCCGAAGGCTATCACAACAGCACCGAGCTCACTGCGGAGAAGTTCGTAGCCGACCCAGACGGTGAGAGGCGGTATCGCACCGGCGACGCCGTGCGCCGGCTGCCGGACGGCCGCATCGGCTATATCGGCCGCATCGACTTCCAGGTGAAGGTGCGCGGTTTCCGGATCGAGCTCGGCGAGATCGAGGCATGCATCGGCCAGGTTCCAGGCGTCGAGAGCGCGGCCGTCATCCCCTTCACGGATGCGTCCGGCGAGACGGCGCTCGCGGCCTACTACGCTGGCGACCCGTCCCCTGAGGCGCGTAGGGCTATCGAGAAGCATCTTGCAGATCGCCTACCCGCGTACATGCGCCCGTCGCTCCTCATGCATCTCGACGCGATGCCGCTGACGCCGAACGGCAAGACCGATCGCAAGGCGCTGCCCGCGCCAAACCTGGCCGCGGCGGCCATACCTGTGTCGGACGAGCCCTTCGAGAGCGACCTGCAGATCAGCGTCGCCGCCGTCTGGGAGCGCCTGCTGGGCCGGCACGGGATCGGGCCCGGCACAAACTTCTTCGAGGCCGGCGGCCACTCGATCCTCGCACTCGACCTGATCGGCGAGCTCAAACGCGTAACTGGCGTCCGGCTCGATCTCGGGACGGTGTTCGCGGCGCCGACGCTGCGCGCGATGACCGAGCGGATCCGCGGCGGTTTCGCGGGAGCGCCGGCTGCGACGGTCCCACTGCAGGAGAAGGGCGACGGTGCGCCGCTGTTCTGCATCTGCGGGATCGAACTCTACCGCCCACTCGCCCGCGCCCTCGGCGAGGAGCGCCCGGTTCACGCGATCTATGTCGAGGAGGAGGCGGCGTTCCTCGAGCAGGCTGCAGCGGGGCAAATCGCTGACATCTCGATCAGGGGACTCGCCGAGAGCTACGCCCGGGCCATTCTGCGCGCGCAGCCGAAGGGGCCTTATCAGCTTGCGGGGGTCTCATTCGGCGGAGTCCTCTCCCTGGAGACGGCGCGGATCCTCGAGGCTTCAGGCCACGAGGTCGCGATCGTCGTCATGATCGACACGATCCGTCGCGGCGGCCGGTGGATCGACCCGGCCGCATTCGCCGTCGCCAAAGCACGCAAACTGGTGACACTTGGTCCGGGCAGGATGCTCGCCGAGCTTCGCCGGTGGATCGCGCGGCGGCTTCGCGATCCGAACGCGGCCTACGTGACTGCGGCGGGCGAGGACGCACAGCCGGCGGCGCGTCTGCGCGAGATCGCCTTCATCAAGGCAATGGAGGCGTACAATGGAGCCTGCGACGTGCGCTGCCCCGTGCTCCTCATCAAGGCTGCGGATCGGGCGATGTGGGGCGACGGCTACGTCTTCGCGGAGGACTACGGATGGAGCATGGCGCTCGGCAAGTCGGTTCGGGTGATCGAGGTTCCCGGGGACCACCTTGGCATTCTGAAACGGCCCCTCGTTGGGGAGCTTGCACGGCGGCTTCGTGCTGAACTGAAAGCGCAGGAATAATAATCCCTCAGTGAAGATGCCGCATATACCCGTCGACGCTGATCGAAAGTTCGCAAAGCAATGGTCTGCGAGTTCTGTAGCGCTCGCGGAAGTCCCTAACCGTGTGCCGATTGTTCGGGGAATATAATAAATGGCGAATAAATCATGGCGGTAAACGCGGCACATAGATCATCAATCATCCGCTCGTTGTTGCCAAATCGAACTGAACGGCTATTGGATGTTGGTTGCGGTCCAATTACTTCGGCGTATCCCTACGCAGACAAGGCTGCGCTCGTAACATGCGTTGACTGGAAACTTCGTGTATTCGGTCCCATTGCGCCCAATATTGAGTATTTAGAAGGAGACGTCACAAAGATTGATTTATCAACAAACTCTTATGATGCAATCATTGCCGCCGACGTGTTTGAACACGTCCTGTTAGAACAAGAGTCTTTGTTCGTCAAAAAATGCGTGTCGGCGTTAAGACCAGGCGGTCAAATGATTGTCTCAGTTCCTCACCAAGGCACATTTGCGTATCTCGATCCCTACCGGGTAAAACCAGCAGTCCATCGTCAGCTCTGGCGTCTAGGATTGTACAAGAGCATTCACAATGGCCATTGTGATATCCGAAAGGGTCACAAACACTATACGGTGGAAGAGTTAATCGAAAAATTTAAGCCTCTGAAGCTCTTGCAGGTAGTTTATTTTGGATATTTGTTTGACCCGCTGCTGACATGGGCTGTTGCTTTGTCGAGAGGGTCTGGTCAATTTCCTGGTTATAAGTGGCTGGAGCAAGCTTGCCGTAGGGAATTCAATCGCGATTATGGGCAGCGGTCGTTCAACGTCGCGGCTAAGTTCTTAAAGCCGGCAGACTCGGACGTGGTCTGAGGTCAGTTACGAAGTGAAGGGTACCCATCCAGTTAGTGCGCAAGAAATGCCCGGTGCCGATGACACCATTGAACGAGTACAAATATCGCCCATACGCGCGACCAATAGACTTCCGAATTATTGTCCATAAACGCCTGCCATAGGCGCTGAACCGCCTCGGGATTGAGCCCGGTCGCTTTTACCGCTGCCCCGTCCCGCATCGTCTGATCCAACACTTTGCCCACGTCCATCCTCAGCCATCTGTTGTACGGCAGCGTGAACCCTGTCTTGGGCCGTTCAAACAATGCCGGGTCCAGCCCGCCTAAACCGATCCGCCGCAGCAGCGCCTTTTTCCCAATTGGATAGTATCTTGCGCGATCGGGTAACCGGCCGACGTTTTCAAGCAGGACCTGGTCAACCAGCGGCAAGCGCACTTCGATCGACGCCGCCATGCTGGTTGCGTCAGTGTCTCGCAGCAGCCGCTCGCCTAGAAACAGGCGCTGTTCTATTACGCTGATTGCCGCGAGTGGCGATAGCGAGTGCGTCTCGAGCAACAGGCGTGAACGCGTGGTGGCTGGCAGACCATCAGTTATGGCGTCGGCCACTGCGTTCCCCAGAAGCTGCCGTTGGAAATCAGGCAGGAACAGCGCGTATGCTAGCTGGTACAGCGACAGGAGATCATTGCCTCGTCCAATCATTTCCGGAAGCTTTGCCCACCGGCTTTGTTGCGAAAAAGCGCTGCGCGATGGTTGCAAAACCGATGACACCAGCTTTGCTAAGTCTCGGATTAGCGCTTGCGGAATCCACTTTGGAAGCTTCGACCATCGCAGCAATTGCGGCAAATAGCGGAAGGAAGTGTAGCCGCCGAAGAGCTCATCCCCCCCCGTTCCGACCAACGCGACCTTGAATCCTGCCTGCCGCACTGCTTGCGACATGTAGTACGAATTGAGCCCGTCGAACGTCGGCTGATCCAGACTATCGAGCGCCGCGTCGAGATGGGCAATGAAATGCTGCTCGGTTAGCACAACTTCCTGATGCTGCGTGCCGATGGCTTCGGCGATGCGCTTTGCAAAGACTCCCTCGTTGTACTCCTGCTCATCGAATGCAATCGTGAAGGTATGAACCGGTGCTTGGGAAGTCTTTTGTGCCAGGTTTGCCACTGCCGCAGAGTCCACACCTCCAGACAGAAACACTCCCACCGGCACGTCGCTCGTGAGGTGCAAATGCACGGTTTCATCCAGCATGTGCGCCAGCTGTAACTCGTCGATGGGCGCGGTGTCGTGGGCGTGCGGTATGCTCCAATAAAATTCCGAGAACTCTTCCTTCCCAGACGAATCGAAGACGCGCAGCTGACTAGGCCAGACCGGTTCGATGCCCACGATAGCCGTCTCAGGCGTCACGATGAAACCGTTCCACGCGACGGATGCCGTCGCGCGCGGATTAAGCTTAGGTTTGCCGAGTAGCCCGGACGCCAGAATAGCTCTTACTTCAGAGGCAAAGATTAGTGACCAGTTTGCGCCGGGGTCGGAGTTCCGCGCGAAATAGAGCGGCTTGATGCCGAGCGGATCGCGCGCCATCACCAACTTGCGTTCGTTGGCATCCCAAAAGGCTAACGCAAACATTCCGCGGAACGAGCGAATCGCTTGGCAGCCGTGCATGCTCAGCGCTCGCAGCATGACTGCTGTGTCGCCAGTAGATTGAAACTTCTCGCCTATCGCTGCCAGCCGATTTCGCAAGTCGACGTAGTTGTAGATTTCGCCGTTGAGCACCACGACGTCACCGGTCGCGGGATCCACCATTGGCTGTGCTCCGGCTGGCGACAGGTCGAGAATCGACAATCGCCGGTGCGCGAGCATGACGCCCCAGCCACGTTCGTCTGGCGAAGCTTCCCAATCACCGTCACCGTCGGGGCCGCGATGGGCCAGGGCATCCTTCATGCGCCTGAGGGCGTCCCGGTTGAGCTTACTCAATTGGCCGATGATACCTGCGATGCCGCACATCAGCCCAACCGAATGACGACTAACATTCTGTCGACCTCAATTAATCGCCCGTTCGCGGCGCATTTCTTCGATCGCTCGCTTCTTTCCAACGCACAGCACGCGCCACTGATAGCGGCGAAGAAACTGCCGGAATGCCATATCGTCATAGCGAGGATTGCCGGCGATCGCGCCTCTCAGCCAGCCCCACAACATTGCTAGCCCGCCCAGGACGTATGGTTTCTTGTTCATCCGGTGGATTGCGCTTGCAGCCATGTACAGGAAACCAGTGCCCATGAAATATTGGCCATAGCCGTGGCGCATGCGCCCAGTGTAGATGCCGTGCTGGCTCGAGCCCATGGGGCGCAAATGAATAAAACGTAATTCCGGCTCGTCCCAGCTGCACGCGATCCAGCCGCTCATCCGGCAGCGATGGCAGTCGATGCCGTCCCACATCACCTCACGTACGAATCCACCGATCGCCTTGAAGCATGCCACTCGGTAAAATTTCGTCATGCCGAGGGACGTATCATCGCCATGCCCTTCCTCGACAAAACGACCATGCTCCTCGACGTAGGCCTTGCCGCTACAGGTTGCGATGCGCGGGTCGGAATTCATTCGAGCCATGAGAATTTCGAAATAGCGCGGCGGCAGACGCAAATCGAGATCAAGCTTGCAGAGGTACTCGTATTCGTCCGGATTGATCGTATCGTAGCCGGCATAAAATGCCTCGATGACGCCGGGGCCCACCGACCGCCGACCCCTATCAGTTCTCGTTACGACTTCGATCCAAGAATAGTTCTCTTTGTATTCTGCAAGAATTTGCGATGTCACGTCGGTTGACCCGTCATCGACGATGACCCATTTAGCCGGCTGGATGGATTGAGCGATGACTGAATCTAGTGTCTCCCGCATGTATCGCGCTTCGTCACGGCAGGGCGAAATTAGCACATAGCAACTTAGGCGGACCGCGCTGGGCTGATCGCTTGCGACGGCATCGGTGTTGTTCGCGGAAGCCAACTTGTCCATGTGCTGGTGGCCGATCGAAAACAGGATTAGCAGACTTATATATTGACTGAATTAGGAGTAAAGCAAAAGAAGCCAAAGCCGGGACGTTCTCAAATAGATGACGCGACAGCATTTTAGGCTTTAGAATATCAAGGCCTTCTATGCTGACGTTTTATATGTTCCTTGTAAAAAAGCGATAAGACCGCTTGCGCATCCAGCAAAAACTCGTCCCAATATCTGGCCGGTATGGATTGGTCACGCCAACCAACGTCATGAGCAATGGCGTTCGGATGCAATGCATCGCGCTGACGCTGCCAAATGGCTCTTGCGATGTCTTCAATATTAGGCGTCTCCAATATTAGGATCGAAGGATAATCCTGAGGCTTGCTACCTCTTGAGCACGAGCCAGCGCCGTTTGAGGAGTCGCTCATTTGACAATTTCAATTAAGGACGCGCACAGCATCCTACGACGGACCCGACAGTCATCGCTTCTAAATTAGTTAAAGGGTTAAATGCAGACATGCTAAGGGACGATATGCCCCGGCTTCATGAGCGACGTTAGCTGCAGGTGAATACTGCTGAACTTTTGGGACACTCGATCAAGGTTAACCACTGCCTCAACGAAGGAAAGGCATACGTCAGCCGACGGGCATCTCGCCATTTTCGATCGGTATAGCCAGCGCATAACGAACATCACACAGGACGAGCATGTGCGCTCTCTATCGATCTAGCAGCTACATTGACATGGATGGTGGATTGTCGCCCTGTATATTCGAAATCGGCATGTAGAAATGGGTGATATCCTCATTGTTAAGGTGCGTGGTAGAAATCATGTGTTTTTGACAAGACCGCTAATACAACTGCGCCGCAGAAACACATCTAGGTTATGAAAAAAATCGCCCGCCTAGCAATCATTGGTTGCGGAACGATCGTCGAATGCGCATCCATATTGAGTCTGCGCCGAATCGGTTGGCTCCCGTCAGTCTTGGTAGACAACTTGCCACTCAGGCTCGATCTGATTGCGGATAAAACTGGCCGCAAGTCCCGCGTCGTAAAATCGTCTAATTGGCAGTCGGTTGCGACCGAGTTCGACGCTGCAATCGTAGCCTTACCACATGCTTTGCGTGCTCCTATTGGTGCGGCTCTCGTCGAAGCTGGCAAGCACGTGTTTATGGAGCCACCCCTCGCTATGACAGCGAGTGAATGCCGGAAGATTATTGCAGCGGCACACGCCAACGGCGTGATAATTTCGGTGGGTCTTCTTCGACGCTACTTGCAGATCGCCTGCTGGACCAAGGCGCTTCTTCAATCAGGCACTCTGGGCGAGATTACCCGCTTCGAGGTTCGAGAAGGCAAAGTGTTCGATTCAGATACCGGCTCCGGCGGGCTGCTGCCGTTGTATCTTTATAATGGCGGAGTTCTAACATCTGTCGGCACCCATACGCTTGATCTACTGCTATGGTGGCTCGGAGATGTTAGGTCGGTCAAATATTGCGATGATAGTGAGGGGGGCTTTGAGGCTGACTGCATCCTGGAATGCGGGCTAACATCAGGGGCAAACGGACGAATTGAGCTCAGTCGCACCCGGAACCTGCGCAATTCGGCTCGCATCGAAGGCACGCGAGGCTTTATCGAGGTTCATCTCCACAATAACGACGTTCTCGCGGGATCCCCCAATGCGCTCGCGTTCCGATCTGATGGTATGAGCCCACATGAGATGAAGCCTCAATTCGTTGCCGAGCTTTTTGACGCCGAACTCAAGGACTTCAGGACAAGCATATCCGAAGGTAGTCAAATTGGTGTTTCAGGAAGTGACGGTGCGAGGTCAGTTGAACTCATCGAGCGGTGTTATACGACGCGTCAACAACTCATACAGCCGTGGGCAAAAGCCGTCCCCGCCATGCCGTTGGACCCAAATGTGGCCATTCCGACGCTGCCACGCCGAAGCAAGGTGCTGGTAACTGGCGCGACAGGATTTGTCGGCGGCCGTCTTGTTGAACGCCTGGTCCATGAGCATGGCGTTCAGGTTCGCTGCCTTATCCGCGACGTCGGGCGCGCAGCCCGTGTGGGACGGCTTCCTGTAGAACTCGTTCCTGCGGACCTCGGCAATGCAGTTGAAATTGATCGTGCGGTTGATGGCGTCGACTATGTATTCCACTGTGCATATGACACTCGGTCACGCCGCCAGAATATCGATGGTCTCAGAAATCTCATCGAAGCTTGTGCGAATCATCCGGTCCATCGTCTGGTCCATGTAAGCACATTTGCGGTCTATGAGCCATTCGCGGACGGCCCGCTGACGGAAGCAAATCCGGACGGCGACCGATCGAACACCTACGTCGATACCAAGCTTGATTTGGAAAAGATTGCTTTTGAGGAAGCTCGGAATCGCGGCGTGGCCGCCACAATTGTTCAGCCCTCTATCGTCTATGGCCCGTTCTGTAAGCCGTGGACGAACATTCCGGCAGAAATGCTGGTTTTCGGCGATGTCATCCTGCCGGACCAAGGAGAAGGATTGTGCAACGCAGTCTATATCGATGATGTTGTAGACGGTCTCATACTCGCAGCTGTATCTCCTGCGGCTGTCGGGGAGCGGTTCCTTATCTCGGGCCCGCAACCGGTGACATGGGCAACGTTTTACACCGAGATGGCCCGTGCGCTCGGTACGAAGCCGCCAAAGTTTTGGCCATATGAGCGAATTGCAGACGCAAATCACGGGATTGTTCGGAATATCCGTCTTATGGCCACTGAGCCGAAACGCCTCATCAAGATGGTCGTAAAATGGAGGCGAGTGCGTCAGGTTTTGCAGGCAGCGCTCGACATCATGCCGCGCCGATTCCGAACGCTGATGACGAATTACTATTTCGGCCCAGGCAGACGTCGTGCAGGCGAAATCTTTCTGCCTAGCCGGCAAGCTCTCGCCCTCTACCGGTCAAAGGCCATCGCCAGCTCGGAAAAGGCGCACTCCAAACTTGGCTATAGACCCCGTTACGATTTTCAGCACGGTATGATGTTAACGGGCCGCTATCTGGAATGGGCCTATGGAGATATCCGTGAAACGAGTGCACCCGGGCGCAATGATTCCCCTTCGAAAGACACGCTGGCATCCGCAGGCAATTGGAACAGACTCTCCTTATGAACGAGGCAAGTTAGGAAGCAGGTCACCGCCTATGCCAAAATTAGTGCTTCCGGAATGCAATGGGGCTCAAATCAACCTAGGGACTCCACTTTTAGCTGCGGCGTCATCGGTTTTATTATAATGCGGTAAGGCGTCTTGGGGCGCCGCCTTTCCCAGGAAATCTGCAAGCTTTCGAAAGCCGACCGGGTCACTCACATCGAGAATCAAGAATTCGCCCGGTGATCGGTCTCTAAAATAGTTCAGTACGAACTCTCGGTGCAGAAGATAATCTGTCCATCCAGCATTGACGTCGTAACTTGTGCCAAAGATCAATTTACTCCACGCGGCGAGCGAACTTTTCCACGAGATCTCGTCCCGCTCAAGGTATATGTACTTACTCCCAGGAAAACTTCTATCCAAAATAGGAATCATAGTCTCTTTGAGCCAGGGAAGATCATCGAAAGATTCATACTTCGCAGTATATTCAATTACCTTATCAAGGCGCCCATTTAAGTAGTAGTCTAACCAAACCTTCCGATTAAAAGAGCTGTGGTCATACCCGAGCATTTCGAGCGCCTTGCCGACACTCGTCGTGCCCGTCTTGGGAAAACCGATGCAAAATACCTTAGGGCCTTGGCGTGGCTTCCGAAAGATGATCCGGACTTCGCGTGCCGTATCTTTAATTCGAGCTAGCATTGAATTGAGCAGTTCCATGTAAAAACGCACGCAAGATAAAGGCGAACTAGTGGCATCAATTATACGCATGACCTGCTTCCCCCTAAAAGCCCCAAACTGCCCGCACTGGCTCCTAGATTTTATCCACACACCCATCAGGCAAGAGTTGACGGCTTGCTCTGACTGCAAGGGCCATAGTTGTCTAAGAGCCTGTCTCGAAAGTTCTTGAGTCTTGGGAATCTGTTGTGATTCTGTCTCAGGCAGCCGAATCGACGATTGATCGAACGGACGTTGTCCTGGCTCCGACGCAATCGACGTCTGATGGCCCATTACGAAGCGTTTGACCGAGCGCACAGCACGTAAGACGTATCGGACGCGTGACGAAGCCAAGGCTGATGTGTTCGACTACATTGAATGCTTTTACAATCCGAAGCGCCGACACTCGACTATCGGCTACAGAAGCCCCATGGAGTTCGAGACGCAGGCGGGATTAGCTTAGGCGGATGTCAACCGAACCGGGTGCAGGCCAGGTGGCTCCTTCGCGACGCAGGCCCCGCTTAAACTGCCCTCGTCGTTGGGCTTCCTGCCCTCAGAGAGAGGTTGCGTGCTTAAGGCAGTAAGACCGGTCCCGCTACCCTATCGCCCTGACATCGATGGTCTTCGCGCCGTCGCTGTCATGCTTGTTCTGATTTTCCATTACTCGCTTTTAAGGGTGGTAAACGCCGGATTCATAGGCGTCGATATCTTTTTCGTCATTTCTGGCTTTTTGATCACGACGATCCTTAAGAGCCAGCTTGATGCAAACTGCTTTAGTTTTGGTACTTTTTATATGGCGCGAATTCGGCGCTTAGCTCCTGCGCTTTTGATTGTTCTGTTTATGACGCTACTCGCGGGCAGCGGTTGGCTCTTTCCCAATGAATTTAGCGAGCTGTCAAAACAGGCGCTCGTCGCACAGCTCTACGTCGCTAATATCTATTATTGGCGCAGCATCAACTATTTCGGGCTGGGCGCTCAAGACACGTATCTGCTGCACACATGGTCGCTTGCAGTCGAAGAATAATTCTATTTGTTTTACCCTGTGCTTCTCCTGCTACTGCATCGCTACTTCCGGCGCTACTTTTGGAAAGTTGTCGCAGG
>Ga0209517_10005067_pt1 | contig 16936 bp, 17 predicted proteins | sample PeaSoiMetSII2010_FD_187695 | JGI IMG/M metagenome (GOLD analysis project Ga0209517, IMG submission 187695) | Peat soil microbial communities from Weissenstadt, Germany - SII-2010 (SPAdes) (version 2) | ecosystem: Environmental > Terrestrial > Soil > Wetlands > Peat | place: Germany...
CGGGTTCCTTTTTCATGGCGCGGAGCAGAGAATACCCTAGAAGCCCTGTATGAGAATGGTCAATTTTGAACGATCAATTTTGAACAGGTCCATGTAAAAGGGGCGGCAACTGTCCAAAACGTGATCGACCTGCGCCGCTTCCCATAGTAGAAGCCGCGACACGAAGCGACTGGCATTGGGGTTCTGCCACCATCGCCACCCAAACGTGCCTCCACCCGGCCTTCCCGTTGACAACCGAACGAACAGGCAACTGTCGTAAAATCGCCTCTCCACTCATTGACCGGGGTCGTAAGTGAAATCGCCTGATTGGAGCAGCTACCCACCTTCGGGGGGGCTGTGACATTCCAAGCTCCTCACGTGATATAATAAATTTGAGTTGGTTTCCACCTTCTCCTCTTTCAGGTTCCCTGAACTAAGTCAGCCCATCTGAAGTTCTCTCCTCTTAGCGTGAACAACCTTTAGGAGGTTGATATGTTTGCACGCACCGTTTCCATTCATCTGAAATCGAACATGCTTTCTGATTACACCCGAACATTTGACAAGGACGTCCTTCCTTTACTTCGTAAACAGAAGGGCTTTAGGGACGAAATCACACTGTCAAATCCCAGCAGCCTAGATGCGATCGCAATCAGTCTGTGGGAGACCAGGGCCGATGCAGAAGCTTACAACACTAATACCTACCCAGAAGTGTTGAAAACCTTGGCAAGAATGATCGATGGCACGCCCAAGGTTCAAACGTTTGAGGCCGTTACTTCGACCTTCGAAAAAGTCGCCGTAGCAGCGTAGAGATCTGTAAACATGTCGCACGGGAGGGCGGTTAACTCCGTCTTCCCGAGTGACAAGTGCCTAACTCGTCGCCCACGAACTTTCGGCAAGTTCTGCCACGGGCTGTTTAGGCTCTCAAGAAGGCCGTGTACCCCATGCATTCGAATACGATCCTGCACGAAGTTCAGCAACTCTACAACGTGAGTGACCGTCTTGACTCGCTGGCGGAGCAACATCCCCTCGTCTCAGAAGCACTCATCACCATCTCGGGAAGCGTTCGTAACACAGCAACTCTGTTGGAGGTGCTGGTCGCGATGAAAATGCCGCTGCTCTCCGGATTAGATCGAGCAAATGCCTGATTTGCTCATCACTGTCTTGAGTTGGGCTTTTGGCATTTCGGCGCGGGAAGCTAATCGTGGAGAACGACGTTGAGAAGTGAGCTGTGAACTTGTAAGCCTCCACCATTGTAGTCAACGAAGCCCCACTTTCTGAACCGATTCATGAAAAAACTCACTCGCGAACGAGTGGTGCCTGTCATCTCTGCCAGTGTCTCCTGACTGATCTTGGGAACCACGGTCTCAGGAACCCCTTCTTTGCCAAAATGAGCGAGCAGTAGAAGAATTCGGGCGAGTCTCTTTTCGCTGGAATTAAACAGTTGGTCTACCAGATCCTCTTCGTAACGGATGTTCCGTGTCAACAAATATGCGACGAACAGATCGGAAAGGGTGTGTTCCCGGTGAAGCGTATCCACCATGGCCCTTTTCTCAATCTTCAGAACAGCACAATCCGTCATCGCGGTTGCAGTGGCCATGCGGAGAGGTTGGCCTGCAAGCGAACCTTCGCCGAAGAAACTCCCATCACTCAATATGCCGATCGTGGCTTCCTTGCCATCCTTGGAGACAACAGTGAGTCTTACCTTGCCTGTCTGCAGATAAAACACCGCGGCTGACGGATCCCCTTGCGTGAAGATGGTGTGTTTCTTCGGAAAGAGCATAGCTTTCCTGCCCTCGCCGATGGTGGCGAGGAATGTCTGCGGGTCAAAAGCGCGTTTTTTCTTGGTCGATGCAACGAAAGCCATAGTCGCATCCCCCTCGTTAACAGAGTCGCGGAACTAGTACCAGGGACTGTTTATGAAAAATGAAGGGAAAAAGGACGGGTATGAGAGGTATGAAGTTCGTCCTGGGAAGCTCTACACTTCCGCAAGTTTAACAGACGCTGTTCAAAATTGCACACTTCCAAACTGTGGCGGCGGAGAAAAATGACAGAGAGGCCGACTTGTGCTTCCCAAATTGGGACAAAGTGGAGGGCTGGTTCTAAAACGGATCGTTGACGTAACATCGCGGTTACACTCATCGACCCCAGCCGGGGGTTTTGAGCGCTATTGAGCCGGAGGCGGGCGAGGAACTTCAGCCTCGACTCATTGCAACTTCGCGTTAGACGCCAACGCGCCCGGTCCGACCACAGGGGCCGTGGTCCTCGCACCGTCTAAGGTCACGGCTGATGACGTTGAGTCGGGCCGGAATTTCTAGAATTACTGGCTCCAGAGGCCAGCAACGGCATCTTCTACGGAACAACTGTAATTGGCGGCGGCTCCGGCGGCGGTGGAGGCACGATATTCAGCACGACGAGTTCGGGAACCTTCAGCGTAATGTATCGATTTTGCATGACCTTCCCCGACTGTCCCGACGGATATAACCCATGGGGCGGGCTGATTCAAGCGACCGATGGGAACCTTTACGGAACCACCGGCCTTGGGGTTAACGGGAGCACCGGGTCGATTTTCAACATCGCTCCAAATGGAGTCAATATAACAATGCTGCACGGTTTCGTGGGAGCCGACGGCTCGCAACCGGAGGCCGATCTGTTACAAGCCACGGATGGGAACTTTTATGGAGTAACCTTGGCTGGCGGTCGCCACAACTATGGAACCGTGTTCAGCCTTTCGACGGGATTGGCGCCGTTCATAAGAATGGTGGCTGCAACCGGAAGAGTCGGGCAGACAAGGGGCATCCTGGGACAAGGATTCACCGGAGCAACGAATGTCTCATTCAACGGCATTCCCGCGACGTTCACCGTGCGCCAGGACACGTTCTTAGTAGCCACGGTTCCCGCAGGAGCGACGACCGGCTACGTCACCGTGGCCACGCCCACCGGCACGCTGACCAGCAACGTGCCGTTTCACGTGCTGCCGTAGGCGCGTTGCAGAAACCGTCGCACAATTCCCGCCGACCAATAACGAAAAACCACGGCGTCGTGTCCTGATTTGAAATCAACACCCGCCGCACTCGCGTTCCTCTCTTTTCTTCCTTAGCAATCCGATAGAATGAAATCACAGCAACAGCACTGGGCAGCGAGGACGATGCCATGGAGCATTTCGCAACCAAGAAAGGCGTGATCGGAATCCTGACCGGAGGCGGCGACGTGCCCGGCTTGAATCCGGCCATCCGCGCGGTCACCATCCGCGCGCTGCGCGAGGGCTACCAGGTCGTCGGCTTTCGCCACGGATGGGGCGGGCTGGTCGAGCTCATCCGCGAAAACGACTACGACAATAGCGACAATTTTCTGCTGCTGACTGAGGACATTGTCAATCGCGCCGGCCGCACCGGGGGAACCTTTCTGCACAGCTCGCGGACCAATCCCAGCAAGGTGAAACAATCCAGCGTGCCAACGCACCTGCAGCAGACTTATAGCGCCGCGACGAACGATCTGACTCCGGAGGTGTTGAAGAACCTCGCCTGGCTCGGAGTCGATTACCTCATTCCCATCGGCGGGGATGACACGCTGAGCTATGGCGTGCGCCTCTACCAGGAGGGCGTGAAAGTGGTTGCCATTCCCAAGACGATGGACAATGACGTGCCGGGGACCGATTACTGCATCGGATTCAGCACCTGCGTGACGCGAACCATTCAGATGACCAACGATCTTCGGACCTCGGCCGGATCGCATGAGCGATTTCTCGTCCTGGAAGTTTTCGGACGCTACGCGGGTTTTACCGCCATGCTGCCGACCATGGCCGGAGCCGCCAACCGCTGCGTGATTCCCGAGCACAAGTTCGATATCGAGCGATTGACCGAGTTACTGGTGGCCGACCGACGCCACAATCCCAGCCGCTATTCGGTGGTTCTGGTTTCTGAAGGAGCGATGTTCGAAGGTGGGGAGATGGTTTTTGAGGATCACCATCTTGATGCCTACGGACACAAGAAGCTGGGTGGCATCGGCGATCTGGTCTCGGAAAAGCTGAAAGAGTTGTCGCCGAAATACAACAATGGCAAAGCCATTGACGTGATCAACCAGAAACTCGGATATCTGGTACGCTGCGGCGATCCCGACGCCATCGATTCCATTGTTCCCATGGCGTACGGCAATCTTGCCCTGGATTTGATTCTGAATAAAGTTCACGGGCGGCTGGTGGTGCTCAAGAACGGACGCTACGACAACATGCCCATCGACGCGGTGATCGCGTCGAAAAAAGTCGTCAACGTGAAGTTACACTACAACACCGAGCGCCTGCGTCCGCATTACAGCAGCTTCGAGATGAAGCCGCTGTTCATCATGACCAGCGAAGGGATGTGAATCGTGATGGGCTTAGCTCGATCCTAATGCTCGAGGTTTCCGGCTTCCGATCCAACCGAAGAATGCAGCAGCAGCCGGTCGCCTTCCGGGTCGTAGGAGAAAATCTCCGCGTAGCGTCCCCAGTTAAGAGCAGTATCGATCTGCGCCTGCACTTCGTTTTCCGGGAAGTGCTCGTCGAGAATGTCGCGGAAAAACTCCACCGAAATGGCGCCGTCCGACTTGCTCTCGAGTGTGCGACGGACCTGCTGCAGCAAGGTGACGTGCTTAAGTACGGCATCGCGGAATAGAATTTTTCGGGTGGCGATGTCGGCCTCCGCAAAAGCTTTTCCTTCCGGGGTCAACGTGATATCGCCGTGTTGAGAGATGGCGAAGCCCAGCATCGTGGCAGCGTCCACGATGGGCAGCAGATCGTCAACTTCCATGAGAAGTTCTTCTGCCACGTGGTACAAGTCGTCCGCGCCGCCGCGATCGTTCAGCAACTCCAGCAGGCCGGCAATTCCGCCGGGACGCGCGTGGGGCAGCGGTTGATACGGAGACTTAGCCGCAGACACTGCCGCGGGAAGCGCAAATTCGCGCTCCGGCTTGGTCATGACTTTGTAAATGTAGTCCACATAAATGAGAAACTCCGCCGCGCTCTTGTTACGCGGATGCTTGAGACCGATCTCGAAATCAGCGCGAATCTTGGCCGGATTCCGGCTCAGCACTATGACGCGGTCAGCCAGCAAAACTGCTTCTTCAATATTGTGTGTGACCAGAAAAATGCTGCGCGTGGGAATGTTCTTCCGCAGCCACAATTCCAGTAGTTCGCCGCGCAGGTTTTCCGCGGTCAGCACATCCAGCGCCGAGAACGGTTCGTCCATGAAAAGGATCTCCGGCTCCACAGCCAGAGCACGAGCAAAGCCGACGCGCTGTTTCATTCCTCCGGAGAGTTCTTTGGGATAGGCCGTTTCGAAGCCTTTCAAACCGACGGTATCGAGAGCTCGCAGCGCTCGCGGATGGCGTTCCTCGTGGGTCATGCCGCGGGCCAGCAAGGGCGCTTCCACGTTGTCCAGAACGGTGAGCCAGGGGAAAAGCGCGAAGCTCTGAAACACGATGGCAACGTTGGGACTGGACTCCGTCAGCGGTTTGCCGTGCCACAAGACCTCGCCCGAAGTCGGCTTCGTGAGTCCGGCAAGAATTCGCAACAGAGTGGATTTTCCCGAACCTGAAGCGCCCAACAAGGCAATGATCGTGTCGGGCTCCAAAGAAAGATTGGTCGGCGCTATCACCTGAACTTGTCTGCCATCGGGCTGAGCGAAACTCTTCTCCACCGCTTTCGCCTCGAGGATCGGCACCGTCGGAACCGCGCGGGGAACTGGCGAAGTGATTGGCGCAATGGCCGGCGCTGCCACCTCAACTCGCTTGGGCGGTTCCTGAACAGCTGGCGCTTGTTCGACAACGTGACCTGACAACTGGTCCATCAAGCGCTGCCAGGCTTCTTCCGGGAGTTCGTCCAGAAATCGGATCCGCTCTGCCGGGTCCATCTTGTCAATGATGGCTCGTATCGCCGCCGCAGGATGCGTGTGCAGGAGCACGTAAGCGTGGTAGTAAGGAAACTGAGGAATTAAAGAAGCAGAAAACGCAGGCGACAACTCGCGGAAGAGAACCTGCTGGTCGTCAAAGGAAGCGCTAATGAGCAGGTCGGCTGCCACAGGCGGGTCAAATTGCTGCAGATACACGGCGGCGAAATGACTTTGGCCTTGCGACAGCATGTCGCGCAGCTTGTCGCTGACTTGCGCATTGGCCTGCTGATTCATCTCAGCACTCACCCTATCACGCTCCGATGTGACTCTAGCGGCGGCTCTCTCAGCAGAAATACTATAATCTGCTTGTCACGTCAGGCTCGAATGGCCGTCGCTGAGAAGTGAGGGAGGCCCCATGCCATCATCAAAATCCGAATCACCGCGGAAAGAATCTGCGGCTGCGGTTGAGCATGTCACCGGCGCTCACGAATTACTGAAGACCCTGCAGAAGAAAGTCGGCGAACATCCTGAACTTGCCGAAGCCATCCGGAAGCTTGAGACGGCACTAAACATTCTGACAGTAAAGACGGGCGGAATGCTCTAGGGAATCGGCTGTGAGGACGGGCAACCGTCGGCGAAACTCAACGAACCTGATTCTCTACGGCTGCCATTTCTTTGCGCGCGGCGTCAGCCCGCGGCCCCGGGGGTTCCTCGACCAGAAAAGTGCGTAACTCGTCCAGAGCCTCAGGAAGCCGGTTTAAGCGCTCCAGCGCGCGGGCTGCAATGTAGTGCACCAGAGATTGCGGACCATGTTGCATGGAATGCACCTTGTGGCAATTGGTGATGGCGTCGTCGAAATGCTGGTTCATCAGTTCCACATTGGCCAGCAGAACCAGGATTTGCGGGTTATTGGGATCGATGGAGGCAGCCTTGCTCAAAAACGTTTCAGCATCGGGAAAGTTGTGGTCCACAATCGCCATCTTGCCGAGGTTCACAAACGCGGGAGCAAAATGATCGTTCAGACGGATTGCTGTTTGCAGCGCTTCCCGTTCCTTGGATCGGTCACCGGTACGCGCGTAGACCACGCCGAGATTGTTATAAGCGTCGGCGAATTGGGGGTAAATGGCGAGTGCCTTCTGCAAGTGCTCCTGGGCTTTGCTCCAATCCTGCTTGGCGATTGAGTCGCTGGCTTTGTCGAATTCCTTTCGGGCCTTCTGCGGAATATTCAAATCTACTGCCGCGACGGTCGGGCTGCCCGGGCCGTTTGCAGTCTCGGTCGCTTGTTTCGTTGGTTTCACTGTGACGTAAAGGAACTGGCTGGTTTTCCGGGAGTCCACTTCAAACAAGCCGCTGTCGGTGTCCTGAATTCCGTTCCCACTGACCGCCAGATGATAAGTGCCAATTGCCACATTATCGAATTGTGCCATGCACTCATCATTGCTGTAGGTCTCTCCCACGGGGCTGGTGCTGGCACTCGACATCAGCACAAGGTGCACCTGAGTAGTGCAGCGGCGGCCGTTTTCGAAAACCACCCGGACGCGAACGTTGCCAGTGTTGTCGGGATTGTTGAACTGTGCCAGCGCGCAGGGAGCAAGCAGGAGAACAACCAGAGCGAGCAGGCGGCGGGAAATCATTGGTGCCTCCTCGAACGTCACCGCGCTGACATTGCATAACAACAGTCGGCACACAGCCGGTGACTGTGTCCGTCATTGTATACCCGAGGGCAAGGGATTGCCGCATCGTTTCGTGTCTCTTTGCCCAACCAGCACATCTCGGTTTTGGAATTGGGACAGCGGCGACAAATCCAGGCCGTACAATCACATTCCTGAACTCCGGTATAATCCGAACTTTTATGCGGATACGGCCAGGTATGGACGTGGCGGGCATGAGTGACGTGGGCTGTCAGCGCGAGAATAATGAAGACCGTTTTTTGTACTGGGAGCCGGCCACTGCCGAACAATTCGAGCGCAAGGGCAGACTGGCAGTGGTGGCCGATGGCATGGGTGGCCACGAAGGTGGTCAGGAGGCCAGTCGCATCGCGGTCGAAGCCATTCAGGAAACCTACGCCGCATCGCCGAACCGCGACCCGCAGTCGTCCTTAACTGAGGGCTTTCGCGAAGCCCATCGCCGCATCCACGAGGAAGCTGAACGAGACGCGCAACTGCACGGCATGGGAACCACCGCAACCGCCATCGCTCTGGTAGGCCACAACCTCTACTATGCTCACCTCGGCGACAGCCGGTTGTATCGGCTGCGTGGCCAGGAAATTTCCCGCCTGACTCACGACCACTCTTACGTCAGCCGTCTGGTGGAAAACGGAGTCATTACCGCTGAAGAGGCTGAGGCCCATCCCCAGCGGAACATTCTGACCGCCGCTCTGGGCGTCGGCCCCGAAGTTCTGCCGGACCTTCCCGCGCAGGCCCTCACCCTGGAGAAGGGCGATGCGCTTCTCCTGTGCACCGACGGACTCTGGGGCGTAGTGGCCGATGATGAGATCCGCGAGGCCGTGAACCAAAACTCGGCGGCGGATGCCTGTCGAAACCTGGTCGCGCTGGCGAGAAAACGTGGAGGGCCGGACAACATCACCGTGCAAATCGTACGAGTTCTCTAGTTCTCATCCCGAACCAGCGCTTTTTGCGAAGCCAGGGATCTGGCGAGCCGCGCGACCTGTCGCGTTCGATGCGACAAACTAATCGCGCGGTCGGCTCGCTTCTTTACTTCAACCCAATTTTGATTGTCTTGCGCCGCCAACTGTGATAAATAGGCTGGACGTTAAACGGCCGAGCTCGCTTGACGGCTGTCCAGGCGGGACGTTCGGCGATTCTGCAATCCGCCGAGGTGGATATGCGTCTCCTGCATGGTCTTCTCAGACTCTCCAGATTCACCACGTACGCGACGACGTTCCTAGCGGTCATGCTGAGTGTTTTGATTCCTGTCTCGCTAGTGGCCCAGATCGCAGGTCCGCCACAGTTGACCCTGCTCGATCCTGTACCAACCCTGCTCAGCGGTTCGATGGTGACCACGAACGTGAACGCGCTGGCCACTGCAGGCAGGCCAGTGCAGGGCATTGCAGCCGACGGCGCAACCGAATTGGTCCTGCGCGTCCCAGCGAACTCGGTGGGCGAGCAGTTAACCTTCACCGTCATTAACGACCAGGGCCAGCAGAGCACTTCGGCCGCGGAAGACGGCGCTCTGGGAGCGATTGGATCTTCCGTCTTTTCTCTCAGCCAACTCACGGTCAGCGCGGTGAAGACCTCGAAAGGGCCGATGGCTTTTGCCATCTACGGCGTCCCCGTCGACTTTCCCCGGCCCGAAGGTCAGGATGCAAACTCCACCGAGAGATTTATTTCGCTGAATGTGTTGGAGGTGAACACCGGCCTGTCTTCGAACACATCGGTGACCATCCTCCGGCCGCCATTGGTGCTGATTCACGGGTTGTGGGGCAGCCCCGCCTCTTGGAACGGTTTTACTCCCTTGATCACAGACCCGAGGTTTGTCGTCGACCGCGCCAACTATTCAGCCCCGATCGGTTCTCAGATCCAATCGTATCAACCCTCGTATCCTTCGTGGGCAGTTGGCTCGATAAAATCGGCGCAGGCGAATTCCCTGGGTTTTGCCTACAATGCTCCCACAGTCCTGAAGCAACTCACAGGTTTCATCAATCAATTCAAGAAAGGCACCAATCCGGCAAGCATTCCGGTGGCCGACGTGCAAGCCGACATTGTGGCGCACAGCATGGGCGGCGACATTACGCGAACCTTGCCGACCACCCAAAACTTCTACGGCAATACCACCTTTGCGCTAGGCTCGGTTCACAAAGTGATCACGATCGGTACGCCCCACTGGGGATCGCCACTGGCCATTCACCTGGTGGACAACAACAATGAGTGCGTGCGCGGCGTGCTCGCTACTTCTGGAAGCCCAGCCTTCACCTCGGTCACTTTTACCAACGGCACGACCACCACTGGCGCCGTGGCTGATCTGCAGGGCGATGGCTTCGACGGCAGTTTGAGTCCGGCGCTGCAGAACCTGCAAACTCCCATCTCACACCCGTTGCCGACAGCCTTGATTAAAGGACTCGAATCGCAGAGCCAGTTGGACGGATTGGACAGCTCCCCGGTGGCGGAGGCGATTCGCATTTTCTGTTTTGGCGACTACCTCGCCGGGCACCTCACTTCAACCGGCTGGCCGGAAATCTTCAATCAGGACAGCGATTCGATCGTTCCCGCGCTCAGTGAAGTTGCCGGGCTGACCGACTTCACGCTGGTGAATGGAGTCATTCACTCCTCCAGTGCAGAGCTGCTCGGGTTTGGGCCGCCGGCGGAACTGGACGCGGCAGGCGGCATTCCGGACACCGTGACCAATCTGCTGAATACACCGGTTACCAACGCGATTTTTGTGCCGCTCCCGCAATAGATGGTTTGCAGCTTCGCAGCCGCATCGGGCCGGCTTCTACGAGAAATGTTTTGCCACCCAGATGCAACCGGGTGCATAGTTGGTTTACCGCTCGCGTTATGGCGGAGTTACTGTAAGTGACTGATTCGGAAGCGACGGAGCAGAGTCAGCCAGCCGGAATCCGGCTGGCCTGCAGATTGCTGAATAAGCTCGCAACAAACTCTACTAATTAGATAGAGTTTGTGGCATACTAACCGGCCATGAAGATCTCACAAAAAGGTCTGTACGCGCTGCAAGCCATGATGATGCTGGCCCGTCACTACAACCAGGGGGCGATTCGCATTCGCGACATCGCCTACGAGGAGGACCTTCCGGAAAAGTTTCTGGAGCTGATCCTGCTGGAACTGAAGAACGCCCGCATCGTGGAGAGCGTGCGCGGGGCAAAGGGCGGATATCAGTTGCGCCGCTCGCCCGCGGACATTCGTCTGAGCGAAATCATCCGGCTGATTGACGGGCCGTTGGCGCCCTTCGGCGACGCCGATCAGCTGCGCAGCCTGATTGACCGCGACGTCGAGCATCGCAACCTGTATCAGATCTTTCTCGATGTTCGCAACGCTGCCGCCCGCATCCTGGAACACACAACCTTGGCCGACATTGTTCGACCAAGAACCCCGGGATCGAAGAAAGGCAAAAAGAAGAAAGGCGAGGAAGCGAGCGTGCTGCCGATGGTGGTTCATGGCAGCCGGGGCAGGGAAGAATAAGGACGGTCACTCTTGCGGTGACCGAAAACAAGGAGGAAAGACAGATGGATCGTTCAAGAAGTCTAATTGCGCTGGCCGTGTTTCTGTTCGTGGCACTGCTAGCCGTTGCCCAGGAGTCCACAACTCCGCCGGCGTCGGCTGACAATGCTGCGCGTGGTGTCACCACGGTTCGTGGTTGCCTCGACGGTTCGCGCGGCAACTACATTGTGGTCGAAAATAAAACCAGCCTGGTGTACGTACTCAAAGGAGTCGGCAACAAACTCGACAATCAGCTTCACCATGAGGTCGAAGTCAAAGGGAAACTGCTGCCGGGCACGATTAAGACCGGCGTACGACCGGAGAAGGCAGGCAGCAATCCCAGCGATACCGCCCATGGAGTAGATGGTCTCCCGTTGCAGGTGGAAGATGTTAAGAACGATATAAGAACCATCTCGAAGCACTGCAAAGCTGCTGACCAGCAATGAAGCGCCCGGCGGCAGCGCAAGTGGAGTCTGACGCCGGCCATAAAATGTAATCCGTTCCTGTAGTCCCCAGGGTGCAAAAACGACTTTGCCTCTCCCAGGGCGCCCGGGTGCATTTCGTAACACAAGTAAGTCGATAGACATAAGTATTACGATAGTGATATTTGGACGACACGTTCAACTGCACGGACCGTTGAGTGCCGTTGAAAAAAATCACAAAGGAGCATGAACCATGCAAGCGCGTTTGAAACTCTTGATTTCCGCGGTGGCGATGTTGAGCCTGACCGCGGTTCTCTACGCCCAGTCGTCTCCCCCTCCGACCACCACGAAAAAGGCGCCGGCCAAGCCGGCCGTCACCGCCAAGGAAGTCCAGGACCTGAAGGACGCGATCAGCGCCCAGCAACAGCAGATCCAACAGCAGAACCACCTGGTGGACCAGTTGCGCTCTCAACTGCAGCAACTCCTGGACGCCAGTCAGCAAGCTAACGCCGCCGCGCAAAAGGCACAGAGCAGCGTCGATCAAGCGCAGAGTGCGGCAGTCCAGGCACAACAGTCAGCCGCGGATGCTCAGAAAGTGGCGGAGCAGGCTGCCAGCAATGCTACCGAGGTCAAGACCGAAATCGCCTCGGTTGCCACCAAAGAGCAGGACACCAGCCGCCAACTGTCCGCACTGGAAGCCTTGGCTGGACGTTTCCGCTTCAGCGGTGACGTGCGCGTCCGAGGTGAGGATTACTCCCAGCAAAACGTTCCGGACCGCAATCGCGCGCGTATCCGCGTCCGTTTCGGTGTCGACGGCCAGTTGAACGAAGACTTCGTTGCCGGCTTCGCGCTGGCAACCGGTTCACTCGGCGATCCGACCAGCACCAATGAGACTCTGACCAACGTGTTCGATCGCAAAACCATTGCTCTCGATCGCGGCTTCATCACCTACAACCCGGTGGCTTATCCCTGGCTGTCGCTGACTGGCGGCAAGTTTGCCTACACCTGGCAGCGCACTTCGGTCACGTTCGATCCGGACCTCAACCCCGAGGGTTTCAACGAAAAATTCTCCTTCGATTTCTCGGGCCCGGTGAAGAACTTCACAGCGCAAGGCATCGAGCTCCTGTACAACGAAGCCAATGGTAAACCTGGAATTCCGTCGCAGGATTCTTACGCGCTGGGCGTTCAGGTATCGAGCCGGCTGCAGATGGGGCCGTGGACGGCCACCCCGTCGATCCTTTCATTGAAATGGAACCGGCCGGATGCGATCCTGCAAGAGAGCGCGTTCGCCACCGCGGCAACCAGCACGGGCTATTTGCCCACCAGCAGCACAACTCCGGTCACCGGCATTCCGATCCCCGGGGAAGGCCAAGGATGCGCCAAAGGAGGCCCCAAGGGGTCGAGTTTCCCCAGCTTCGCCCCTTGCGTTTTCGCGCCCAATGGCATGACCAACGCGACCTATGTCGATGCCAGCGGCGTCCCTCACTTCTACTCCGGCTTCAATTACGTCGATTTCATCCTGAACAACCAGATCCAGGATGGAATCGCGCGGCTGCCGATCAACTTGCTGGTTGAGTTCCTCGACAACCCGGACGCCGAAGCCCATCCGCTGGATACCAAGGGCAACGTCATCAAGAGCCTCGGTAGTCAGAACAAAGAGTACGGGGTCGACTTCAGCCTGGGCCAAACCAAGAACAAGAACGACGTGCAGTTCGGCTACAACTGGTACCGCGAAGAGCAGGATGCGGCCATCGCGTCGTTTGTGGAAAGCGATCAGCGGGCGCCCACCAACATTCTGCAGAACCGCTTCTACTTCCTGTGGAAGTTGCGCGCCAACACGCTGGCCAGCTTCACCTGGTGGCACGGTCGCGCGCTCAACACAAACCTGGAGAATAACGTGGCGTTGTTTAACAACTACAACACGTCTGTTCCTTCGATCAGCAAGGCAGGTCAAGAGGAGCCGTATCTGAACCGTCTCCAATTCGACCTGATCTACAGCTTCTAGATTGATGGGACTTAGGGTCGGTGCTCCGCCCTAGGACCGCCGCGCCAGCCGGATAGACGCGAGACACCGGCTGGCCGGCGGCTTTGGCCCTGTTGTCATCCCGAGCGAACGCTTTTTGTGAAGCGAGGGATCTGGGCGAGCCGCGCAAAGCGTCGCGTTTTGTGCGACGCAATAATTGCGCGCTTGGCGCGCATCCTTGTTAAACTGCACCATTGTTACGTGGGAGGATGGAAGAATGATTTCGCGGCGTAATTTCTTGATAGGAATTCCGGCAAGCGTTGGCGCAGCTGGCGCGCTTCATCCCCTAATCACCTGGGCGGCGGATCAGAGCGTCTACGTTCCCGGGGACGAGGGCATGATCGTGCGCTCCGCCCGCTTCTTCGACCTCGAGATGCCGCCCGAGTTCTTCGATTCCTGGCTCACTCCCGTACCGCATTTTTTTGTGCGCAATCACATGCACGAGCCCAGCATGATCGAGGCGGATACATGGCAGTTGACGATCGGCGGGGAAGTGGAGAAGCCGCTGACCCTGGGCTTGGCCGATCTCAAGAAGATGGCGTCGCACTCCGTGACCAACACACTCGAATGCGCCGGCAACGGACGTGGTTTCCAGCAGCCCCACGTTCCCGGCGTGCAGTGGCAGAAGGGCGCGGTGGGAACGGCCCGCTTCAGCGGGCCACGGCTGCGAGACTTGCTCGAGCGAGCAGGAGTAAAGCCGAACGGAAAGCACGTCATGTTTCATGGCCTCGACGAAGTCCCAGGGAAAGTGCCGCCCTTTATTCGCAGCATTCCCATCGAGAAGGCCAATGACAGCGACACACTCATTGCGCTGCAAATGAACGGCGCTCCGCTCAGCAAGCATCACGGTTTTCCTGCGCGGGCGCTGGTGCCAGGATGGATCGGCGCAGCTTCCTGCAAATGGCTCAGCGAAATTAAGATGCTGGAGAAGGAATTCGACGGCAACTTCATGAAGCCCGGATACCGTTATCCCAACCATCCGCTCAAGCCTGGCGACCCGCTCAACGTGGACGACAGCCACCCGCTCACTGCGCTGAATGTGAAGTCAATCATCGCCGCGCCGGTTGACGGCTCAACCATGAAGTCGAAAATGTTGCATGTTCACGGCGCGGCTTGGGCGGGCGAAGCGGAAATAGTTAAGGTTGAAATCTCGACCGACGACGGTGGAACCTGGCAGCCGGCGCGGTTGGACCGCGAGCAAGCAAAGTATGCATGGCGGCTGTGGAGTTACGCGTGGAAAGCTCCCAAGCCCGGCGACTACACGTTCCTGTCTCGCGCCACCGACAGCCAGGGCCGCGTGCAGCCCGCAACCGCAGATTGGAATCCCAGCGGATATTTATACAACGCCATCGATCAGGTGAAGGTCCATGTCGAAGCTTGAGCCCGTGCTGCGAAAATCCTTTTTTGTTGTCATCCCGAGCAACGCGAGGGATCTGCAGTTCTGCATTCTCTTCATCTTTCTTTGCCTCGCCCGCGCGCACGGCCAGTCTCCTGAGCTGCCCGCTGGACCCATGCAAGCGAAAGTGACCACTGCCTGCACGGAATGCCACGAGTCGCGCATCATCGTGCAACAGCGTCTCAGCAAAGGCGCCTGGACCAAGGAAGTGGACAAGATGGTCAAATGGGGAGCGCTGGTTGATCCCGCCGACCGCGATAGCTTCATTGACTACCTGAGCGTAAACTTCCCGCCCGATAAAGCCCCGGAACTGATGCCGCGCGTGGCTTCAGCCAAGAAACACTAGCCCAAGCACCGGTGCTCACGATGAGTGCCCTAGGTTCGCGAGCGGAGTTGCGAGCCAAGCTGGGTCGAACCCGTCAGTGATTCTGCGATTCTGGGTAGGGCATGGCTTCAGCCATGCCAATAGGCAGCGACCTCGACCCCGGCGCCGATGAGGCGCAACTACCACTCAGGGCGAATGCTGAGCGATGCGGGAAGACCAGATGGGACTGTCCGTGAGAATGCCGAAGTCGACGATCCGCTTGCCATTCTTGTTTGGGCAATTTTCGTAGATCCACAGCCCAGGGAAGGTCTGAAGCACATTGTCTAAGGCTTGCGATAGAGTGACGTCTCTCAGGTTTTCCGCCAGGTGTGGTGGCTCAGGAGAAGGTATTGCCCGCCTTCCACTTGCATCCTCAAAATCGAAGGGTCTCGCTATGCCATGCCCTTTCATAAAGGCTGCAACTTCTGGCTGGAACAGAACAGTCCACATCGCGTCCCTTGGGTCGAATCTCACGTCTCTTGGCGGGTAGATTTCGTCATCCTTGAAGGCTATTCGTTGGATCCGAACCGCGAGAAGATCATCTGGAACGCCGGCCTCAGCCATCCGGATGATCCCGTCTGCATCCCGGGTTACACGCATATCGGGATCGTCCGCGAAGATTTCGCGCAGAGCTGCGACTGCGTCACCTGCAACCTTGTCGACTGGCCGGAGGTGTGGGAAATCAAACCGGGTGTCGCAGCGGCCCCGATATTCCAGCGATCCCGATGCGTGAGCGCTACTGAGCGCTGTCATCACCAGCGGCAGCCCATCTTCGGAACTGATACGTGTTCGATCCGTTCGCTGGCAGCCCGCCCTGCAAACGAGCAACATGACCGCGACTAAGAGCGAGATCACTCGGAGAACCTCCGTTTCGCGTGGCTCCCAGCTTACTCCCAGGCTAATCCCCGTCCCCGGCCAGCGACGGCACCATCTCCAGATTGCCCAGCATCGGGCTGTTTCGGGCGACGAACTCCACGTGCCCGCAGCCCGGACATTCCAGCATGGCATGGGCATCGCCGCCATAGGGATGGAACGTCATCTGAGTGACGGAATATCTTTCCAAGGAAGCATTACAGCGAAGACAGTGAACTTGCATTTGACTCTCCCCCACGAAGTGTTGGCTTGGCCCAGTTCTTAGGAAGCGAGCCGAACGCGCGATTGTTGTGTCGCAAAAAGCGCGACACTTCGCGCGGCTCGCCCAGATCCTTCGCTGCGCAAAGGCGGCTTGCTCAGGATGACAAGCAAGCTGAACCTTTGCGGTTCGAAGTAATTTGGGGGGGGAGGGCCGTTCCAGCTTAGAGTGCGGATTTCTCCACCAGGAAATTCTCCATCACCAGCGCGTCCATTTCGCTCGTCTTGAACGTATGGAATGCGTTGGCCGGAGTGTTGACCACCGGCTCGCCCTTCAGGTTGAACGAAGTGTTCAGGATGACCGGCACGCCGGTCGCCTGGCCGAATCGTTCAATCAGCTTGTAGTAGAGCGGGCTCTGCTCTTTGAAAACGGTCTGCAGGCGGCCCGTGCCGTCCACGTGCGTGATGGCGGGCAGAGTGCTGTGTTGTGACTCCACCACCGGCACTACATACAACATGAAGCGCGCCGGGTAGTGCTGCGTAGCGTGCGGCAGCTCGAAATATTTTTCGGTGCACTCCGCTAATACGGACGGAGCAAACGGACGATACGGCTCGCGGAATTTGATCTTCGCGTTGACGATGTCCT
>Ga0209517_10005068_pt1 | contig 16933 bp, 22 predicted proteins | sample PeaSoiMetSII2010_FD_187695 | JGI IMG/M metagenome (GOLD analysis project Ga0209517, IMG submission 187695) | Peat soil microbial communities from Weissenstadt, Germany - SII-2010 (SPAdes) (version 2) | ecosystem: Environmental > Terrestrial > Soil > Wetlands > Peat | place: Germany...
TCCAGATCGCCCGAGCTACCGTGGTGGCTCGCGTGCTCCCAGCGCCAATGATAGTAGGGAGTGAAGGTCAGTACGCCGGCGATGAAGCCGAGCGTGTCATTGGCCCATCGCGACTTGAAATACGAACCGTGTCCGCAGTCATGGAAAATAATGAAGATGCGTAGCAGCAGCGCCCCTGCCAATGCGGCCAATGGCAGCGTGAGCCACCACGACACCTCCAGGCTGAGATACATGACAACCGAGAGCAGCCCATACGGCACGAATGTGTCGAGCAGTTGCCAGAGCGCGCACCTGGTCGAAGGGCGCTGGTACTTGGCCACAAAATGCTGCCACGCTATCTTGCCCGCCGGCCGGTTGTCTGGCATCGACGGTGTATCGCTTGCCATAGAGAGGGCCTCACACCCGACTCTCCTCTCTGCCGTGGGGCGCTGTCAAATTCACCTAATCTTACTTACCAAGCTTTGATACCAGTGCGATAGGCGCTCGATCATGGCCTAGGGCAGGTCCTGCAGGGCGGCGGACGTACCGAGAGCGGTACATACCGGCTGCTACGCCTTCTCGGTCTCGCGCTCTCGCACCGCTGTCCGGTCCCGCTACTTCTGCGGGTGACTGGCTGACGTTCATGCTAGCTCCAAGTGTCAATCCGATACCGGTAATGCGAACCGCACACGCGCAGCTTGCCCCGCAACGTGCTATAGATAGCGGCGCTATTGAGCCCGTTGATCAGTCACGCGCCGCAACGACGTTGCCGCTTCGCTTCGAGAAAGACAACACTTCATGCTGAAACGCTTCCGAGGTTATTTTTCAAATGACCTCTCGATCGATCTTGGCACCGCCAATACCTTGATTTACATCAAGTCACGCGGAATCGTACTCAACGAGCCCTCAGTCGTCTCGGTTCAAAATGATCCGACGCACGGCGGCAAGATCGTGGTCGCTGTGGGTATCGAGGCAAAAAAAATGCTCGGACGAACCCCTGGGCATATCACCGCCGTGCGACCCATGAAGGATGGGGTCATCGCCGATTTCACCTACACCGAAAAAATGCTCCAGTACTTCATTGGCAAAGTTCACAGCAATCGCTTTCTTCGTCCAAGTCCGCGGGTACTGGTATGCGTGCCATTCGGCTCGACCGACGTCGAGCGCCGTGCCATCAGAGAATCCGCCGAGGGCGCCGGCGCACGCAGCGTCGATATCGTGCCCGAGCCCATGGCCGCCGCAGTCGGCGCAGGCTTGCCGGTACATGAAGCGCGCGGCTCGATGGTAGTCGATATCGGGGGCGGCACCTCCGAAGTCGCCGTGGTTTCTCTGAATGGTATCGTCTACGCGGCGAGCGTGCGTCTGGGCGGGGATAAGTTCGATGAAGCGATCACTCAATACGTGCGCCGAAACTATGGCATTTTGATCGGGGAGGTCACCGCAGAGCGCATCAAGATTGAAATCGGATCGGCTTACCCCGGCGCGCAAGTGCGCGAATGTTTGCTCACAGGGCGAAACCTCTCGGAAGGAGTTCCGCGCGGCTTCACGCTGAATTCGAATGAAATACTTGAGGCTCTTCAGGAGCCGTTGCAGGGTATCGTGGGCGTGATAAAGCAGGCACTCGAGCAGACGCCCCCGGATCTCGGCAGTGATGTGGCGGAGGGGGGTATCGTGCTCACGGGTGGAGGTGCGTTGCTTCGTGACATTGATAAATTGATTATGGAAGAGACCGGGCTGCCGGTACTAATCGCCGATGATCCGCTGACTTGTGTTGCACGCGGCGGCGGGCAGATCCTCGAACTCACCGAGGAGAATGGACGAGGAGTCTTTGGGCTGCAGTAGCTTTATCGGCTGCCGCAATGGTCGATAACAGACCAGACTCTTGCTCATGCTCTCTCTCCTCATATCGCAATTTTTATATCGAATCGAGAAACGAGGGGCCCATTCGTCTTGGGATCTTCGCCCGACAATGGCACTCGGCCGCGGTCACCGGAGATGTAATGTTGGAGCTGTTGAATGGTGAATTTCTGCTCGGAGACAACGTCTTTGATCAAGTCGCCGATGGAGATGAGGCCGATGAGCTTGCCCTTGTCGATGACAGGCAAGTGCCGCAATCGGTGTTCCGTCATAATCAACGCCGGCATTACCGGACTGAAGTTCTTCTTCGAGGTCACTCTCGAGCGCGCTGAGTTGATGGCCAAGATGCGCCCCGTGCGCGTGGCGCATACGCCGCCGGTGATTCTCAGCCGCGAGGAGGTGCGCCGCCTGATCGAGTCGACCAGGAACCTCAGGGGATTTTCAGTCTCAGTGCCGCCGCAGCGCTCTCGGCCTTGGCCCGCGCGTCTTTGGCGCCTGGCACAGCATCCTCGACTTTGCCAGCCATATATGCGGCCTGCGCTTGGTCCCACAGCGCCGTTGCATCAGCAAGGCTGGACTTGGCCGCGGCAAGATCGACGCCCTTCGCTACCCGCTTTTGCTTGGAAAGTGCATCGACCCGAGTCCTCACGGCACCGACAAGGGGCGGTAGCGATGCGTCGAGGCCAGTCCACTCATCTTTTAGCGACTTGATGACTTCAGCCTTCTTTGCCGCTGCAGCGCTGGCCAGGTCCTTGGCCTCAGCCAGGACGGACGGCGCACCGGCCAGCACGGCCGCGTAGTCCTGCTTGTCGTAGGAGGCATCCAGATCAGTTAGCTTGCCTTGGACGCTAGCCACTTGGTCGGGAATGTACGTGGTCGCGTCCGGCGATGCCGCCGCCAAGGCCCTGTTGATGTCAACAAGCGCCTGTTTGGCAGGTTCAATCTTGCTGGTGCAGGCGGCAACCAGTAGCGCGGCGCAGCCGGCTATCAGGAAGCTCGAGATGCTCTGGGTTGACTTCATGGGTCAAGACTCCGGGGTCTGATTATAGATACGCCACACTATATCCATGATATCTTCGGCTCTCCTCGCAGAACCGCAGCAAGAAGGAAGGCCTAGGCCATGAACACCTTTTCGATGTGCAGCGGCAAGATGATCCGCGCGCTCAGCGTCACTCTCACCGCGAAAACGTGGGCTACCTGCACGGCCACGCTTCTCGCCGGCGCCGCGATCGCGGCGCCGCCGCGCGCGTCCCATCCGTTCTCCATCAGCGAAAAGTCGTTTCGCTGCATCACGGAGATGACGCATATCGGGCACTTCTATGTCGACAATTTGGCCGGCAATCTCAAGGGCACTATCCGCGTGGCAAAATCGACGACCGGCGGAGTCTATCCCGTAGGCTCAGTACTCCAGCTCGTGCCTACGGAGGTCATGGTGAAACGTGAGAAAGGCTTCAACGCGGCGACGCACGACTGGGAGTTCTTCGAGCTGGATGTCTCTAAGGACGGATCGAAGATCCGTACGCGCGGCTTTGCGGATGTCAATAACCGATTCGGTGGAAATTGTTTCGGCTGTCACGTCGCGGCCCGTCCGGAATGGGATTTAGTCTGTGATACCACCCACGGCTGCGCTCCCATTCCAATCACAATCGCCATGAGCGGTGCCCTGCAGCGCACGGATCCTCGATGCAAGAACCAAGCACCGGTGAGCGCGGAGGATGCCGCGGCACTTGCGCAGCTCGGCGAGATTCTCAAAGCTCCAACGGAGGCCAAACCCGGCATGCAATGACGGCCGGGAGTGCAGCGGAAATAGTCCCCGATGATTGCTCGCCGGGAGAACCGGGTCAGGAGCGGTCACCCGCTCCCGGCTCCCACACTCCCACAGAACGTAGCGTGCAGAGTTTGCATCTCCCCATGGCGAGCCGGTGGTGCTTGACTACGTCGTTATTGCAGAAGTCGAGACTTTTCACTCCCGAGCGGTACGCCTCTATGCATTTGGCCGGGAAAACAAGCTACTCTTGCTCGACTGACTTGTGACAAGATTTAAGCAAAACGCCGAGGGAATTTAGGGAAACCCACAACGGCGGACATTCCCGACTATGCCGACTATCTATATTGGTTCCATTTCGCCAATGCTTCGATGATGCCGAGCACGATGATCGACATTATTATCGCGATGGTCGGCGGAGCGGAGGAGAATGACACGGTGCGCGTTGCGCGTAAGTTGTCTTTGTAACACTGGCACTGCGGGAGAGTATCCGAATGGCAACGATCAAAGTTATTCAGAACGGGCCCTATCTGGTCCAAGGCGACGATGTGACGGCGGTCGATTGGAATGGCGCCACCTACGCAATTCCCAAGCGTCCTTTTGCTCTGTGTCGCTGCGGCGGCTCCACCACCAAGCCGTTCTGCGACGGGACCCACTCTCGAACCGGCTTTAAAGCGGCCGAAGCAGCAGTCCCCGGCAGCCAGGACAAACCAGCCACCAAGCCATAGGCGCTGCGCTTCCTCGTACATTCGATGCTGAAAGTCCCGGGGGCCGTCGACCTTGGCAAATACCGTCCTGACGCCCGTGGCGAACCAGACCTCGGGACGTGAGCCAGTGCGTTCGACCATTGTACGACCCGTTGGGTCAGTCGGTTGGTTGCGGTGTGATCGTTCACCGACCGAGCGCCGGTTAACGTCGCGAAGGCGATGACCGGACTGGCGCCGCTCCATCCATGGCAACTCGCGCACGCACCCGCGTACACAGTCTTGCCCGGTGAATCCGCGCTGCCCGCTACGCCCTCGGCAGGAGACGATGGCGCGGGACTTGAGTTGGCTTTAGATAAATCGCAGGTAACAACCGCGGGTAGTGATCGCAAATACGTCACCATTGCCGTGATGTCGGCCTGCCCCAAATGGCTCAGGCTTTCGTCAATCGCCTCCCCCATAGGGCCGGCCGCCGTGCCTCATCCATCCGCGTGGCCCAACGACAGGTAATGGACAATTTCGGCATCGCTCCAGGCGCCCAAACCGCTGATGCGATCGGATGTAATGTTGTAAGCACGCCAACCGGCTTGCACGGTCCCTGCGAACTTCGCGCGATTATTCAGCGCTTGGAAAAGGTTTCGCGGCGTGTGTTGTCACGGGCGGTCTTTAAACCGGGCTATACGCCCCAATATTAAGAGGCTCTCGAGATAAGAGACTATTGCCTGTTCGCAAGGAGAGCGAAATGAACCTCATGTACTACAGACCCTGGTTGCTGGTGAATCGCTGGCCCAGCGAGCTTGAGCAGTTATTCAGCGGAAATTATGGCGCCTCAGAGGCCGCAGTAACCGATCGCGCCGCGTTAACACCGGCGGTTGATATTCAGGAGGAGAACGACCGGTTCGTCGTGCGCGCGGATATGCCGGGTGTCGCAGGGAAGGATATTGAGGTGTCCGCGGAGGACGGCACGTTAACCATTCGCGGTACACGCTTGACGCAAGATCGCGTGAATGACGCTGGCTTTGAACACGTTGAACGCGTAGCCGGTACATTTCTGCGCCGCTTCGCGCTACCCGAGGCAGCGCAAGCTGAAGAGATCAAGGCGCGCTACACCGATGGTGTGCTCGAGATTGCGATTCCTAAGCAGCTGCGCGTGGAGCCTAAGCGCATTGCTGTTACCGTCAATTAAAGGTCCCGCGACTCGCTGTAGCCGCGGCGTGCAAGTGCTCCGTCGTTGTCTAGTAGTGAACGTCTGCGGAGACTTGCATCGACGGGCGGTTACCTACTGCTTGCTCAGCCGCTACCTCGTTTCCCGCATCTGGGGCCCATAGCACGCTACGGCAATGCTGCCACGTTTACATTGTGGACGCTGGAAATGCGAGTGAATCGGCGCGATCCGCGTTTCCAGGCCTTCGCCACACGACTCGAGCTCTTGGAGTATTGGCAGCAATACGGCCCGCTCGATGATTGCTCCCTCAAGGATGGCAGGTTGACCTGTCATTGAACTGATTGGGGCGCCTAATTCCTTTTGAAGAATCCGGTTGGTCCAGCTGGCATTGTCCGATGCCGGAAAGCAGACGCTCGCGAACGGCAGGAACCACGCGGTCCTTTTGGCCGTGCAGCCCTGAGCCGAGGTGCCTTACGAAAAAAGCCAATAACATTGGACATTGCATAACACTCGGCGTACGGTGAATGCTGGCTCGTGACTCTTTCCTCTTGCGAGTATCTATTGGCTCGGGCGCGATTCTGGCGCCACTCTCAGCCAGCCCGCAATCCGACCGGTCCTCCGAACTAGACAGGGTTGCTGCGGTATGCGTCGCCTGCGGGTTGATTGTGTGGACTCCACGCGCGTAGTGCCTCCTCCCGGCATCTGCGCGATCAGCCCGTTGTATGGCGAACGCGCCGCGACGGCTCGTTCCATAAACAACCCAAGTGGCTTGTGCGAACCCGGCGGACACTTGATAAGTCGTTTTTATGAGTACTCAGCCTTTTAGCAGTCTGAAGTCCACTAGGCACCGTCGTTAGTCGGAACGCCATGAACCTATTCGCTGCCAAGGAACTCACGGTCCTGGCGGCGACGTTGTCACCCGTCGCTCCGCCAGCACGCCAAGCACTGATTATCACGGCGCCGTATTACCCGTCCGAGTATCGCAAGGATCTCGCGGAACACGTCGGTGCTGCGCCGTTAGCGACAGAGGTCATCGATGCGGGACATTTTAGCGCGCCGGCCTCTGGGCTGAAGGCTGCGAGGCTGATCTCCCGAGCGGCACTACAGGGAAAGCCCGGTACCAGTGAAGGCTGCCAGGACGATCTGGCAAGCGTGGAAGGGCTCAGCGTCGCATCGCGCCGAGCGCGCGATCGATCCGAAACTTTCCGTCACGCCAGGCGTCTCTTGCTGGCTAGAGCCCAACGCGATTTGCGCGAGCCATTGACGGCAATGCTGCGACTCAGCAGCGACTGGAATGTTCGGGGGACCGACATGGTAGCGGTAAGAATGATCGAACAACAACGTCAAGCGCTCGAAGTGATGACCGATCTCATTGACAGCTTTCTGAGGATCGCCGAGCCCGAGACAGCGCGGCAGGCTGCACTGCTCACGGACCTTGCGTTGCGATCCGCTGGCAGAAAACTGCGCGAGGCAAGCGCAACGCCCGCGCCGCGCGCTGAGGAATGGTCCGCCGAATGGTCCATGATATGCGCTGTGGACCGGCCCGAGGCGCCCGTGGCCGTCAGGCCAGCGTCCCGCGCGCGCTGCGTTCTCTTAATCGATGAGGACCGAGGGGTTCTGGGCGCGTTACGGATCTATTTGTTATGCGCAGGATATCGGGTGTTCGCGGCAGCTACCGCAGACGAAGCGCTCGACCGAGCCCGAATGGCGCGGATGGCGACATCGCGCATTGACATCATCATCGCGAATTTAGACCTCACTGGCGCCGATGACGGCCTCGCAGTGATCGACAGAACGCGTCTATTGTTGGGCTACAACGTTCCCGCGGTCTTACTTACGACTCAGATGTCCATAGAGATCGGCAAGCCTGCGCTGATCGCCGATATTTCTGTGCTGAGAAATCCTGTCAACCTCGATGAGCTCAAAACCCTGATTGGCGAGGTGCTTAAACGTCCAAGGCGCTTTCGCCTCCTTCAACTGAGAACCACGGGCGCGAAGCTCGGTCACGACGAACCCAGCCCAGAGGTCGTCTTCTGACAGACTCTTAAAGTCACATAGGCGGATACTCACCCAAAGGGCCGGAGTAGCTGGGCTCTTCCGTATTTATGTTTATGAGGATCCTTGAATGACTACCAGACACCCGGAACTACCCACCTCGCGCCAGTTTCAGGGATTGATTCTCCCCGCGCACCCGACGAGCGGCACCGAAGATGACGACGATGACCGAAACGATGAACATGCGGGTGAGAATGAGGCTTCCGTGCGCACGGTCGACGAGGACACCGAAACCCCCGAGGAGTTCGAGGGCAACGATAATGATAAGTTTGGTCATTCTAAAGATGACGACACCGACGAAGACGAGGACGAGGACGAGATGGCAGGTCCAGAGCACTAGCGCCGACCGCCCAACACGCCTCGACATCGATTTCAACGCGCGCCACGCATCTGTTAAGCCTTTCATTGCAGCGACCGAGCCGCCCGCTCGCTTTCCCTGTTGTGCAGCGACGGTTAAGCTCGTTCCTTGGGTATCAGCGGATCGGAGCGGCATATGCAGCAAGCTGTGCGCAAATATCTAAAGGCCCTTGAAGCGGGCGACGCCGACAAGGCGGCTGCACTGTTTACTGTCGATGGCTGGGTACAGTCACCGTTTTTGGGCCGACTTTCCGTGCGTGACTACATCACGAAGGTCGCCGGGGCATCGAACGGCACCGTGCTCACGGTGCATGATGTTCTAGTAAGCGCCGAAGGGCACATGCGAGCGGTCGCCTACTATCTCTACGACTGGCGGCTGAAGGATGGGTCGAAGGTATCGTTTGAATGCGCTGACGTATTCAATTTCGATCCTGATAGCGGCCGAATTGCATCTGTTGTGCTTGTTTATGACACACATCTCATCAGAGACGTCGTAGAAAACAAGTACCCGTGATGCCCTGCCTAGTTGGGGTACCCCTCGTTTTTGGTGCAATAATATAGGTAGAAACAGGGTGTATTTCCCGAGCGCCACGAAAGCGACTCTCGCAAATAGTTGATTGTGAGCGAGTTTCTGTTCGCCGAAAAGCATTGCAATTGCTCGAGAAAAGCAGCGTCGAACGTATGCCTTTTGGCGGGGAGATGCGCAGGATTTCTGCGCGCAAAAGCGGGTGCTTTTCGGTCAACAGGAACCTTGGCAAGATCAATGGAGTTCGACCAACTCCGCTAAGTCGGCAGAACATCCTACAGACATCCCACCGCGTTTTGCCCAGAATCTGCGGTAATAAACGCAAATTGGCTGTCACCCGACAAGCGCGGCATTGGCACCGACACCACCCCACCGGTCCGCATTGCGACCAAGTGAGAAGCGAATGGCCAAGATACTGTGTGTACTCTATGACGATCCCGTCGACGGGTATCCAAAATCGTATGCCCGCGATCGAATTCCAAGGATTGAACGCTACCCAGGCGGGCAGGCCGCCCCAACACCCAAGAAGTTGGATTTCAAGCCCGGGGAACTTCTAGGTTCGGTCTCCGGTGGTCTTGGGCTGCGCAAGTTTCTGCAAAACCTTGGTCATACCTTCGTCGTCACCTCGGACAAAGACGGTAACAGCTCCACCTTCGAGCGTGAACTCCCTGACGCGGAGATTGTCATTTCCCAACCCTTTTGGCCTGCCTATCTGACCGCGGAAAGAATTGCGAAGGCGAAGCAGCTGAAGCTCGCAATCACCGCCGGCATCGGCTCAGATCACGTCGACCTTCGGGCCGCAATAGCGCATGGGGTCACCGTGGCGGAGGTTACCTACAGCAACAGCATCAGTGTATCTGAGCATGTGGTGATGATGATTCTTTCACTGGTGCGCAATTACCTACCCTCTTACAAATGGGCGATCGACGGAGGCTGGAATATTGCCGATTGTGTGTCTCGTTCATACGATTTGGAGGCGATGGAGGTCGGTACGGTTGCCGCCGGCCGCATTGGCTTGGCCGTTCTGAGACGGCTGAAGCCTTTCGACGTCAAGCTTCACTACATGGATCGGCACCGACTTCCGGCGACGATCGAGAAAGAACTGAACCTTACGTACCATGACAACGTCGACTCGATGGTGCGCATTTGTGACGTGGTGACCATCAACGCCCCGCTGCACCCGGAGACCGAGCACCTCTTCAACGACGCACTGATCGGCAAGATGAAGCGAGGCGCCTATCTGATTAACACCGCACGCGGCAAGATCTGCGATCGCGACGCGGTGGTGCGAGCATTGAAGAGTGGTCAGCTTGCCGGTTACGCCGGCGATGTCTGGTACCCGCAGCCGGCGCCAAAGGATCACCCGTGGCGGACGATGCCTCATCATGGCATGACTCCACACACCTCTGGGACGTCTTTGTCCGCGCAAGCCCGCTACGCCGCCGGAACCCGAGAGATTCTGGAATGCTGGTTTGAGCACCGCCCGATTCGTGAGGAGTATCTGATCGTCGATGGCGGCAAGTTGGCCGGCGCAGGTGCGCATTCGTACAGCGTGGCCAAAAGCGTTTAGAGGCAAACCAAGCCACGGCGCTCGGCGCTGCTGACCCTGACAATCGAGGAGGTCAGATTCGAGCAGGACATCGGCGACGGGCTCGCGCTCGTCCGCATGACCAAAGTCAATCGCAAGGAAGCGCGCTATCTTGCGCCCGAAGCGGTTGCCGGGAGCCGCCGACGCGCGCCCTTGACTACGCAAGCCCGGAATCACGGGCCGACCCGCGCGCCTCATCACACAGCGAACGGAGCCGCACGTCAAGTTGCACTGAGTTGGTGCTGGGGGTCGTAATTAACGTGTCGCTGTACTAGGGGCACAAGGATGGATGAGCATTCTGCGCTTCGCGTCCTTTGTAAGAACTGATTGGAATCACAGAGTGGATATCGAAGACGAGACGCTGGTGCGCTTGCCGCAGCGCGGAGTCAACCGCGTCCGGGGATATTCCGCGAGCGAAGATGAAGCCCAGGTAGCTCGCGCCTTCTGGCGGAGGTGCAATGGTCTGGCCGAGGTGGGCAGTAATCTGGATGTCGCTGATATCGGCGATATTCATTGCATCTTCGAGGTGGCGCACGCCGAGGAAAATACCGTGCCTGGGGATAGGGATCATCATCACACCAGCAGCGTCGTCAAGCTGCGCTTGCGGCAATGGCATGTTTAAAGCGTCGCGAAGAATTAACTCTTCCAGGCTCATGCCCAGAGTATGGCGCAGCATTCTGCCGCACAGGCCGCCGATGGAGCGCGCGGCGATTTCCAGCAGCCAAATGCCCTGCTCGTTCAGACGCATTTCCGCATGAATCGGCCCGCTGCTAAGCCCGGCCAGCTCGCAGACGTGTTGCACAGTTTGCCTGATCTCATCCTGCTTTTCTTGGGATAGGCGCGATGGCGTGATGTAAAGCGTTTCTTCGAAATAGGGGCCGTCGAGCGGATCGGGTTTGTCGAATAGCGCAAGCACGCGCAACCCGCCTTCTTGCAGCAAGCCTTCCAGTGCGTATTCACGGCCAGGAATGAAGCTCTCCACGACCAATCCCAGCTGGGCGGCATCGCGATCGGCTTTGAGCTGTATGCCTTGCACCCATTGCACGGCTTCCCTGAACGCCTGTGGGGTGTCGGTCCGAATGACGCCACGGCTGGAAGAAAGCCGGCGCGCTTTGACGACAACAGGGAATTGACATGGGGCCTGTAGTGCAGGCGTCCGGCTATCGTTACCGAGGTGATAAAAATCCGGACAGTTAAGACCGCCACTTTGTAGCAAACGGCGAAACGCCAGTTTGTCACGCGTCACATGCACCGCAGCGGGCAGGTTGCCCGGCAAGCGCAACTGCTCGCGCAACAGTGCCGCCAGTTCCAGGCCGCTGTCGTCCACCGCCAGCACGGCGTCCGGTTCGCGTCCCAGCGCAGCCAGCACCTGCTTCACCGCGACTTCAGGCAGATCGAAATGCACCGATTGAATCGGACTGATGCCCCAGAGCGGCGCGAGCTGATGGCAATAATTCGCGGCAGTGATGATTTCCACGTCGAGGTTTTTCGCGGCGTCCAGGAAATCATCGTTACGGTAACCGGTGGTGGGCAGCAGCAGTAGAAGGCGCTTCATGGCGTACGTTTAGAAGTTTTGCAGTTGTTGCTCAGCGGGTTCGGCACAGCAGTACCAGGGCTCTGACAAGCGTGCGATGGGTTCGCCAAAATCCGCCTGCGTGATTGGCGGCGCAGAACGGTCGAGCGCATCGTGCGTGAGCCGCCAGATTTGCTCGAATATATCCTTGCGCGCTAATTTTTGTTGATCGCCCTGTGCGGCACACGCCTGCACTGCCTGCTGTAGCGCATCCACATCGGCATCGGCGTGCCGCCATGGGTAGCCGAGCAATTTCGTATCGAACGCCTCTATCATTTCCCGGAAACCGGGCAACTGAAGCAAATAGGAGCCTTCCGGCACGAGCAGGCGAATGCATAGCTGAATCGAAGGCACCGCCTCCACTAAACGCAAACGCAGCAGCGTGCTTAGCAGGTCGAGGTATACCTCCAGTGTGGTCCAGGGCGTGAATGACACAAACGTGGGCGCCAAGAAAATGGCCGCTTCGCGGCACAGTTGCAAAGCGCATTCGAGAGCCGCGCAGCAACTTTTGGTTCATCGGCGCATACAGGCCATACACACACAAATGCGCCTGCGGCGCGATGTCGCGAATGCGCGGGATAGCTTCGATCGCAATGCGGGTGGCGGTATGCATGCCTACATAAAGAGCCACCAAGCCCGCAGCCTCCAGGATTTTGGGGTCGAGCTTCTGCAGCGAAAGATCGAGGCAGGTCACCGCAAAGCCCTCGCGCTTCAGCCACGCGGCAGGCTCCGCCAGGGCAAACGGCTGCCGCCCCAGCTCATAGGGGTTTATGAGGACGACCCTGAAGGGGCCAGTCGCTCCTGGCGCGGGAATTGGTGCCACCTGGGACAACATGGTTCAGCTATTTTGATTTCGGCCGCTGCTCGAAAGGCGCCGGGCCCGGTTCGCGGCTCACCCCGGCCTCTTCCAGGCGCTTGAGATAGAGCTGCCACATCTGCTCCTGATGCAGGCCATAATCGTACAGTAGGTCCCATGAGTAGATCCCGGTGGCGTGGCCGTCGGAGAAGGTGAGCTGAATGGCGTAGGTGCCGACCGGCTCGATATGGGTGATCTCCACGTTTTTCTTTCCCCCCTGAAGCACTTCCTGCCCCGGGCCGTGGCCGCGCACTTCGGCGGAAGGCGAATAAACCCGCAGGAACTCGCAAGGCAGCGGGAAGGTCTTGCCGTCGGCGAATGAGATTTCCAGCACCCGCGACTTTTGGTGCAGCTTGATTGCGGATGGTTGTGGCGTATTGGCGTTCATGCGGCCGTTCGGTGGCGTGCTCGCGCGGCGCCACGGCCTATTTCTGTGACGGCGGGATATAGCCGGCGGCAACGTCGGCGCCGCTGCCGAAGAAATATTTCTCCATCTGCTCCACGAGGTAGTCGCGCGCCTTTTTGTCGGCGAGGTTGAGCCGGTTTTCGTTCACCAGCATCTTCTGCTGCTCGAGCCACTGCTTCCACGCTTGCTTCGACACGTTCTCGAATATGCGCTTGCCGAGCTCGCCGGGATACGGCGGGAAATCGAACCCCTCGGTCTCGCGCCCGAGCTTGATGCACTTGACCATGCGCGCCATGGACGAACTCCACAGGACGGCCGTGCAGGCGCGACGACCTATAGTTCAGTATAGCAGTGCGTCAGCCGAAACGGCCTCACCGTATATTTCGTGCAGAAAGTGTACGGCGAGGCCGAGTTCCCACTAATCATGAGCTGCATGACAACATGGAGCAGCCGGGCCGCTGTCGCGCCCAGTGCGGGCGCTTGGCCGCGAAGGTTTCCTTATCCGGCTGCTCGTCGTGGGGGCGCCGCCGCACCTCGAGCAGTTCGTTCACGATTTCATAATCGTTCTGTTCAGCGCGATCGATGGCAAGTTGCGCCAGGTAATTGCGCCGCACGAACTTGGGATTGACGCTTTGCATGCGGACACGGCGTATCCGTGAGCGTTTCCGGCCGGTGATGCACCGCCGCGAACGGTGCGAGCAGCGCTTCGTCAGACGCGGCGGGCGAGGTGTCAAGCCGGGTTGCGTTGGCGCGGCCAAGACGACCTGGAAGCTTGCAGTGCTGAAGGCCGAGTTCATAATAGCTCCCGCGAGCCGTGCAGCAGGAGTGCCACAGAAGGAGTGTCATGGCACCGGGCCGTCAGGCAGGAATCAGACCCACGTTCCATCAGCCCCATTCGATTGAATTGATCGATGGGGGTCAAGCCCGTATAGGAGGCAGTCATGGCGACGGCAATCACAGTTCGGCAATTTCTCGATCAGCGACACCTGCCCTATGAAGTAGTGGCACACCGACCGACCAGTACCAGCCTGCAAGCCGCGAAAGCGGCCATGATTGGGCCGCGGCACCTGGCCAAAGCGGTGCTACTAGAGGAAGACGGTCAGTACGTAATGGTCATCCTGCCGACTGCACGACATATACGGCTCGGCGAGTTGCGTCACTATTTTAGGCGCAACTTCGGCTTGGCAACGGAAAGCGCCGTGACAAGCATCTTTCAGGATTGCATTTCGGGTGCCGTGCCCGCGGTGGGACCAGCCTACGGCTTGGATACAATCTGGGACGATAGCCTCATGAGCGGATCCGAACTGTATTTTGAGGCGGGCGATCATGAACACCTGATTTGCATGCGTACCGACGATTATCTCGAGCTCTTGCGCGAATGCCCGCACGGGGCTTTCAGCGAGCCGGTTTAGCAGGCGCCGTCAGCGCGCGAAAATCGTGGCTACGGCGGGCAGTGCAGTTTGCCGAAGCGAAGCATCAGCGTCAGCTGGGTGGATCAGTGCGGGGTTGAGTTCCCGTTGCCGACCCAGGCGGCTCGTATGAGATATAAAACCACGCCGGATCGCGGGCTAGGCGTTTATCAAGTTCATGTGGCGCTGAAGGCGCGATCTGCCTTGGAGGCGAAGTAAAAGTCACTCTCGGTCAATCCGCGGATCTTGTGCGTCCAGATTTCCACCATGCACTTGCCCCATGCGATGTGGAGATCTGGATGATGGCTCTCGCTTTCTGCGATGTCGGCCACTTTGTTCGCGAAGGCCATGGCGTTCACGAAGTTCGCGAAAGAGTACGTGCGGTCGAGATGACCATCCGCGTTAAGTCGCCAGCCGTCGTCCAGCTCGCGCAGCAGCTCTTCGGCACGGATTCTTTCCATCGGTGGAACTCCACCGCGGCACGGGATGCATTGTTGGTCGGCTAGACTCATCGGATTGCCTCCGGGAAAATTCCTTGTTGGCGAGTTTCCTGTCGTCGCCCTACTCGCCTTCTGTGGGTCGGAACAAGGGGCACGAGAGGACAGGTTGAGGAGGATACCTTGTTGGCCAGGAAGCGGACACAGGATGAAGATCGAGGTCGCTGTCCGAACGTACCGTGGCGGCGCGCAGCAACGGTCCCATAGGCTCTCCGGAAGCGGCAGCTCTTCGTGACTGGGTCGAAGCTGGTGTGACATGGTCGTTGCGCTCATGCCCCGGTCAGCACCTCCGGACGCCGAGGGAACAATTTTCTCGAGTTGCTCAAGCCGGCGCTCAACGGTTGGCGTGGTCGGCTCCTAGGCCCGATGGTGACATTCGTGCGAAATTCATTGGTAGCGGCTGGTTCGGTCAATTCGGAAGGATCCGGTAGGCCAACGGTTCGCATCGTAGTGGGTCTGGAAGCCTCTGCACCGGCACCTGTTCCGGCACCCAATGCTGGTCTGCCTGACCGCCAAAGGCCTGTCCGACGCGCAGATCCAGCTGATACCCGGTCACGAAAGCAAGAAGAGCCATGAGGTCTACCAACATATGTCGCTGGAATCCGTCGAGAAGGCTTACGAAGACGCGCTGCCAGCCGTGGGAATCTGCCGGCCGCCCGCTTACCAAAGAATTTCGCACGATTGTCACGAGGAAGCCTATGCCGCCGTAGCGGGCGTCGGGGGATAGGAAAACATGCCAATGTTCCCGGCAGGCCAAGTATGCCCTCAGCATCCGGTTCGGGCCGCTCTTCTGACCACCGAGATCAATAACATGGCGGTACAGCGCGGAGCCCCACCCGTTCGCCGTAGCGGCTTAGATTGCCTATCGGTAGCATCGGGTGGCTGGTTCATCGATAATGATCAGTCCATGGTGCAAAGCGGTCACACATGACCTCAGGGGCGCGTTCGCGATCGCGCTAACTGATGAAAACGATTGAGTTCGAACATGGCGCTTTTACCGTCGATGCTGATGTCGTCGCTGCCGTTCTTGGGATCGAACCTGTGCTCGTCCAGCCGCTGATGCGCGAGGGAAAAATCACAAGCGTATGCGAGCGCGGTGTGGGTGAGGACGCCGGACGATATCGATTGACGTTCGTTCACGCGAACCGCGCCTTTCACCTCGTCGTCGATGAAGAAGGGCATGTCATCGAGCGATCGACACACGACGTCGGTGCTCGTTGGGGCCCGATTCCTGGTCCCAAGCGCAAACCCGTTGTTTGAGAATCGCGTTCGTTTAGTCACGTGATCATCCGTTGATCCCATGTCTCCAGAAATATGGGTACCGCGGTAATGGCCATCATTCTAGGACTGACTGATCAGTCTGGATTTAATGCCTTGTCGACGGGAGGAACACTCAGCTGTTTCTTGGGCAGCTAATTCCGCATGTATCAACGAACTTAGGGATGACAAGTTGATCAAGATATTGCAGGACCATCGCACGGCCTTTGAGAAGCTCCGTCAATTGGGGCTTTTGACCCCGACTGCACGGGGAGGCCTATCAGAGTAGACGCTGCAGGCGTTCGACAAAATCCGCGACCCGCTGCGCTGTAAAGTGCGGAGTATTCAGCCCCTCGAATTCCCACAGCTTGATCACTTCCAGTTCTTCGGCGTTAGGGTAGTGGCCGCCGCCGCCGGCGGGGCCGCAGGTTGGCGTGTGCAGATCTATTTTAATCTTCCTGGTATCGATCGACACTCGCACACAGGGATTCTGCCCGGGACGATGCGGGGCGAACTCATGGCTAACCCACGTGGCGTCCGCCTCGCCCAGCTGACGTTCGGATCCGCCGATAGTAATGCTGATCATGAGGCGCACCGCATTGGCCTTGGGGTAGATTGCGCCGAAGATTCTAAGCCTTGCGTTAATGCGAGGTGGCCTGTCAAAGATTACAGGTAGCGCACTTCAGAAGAAGCGAAAACGCCGCCCGCAGGGGGTAGTCTTGTCAATGTTCATCACTGGTTTACGGTCCTGTGCGATTAGCCTGAGAATGGCGGCCTCCTTACGGCTCGCCGACGTTGAAGCGGCGACGCGCCTCTCGATGCAATGGCCGCAAATGCTGCAACACGGCCTCGCTCTGGCTGGTTCCATAGTTCAACACAATGTCCTCGGACCAGTTGCAGCCGTCGGGCACCGGCTTTTGAAGCTCATATTGCCGACCG
>Ga0209517_10005069_pt1 | contig 16931 bp, 12 predicted proteins | sample PeaSoiMetSII2010_FD_187695 | JGI IMG/M metagenome (GOLD analysis project Ga0209517, IMG submission 187695) | Peat soil microbial communities from Weissenstadt, Germany - SII-2010 (SPAdes) (version 2) | ecosystem: Environmental > Terrestrial > Soil > Wetlands > Peat | place: Germany...
GGGGTGGCGCCCCTTCCTGCAGGCGCTCAGGTCTTAGGCGGCATTGTGCCCCACGCCGGCTGGTATTTTTCCGGCAAAGCCGCGGCCCGGGTATTCTACCTTAGCGCGCGGGCCAGCCAGCCCCAGGTGGTGGTGGTGTTCGGAGGCCACCTGGGCGGCGACTCCCCTCCCCTGCTGGTGAGCGACGACGCCTGGGAGACCCCCCTGGGGACCATCCCCCTGGCCACCGAATTCTACCAGCCTTTAAGGCAGCGCCTCACCCTGGCCGGAGAATACCCCGGGGACAATACCATTGAGGTGCTGCTCCCCATGGTGAAATACTTTTTCCCCAACGCCAAGGTCCTGGCCGTGCGGTCCCCCGCTTCCGCCCAGGCCCTGGAACTGGGGGAAGCGGTGGTGGCGGTGGCCCGGGAGCTGAACCTCTCCCTGTTGGCCATCGGCTCCACCGACCTGACCCACTACGGCCCCAACTACGGTTGGGCTCCCCAGGGGATCGGTCCCCAGGCGGTGCAATGGGTCAGAGAGGTCAACGATCAGCGCTTCCTCAGTGAGGTTTTGAAGCTGGATGGCGCCGGCCTGCTGCGGGCGGCGCTGGAAGACCAGAGCGCCTGCAGTCCCGGGGCGGCTGCCGCCGCGGTGGCCGCCGCTAAAAAACTGGGGGCTCGAAAGGCCGTCCTCCATGATTACTATACCAGCTACGAGATCATGCCCGGGGACAGTTTCGTGGGCTACGCCGGGATCTTGCTGGAGGGGTGAAGTTGAGTTTCGAGTTTTCAGTTTTCAGTTTTCAGTCTCAGTCTTTTAAAGCCTGCGACCGGGTCATCGGCCTGGTGGTGAAGGCTAATGTGAGGTGTTGGAGTGCACCTGAATGAAGCCCTCCCTTGGCTAATCCTGTCTGCCGCGGTCGTGAACCTGGTCCTGATCGTCCTTGTACTGGTCCGGGGGTCAAAGGCTTCCGTGACCGCCGGGAGGGAGGTACGCGACGAGCTGCGCACCAGCCGGGAAGAAGCCCGCAGCGCCGGCAGAGAGCTTCGTGAAGAAGTATCCGGCAGCCTGAAATCGACTAACGAAGTGCTGTCCAAAACTTTGGAGGGCATGGGCAAGTTCCAGCAGGGGCAACTGGAAGGGATGAGGAAGCAGTTGACCGAACTCACCGAATCGAATCAGCGCGCCCTGGAACGCATCCGCGGCACCTTTGATTCTCGGGTCAAAGAGCTGCAAGAGGGAAACGAGAAGAAGCTGGACGAGATGCGCAAGACGGTGGACGAGAAACTGCACGATACCCTGGAAAAGCGGCTCGGAGAGTCTTTTAAACTGGTGAGCGACAGGTTGGAGGCGGTGCACCAGGGTCTCGGGGAGATGCAGCATCTGGCCACGGGCGTGGGAGACCTCAAACGGGTGCTGGTCAACGTCAAGGCCCGGGGCACCTGGGCCGAGGTTCAGCTCGGCGCCATCCTGGAGCAAATCCTCACCCCGGAGCAGTTCGCGAAGAACGTCCGGGTGAAGGCCGACTCGTTGGAGAGCGTGGAGTATGCGGTGCGACTGCCGGGCCCGAAGGACGATCCCGGGGCCTGCATCTGGCTTCCCATAGACTCGAAATTTCCGCAGGAGGACTACCTGCGCCTGCAGGAAGCCGCGGAGAAAGCCGATCCGGCTGCAGTGCAGGCGGCATCGGACGCCTTGGCGCGGACGGTGCGGTCCGCGGCAAAGGACATCAGCCAAAAATACATCAGCCCACCCAGCACCACCGACTTTGGCATCATGTTTCTGGCTACTGAGGGGCTATATGCGGAGGTGCTGCGGCACCCCACCGTGGTCGAAGACCTGCAGCACCGGTATCGGGTGGTGGTGGCCGGTCCCACCACGTTGGCGGCGATTCTGAGCAGCCTGCGCATGGGCTTCCAGACCCTGGCCATAGAGCAGCGGACCGTAGAGGTATGGAGAGTCCTGGCCGCGATCAAGACAGAATTCGGGAAGTTCGGCGAAGTCCTGGACAAGGTCAAGCGCCAGCTCCACACCGCCAGTCGAACGATTGAAGACACCGGCAAGCGCAGCCGGGCCATAGAGCGCAGGCTCCGTTCAGTGGAGAGGTTGCCGGAACCGGAAGCCCTGGAGATTCTTGCCTTGCCTGCCGCGGGCGAGGGAGATGAGGAAGAAGACCCCGCGGCGGAAGTCAGCGCCACAGACCCCAAAAATGAAAATGACTAGGGCAATGCCCTGCGCCTGGGGCACAAAGGTTCTGCAAACGATTTTGCTGGCAAACGCGATAATGCCGGATTATCTCCGCTAGCCGCAGGCTGCAGCCTGCGCTGGCCCAGGCGGGATGCCCAGGCTACCGGTTTGATTGCGACCTTATGACTGATAAAGCGGCAGCGGCGGAGATTGGGTTCCTGGGCCGCCTGTGCGGCATCGCCCCGGAATACTGCGACAATTTCGGCGGCCGCCACCCCACCCCGCGGTCCACTACCCAGGCGCTGCTCAGCGCCATGGGCGTTTCCTGGGAGGACCCTTCGATACGCCGGGAAGAGTTGCGCCGGCGCCGCCTGGGACCCTGGGGCCGCTTCTTGGAGCCGGTGCAGGTCCTGGCGCCATCCTCCCCGGGAAGGCTGAATTTTTATCTTTGGACGCCCTCAGTCAATCTCCCCTCCCCTCTCAGGATCGAGGCCACGGTGCAGGGCGAGGACGGCTCCGGCCAGGGATTGGATTGGCAGGAGGAATTCGCCGCCCCGGCCCCCGCGGCCAGCCGGGCCGTGCCCGGCGGGATGCGGCACCGTCTGGAGCTGCGCCTCCCCCGGGAGCTGCCCCCGGGATATTATGAGCTGCAACTGCGGGTGGAGGCCGCGGGCCGGGTGGAGTCGGGGCGGAGCCGCCTGCTGGTGGCCCCGGACCGCGTCTATTTTCCCGACTGCCTGGCGGGCGGCCGGCGTCTCTGGGGGTTCAACCTGCCCCTGTACGCCCTGAGGAGCGCCGGCAACTGGGGCATCGGCGATTTTCGCGACCTGACGGCGCTGCTGGATTGGGCCGCCGCGCTGGGAGCCGCCTTCGTGGGGGTCAATCCCCTGCACGCCCCCGCGCCGCTGGCGGCAGCCGACCCCAGCCCCTATGCCCCCACCAGCCGCCTTTTTCATAATTTTCTCTACCTTGATCTGGAGCAGGTCCCGGAAATGGAGCACTGCCCGGAGGCCCGGGAACTGCTGGCCAACCGGGAATTCCAGGGCAGTCTGGCCCGCCTGCGGCAAGGGCCGCTGGTCCCTTATGCCCAGGTCTTTCGCCTGAAGTTTCGGGTCCTGGAACTCCTGTTCCAGGCCTTTTGGGACCGGCATGGCCCGCCGGAGGCTCCCGTCTCCCGCCGGGGCGAGGAGTTCAGCGCCTTCCTGCGGCAGGGGGGCGCGCTCCTGCAAAGGTTCGGAGAGTTTGCCGCCCTGGCGGACCATTTTCAACAAGGGGACTGGCGCCGCTGGCCCGAAGAGTATCGCCACCCCGGCAGCCCGGTGGTGGCCGCCTGGACCCGGGAACGGCCGCGGCAAATCCGCCTGCACCAATATGCCCAATGGCTGACGGCCGGTCAGTTGCAGGAGGTGATCTCCACCGCGGCCCGCAGGCAGGGGCTTCCTTTCACCCTTTACCAGGACCTGGCCCTGGGGGCCGCGGCCGGAGGCTTCGATACCTGGGCGCACCCCGGGTTGTTTGCCGGGGGAGCCGCCATCGGCGCCCCGCCGGACGCCTTCAACCCCAAGGGCCAGAATTGGGGCATCTCCCCGATAATTCCCCAGGCCCTGCGGGAATCGGGCTACCAACTGTTCATCGACACCCTGCGGGCCAACGCCCCGGCCGGCGGCATGTTGCGCCTGGATCACGTCATGGGGCTCTTTCGGCTGCTGTGGATTCCCTCCGGGGAGGGGGCCGGCCGGGGGGCCTACGTCCATTATCCGGCCCGGGAACTGCTGGCCGTCCTGGCCCTGGAGAGCCTGCGCCGCCGCACCCTGATCATCGGGGAGGACCTGGGCACCATGACGGCCCAGGTGCGCCGGGAGCTGGGGCGCCTGGGGGTCTTTTCCTACCGGGTCTTTTACTTTGAGCGGGATGCGGCAGGCCGCTTCCTGGCCCCGCAGTCCTATCCGGCCCAGGCGGTCGCCGCAGTCACCACCCACGACCTGCCGACCTTGACGGGGTTCTGGCAGGGCCGCGACCTGGCCTTAAAGCGGCAGGCCAACCTCTATCCCGAAGCAGGCCTGGCCGAGGCGGAGGCCGCGGCCCGGCAGCGCGACCGCCTGGAGCTGCTGGAAGCCCTGAAAAGCCGGGGGCTGCTGGCCGCAGGGGCGAAAAACCCCGAGCCGCCGGGGGCGCCGGAGGCCGCGGACCCGGCTCCGGCCGAGGTTAGGGAAGGGGTCCTGGAGTACCTGGCCCAGAGCTCCGCCGCCCTTCTGGAAGTGCGCCTGGAGGAGGTCTTCGGTTGGCCGGCGCAGCAAAACTTCCCGGGCACTGACCTGGATCACCCCAACTGGCGCGGCCGCCTCCCCTGGAGCCTGGAGGAGATGGCCCGGGATCCGGCGCCGGCCCGCCTGGCGGCGCGGTTAAACAAGTACCGGGAGCGATAATTGAGGGGGGTGGGGGACTTTGACCCCCCTCCCTAAAAGGTTTCCTGACAGGAGGATTCCCCATGCCCGAGCCGACCTTGATTTATAATCTCTTTCCCCCGCTGGTGGGGCCGATTCCCAGGTGGGAGAAGCACCTGGACCTCATCGGCCGCATGGGTTTCACCTGGATCTTCCTGAATCCCATCCACACGCCGGGGATGAGCGGCAGCCTGTATGCGGTCAAGGACTATTTCAGCCTCAACCCCCTCTTTTATCCCGGCCTGGGCGAGGATCCGGAGGCGGCCCTGGGCCATTTCCTGCAAGAAGCAGCCCGCCGCGACCTCAAGGTGATGCTGGACCTGGTGATCAACCACACAGCCATCGACTCGCCCCTGGTGCTGGAGCACCCCGAATGGTACGCCAAGGATGAGAAGGGGCTTATTAAGCACCCGGGGGCCATCGACCCCGCGGACGCCACCCGGGTCACGGTGTGGGGCGATCTGGCGGAGCTGGAATACTGGCCACCCCCGGACCCCGAGGGCTTGCTGCGGTACTGGGAGGCGGTGCTGGCCAAATATCTGAAACTCGGTTTCCTGGGATTCAGGGCCGACGCGGCTTACAAGATTCCGGGAGACTTCTGGGGCCGCCTCATCGCCAGGGCCCGGGAATTGGAGCCTGGGGTGCAGTTCTTCGGCGAAACCCTAGGCTGCCGCCTGGAGGAATGCTCCCAACTGGCGACCGCGGGATTCGACTTCTTCTACAACAGCTCCAAGTGGTGGGATTTCCAGGAAGACTGGTGCCTGGAGCAATACCGGATGTTCCGGCGCCTGGCCCCCTCGGTGAGTTTCCCGGAGAGCCACGATACCGAGCGGCTGGCCGCGGAGAGCGGCGGCGCGCCGGAGGTGGCCCGGCAGCGGTATCTCTTCGCCGCCTTTTTCTCCACCGGCCTGATGATGCCCATCGGTTATGAGTACGGCTTCAGGAAGCGGCTGGACGTGGTGAAGACCCGGCCCCAGGATTGGGAGGGGGTCAACTACGATCTAAGCCGTTACATCGCCGGGGTGAACCTGATGAAAAAATCCTGCCCGGTGCTCCTGGAGGAAGGTCCCATGGTGCGGGCCAATCCCCCGGGCGAAGCGGTAGCGCTGCTCCTCAAATCCCGGGAGCGCCAGCCGGGGCGGGTGCTGGCCATAATCAACTCTACCCTAAAGAGCGCCCCGCTGAGGCTCGCCAACCTGGCGGAATTGCTGGGGCCTCCGGCCCGGGCCTGGCGCGACCTGACCCCCGACCTCAAGCCCCTGCGCCTCAAGCGGCAGATGGCCTTTAACCTGGCCCCCGCGGAGGTCAGGATCTTTTACCACCCCGAGGCCGCGCCGCTGGCGGAGCCGGACCAGGAATAATCCAGGAGAACCACCTGTTGACCCAGGCACTGGCGGGTTTTAATGAGCACGGGGTAATCCTGGCCACCGACAGCCGGGCCAGCCGTTTCGATGCGGCGGGGCGGGCGGAATATTTTCGGGTCAAGAAGCTGTTGCCCCTGGGAAGCCGGGCGGCCATCCTGAGCGGCGGCGCCGGGGTGAGCCTGCCCCTGTCCCAGGCCCTGCGCCGGGAGATCGGGCGCCAGCGGGGCCTGGACCACCTGGAGGACATGGTGGACTTCGCCCTGGGTTTCCTCTCCCAGGGGTACCGGCGGTTTCTGGCGCGCCACGGACCCGAACCGGAGGGTTTTCGCCGCCTCTACTTCATCCTGGCGGGCGCGGTGGAGGGCAGGCCGGGGTATGCGCTCCACCTTTTGGGCAGTGAAGAAAACGAATTGCCCCTCCGCAACCTCCCGGTGTCCAACCTGGTGGTCATGCCCCGGAACCTGGGGATGGAGATGCGCCTTGCCAAGGCCCTGAGCCGGGGAGCGCCTCCGGAAGCACTGCTTATGGAGAGCCGGGATTTCCTGGTGAAAATGGCCGCCGTCACCCCGGAAGTGGGGCCGCCCTTCTACTTCGCCACCATCACCGCCGGCGGCTACCGGGAGGCCGGGGCCGGGGAGGCCCATCCCCTGAAGGGCGCAGGCTAAGGGAGGCGGCCAGCCGGCTCGCCAACAAAAAGGGCGACCCAACGGGCCGCCCCTACGTTATTTTTTATTTGTTAATGAGGGGCGGGCGCACTGCGCCCCGCCAACCGTCGCCGCTTTTAGCGGTAACCGCCGCCCCCGCCGTAGCCGCCCCGGCCGCCGCCGCGACCGCCGCCGCCGCCGCCGCCCCCGCGACCGCCGCCGCCGCCGCCAAAGGAGCTTTTCGCCTGGGGCCGGGCCTCATTGACCGTCAAGGGCCGGCCTTCCACGGTGCGGCCGTTGAGCATGGATATGGCCTTCTGGGCTTCCACCTTGGTTTCCATCTCGACAAACCCGAAGCCCCGGGGCTGACCCGTCTGCCGGTCGGTAATGATCTTGGCCGAGGCCACGTTGCCGGCCTCGGTAAACAGGGTATTCAACTCTGCTTCGGTCATGGCGTGGGGCAGGTTGCCCACATATAATTTGACACTCATTTCTTCTCCTTATGAGTCTTGCCGGAGGCTGAGGTCGGCCGGCTCGGTCTCGGGCGCACTAGTTTGGTTTAGATCGTCAACCGCCTCCGGATTCTCCTCCGTAGCCGGCGCCCCGGCCTTGCCCTGGCGGCGTTTCATCTTTTCGTCGTTTTTCTGTTTGCGGGCCATCTCTTTGGCTCGTTTTTCCCAACCGTAACGATTTCGCGCCAAGTCTTTACCTCGCCAAGTTGTTAATCAAATTTACCAACCAGCTCCCACTCACTCCGCCAGGAAACGGCTAGACCTTACTGAACTTTCGTCAATAGAGAGCTGGGTTAAAAAAAGGCGGGACTCCGGTGCTCTGAAGAACGCCGGAGTCCCGGCCAATACAGGCGGGAAACCGCCTAGAGTTTGCTCACGTTTTGAGCCTGGGCGCCCTTGGGACCCTGGACCACCTCGAACTCCACCTCCTGGTCTTCGGCCAGGGTGCGGAAGCCTTCACCCTGGATGGCGCTGTGATGTACGAAGACATCGGGGCCGCCCTCCCGGGAGATAAAACCATAACCCTTGGAATCGTTAAACCACTTGACTTTACCAGTTTCCTTCACTTGAAACCTCCTACCGGTACTGCTGAAGATATACCTGCCCAAAAAGCAGGGGCGCAGTAGTCAGGCAAAAAAAAGCGGCGGGACTCGGTATCCCCGTCCGTTCAGAGACCAGCGTCTGCGGCCCTGCTTTCAGTCTGACCTGCTCACCAGTATATATTTTTATCATAGAAATCTCCCCTGTCAAGCCCGACCCTTGCCAAACCCGGCGAACTCGCGGCGATAACCGATGGGGCGGGAGTTTTCGCCCTGGCCCGTGGGCCTTAACCCTGGTTCCCGGCCTTATAGGGTGGAGTTGCGGAGCGCTGGCGGGAAAATCTCTCACTGAGGCGCGCCATGAGCACGAAAAAGACCGGCACAAAGGGGATGGCCAGAAGGGTCGAGGAGAGCATGCCGCCAAAGACCACGGTGCCGATGGCCTGCTGGCTGGCGGCGCCGGCGCCCCCCGCGGTCAATAACGGCATCACCCCTAAAATGAAGGCGAAAGAGGTCATGACGATGGGGCGGAACCGGCGCCGGGTTGCTTCTATCGCGGCATCGGTGATGGACGCGCCGCGGTCGTGCAGCTCCCGGGCGTATTCCACGATCAGAATGGCGTTCTTACTGGCCAGGGCGATCATCAGCACCAACCCTATCTGGGTGTACAGGTTATTATCCAAGCCGCGCGAGATGAGGCCGAGGAGCACCCCCACCAGGGCCAGGGGCACCACCAGGACGACCGCCCCGGGTCTCGTCCAGCTTTCATAGAGGGCAGCCAGCACCATGAACACCAGGGTGATGGAGAGGGCGTAGATGAAATATGCCTGATGGCCCACCTGCTTCTCCTGGTAGGAGGTGGCGGTCCAGTCGTAGCCCATGCCTTCGGGCAAGGTATTTTGGGTGATTTGCTCCATGAGCTCGATGGCCTGCCCGCTGCTGTACCCGGGGGCGGCGCTGCCATAGATCTGGACCGCGGGATAGAGATTGTAGCGGGTGACCAGTTCGGTGCCCAGGACCCTTTTGACGTGCATGAGTGCCCCCAACGGCACCATCTCTCCCCGGACGTTCCGGACATAAAGATCTCTTAGGGTCTCCGGGTTCACGCGGTAAGGTGTATCGGCCTGGACATAGACCTGGAAGACCTGGTTGAATTTGTTAAAGAGATTGACGAAAGACGAACCCAGGTAGGCTTGCAGGGTGTTAAAGACCTCGTTCAGGGGGACCTGGAGCGATTCGGCCTTGGTCCGGTCGATGTCCAGGTAGCGCTGGGGGCTGTGGGCGCTGAAGGTGGAGGTCAGGTTGCGCAAACCGGGCTGGGCGTTGCCCGCGGCAATGACCTCCTGGACGACCTTGCTTAGTTCGGCGGTGCCCAGGCCCCGGCGATCCTCGATCATCATCTGGAAGCCCTGGGATTGGCCCAGGCCCCGGATAGGCGGCGGCACCGCCACTATGGTCAGGGCATCCTCAACCGCGGCCAGCTTGGGGCGCAGGGCTGCGAGGATGTTATCCTGGCTCAGGGCGGCGCCGCGGTTGTCCCAGCTATCATAGACGACGAAGGTGCTGTTGATGTTGGAGACGTTGGCAAAGTCCAGAAAGGAAAAGTTGCCGATGGTCACCCAGGCCAGCAATCCCTTGGTATTCTTGAGAATGTCACTGACCTTCCGGGACGCCTCCTTGGCGCGCGGCTGTGAGGCTCCTTCGGGCAGGATGCTGACAATGGCGGCAAAGCCCTGGTCCTCAGTGGGCAAGAAGCCGGTGGGATGACGGAGGAAACCGAAGCCGGTGGCCCCCATAATCAGCAGAAACACCAACAGCATCAGGAAAGGGCGGTGCACCATCCAGGAGACCAGGGCTACATATCCATCCTCCAGGACCTTATAAACCCGGTTGAAGCCGCGAAAGAAGAGGTTGGGTCTTTTATCACTCTTGGGGCGCAGCCACAGGGCGCACTGGGCCGGCTTCAGAGTGAGGGCGTTGATGGCGCTGATAATGGCGGTGGCGGCGATCACCAGGGCGAATTGCCGGAAGATCTGGCCGGTGATGCCCGGCAGAAAAGCGGCCGGCAGGAAGACTGCGGTGAGCACCGCGGTGATGCCCATGACGGGGCCGGTCATCTCCTCCATGGCCTTGATGGTCGCTTCCTTGGGAGGCAGGCCCTGTTCGATATGGTAGGAAGCATTTTCCACGATGACGATGGCGTCATCCACTACAATGCCGATGCACAGGATCAGGGCGAACAGGGTCATCAAATTGATGCCGAAGCCCAGAAGGGCCATGCCCGCAAAGGCGCCGATGATGGTGACCGGCACGGTGGTGGCGGGCACCAGGGTGGCCCGCCAATTCTGCAAAAAAACCACGATGACGACTAGCACCAGAAGGCCGGCTTCAAACAAGGTCCAGTAAACGTCATGAATCGTCTGGTCCACGAACTTGGTGGTGTCGTAATGGCTTGAGGAGGTCAGCCCCGGTGGAAATCGTTTGCTCATCTCCGCCATGGCGCCATGCACTTCTTGGGCGACATCCAGGGCGTTGGCCCCGGGCAGGGTGAAGATGATGATCTGGGCCGCCGCGTGGCCGCTCATGCCGGCGAAATTGGCGTAGCTCTGCTGGCTCAACTCCACCCGAGCCACGTCCCGGATACGGACGATCTGGGCGGATTCGCTCCGCTGGCTCTTGATGATGATATCCTGGAATTCCTTCACGTCGGACAGCCGGCCCAGGGCGTTGACCGTGAACTGAAAAGGTTGATTGGGGAGCGCCGGCGGCCCGCCCATTTGGCCGGCCACCACCTGCACATTCTGGCCGCTGATGGCATCCATGACGTCCGCGGTGGTCAAACCGTAGGAGAGTAGTTTCTTGGGGTCCAGCCACACCCGCATGGCGTAAGGGCCGGCGCCGCGCACATAGACGTTGCCGACGCCGGGCAGACGGGCCAGGGGGTTCTGCAGATTGATGACCGCGTAATTGGAGAGGAAGGATTCATCAAATTTGTCTTGTTCCGAGTAGAGGCTGACCACCATCAGGATATCGGTGGAGACCTTTTTGACCTGGACCCCCTGGCTCTGGACGGCGGGGGGCAGCTGGGCATTGGCCCCGGCCACCAGATTCTCCACCAGGGCCACCGAGGAATTGAGGTCCGTCCCCACATCAAAGGTGACGGTTAAAGTATAAGTCCCATCGCTGCCGCTGACGGAAGACATGTAAATGGAGTGTTCCACCCCATTGACTGCCTGTTCGATGGGAACCCCCACGGTAGCCGCTACCACCTCGGCGCTGCTCCCCGGATAGCGGGCCGAAACCTGGATGGTGGGCGGCACGACGGGAGGAAATTGGGATACCGGCAGGCGGTAGAAGCAGACCATCCCCAGAATCATGGTGACGATGGCGATGACGTTGGCGAAGATGGGACGCTCGATGAAAAACCGGGAGATCATGAAGCTTTCTCTCCAGGCTTGCCCTGGGGCGGGGCGCCGCCGGCGGCCGGAGCCTGCGGCGCGCCTTCCTGGACCGGGGTCACCGGCTTGCCGGGAATGGCATGCAACTGCCCGTTAATGATCACTTCTTCATCGCCGCGCAAACCGGTGTCGATCACCCGGCGGTCCTCCACCCGGGTGCCCGCCTTAACCGCCCGCCGTTCCACCACATTCTTATCGCCCACCACCAGGACGTAAAAGCCTAACTGGTCAAAGCCGATGGCCAATTCCGGCACCAGTAAGGATTCCTTTGCCGGACCCAGCACCGGGGCCTGAATGCGGGCAAACAGGCCCGGCAGAATCTTAAAATCCCCATTGGGAAAAACGCCGCGCAACTGCAAGGTGCCGGTGGTGGGGGTGACGCTGATCGCGGCAAAATCGAAGTAACCCCGGTGTGGATTCCCGGTTTCGTTGGCGAGGCCGAGATATAAGGGGATCTTATCTTTTTCGGCTTCTCCGGGTGGTTTTCCCGTCTCGCCCATGACCCGCAGCAGGTCCGCCTCATTGATGGTGAAGTAGACGTAGATGGGGTTAATCTGATTGATCGTAACCAGGGGGGTGGCTTCACCGGCGCCCACCAGGTTGCCGGGGTCCACCAGGCGCCGGTCGATGCGGCCGTCGAAGGGCGCGGTGACCTTGGTATAGCCCAGATTGAGCGTGGCCAGGTCCCGATTGGCCTTCGCTCCCAGGACCTGGGCCTGGCTGGAGTCCCGCTGGAACCGCCAGTTGTCCAGGTCCGATTGGGCCCCGGCCTTCTGTTGCACCAACTTGGTATAGCGGGCCACTTGAATCAAGTCGTAGCGGTAATTGGCTTCTTGCTGCAGAATTTGCGCCGCGGCCAGCCTCAGTTGGTCCTCATAGGTGTTGGGCTGGATGAGAAACAATAACTGCCCTTTTTTCACCCGGTCGCCATCCTGGAAAAAGACCTTTTCCAGAAAGCCCTGCACCCGCGCCCTGAGGGTCACCGTATTAATCGCCTGGGTATTGCCGGTGAATTCAAGGTAATCGGTAACCAGCCGGCGCTCCGGCCGGACAACCGTGACCGTGGGTGGCGGCGGCGGCTTGTAGGCATTGCGTTCGCCGCAGGCGGTGAGGGTCAAGAGGAGGCCGAGCCCTACCCCGGCCAGGGGTTTCCCCCGCAGGAAAGACCAAAGCTTACCGGCAGTCATGCCATGATCTCCAAATGGTGATCCCTCCCGGGACTCATCAGTTCAAAGTTCAAGGTTAAAGGCTCCGTTGGTTCAGGGTTCAACTTTGAACTTTGAGCCTTCAACTTTGAACTTTGAACTTTGAACTTTGAACTGCCTTTAAGCGCCTGCCCGGTTGGTTTACCAATCGGGGGCCCGAATCAACCTTTTCTGCTCTTCCGGCGTCGGGGGCGTCTGGGCCGCCGGGGTCAGCAATTTCCCCCAATTGGTCCGTTTCTCCATGGCTTCCCTGGTCTCCGGAGGCACGAAATCCTGCCCCTGCCGGATCTCCCAACCGCCGCCCAGGGCCCGGTAAACTCCCACCAGGCTGCCGGAAATATTGCCGCGGGCGGTGGCCAGAGTATCCTGGGCGCTCAACAGAGACTGTTGCGCGGTGAGGACGGTGGTAAAATCCGTGATCCCCTCCCGATATTGCACCACCGCCAGTTTCAGGGAATTAGCCGCGGCGGCGGCGCCCTCCTCCAAAAACCCGGCCTGCTCCTGGTTCTTCAAGAAAGCGGTCAAATTATCCTCCACGTCCTGCTGGGCGCTGAGAACGGTATTTTGATAAGTAATGAGCAACTCTTGGAAGCGGGCGTCCTGAACCCGCACCAGGTTGGTGATCTGACCGTAGTTCAGGATATTCCAGGTCGCCGTGGGGCCGATGGAACCCTGCCGGTTGCGCCAGTTGAAAAGATTGCCGAGCTGATCTTTGCCCACGTCGGTGGATAGCATCCCGAAATTGCCGGTCAGGGAAAAAGCCGGGAATAGCTGGGCCTTAGAGACGCCGATCTGGGAGCATTGGGCCGCGGCCTGGTATTCGGCGGCCCGGATATCCGGCCGCCGCCGCAGCAATTCGGCGGGGATGCCCAGCACCACCTGGGGCGGCGGCGCCGGGATCGACGCCCCGTGGTCCCGCAATTCGTCGGCCAGGCGGCTCGGCGGCAGGCCCAGCAACACGCTGAGGGCATCTTTGCCCTGCTGCAGTTGGGTTTGCAGGACCGGGATAGTCGCCTGGGTGCTGGCCAGGACCGTTTTGGCCTGCTCCACGTCGCGCTGCGAGGTGGCGCCGCCTTCGTACCGGGCTTCGGCGATTTGCAGGCTCTCCCTTTGGGTCTCGACGTTCTCCCGGGCGATGGCCAGGCGCTTCTCCAAGGTGCGGATGCCGATGTAGAAATTCGCCACGTTGGCGGTGAGGCTGACCAGGGCGCTGTCGTAGTTGGCCACCGCGGCCAGCAGACTGGCGTCGGCCGACTCGATGGCCCGGCGGAATTTGCCCCAAAAATCGACTTCCCAACTGGCCGTCAGGCCGACCTGGGATTCCCAGTAGCTGAGGCCGCCGAATCTGGGCGACGCAGCCCCGGTCCCGATAATCGGGGTTCCACCGCTTTCCCGTTCTTTAAGCACCGAGCCGGTGGCTTGCTGAGTCTGGGGATAGAGCTGGCCGGTGACGACCCCCAGTTGGGCCCGGGCCTCCAGGACCCGCACCCCGGCAATCCGCAGGTTCAGGTTTTCCCGATAGGCGGTGCCGATGAGCCGGTCCAGGACGGGGTCCTTGAATGCCTGCCACCAGGCGCGGTAATCCGCGGGCTCGCGGCTTAGCCGCTGATCGCCCGCCTCCAGCCAGTCCTGCGAAACCTTGGTCTCGGGCCGCACATAATCCGGCCCCACTTTGGCGCAGGCGCCGCTGAGCAGGACGAAAATCAGCAGAATGGGGGGCCAGATGCCGCGATACATGGGGACTTGGGCCTTTCGGCAACACTCCCGCCGCCGCGGCTGAGGGATTGCCTGCCACCGCGGCCTTAGGCGAAGAGGTTCAAGGTTCGTAAAACTACCCAAGCTGTTTTACGGAATTTCTCCCCAAAAGTCACCCTAAATAAACCCGGGGCCAAGGCTCTGCTGGTCAACTCCCCTTAATTTTTAGTATAATGGCGCGGTGGATTTAATCACCTTCCTGCAGCAATTGATCAACGGCCTGTCCCTGGGCAGCCTTTATGCCCTGATCGCCATCGGTTACACCTTGGTTTACGGCATCCTGCGCCTCATCAATTTCGCCCACGGCGACCTGCTGATGGTGTCCGCCTACGCGGCCATCATGGGGGTGGGGATCTTCGGCTGGCCCTGGCCCGCGGCCTTCGCCCTGGCCATCGCGGCAACCGGCCTTTTGGGGGTGCTGCTGGAGCGGGGCGCTTACCGGCCCCTGCGCCGGGCCCCCCGCATCTCTTTGCTGATCTCCGCCATCGCCGCCTCGTTCTTACTGGAGAACCTGGTCCTGGTCATCGCCGGGGGCACGGCCAAGCCCTTCCCGGTCCCCGCGGCCTTCAGCGGCGCGGTCTCCGTGGGTGGCCTTTACATTCCCCGCCTCAGTTTTCTGATTCCCCTGATCACCGCGGGCTTCTTGGCGGGCCTCTTTGGGATCATCTACCGCACCCAGGCGGGCCGGGCCATGCGGGCCATCGCCCGGGACCAGGAAATGAGCAGCCTCATGGGCATCGACGTCAATCGCCTCATCGCCTTCACCTTCCTGCTGGGCTCGCTGCTGGCCGGGGTCGGCGGGGTGTTATGGGCCATGAAATACCCCCAGGTCAATCCCTTCATCGGCATCCTGCCGGGTCTCAAGGCCTTCATCGCCGCGGTGCTGGGCGGCATCGGCAACGTCACCGGCGCGGTCCTGGGAGGTCTGCTCCTGGGTATGCTGGAGATCATGATCGTCGCCCTCTTCCCCAGTTGGGCCGGCTACCGGGACGCCCTGGCCTTCGCCCTGCTCATCCTCCTCCTGCTGGTCCGCCCTACCGGCTTGCTGGGAGAGGCCCTGGGGGAAGATAAGTTGTAGAGGAAGGCGCGCCTGTAGGGGCGGACCCAGGGGGCCGCTAAAATTCGGCGGGCGCCGCCCGCCCTATGAGTTCCGGTGATCGCGCCGCTGGTAATGGTGCGTGAGACGCACCCTACAAGACTACAAGGCTTTTGCAGAATGGCCAACGTAGGGCGCCTCTTACGCGCCATTAGGGGAAGACCAAGGGGCGCTAGTGGCACAGATATGTAGGGTGGGCACTGCCCACCAATTCCTTAGAAAAGAACCGCTTAACTGAACCGGATTAGATTTAGGGGGATTGCCATTCGCAAGTCATGGTTAAACTTGGGCGCCATCGCGGCGCTATTTCTGCTGCTGGGGGCGGCGAACCGCTGGGGCGACGAATACCAGTTGCGGCTGCTGAACAACGTGGCCATCTTTATCACCCTGGCGGTAAGTTATCACCTGATCAACGGGGTGTGCGGCCAGTTGCACCTCGGCCCCAACGCCTTCATCGCCCTGGGCGCTTATACCGCGGCGCTGTTAACCATGACCCCGGCGGAGAAGACCCTCAACTTCCTGGTCACCCCCCTGTGGGGACCCTTGAGCCAGCTAACCCTGCCCTTCCCCGCGGCCCTGCTGGCCGGGGGGCTGGTGGCCGCGGGTTTCGGCTTTCTCATGGGGTTCCCGGTGTTGCGGGTGCGGGGGGATTATCTGGCCATCGTCACCCTGGGGTTCGGGGAGGTGGTGCGGGTACTGGCCAACAATCTCCAGGGGCTGACCAACGGCCCCCTGGGGCTCAAGGGCCTAGCCCCCTACACCAATCTCTGGTGGTCCTGGGGAGTGGCGGTGGCCACGGTGGCCGCGGTGGCGGCCCTGGTTAATTCCAGTTACGGCCGGGCCATGCAGGCGGTCCGGGAGGACGAAATCGCGGCCCGGGCCACGGGGGTCGATTCCTTCCGCCATTTGCTGCTGGCCTTTGTCTTGAGCGCCTTTTTCCTCGGGGTGGGAGGTGGTCTCCTGGCCCATCTGATCACCACCATTTCGCCCTCGCTCTTCAACTTTTTCCTCACCTTCAACCTGCTCATCATCATTGTGGTGGGAGGCCTGGGCTCCACTACCGGGGCGGTAGTGGCCGCGGTCTTCTTCACCCTGGCCGGGGAATGGCTCCGGGTGGTGGAGGAGCCCATCCGGCTCTGGGGCCTCGATTTTCCCGGGATCCCCGGGCTGCGCCTGGTGCTGCTCTCCCTGGCCCTGCTGCTGGTGATCCTCTTTTTCCGCCGGGGCCTGTTGGGCCGCCGGGAGTTTTCCTGGGACCTCCTAAAGGGCCTCCGGAAAAGGCTGCTTAGCCCATGAATCTCCTGAATATCCAAAACCTGGGCATGCGCTTCGGCGGTCTGCTGGCCCTGGAGGATTTTTGCCTGGAGGTTCCGGAAGGGGCGCTCTATGGTCTCATCGGCCCCAACGGCGCGGGTAAGACCACGGTCTTCAACCTGATCAGCGGCTTTTTGAGGCCCAGCCGCGGCCGCATCTCCCTGAACGGGGCCGAGATCACCAGGCTGCCGCCCCATCGGATCACCTATTTGGGGGTGGCCCGCACCTTCCAAAACATCCGCCTGTTCCAGGAGCTCAGCGTCCTGGACAACGTCCTGGTGGGGTTTCATTGCCGCAGCCACGCCTCCTGGGGCGAGGCGATCCTGCGCCTGCCCCGCTACCGCGGCGAGGAAAGGGAGCACCACACCCGGGCCCGGGAACTCCTCCGGGAGGTGGGCCTGGCAGAGGCCGCGGCCCAACCCGCCGGC